>Ga0255094_1000218_pt1 | contig 32979 bp, 31 predicted proteins | sample Colum_Law_RepB_8_2_FD_188434 | JGI IMG/M metagenome (GOLD analysis project Ga0255094, IMG submission 188434) | Freshwater microbial communities from Columbia River, Oregon, United States - Colum_Law_RepB_8d | ecosystem: Environmental > Aquatic > Freshwater > River | place: USA: Oregon...
TTTCGGCTACCGCTTACGGACCCAGGTGCGATTCGATATTGGTAAAGAAATTCTGGTCGGTACGACAGCATCCCCTGCTCTGCCAGCCGATACCAAAGATCGCAGTCCTGAGCAAAATAAAATTCCTTGCGGTACCCACCGACCTTGTGGTAGGTGTCTCGCCGAAACATCACACTCCCGTGTCCCGGTGGACCGCTCACACTTCGTAACAACAAATCTGTTCCCTCTTCCGGCGTTGTTGGTCGCGTATGACGAATCACAACCTCTCCGCCAGGGGCAATGACCTCCGTCTGGCTCGACACAAACACCAATCGTGGATCCGAACGCAGGCATTCGACCTGGCGAATCAAACGCTCTGGAAGTGAAACATCATCCGCATCCTGCCGGGCAATAAACTCGCCCCGTGCGGCTTGACAGCCTGTGATCAGGGCCTGCGTCAGGCCAGCATTCTCCTGAAGAATGACTCGAATGCGTGAGTCTCGTGCTGCGTAATCTGCCAGTATCTTAGGAGAATCATCCGTTGATCCGTCGTCTACGATAATGAACTCAAAGTCGATGCCTTCCTGCGAAAGGATGCTGTCCAACGACCCACGCAGGTAGCGCGCGTCGTTGTAAACGCTCATAACAACTGAAACTTCAGGCATTGACCCCGCCTCAGGAAGGGAAGCAAAAAAACTTTCGTGCTGGTCGCTCATTTGCCGCTCCTACTCACCGGCGGCGCTGAATTCAAAGTCGCAAAATGATGATCAACGTACCAATCGACAGTTGCATCGATCCCTTCGGACATTGTATGCGACGGGATGTAGTTAAGTAACTCCCTGGCTTTCGTGATGTCAGCCATGGAATGACGAACATCGCCGTTGCGAAAATCAACGTGGACAGGAGGCTTCTCGTAGATCACTCCTCGACGCTCAAGCGCACCCTGAATAAGACTGAAGAGTTTATTGAGAGTTGTACGCATTCCCACGGCGACATTGAATACTTCACCTCGGGACGTTGTATCTGCGAGTCCGGCAAGAATATTCGCTTGAATCACATTATCGATGTAACAGAAATCGCGGCTTGTTTCACCATCTCCGTTGATGGAGATGTCTGCACCGTCAATCATCGCCTGAATCCATTTGGGAATGACGGCCGCGTATGCACCGTTGGGATTTTGTCGACGGCCGAAGACGTTAAAGTACCGCAGCCCTGTGGCCTGAAGGCCGTAACATCTGGAAAAAACGTCTGCGTACAGCTCGTTCACATATTTCGTCACAGCATAGGGAGAAAGAGGTTTGCCAATGACGTCTTCACGCTTGGGCAGCCCCGGGTGATCTCCATAGGTCGAGCTCGATGCCGCATAGGTAAAACTTCTGACTTCAGCCTGCAATGCGGACCACATCATGTTCAGTGTGCCAGCAACGTTTGCACTATTCGAAGCAAGTGGATTCTCAAGCGAACGAGGCACTGACCCCAGTGCTGCCTGGTGAAGAACATGATCCACGGGACGACTAAACAGTTCCATGCATTCTTTTTCGCTGCGAATGTCCATTTCGTGAAACTGGAAACGACTCCATGCTGCTTCCGAAACGGTTCCCCGCACCGCTTCGAGATTTGCTTTGTCGCCTGTCGAAAAGTTGTCCGCTCCTATAACACTCTGATCGTTTTCCAGCAGGAACTCCAGCAGATTTGAGCCGATGAAACCAGCGACGCCCGTGACCAACCAGGACTGTTTCTGATTCCGTAACAGGTCTCTAGTAATTTGCAACGTCATCAGGGTATCCGGCTTCCCTCACTAAAAACAGAGTTGTTGAAATTGCGATTCAATCAGGCACGCCGCGTGCCCAGCCGTGTCGGGTTATGATACAGATAGTCCGGCAGTCAAGGGGCTGGCCAATTGACCGTAAGCACGTTGCAGAATTTTGTCGACCCGTTCCTGCAGTTGCAGGCTAACTTGACCAAACGTTTCCCGCTGTTCAATTGCCTGAATTGCCGTCGAGGTGGCGGTGGGATTGGTAGTGTCGATCGGAATGATGGCTTGGCTGAGCAGTGCCGGACATCGGCTCGCGAGCCTGGGGTGTGCGAATACAATCGCGTTGTGGGCGATCGCGTCGCCGATCGTTGTTTTGAACCCGTATCCTTTGTCTGACAGCATAGCGACCGCTCGAACGCTCTGCAAAAACGAACGCAGATCATCGATCATGCCCGTAAAGCTGACAGCAGTTGAATCCGGCAGGTTCCAGCTACTGAGATCACCTGTGATGAGAAAGTCGAACTTGTCGCCCGTTTGCTGCTTCATTTGCTCGGCGAAGGAGATGAAACGAGTCACCAAGTCCCAACTCTTGCGATTCTTCTGAGAGGTCGGCATGCAGACAATGAAACGGCGTTCAGCAACCGGTACTGTCGCCTTTGGCAACAAGTGATCTGGGCAATGATACGGGAGCCATTCCACCTTTGCTGTGCCTGGCAACCGATTCCAGTAGACGCGATTTTCCCAGTCACTGATTGACCAGATTGCCGATGCATGTCTCTTCACAATCAGGTCGTTGCGAAACAGCCGCCCCATGCCATATAGCATCCATGGCAGGCCTTTGCCTTTCGGCCACCAGCCGTGATTGTCAAGGTGCTGCAGCGGCTCCAAATTGTGTGAACGTACGGCTATGAAGGCTTCTGGAAATCGCTGCCGCAGTTTACGCACAATATTCGGGAACGTTGAGTACTCGATCAGAAATGACGGACGATCATCAGCTTGAATTTCCTTCAGGACTCGGTCCGGATCGTCATCCGTCAGGCGAATCTGATAATACTGGCGATCACTAGCTTCCAGGTAACGAATGCGGGAAATCGTATCCTTGTAACTGCCATGGTAAGTGTTTGAAAAAACACCGTCAGGAATAAGATGTACAACGGTCACAGATCTTGGCTTCCACTACAGTTCAATAGATGAACCGGCTCTTCCATTTCAGACAATGCTTTTCCAGCAGATGCCACGATAGCAGTCCGGCAGATACAGACAGTAAAAATGTCAGCAAAGTCGTTGCAATGGCCGCACCGAAGGCGGAGCCCGTATAGCGCACCAACACTCCAGCAGGAAGCCAATAGAAAATAACAGGGATCAGCAGATGATGCAGAACATACATCCCGTAGCTGTACTTGCCAAAGAAACCCAGAATCGGATGCTCAAGAAATTGGACGGTCCTACCGGAACTTGAAGTGGCAGCCCAAGTAATAAGACCGGCACCGGCAACGGCAACGGCCGTTAACCCAATGGTCAGACAAATGTGATCATCAAACAGTAAACCACCTCTGAATATGCAAATGGCCAGCAATACCGCCATCGATAGAAAACAAAGTTCTTTGAGTCGTCGTGTCAACCTGGTGCTGGCGGGAAAACGCAGTAGCACTGCGGCAATAGCTCCTGCAGCAAGGCCGTCCAGCCGACACGGTGTGGGGAAGTACAGAGCACTGGCTCGCAATCCATACATCGAGAGTCCTGTTCGCAGGAACAGCGAACCGCAAATCATCACGCAGCAGATCTGCACGATTCTTCGGGCAGACAGTTTCCAGACGACAAACGGCCAGATCAGGTAAAACTGTTCTTCAAGAGCCAGCGACCAGAAGTGATCCAGCCAAAGCCAGTCGGCATTACCAAAAGCTTTCTGTTCGACCACATAGCCAATGTTAGAAAAATATGTCCAAAACCACGCCTGATGCTTGTAGAGAAATATCATCCGATCTGACGCAGGTGGGACAAACCATGGCAAGACGATAAATACTGCAAACAGGGTTGAGTAGTAGAGCGGAAAGATCCGCAGCATACGTCTGGCAAAAAAAGTTGTCAGGTATCGTTTCGAGTGGCGTGTGTCCAGCAAGATGCCGGTGATCAAAAATCCCGAAAGTACAAAAAACAGATCGACACCAATCCAGCCGCATCTTGCGACCGCAGATAACCAAGCCACCTTTGAGTCGTGAGTATCCAATCCGATATTCGCATGAAACAGGATGACACTGCAAATCGCCAGGCCGCGTAATCCATCCAGAGTTTTCAGGCGTGGTGAAGAATCAGCTGCCGTTGAATATTTTCGACCGGTAGATACACCACGACTGCCCGTCGCTGTCACCGCAGGATCCGCCAATGTGGTATCAATGGCCATCGCGTTCCAATAACACTGCCTCATACATACCAGTATGGACAACAGGCAGCTCCTCAACCTGATAGCCGGCCTGAGTCGCGGCGGCAATGATTAACGGTTTCCCCTCCAACACTGTCGTGTCCATTGGCAAGTAGAGGATGCGGTCCGGCAGCTTCCCTTTCTGAATCTGGCGGGCAAGATTTTCTGATCCGGTTGCCAGAACTTTCGCATCATGCGGCATGACGTCGGTCACCTGCAGTACGAAGCCGCGAGCGAGATTGTCAATAGCGACCAGATCGTGCGGTCTGGATCCGATGTAAGATGTATTGATCCGAGGAAGAATTCGATGGGTGTGCCAGATAAACAGGGTCTGCATTCCGAGCAACACCACCAGAGTCCCGCCAACCGATGCAACACGCATTTTGTTTGACCAGTTGGAAAGCAGCACACTTGTCGCGAGGACCGTCAGCAGCCAGAATGCACACATATGGTTTTCACCAGTGGCCCAGCCGGGAAAGAAACCCAATGCCACCATGACAAATTGTAATATGCCGGCGCCCAGCATTCCCGCCAGGGGAATTCGAACATCCGCGTTGTCAATCAATTCGTTACTACGATTGATTCGACGGACAAGCACTGACGCAATCAGTAGTGGCCCCAGTAGTGCGGCGAAACCGGCAAGGGCCAGAAAAGAGCCAGGGACAGTGGAAGGAATAGGAACAAACATTCTTGGCATGCCTCCCAAAGCGTCCTGCAACTGCCATCTGCGTTCAAGGCCTTGAGACACCGCAGACGCATGGTCCAGGACTCCAGGCAGACAGACGAAGAACAACACTGCAGCGGCGGCATACACACTCAGAAGCCAGCCGGTCGAGGCCCATTGCCGACGCGACAGCAGCATCGCGACAATCGCAAGATGTACCGGTCCGGTCATCGTGCTGAATGTGTATTGACACATCATTCCCAACAGGGTTGCCGTGCCAATGGTCAGCGACCAGATGGCAAAGCGGCGAGAAGAAATACCTTTTCGGGTAATTTCTGCAGCGGCCAAGGCGAGAACAGCGAAGCAAACCATGAACAATCCATACTGACGCACCCATGTTGCTGTGAAGACAGTACTGTTGCCAGCAAGAAAAACAGTGAACGCAGTCAGCCCAATCGAGGTATTTCCGGAACAGCGAAAGACTGTTACACCAAGCAGGAGTGCCGTGATTAGCAACTGCATCCAAATCAGTGCTACCGCATGTCGGTAGCCAGCATTTGGGAACAATGACAGCCAGCGATTCAAGACCCAAAATGCTAGGGGGGGATGTTTGTCCCACGCCATGACATCCTGTCGAATCTCACTGAATTCTGCGGGGGTGAAGTTTTGAGTGTAACGATGCCACTCAGAGGCCGGCAACACTTCGTGCAACGGCGACTCATTGGCATCCGACATTCGTACCCATTCCCGCTCCATTCCTTTGGCCGCCATCAATGCGATGACTTCATCGTGATGCGGGCCGCCGGTAGCAAAGTCTCGCAGAAAACAGATAGCAACCGCGGCAACGACTACCGCCACCATCCAAAACAGATAAAGCCAAGATTGCCGACACCACCTCATACCGATGTCCTTGATGGTTTCAAACTAGCCCCACCTTCAACAGTCCTGCGGATCGTATACTGGGGCTTCCGATTGACATTCAGGTGCAGTCGGCCCAGGTATTCGCCCATCACACCCAGACTCAGCAATTGCAATCCACCGAGAACAAGAACAGCTACAATGATTGAGGCATAGCCAGGCACAGTGATTCTTGAAAGCGCTGCAGCGATCAAATACCACGCCCCCAACAGTAACCCACCGATGGCAGAACAAAACCCAACAAATGAGACTACGTGCAGAGGCAGCAATGAGAAATTGGTAAACAAGTTCATCGCAAGCGTGACCAGCTTTCCAATGGTGTATCCTGATCGCCCGTCAACTCTTTCATGATGCGGGACCTGAATCATGTCGATTTTCTGAGTGTTCCACGCCAGCAGTCCATCAAGATAGGTGAAATTCAGGTCATATTTCAGGCATGCCCGAACGAGTTCCGAACGCATTGCTCGAAATGAGGTCACAATAACGGGCATGCGGAAGACTATCTGGTAGAAGCGATTCACCAGCCACGAACCCAAATTTCGACCGATGGTGTGCTTCTTGCTCGCATAGGTGCCGTAGACCAAGTCGGCACCCAAAGCATTCAGACTTCTGTAGAGGGTCGGAATTGATTCCGGTTCATGCTGAAGGTCGTCATCAATTGTGATAATCACAACCCCAGATGAATGGTGAAAGCCACACATCAACGCATTGTGCTGTCCAAAATTCCGCATGAGCTGAATAATTCTGAGTTGCGGATTCCTGTCAGCCAGAGTCTGGAGAATTGACCAACTGTCGTCAGGGCTGGAGTCATCGACCAGTACCATTTCCCACTTCAACTTCTCCTGTTCGAGGACAGTGGCAACCCTGGAGACCAATTCCACCAAGGTGCGAGCGGACCTATACACCGGCACAACAACGCTGACATCAACGATCATAGATTCTTCTGGCAGCGTCATGCGAATCGGACTCTCAGCCGCTTCATCGGCAACAACGACGTTCCATCCTCAAATTCTGCCTCGTCGATCCGAAGCAGGCCTTCACCACAAATGACAGTTGGGCACCCGAATTCGCTCAGGCTCCAGACTTTTCCAGGCTGCCGAATCGCAAACGAAAGATCTGGCAATATCGTTGCCCTTTTCAGTATTACGGTGCGATCTTCAACTCGTGACCGAGCACCCAAATACGGACTGCCCAAGGCTCGGATTTTTCGTTCAATCACTGTGGCAGATTCGGCCCAGTCAATGACATAGTCTTGTGAATCACGCCACACGCTGTATGTCGCCAGACTTTCGTCCTGTTCGTATGTTTCAACAAATCGGCCTGTCAAAGCTGATTGCACGCCTTCAGCGTAAAGTGGTAAGAGCTTTTGAATCAAATCAGCAATATTGTCCTGGGAACCAATACGAACAGCCGACTGCCAATAGATAGCACCAGCATCTACAAAGCTGGCTGCTTTCAGAAATGTCACGCCTGTTTCACTTTCACCAGTGATTAAGGCAGTTGGCAGTGGGGCAAAACCCCTTAGCCTGGGCAAGAGCGAATCATGCGCAACTATGACATTTCCATTGACTCTCTGCGTCACTTGGTCGGGAATTCGGTATTTCCAACCAACACAAATGATTGCATCTATTGAAAAGCGGTCTAGCAGCTCTAATGGATCGGCCTGCCAATCTGCAAATCGTACGAACGGTAATCCCAGGCGGAGTGCCTCACTTCGGATCCGACTCAGATAACACTCCTGCACATTGTTTTCCGCGAATGAGCAGACAACACAGCGACGGTTCCCCTCAATTCGCTCCAAAGACCTAACAACGGCTAAGCCCTTTTCCGTTGCAAGACAGAGAAAGACCGACTCAAACGGTGAAGTCATCGCGATTGGAATCTCCAACAGGACCTCAACAGAGAGTCCGCACGCTCTTCTTCGGAATATCAATTGGCGGAGGATGCAGCGGTTCGAACGGCATCTTTGATTGCTCGAATGACTAAGGCTTGTTCGTCATGAGTCATATCATTGAAAAATGGAAGTCGAATCAGCCGGGAACTCATGCTTTCTGTGACCGGCAGCGACACATCCCCACACAATTCTCGTCCTTTCGGTGAATTATGAAGCGGCACATAATGAAATATTGCACATACTCCACATTTCTTCATCTCCGCCAAAACATAGTCCCTTTGTTCTGAGGTCGGCAGGATCACAAAAAACAAGTGAAAATTGCTGTCGCATTCGTCCGGAATAACGGGGAGTCTCAGAAGACCTTCAGCCTCCAATGGTTGTAGCGCTCGTAAGTAGTGCCGATAAATCTCTCGACGACGGTCGGATATTCGCTCCATTTCCTCCAACTGTGCACACAGAAAGGCTGAACACAGTTCGCTCGGAACATAAGACGACCCAACATCCACCCAAGTGTACTTATCGACTTCTCCTCGAAGGAAACGCTGGCGGTTCGTCCCCTTGTCTCGAATAATTTCAGCACGCTGAATCATTTCTTCGTTGTTAATGCACAGTGCACCGCCTTCTCCACAGATGTAATTCTTCGTTTCATGAAAACTGTAGCAACCCAGATCGCCAATTGCCCCAAGCGCCCGGCCACCGTACCAGGAGTTAACGCCTTGCGCTGCGTCCTCAATAACTTTCAATCCGTTTTCCTTGGCGATCGCGGTAATCCGATCCATTTCACATGCGACACCTGCATAGTGAACCACGCAAATGGCCTTCGTTCTTTCCGTGATGGCGTCTTCTATCAGCATTTCATCAATGTTTAGGGTATCTGGACGAATATCAACAAAGACAGGTGTTGCTCCTTCTCGCACGAATGCGGACGCTGTGGAAACGAACGTGTATGAAGGCATAATGACTTCATCGCCAAACTGCAGATTACACAATTGTGCTGCCATCTCCAATGCGGCTGTACATGACGGCGTCATCAAGACCCTGCCAACCCCGAAACGATTCCGCAAAATATCAGCGCAACGTCTTGTGAAGTAGCCATCTCCCGACAGATTGCCCATCGTTACGGCCTGAGCAACGTAGTACAGCTCTTTGCCGACAATGAATGGTTTGTTAAATGGTACAGCACCTGGAACCATGTGACTCACTCGTCAGTAAAGTTGCACTCGAGATTTCAAGACCGAAACGAACGAAGGATGAATCGTTCGCTTGAAACTTAGCATTCTAGACTCTGCTTCGGCCGGAGCCTGCAAATGGTGTCGGCGACGTATCGAACGGCAGCGTCGGGCAGTGTCGGATACATTGGTAAGCTCAGAATTTCGGATGCGAGTTGCTCCGTCGCCGGGAGCCCCACTGGTTGATCTAGGCGTCCCTTGTAGGCAGTTTGCATGTGAACTGGTACCGGATAGTGGACAGCAGTTTGAATCCCGCAGGCTTTAAGTGATTCTTGAAGCGCATCTCGATCTGTATCGCGTATGACGTACTGATGAAAAACATGCTCTACGTTTGACGCAGTCACCGGAAGTCTCACTGTAGACTCCCCTAACAGGAGATCGTACATCGCCGCAATTCGTTGGCGAGCAGCATTCATCGATCGCAAATGCGAGAGCTTCACCCGCAGAATCGCAGCTTGAATCTCGTCAAGCCGACTGTTTACACCAGAAACTTCGCTGTCATTACGGGTTTTCCACCCGTATTGTCTGAGCATGCGAACCCTGTCGGCCAAGCCGCCATCGGCCGTCGTAAGAATTCCGGCGTCCCCCATCGCACCAAGATTTTTTGTGGGATAAAGACTATAAATCGCCGCATCACCAAATGTGCCTGTCATTTGACCATCTATGGTTGCACCATGCGACTGGGAACAGTCTTCAATGACTCGCAATCCATGCTTGTCCGCGATGCCCCGGATCGCAACCATGTCGGCAGGGTGGCCGTACAAGTGCACGGGAATAATGGCTTTTATTCGAGACCGAAGAAGGCCGCTGCAGGTTAACGCCTGTTCTATGCTGCTTGTTGAAATCGTGAACGACGAAGATTCGACGTCAACGAGAACGGGCGTAACCCCAGCCATCTCAATGGCCGCTACTGTGGCGACGGCAGTGTGTGACACTGTGATTGCTGCATCACCTGGCCCAACTCCACAGCCACGCAAGGCCAAGTGCAACGCATCCGTGCCATTGGCAACACCGACGGCGTGAGGCACTCCCATAAATGTTGCAAACTCTTCTTCAAATGCAGCCACCTCTCGCCCGAGAATGTACCAACCACTTTTGAGTACGCGCAGTACTGCAGAATCAATATCGCCACGTAATGCCTCATACCCAGCGTAAAGGTCACACGCAGAAACACTTTTCACCAAGTCAGCCACTTCAGACATACTCCCGAATGCTGTCACGATAAAACGACAAGGTTCTATTAATTCCCTCAGCAAGCGATACTTTTGGATTCCAGCCGAGCTGATCGCGAATTCTCCGATCATCGCTGTAGTAATCACCAATATCGATCTGCTTGCGATCTGATGGGAATTCACGAGCAACAAATTCCCCAGAGCCATTCTGCTTCACTAGCAACTCGGCCAGCTGAAGAAGACTAACGGCTTCAGTACCTCCAAGATTAAAGCTCTGTCCGATGGCGGCTGGATGCGTCGCCGCTAAAAGAAGCGCGTCCACACAATCTTCAACGTAGGTAAAGTCTCTAAGCTGCAATCCGCCCCAAACTTCAAATGGCTGTCCTTCCAACAGTCGTCGGATCCAGATCCCTACGAATGTCTGCCGAGCATCCTTTATTCGCATTCTTGGACCAAACGTATTGGTTAACCGCAGTACACACGTCGGAATTCCATAAACCTGCTGGTACAATAAATGGTAGAACTCCCCGGCGAGCTTGTTGATTCCGTTAACATCAACCGGACGCAGGGGATGGAGTTCATCGACGGGAACGTAATCGGGGCGTCCGTAAATCTGTCGAGTGCTGGCAAACACAAGACGAATCTCCGAATTGTGACTCCGGCATGTCTCCAGAATTGACAGTTGGGCGCGACAGTTGATTTCAAGATCAGTGTATGGATCAGTCATCGAATCCATATGGCTCGTCTGCCCAGCCAGATTGAATAGGTAGTCCTGGCCCTTCACAAGATACCGCAAACTATGCACGTCCCGCACATCAGAAATATTAACGCGAACACGATCTCTGATCGGATCAATATTAAAGAGGTTACCACCATACTCGGGAGTCATACTGTCAACAATTGTGACATTGGCTCCCTCTGCGACAAGCCGCATTGCCAGGTTGGCACCGATGAATCCTAGGCCACCGGTAATCAACACATGTTTATTCTCAAATATCATGTACCACAACGCCCTTCCATTTGAGACATATTGATGGTCTCACGCACCACAAATTGCGGCTGAGAGCTGTTCATCAGGAAAAGCCGACCGAGATATTCACCAATCATTCCCAAGGCAAAGAGCTGAACGCCTGACACCATCAACACGATCACACTCAAGGAAGTCCAACCGCTGGCGATATCGGGGAAATACAACTTCTCAACAATGAATACTACCGAAAGGACACAGCCCAACAATGACACAGCCAGTCCAAGAAACGAAGCCACCCGTAGCGGCAGTACCGAAAAGTTAACGAACATGTTCATGTACAAAGAAACCAGCTTTTTAACAGTGTAGCCTGATTTCCCGTCACTCCGAGCATCATGTTTCACCAGCACTCGAGAGATATTTCTCGTCGCACGAAGGATCAGCCCATCGACGTACGGGTAGGGGCCACGATATTTCACAACCTCGTCAGAAGTAAAACGACTGATCGCCTTAAAGCTCGAAAGGTAAAGATCAGCTGGCTTGTTCAATAGAACTGTAGCAACAGCATTATTGAAGGCACTGCCAAGATTACGGAACCAATGATGGTTCTTCGTTTCGTAATATGAAAAAACGACGTCGTACCCACGACGCAGCTCTTCCACAAGTTTATGAACTTCTTCGGGCGGATTCTGGAAATCATCGTCCATAATGATAACAGCCTCACCAGAGGCAAAATTGAGCCCTGCCATGACTGCGCAATGCTCTCCGAAGTTCCGGGACAGATTTACGAACTTTACCTCGTTAAACTTCTGAGCAAGAGTCCTGCAAACTTCTTCGGAGTCATCTGGACTGCCATCGTTCACTAAGACAATCTCAAGCCGATAGCTACTTCCCAGCGCCTCCCGAAGCACATCAACTAGCCGAGAAACGGTTTTTGCGCCCCTGAATACGGGGATGACGATGCTTAGTTCCAAACTGTCCATGTTGGCACTCACTAAACTACACGTGATGCGCAGAAAACGGCAACCCTGAGCGATGGCCGATCAACCGACGTTAAGTTCGTTTCCTGGCCAAAATCAATCTTGAAACACCAAAAGGAATTCTCAGGCCCAGCATTCCCATTTTCCATTCCCAGAAAGTGAGTTGCCTCAAGGCAGAGTTCAAGAAAGGAGGGAGCGGGCGATCGTCCGTGTGTTGAACTGTGATCGGCTTGAGCTTTGCGGAGAAGAACAATTTACGAACGCGGTAGATTCCCGCCAGCCCCAAGGCAACGGGGAACCCCCATCCCAGCAAATTCGAACTATGTACAATATCAAACCCATTTTGCTGCAGGACCTTGTGCATGTCTCTGGGATAGAACCGCCGACCGCAATGTACGAAATCGTCGTGGTCTCGCCATAATACAGGATAGATGCAGTCACCCCATAGAAACCATCCGCCAGCATGGAGGGTCTCTGAAATGGACTGTACTGCCAAATACGGGTCACGAACGCTCCTGTGATAGAGAACGCCTAATGCAGTTACGAGATCGATTGTTCCATGCTCAAAAAGGGACAACAAATCATCAACCGTGCCTTGTTTGACATTCAAAGCCGGAAGCCTTTGTTTGACTAGACTCACGGCAACGGGAGATGGCTCGACGCCGATTACGTTTCCATACCTTGATAAGGCAATGCTGGTTCCACCAGTCCCACAGCCTACGTCAACAATGCGTAAAGGCTGGTTCGATTTTAATACATATCGCTTTAGTAACGCATGTATCACCGAGAGCCTCGCCTGATAGTACCAGTTGAGGTTTTCTTGGCTGCTCATGCTGTGGTATGCTTGATCATCCATAGGTCCTCAATTCATTGGCTTCACCGTGCCGGACGTGGCCAAGCTACTGTTTCTGCGGAAGTCGTACTACAAAAGAAGCATCAATGAATTCGACACCTCCCTTGCGCAAAGATAAGTACGATCGCCTAAATGGAACGGGGACCAGGTTCCAGTTCTGGAACTGTCGATCTAAAGCCCTGCTGTTTGTGTTTAGGTCAAGGGCACAAGAAAACAAGCTGCCATCAAACCCCGCAGACACGATTCGGTTTTCGAATCCAAACCAATTTCTGTCAGTTCCATCCGGTTGGTATAGAAACACAGGCGTATCGGCACCGGTACTTGCAGCCAACGCAACGAGTACGCTCAGTGAATGTTCTGTTTTGGGTGGTCCAACGATAAGCGCTGGTTGATTCTGATTTCGCATGTGTTCTGTAACGATTCTGATTGCAGTGCCAAAAGCCTTTGTCTCCTCCGCCAGATTTCGTGCCTCAAAGAACTGAATCTGTCCGCACCGGATCAGCCAGAGTGCCATCAATGTGGCGATACATCGGGATGGCCAGCGGCTGGAACATACAGTGAACTGCTTGAGTCCCCAGATATTCAGAAACAGCGGGATCAGCAAGGCTGGGAACACATAACGCAATGAGTAATCAGGACGCGTAGAATAGATCAACAGTTGTGGAATTACCCAGAGAGCGCAAAAAGCGGCCGTTCTTGCAATAGTTTTGCGGTTGACCTTTCGGGACTGGAACGTGATAAGGGAAAGTCCTGCAAGAAATGGAATCATGTAGAGACTGTTTGAAAGTAGCGATCCTGTAATTCCTTGCAGGCTGAACAGCCTCGCAAGGATCAGAAACATTCCTTGTTGCAACGATCGACCTCCATGACTTTCATTACCTGCCCACAAGGTATTCAACAATATCACCACGCCGAGGAGGAATCCTGCTCCAAGGTATATCAGCGGCATCATTAGACGCCTGACCCTGGACTGATTCCCTTCAGGAGTTTGGGGCCAACTCCAACTCAGTCCGGCTATGGCTGGAGACAAAAGAAAAAAAGATTCTTTAGTCAGGCAAGCCAAAAGGAATGACAAGAGCCCAGTGGCTTGCAGTATCAGACGCTCTTTGTCATTGCCAACAACAGAGAAGAGTGTGATCGCAATCAGAAACAATCCAATGGACTCGCCACGAATTAAGTGTGGCCAGACATCGGCTGCCGCAGGACAGAGTACAACAGACAGGGCAAACAACAGTGACAGGAAGTCAGAATTCAGCAGTCTGTTCGCGATGAAATAGAAAAGCACTGACGTTGTAACTGCGACAACCATCCAAAAAATGCGATAGACGGGAATTCGATCGCCAAAAGTCAGCGCCTGCGCGTACCAGACAACATGGCAAAACGGAAGACAGCGACCGCGACCGAAACTATCATGCAAAAATCGTGATAATCCCAGTGGTGGGTCCGGAATCTGCGGATGAATCTGGGTTCGATGGGCCCACCGAAGAATGGTATGATCGTCGTTCAGCTCGACGTTCGCCGCAAGCGATGGAAAGTATGCCAGCGACACTGTGAAGATCAAGAACACCAGCACAAATGCCTGACGCCAATTTACCATCCGGCCCTGCCCTGATGCACCTTCATCCGACGGAGGTAGAGTTCTACTCATTGGCAATCATTTGGCTGGTAGATGTCGTCATCACAGTTTGTTCCGCACGGGTCTCCATGATTCGGATTGAAGCCAGCTTCAAGTTGGCGTGCTGTTGACTCTTTCCAATTGCCGGTGGATGCCACAAATGCAACGCAGGTGCCAGGTTGCCCACAAAGAATTTCGTCTTTCTGGCTCGATGCAGGAATTCCACATCTTCTCCGCCCCAGCCTTCGAAGGTCTCATCAAAGCCGCCGATCTGGTCGAAGGCCTTGCGTGTAATCGCGACCGATCCGCCTGCGAAGTTCTGGCGAATCTCTGGCTGTCTTGTCGATAGCGAAGAGACACAGGTATCGCGAATAAAGTCTGCGGTCTGAGCCTGAGAGAGATAGAACAAAAAACGAATCGGGCAAAAGGCATCCCAGCCCTGCTGAAACACGCCAACACAGGTGGAAACATAGTTCTGTGGAACCAAGATGTCGGCATCGTGCAGCAGGAGATACGGAGCCGTCGCGACTCGGACTCCTGCGTTGAACAGCCGACTCTTGTTAAAGCGGCTCCCAGGTGGTTCGTCCATCTGGATGGTGCGTACGCCTGGTTCCAGATGTAGTTCCGTTTCCGTTGCTGTACCGCCCTGTACCAGAATCACTTCTAGTTTTGCCTGCGACTGGGCATCAAAACTATCCAATACAGCCTGCAACTGTTTAAGTCGATCCACGCCGGCAAATGGGATGATCACCGATAGGTCGGGAGATTCACGCCCAATCACAGCCGCACTGCTCTGTAAGCAGAACGGATACCCCGTGGCGGCGAGCTGCAGGATGCGCCGACCAACTTCTGGAAAGAGCTCGGCAACTCGTAGGTAAGACGAATCTCTGGAATTCACGAATCGCGAAACCCCGTCTGGACCTGATTGCAGATCATCAATTCGGTTGCAGACATCTCGCCATGTGAATCCAAATCGAGCCGACAGCCAGGGACGGAGAATAAACTCCGTTCGCAAGCGTTCCTTGAGCCAGCAGGCGACATAGTCGCGAATTGTTGGCTTTTGGTTTGTTGTTTGATCAGACATTGGCGTTGCGAAAACGTTGCTGCAGATGTTTTTCTGTTGACGGGTGACGTGCGCGGAATTGCAGGCGTATCTTCAAGACTCCGAATTCTCACGAATTCGGCTACAACAATAAATCAAAGCCTGGCGAAGACCGGAGGTCGATGTGATTTGCCAAAGGCATCGGTCAATTCAAGTCGAACACCAAGTTGATCCAGGACCCACCGCTCCGTTTCTGCCATGCCCTGTTCCAGTGTGAACCGGGGGTAGTAACTCAAAAGCTGTCTGGCGTTCTCAATCGAGACATGGGACTTGCTGGAGTAGAGATTCAAGTACCACGGATCCGGCACGCCGCCATTCATCAGCCATGTGCGAACAATCCTGGCGGAACGGCGAGTCACTTTCTTCCACAGCGGTGCAGGATTGCCCTGGAATCTTTCCAGGATTTCACCCAGCTTTTCAACTGACCTGGACGAAACTTTTGTCAATGGAGAGTTCGAAGACAAGGACCGCAAAGCTGGCCGATCCACAATACGGGCATAGCTGTTGAAGAAGTCCGCCCACGTATATTGCTGTCCATCCGTTGCCAAAAACGTCTGCCCGATTGCCGATGGATTCAAGCCGGCTAACAGAATCAGATCCACAAGGTTGTCTACATACACTGCCGGACAGAGATGATGGCCTTGATCCATCAATCGCAAAGTTCCTGCTTTGATGTTGGCCAGTGGCCCTGCTGTAAACTGTCCGGCACGTGGCCCCCAGACGAATGTGGGACGAATGACAGTCACGGGAGCCTGTTCTTCCCGAACTCGCTTTTGAATGAGTTCTTCTGCAGCTACCTTGGAGTCACTGTAGCCACGTCCAGTTTTCACCATTGGAGTATGCTGGTCAACTTTACCAGGCAATACTGAGCCGTGCACAGTGATGCTGCTGAGATAGACGATCTGCCGGACCTTATGCGTAAGACAAGCGGAGATGAGATTATCCGTTCCCTGGACATTGGTTTTCATATAGCCATCGTAAGTTTCGCCTCCGCTGGCACAGTGGAAGACTCGGTCACATCCTTTAACTGCGGTTTCCAGAGATGCGGGATCTGAGACATCGCCTTCCACGAACTCCGGACATAGTCGTGCGATCCACGCTGCGTTCGTCCAGTTTCGCATCAGGACGCGAACTCGCGCCCCTTCTTCCAGCAAAAATCGCTCCACCAAACGCCCGGCAATGAAGCCATTGGCGCCGGTGACGAGGATTGTTTGGCCTTCGTAGCTAGTCATCGTGTGAGCCCAGGCAGCGGGGCCATGTTCGGAATCGATCTCGCAGCGTGAAACTGATAGCAGTTTTCAACGAGTTCAATAACTTTGCGGGCGGCGGCCCCGGTAATCGCGGGTTCCCGATCTTCGGCAATGGAACTGGTGAAATCCAGCAATTGATTTCGTTCACAGATGGTGTGGTCAACTCCCTCATCAGCCGCATGACGCACCTTGGTCACACCGACCTGTACAATTTGCATTTGTCGCGGACTGTAGTTCGATAACACAACGGTAGCGTCTTCAAAGTGCAGACGAAACTCGTTGGTCATCGGTGCGGTTCTTGATTGCCGAAACCTGACTTCAGGCACCGAAGGGAAGCTCAGCGTCAACCGAACGTTGCTTTCCAAACCCCCGAGTGCATCGTCCTGATAGTCAACAATGGTTGGTTTTCCAAACCACCACAGCAGTGTGTCCAGCGGATGTATCCCAGCATCGAATAAAACGCCACCGGGCACCATTCCGGGACGCATGTTGTAGCCTGTCACGCTGCCCCAGGAATACGGGTTCCCCTGTGTGGCAGTTACGGACAGAACTTTGCCAAATTCTTCGGAATCAATGATGTCCTTTACAGCCTTTCGACTTGGCCAGAAACGAAAGATATGAGCAACGGCCAGCTTTTTTTGAGCCCGCTGACTGGCAGCGATGATACGGTCGCAGTCTGTAACTGTGTTTGCGAATGGCTTTTCGCACATCACGTGCAGCCCGGCCGCGAAGGCCTGTTCGGCAATCTGCGGGCGGACATGTGGCGGCGTACACAAAACGACGGCATCCACAGCGTCTGCGATCTCCGCGATCGTCGTCCCGCAACGGGCAATTCCATACTGTGCAGCCGTTCGCCTCGCACGATCTGCGTCCGCATCGACCACTGCAGTCAGTTCAATGTCCGCTGCGGATTGGGCTGCAGGAATGTGCATCTGCTCCGCAATCGCACCACAGCCCACAATGGCCAGTCTTAGTGTCATACGAGTGTTGTTCGATCCAGTCATTTCGGCGTCAATGGCCGATACGAACGTCGAAACCACCATGTTCTCGAAGCGGCGGCTAGCTGATCGAGCGGTCGACCACGGAAAATTTCGAATGCGTCGAAGGGCCTGACGTTCGCCCCTTGTCCCAGGTAATAAAAAAAACGTCCGCGAAGATATGCAAACGCAAGCTCCGGATTTTGACCTGTAGACACAAGTGCTTTCGCCAGATCGTCAGTGCATCGCCGCTGTTCCAGAAAAAATGTCCTGGCATTCTTCATGCCGACATGATGATAGCGCCCGGAAACCCCTTCATTAAAGCAGTACGTGGGAGTGTTGATGCGGATGCCTTTTCCACGCTGCGCAAGCTCAATGGTGAATGAAAAATCGGCAAAATAGGGAATTGATTCATCGAATCGCAAATTGTGACGCTGGATGACGCCAAGGTCAAAGAGCATGCCATTGAGGCTCCCTGTCAGGAATCCCTGACTTGCAAAGAACAACACGGCCTTGGCCTCCGTGAATTCTTTGAATTCTGCTTCCTTGTTTACGTGCGGAATTACATCGGGAAGGCTGCTGACCGTCTGCGAATCGGATCCAACCCAACAAACATCCGGCTCGCCACGGACTTTATCCAGGAACAAGCTCAGAGCGCCCTGCAGCATGGCATCATTGGTGAATGCAAACTTGATGTATCGACCACGAGCTTCCTCCAGACACCGATTCCAGTTTCCGATGCGTCCCACATTCATTGTGTTTTGGATGACTCGAACATTGGATTGACCATTCAGAACGTCATGAGCCAGCTCAACGGTACGATCGGTAGAACGATTGTCGACAAGGACAATTTCAGTATCTTCCACCTGTTGATCAATCACAGATTGCAGACACCGAACGATCGTCGTTTCGGCGTTGTATGCAGGGATGCAGATGGAGACGAGGGGGGGCATAAGTAGCTTGGAACAGAGAGCGAAAGGCGGATAGTAAAGACAAAAAGTAGGTGCAATGAGCGGGGAGCAGATTAGTGCCAGGTGCGGAAGAGGGTCTGGTATTTGGGCAGCTTCAGGAACGCTTCGAGGTCTTCGGGGATGCCGAGGCCGTGCATTTGCTGGCCTTCTTCCCCGATATTGAAAATGCCAACACGACCGCCTTCAGTGATCAGCTCATTATAGACCGGTGCCACATAGAACTCACCATTCACTCGCTTGTCCTGGGCAATCATCTTGTCCGCGGCTTTCACAAAATCCCGGCCTCTCCGAAAGTTATAGATCCCCACAGTGGCCTCATTCGAAACGACCTGCTTCTCCAGCACTTCAGTGACCATCCCGCCCTGCCCCATCCGACAATACGACCACTTTGGATGATCCGCCCAGAACGTCATGATCAGTCCATCCAGGTTCTGTTGCTCCTGCGCCGCCAGATATGACTTGATGTCCACGTCAACAAACTGATCGCTGTTGGCCATCATCAAAGGCGTCTCGTTATCAATCAAATCGCGGGCCAGCAGCACTGTGCAGGCCGCTCCCTCGGTGACTCGATCAACCGATACCACCGAACACCCCGGGACCAAGGTCTGCAAAGCCTGATCCACGGCATACTCGCGGATGTGATCCTGCAGCACGATGAACGTGTAATGACAATCGATATCCGACGGAGTCAGATTCCGAACAACGGCCCTGATCATTGGCACACCGTGCACCGGAATCAATGGCTTGGGAATTGAATATCCGGCCGTAGCAAAGCGACTGCCGCGACCAGCCATGGGAATGACGATGTTGAGGGAGGAGGGCAAGTTGGCAGTCTTTAGTCGTCAGGGAAAAGAGAAAGTCGTCAGTTGGCAGCGGATGCGACTTCTGCCCAATGCTTACTGCCAACTCTTGCCGCGAACCTTTCCACATCTTCGGGTGTGCCGAGGCTGTGCATGGAGTCGCGATGGATGGGATACACAGTCACTCGTCGACCGAGCAGCACGTATTCGTTGTAGACAGGACAGACAAAGAACTCATTTCGCAGCGCAGCATTCTTCAGCAACATCGATTCGGCCGCCGCTGCGAATTCACTGACGCGGGAGAAGTAATACAGGCCAGCCGTCGCATGCGGACTGATAGGACGTTTTTCTGCGGCCGCGACCACCAGATCATTTTCCAGTCGCACATAGGACCACTTGGGATGAGTCGATGGAAACGTAATGATCGATCCATCCGCCTGTCGTGCTCGGGCATCCGCGACAAACTCGGCCATGGAAAAATCCATGATTTGATCCGCATTGGCCACGATCAATTCATCCGCTGCGTCATCTGCGGTGAGTCCCAGCAGGACGCTGCATAAAGCGCCGGCGGTAGGTCCGCCCATCGTGACGACTCGACACCCCGGGGCGATCTGCTGCAGGACATCGGCCAGAGCATACTGATCCACATGGTCTTTGCGACAAACAAAAACAAAGCGATGCGCTTCGGCAGGACGCAAATTGTCGACGACCAGTTCAATCATGGGCCGACGATCGATTTCCACCAAAGGCTTCGGAAACGTATATCCGGCCTCGGCAAATCGGCGTCCTTCTCCGCCCATCGGGATGACAATCGTCAGCATTTTGCCCCCTGCTCTGCCGCTCGGACCGCCGACATGACTCGAAAGTAATCCACGTCGCGAAACCCGGTGACCTCACAGACGTGCGCGCCCGAGCGTCGGGCCGCTTCAATTCCGTGAGGAGCATCCTCCACAATCAGCACCTCCTCGGGCAGAAGTTTCATGGCGTCCATGGCCCTGACATAGATTTCAGGGTCTGGCTTGGGCGCAGAGACGTCTTCATTGCTGATGACGAACTCAAAACGATCCCGAATCCCACTTCTCTGGAGCATCATTTCAATACTGTCGCGGATGGAATTTGAACAGACCGCCATTCGATACCCTTCACGGGCCAACCGACTCAGCATGTATTCTTTTTCGAAGACTGGCGAGCAGTTCTTCAGGATCTCATCACGCGTATAAACCTGTTTCAGGCGATTGATCATCCCGTGCAGAAAGACCGGAAGTCCTCGTTCCAAAGACAGCATTTCCAGCTTCTTTTTTGTCGGCAGACCGTTGTAATCGGCCAGATGCTGATAGCGGCTGATGGAATACCCAAACAACTGCAATGCGTTGTTCAGCGCCGTGTAGTGCCATTCCGTGGCATCAATCAGGACGCCATCCATGTCGAAGAGTATTGCTCTGATCATGATATCGAGTGGCGAAGATTGAAATGCGAGCGTTTGAGTCGGTTCAAGCTTCCTCTCGCTCGCTCCTGCCTAAAAATTTGTCTTCCTTGGCGCCCGGGACTTTCACGACGACCGTGATGCAATCTTCGAGGGCATAAAAATCCGTAGATTCATAGGGTTGAATGACAATGATTTCGCCGGTTCTATATTCTGTACTGCCCATCCGAACCCGGCCTGACTGGATGAGTGTGATTTCAGTCGCAACTTTGTGGTAGTGCCGATCTTCCGAATCCCCAGCCTTGTAGGATTTGACACCGACTTCGCAGGCATCAGTCTGAAAGGCCGTAGGGTGAAAATCCCCAACAAACCACCCCCGCACCATCTCATTCAAATTCGCCATCACTCACTGCTCTCTCTGCCAACTGCTTTCTACCTTCGTCCCTCGCTCTACGCTCTTCAACACTTCATTCGCTCTGACTGGATAATCCGTGCAGATTCCATCCACTCCCCAGTCCTGAAACTGTTGCCAGCGTGCTTCTGTTTCCGTCATGGAGAACCCATGGATCTCTGGCGAGATTGCATAGACTGTTCGGCCGAGTGCCTTCAATGCTGCAACATCGTCATACGTCACCCACAGTGAATCGAACTCATCAAGCCAGATGATGGAAGCCGCTGTAATTGAAGCAGCTTGTTCAATGGACTCTCCGTAGCGATCACTGACGCGAGCTGCCAAGCGAATCTCCGGATCCAGAGCGTGTATTTTTGAAGCAGTAGAGCCGGGATTTTTTTCCAGAAGCTCAAAGTCAAACAGAAACAAACGGGATTGAAGCTGGTGCCGGCGAATGAAATCGATAAGCCGCTCTTCATACCCCAATTCTTTGACGTTCAACGAAATTTCAGATTCAGGATATTGATTCCACAGCATTGCATGCACATCCGCATTGTTATCTCCATTCACAGCAGCGGAATCGTGGCTGATGTAGAAAATTCCGCCGTCTGATCGTCGCAGGTCGGTTTCGACACCGAAACCGTACTGCAGCGATTGTTCAATTACACTCAGCGAGTTTTCAGTGGCGTGAACTATGCCTGACAGGTTCCCCCGATGTGAGATGAGTTTCACAGTCCCAATCCTGAAGGTGATCGAAACATCTGAATGGCTTTACGGTACACATTAAGGCATGCTGAGGTATGCACAAACGGTGTGTAATGTGCCGAAATATATAGCTGGCCACGCTTCACGCGATGTTGTCTCTGCGGTTCGTCCGTCAGGAGTCTCCGGGCCGCATCAACGAGTCCTTGAATATCTCCATCGGGGACGCTCACCTGGCTCAGCGATTCGACAACTTCCCGCAGACCGCCGGCGTAATAGGAGACAACTGCCGCGCCACAAGCTACTGCTTCTACAGCAACCAACCCAAACGTCTCGACCTTTGAAGGGACGATGACTAAATCGGCCGCTCGATAGCATTCAGCAAGTCGAGCAGATTCACTGATGTAACCCAGAGATAAGCACGGAATTCTTAGATCAAGGGCGAGCTTCTCGGAGCCATGCCCGATCAGAACAATAGTTATTCGATCGATCTCGGATAACTCCCTGATCATCCTCAAGAAGGTATCTGCCCCCTTCAAGACATTAAGATGATTGGCAACCATGAGTATCGTGCGAGTATCGGAGTGCAGGCCGAGTTGCAATTTCGCTTCACTCCGCCCGACTGGATGGAAACAGTCCGTATCAATTGCATTTGCAACGACTTCGACCTCGGTCGCCCGCAGGATTGGAGAAAGTCGTGTTTGATTCAGAACCCACGTGCTTGGTGCGATGCAAACCATACGCGAATTCTTAAACAACCATGCTTTGCGCCTGAAATTCAATGCGGTTCCGTCTTTCGGGATGGCTGGGTATCTTTGCAAATCCGGACACTGTCCACAGCCGGTCTTCCACCGCTCACATTCGACTCCGTGCAGACAATGTCCAGTCATCCACCATGCATCATGCAGTGACATGACCAAAGGAAATCGTCGAGACAACTGTCGACATCCCCTCAAATCAGCCCAGCCCTGACCACCATGCAGAGAATGTAGGTGCACAACGTCAACTGACGATTTCAGTTCACGAACCATCCGCCGAAACGATGGGGAATACGTGTATTGCAAACCAAGACGAGCCTCGAAGAAATTTGCAATTCGCTTAACGCCAGGCATACCATGAGATTTGCAGATCTCTTCGACGCCGGCATCTGTTCCCAACTTGTTTCCAACTAACAATCTGGAATGATGGCCCATCGCCTGCAACATGCGATGATTCAGTCTTGCAATCGACTCAGCTCCGCCGCCACGATCACTACTGTGCAACTGAACAATGTTCAGAGGTCTATCCGCTCCATCAATGAGGGCACTCATGATGTGGCTGAACATCCCAGAAACATTCTAATATTTCGTCGCAGGGAATTCAGATTCAAGTCCTCGCTAAAAGCATGCTCGATAGCATTCAGATGACGGGAGTAATCGGATGGGGACTCCATTAACGTTTCCGCGAGAGATATCAACTCGTCAGATTCCAGCTGACTTGAGACAGGTCCGCACGGGAACCGCTGAAAGTATGCATGCAACGATCCATAGGCTGGCGCATGCAACAGGATGGGTCTGCGAGCGGGCAAATACGTACAAAGCTTATTGGGAAATGACAATTCTGCACATTCCCGCAACGACTCGGAAAACGGTTGCGGCAGATAGAGGACGTCGCATTCGGACATGAGTCTAATCATGTCTTCGACACTGCGCCAGCCGAGGTATTCGATACTCATCGGGCCATCTGGCTCCATTTTGAGTTCTGCTCCGGCAAACCTGAGGGTCACCGGCCGTCCAGCGAGAACCCAGTGCCTCCGACGAAGTCCCCTCAGAAGACTTTGGTACGCGTCCGGTGCCGTCACCGATCCCGCAAACCCAATACGAATTGGCGACTCTGCTCTTTTCTCGCCGGTCGTTGATCGGGGTGAGTAGGAAATCCCCTGTCGTAGCACATGACACGGTTTGTGATATCTGGACTGGAAGATCTCCTGCATTGATTCGCCAGCGACGGCAATTCTAGTTGCAGCGTTCATGGCGATTTCGAAATGCCGAATTACGTTTGCAGTGGTGCTGGCAGAATAGCCCTGCTGGTGACACAAATGCGCCGGACTATCCATGACGAAACAATACAAAGGTACGCTCAATCGCCTTGCCAACAAGGAAGCAACCGTAATCAATGTCGGGCAATCCAGCACCATAAGAACCGCTTCGCAGCGATGGGAGTTTGCTTCTACCAAACACTGTTCTGCGATCTTTGCAGCATGTCGTCCAAACAGGACCCGATGGGCGCAATATTCCGCAGTTTCGCCCAACCATCCACCAAGGGGGCGATAGCTACTTTCGTATCGGCGACCCAGACGCACGCGACGTTCTTGATGCGAAGTCACCAAGGTTCTCTTGGGCAATACACTAACCGCATGAACAGACTCTGGGGAAAGCTCATCCAGAATCTGCCTTAACAGAATTGCACCAACGTGTTGAACGCCTGGCTCGAAACCGCTCACGACGAGCAGTCGCGGAACCGTCACACAACTGCCAGGCTGAGATTCCGGCCCCGGTTTTCCTGCAACAAACAAACTTTAGCCCTACCGCCTTCGCATCCAAAAACTGCTACCCGTGTTCTTTAGACACAGTGGCATCTCGGCACCAGTGTTACTGTCGAGCATCAACGATGGCCACAGGAGTATCTCGAACTCTTTATTGAACATCAGAAAAGCACGCAATAGATAGGCTTCGTTCCAATACCAGCCTCGTTTGAGCCATTCAAGCGGATACTCGAATCCTGGGAATACATCATGGACATGCACCACGACTCCTGATGCCAAAGTTGGAAGCACTTCAAAAAATAATTGATTTACGTCGCTGCGATACTTGCTGACATGCGATGAATCAATGAACAGGATGTCGTTTTTTCGAAGTGTCTCCCACGGGCAATCCTTAACTGCCTGAATGTTTTCGCGTAAGATGCGACACTTCGACGCATCGGACGATTTGAGCAAGGGAGTCAGACGCTCATCAGGATAGGGCTCGATAAAGGTGAGTTCGATTTCGCCATTAAAAAACAGATCACTTGTGTCCAGCATCACGGCAGATGAAAAACCGGATCCCACTTCTACAATGCGTTTCGGCTGCAGTTCTCTCATCATGCTGTACAGCACAATCCCGTCAGAATAGACGAACGCGGGATTTTTCAGATAGTAACGTAAATTTTCTGTGGGATTTTCGAAAAACGGCAAGCTGGGATACCAAAATTTAACGCGATCGAGCCAATTTTTCTGAGTCTCCAGATTGAGATCAATTCCTGCTGGAGCATCGCATGTCGTATTGTTCGGAGAGCGAACACCCTCCAAGTCTGCACTGGAAGGAATCGGTGAATAGTAGTGTCCCGGGGGCCAGCCGACTTGGGACCGGATTGAATTAAGTGCATCGATCGCGGAGTCGCGGGACGTTAGAGCGTTACCTAGTAAGGGAACGGCTCGAGCTACCTTTCGAAATACTTCTCTGAACATCTACGCGTTACTCACTTCTCTAAATGCGCTCAAAGATAGCATCTGCTTCGACAATTCGGCCATCAGTCCGTCGAGAGGACTGCTCAGCATTCCCCATGTAGGTGAAACCATAGTCTCGAAGCGCCGCGTAGATTTCATGAAACAACGGCTGCCCATCATAAAGGCGTCGAAAGAAGCAAACCTCGCAAACGACAATCGATGCTCTTTCAAGTAGCTTCACCGCCCCACGCATGGCCGGCAACTCGAATCCCTGAACGTCAAATTTTACGAGGATTTCCGATCGCAGATTTTCGACTGATAAGGCATCATCAATTGTAACAACGGGCACTTCGACCGACTGAACGTTAGCAGCTTCCGCATAGTCCTCGCCCAACAGGTTGGTACCGGACAACAATGATGAACATGGGGAGAACGCACTTGAGTTCATTCTTGCCAAGCCAGGTTGATCTCCAACGGCAGCTTTAACAATCGATGATCCTGGAATACCGCTCAGAACCGATTTCAATTCAGCCTGACACGACTCCAACGGCTCGAAGCTAATTATTCTGGCTTCGCGACACTGACGGTGTATTAACTTGGCAAACTGCCCTTCATTTGCTCCCACATCAACCACAGTCTGAATATCACGGTGGCCCAAAAATGGCCGCCACAAGGCATCTTGCTTTTTCTCCCAAGTATTCTCTGCTGACTTTCGCAAAGTGCTTACGAGTCGCACATCGACGCCAGTCGCATTCAGAATTCTTCTCACAAATCTTTTCACGACCTAGACCTTGGCCTGTTGTGTTGCTGGTGCGTTCCAAATCGCCCAAAATGCACCGGCGGGCTTTTCTAAAGAGTTACCATATCCGTCGGTTAGATGAAAGTCTTTGCACGCGATCACAGTCCATCCGTCGCTCAACGGAAAATCATCAGGCTCCCAACCAGATTGGTGCTGCTGCCATTTTGCACCTCCCATTCCCCAAGGATCTACTCCGTCCTCGCTAGGATTTTGATCCATAAACCCAAGAGGGGTAAAGATGATTACCTGCGACCTAGCAATCCGCTTAAGTTTATCTAGTCCAATTTTTCCAACCGAACGATGAATGTGTTCAATAACATCAACCATAAAGATCGAGTCAACTGACGCATTCGGAAACAACTTAGTTGCCGAACTAAAGTCAGCATCCAAATAAACGTATTTAGTTGAGCCACTGGTTTCAAACAGTAGGCGATCCATGTATTCCTTGAATGGTTCGCAACAAATATGCGTTCTAGCTTCGATGTACTTCTGTGGCCTGAACGCGCAGCCAATATCCAGGACGACATCGGCAGGGAGCATCCGTCTTACCGCTTCCGATACGAGATGATCGCGATCGACCCAGACCATTTCACCATGCATCGTAGCGGGGGCAATTTTGGTGAGGGTACTGAGTCGTCGAAATTCTTCAAGAGCCGCATTTTGTCGCGCCAACTCGCGATTCGCTAGTTCTTGATTCAAATTCTGAACAGACACGATATCAAAGCCAAGAGCCCTTAAGCTCTTATGAATTAAGGATCTTACCATGCTATGTTTTCTGATTCACAAAGATTCGATTCACGCTGTGACCTGAAGATCAAGAAACGCGTTGCGGCTCTGGATTGCAAGTCGAATATGCCCCCAACTTGGGCTCCATTCATGCACTCCATCCGGCAAGAGATTTTGTGGCAACACTTCAAAATGCAGTATCTCATCGACTGCGTCAATCACATCTCTTGAGCCGCGAAGCAGCCCCAGCGTAAACCAATAATTGCCGGGAGCGAGTCCAGGGTTGCGAATGTCAACCTCTATAATTTGACGATCAGCCAACGGTTGCGAACGATTGGCATCGCAGAAACCTGCGGCCACGGGTACACCGTTTCGACCACAAATAGTGATTCCTAAGCGAAATTCGCACTCTGTCTTTGCCTTCACACCAAGCCTCAGTCGAATATCTTGATCCGTCTGCAAGGATGGCGTCAGAATTTCGGCATAGACAAAGCGTACCGACTGATCACCAGCCCAACTGCATCGTTTGGCTTCTGCGACCATGGCTGGCTCAGAAACTGCGGACTTCGAATAACCAGAGTATCTTTCCAAAACGCCTTGGGTATCCGCGAACTGAACGGCATGCCCACCTTCAATTAGTAAGCACCTGCCTGTTAGTTGTTCTATCGCCGCTATGTTGTGACTAACAAAAAGAACGGTTCTTCCGGATCGTGCAACATCATCTAACTTTCCCATACACCGTTTTTGGAATTCTGCGTCTCCGACTGCCAAAACTTCATCGACGATCAATATTTCAGGCTCAAGGTGTGCTGCGACGGCAAATCCCAGCCGCACCGTCATACCACTGCTGTAGCGTTTTACTGGCGTGTCAACAAAGGTCTCTACGCCGGCAAAGTCTACGATAGCGTCGAACCGGCGGGCGATCTCCTGCTTCGTCATGCCCAGGATAGTGCCGTTCATGTACACGTTTTCTCGGCCGGTCAGCTCGGGATGAAACCCCGTCCCGACTTCCAACAAACTGGCAACTCGACCTCGCATTTCAATTCGGCCGCTGCTCGGCAAAGTAATGCGACTTAGGATTTTGAGCAGCGTGCTTTTGCCTGCTCCATTGCGACCAATGATGCCAACAACTTCTCCAGCGTTGATTTCGAAATTGATATCCTTCAACGCCCAGAAGTTCCCATCGTCATCAACTCGAGACGTGTCACCTTTCAATGATTCCCTGGACTTGCGTCGAAATAGACGTGACGCAGCACCGTTCACGAGTTCTCGAATCGACCCTGAGTGTGTCAGGCCCAGGCGATAACGTTTTGAAAGATTTTCAACTTTGATTGAGGGAGACATATGGCTGGGAGCAAGGGGCTCGCGAATTCAGATCAGGTCTGCGAACGTGGATTCAGCTTTGCGGAAGTAGTACATACCGCCAATTAGCAACAGAAGCATCATCCCAAGCGAAAGCACGATAGGCATGATCTGCGGTGGTTGTCCACCAAGAACGGACCAGCGGAAGCCGTCAATAACCCCCACCATGGGGTTCAAAGAATAGTAGATGCGATACTGTTCCGGGACCGCAGTAATCGGATACAGAATCGGGCACAGATACATCCCGATTTGCAGAAAGAATGGCACTGCCATGCCTACGTCTCGAAATCTTACGTTCAGAGCTGTCAGCCAGATTCCGAATGCAAATGCAGTGATCACTGAGATCAGCACAAACACAGGCAACATCAGAATTGAAAGCGACGGCAAGTACTGATACCACGCCAGCATAAGACCAAGTATCGCCAGTTGAATCAACACTTCGACGAGCCCTGAAGCCACCGCCGCCAATGGCAAAATCATGCGAGGAAAATACACCTTACTCAGCATTGAACCACAGTTGACGACACTAGCGGTGACGGACGTGAGGGCTCCCGAAAAATACATCCATGGAATGAGAGCGGCGAACGCGAAGATCGGATAAGGGACGTCGGTCTGGACTTTCACGAAAACCGAAAACACGAGTGTATAAATCAACGCGGAGATGAGCGGTCGGAACACTGCCCAGCCAACGCCAAGAATACTCTGCCGATATCGGGCGGAAATGTCTCGCCAGACTAAAATCGTAAACAGATCCCGGTATTGCCAGAGTTCGGCGAAATTCAGGGACAACCAACCTGTCTGCGGCTCAATAATGGTGAGCGGCAAATCTTTCGTCGATTTGTTCAGCACTTTGGAGCAAGGTGTTATTGCAGTGGTGGACATAATGGGAGAAGGCAGTTTTTAGTTAATCGAGAGCCATGAGACAGAGGGTAAAACCCAGCTGGCTCCCGACGACCAAAGCCTGACAACTGACGACTTACTCATGTTTTCGTTTATAGTCGCCACGGCTGAAGTATTTTTCGAGCCAGACGTAGGCGACAATGAAAAAATATCGGCTGCCCATCTCTTTGATTTTTAGCTTGGCAACACCAGAGCGTCGGTTTCGCCAAGTGATGGGGATTACAGTCCAGGTGTAGCCGCGGACGATGGCTTTCAGCGGCAGTTCGACGGTTAAATTAAAGTGTGGTGACAGAAATGGACGGCAGCCGTTCAAGGTTGTTTTTCGATACGCCTTGAAGGCATTGGTCGTGTCGTTCAGCTTAATTCTGAACAGGCATCGAATGAAGAAGTTTGCAAAGCGATTTAGCTTCAACTTAAACCAGGGATAATCAATGACTCCTCCACCCTTGATGAATCGACTTCCAAAAACACAGTCGTTTCCCTGATTAAGCAGTTCCCAATACTTCACGACATCGCGGCAATCGTCAGATTCATCGGCCATCATGATGACAACCGCATCACCTTTGCTACTATCGATCCCCTTAATGATCGCTCGTCCAAATCCGTGGTTAACTTCGTTCTTGACTGGTGACAGATCGGGTAATGTCTCACTGAGTTCGGTAAGGATCTGCCAAGTTCGATCGGTACTGCCATCATCGACGACCACAATCTCATGCGGCACATTGTTCAGACGCAGCTCCAGATGCAGGTGCTCAACCGTGGAGGCAATACAACCTTCTTCGTCCCGGGCCGGAATGACGATGGATAGGAGTGTCAACTTCGGTACGGATGAGGTGTCTGGAGTTGAGGCAGGTGTGACTGAAAGTTGAGTGACGGGCATGAGAGGGAGAAATTGGCAGTGGTCAGTGAATCGCAATGAAGAAGTGATTACTGATTACTGATTACTGGTCCCGCGGTTTCCGCAGGGACAAAGACATAACGGCTGGAGAGTACGTAGTTCAGTACAGAGCTGACGAGTGCTCCAATTACTGTGTTGATCAGGTGATTCAGTCCAAATAGATCGAGAACTGGAAAAAGTAAGAACCATCGCGTGGCTATGGCAACGCCAGCGGAGCCATGGTAGCGGAGCAACTGCCGCCGAAGGGATTCTCGAAACGGCGTTCCAAGATCGTTCCAGACAAACAGTCGATACACGAAATAACTGTAAAGCAATGACAGCTCAACGGAAATCACATTTGCCAGATTTCGCAGAACAATGGAGTTCCATTCCAGCAGATCGACAAGTCCGTACATAAACGCAACATTGAGTAACGCAGCCGTTCCGCCGAAAAACAGAAACCGAATAATACGCATGGAGATCGAATCGGCAGGCAGCGATTAGCGTTGGCAAATGTGAGTTTGAAGCGGTCTGATTTCCGTAGTCATTGAGAGACGACCTTGGTCAGAATTCACAGCTCGCTGCTCGATGCAGTCAACGATTGGCGCGCACTTCGCTCCCGTGGGTGGCTAGCTTCGATTTGTCGAAACGCCACCTTCGATGATGAGAGCACGTGCAAACTCACGGCAAATGTATCTGACGTCCTGTTTGCTCGGAAAAAAATTGTTGCTGAACAGACGACTTTCGTACTACTCTGGAAAACTTTAGGGACTTTGCGGATAAGAACAGCCGTAAGAGCCTTGCTTTTGTGGCCTTTCTAAAAAAGGCTGTCTATTCTGTTTCCGACGGGCAGCAGTACTCGCCCGGTCGATTCGACCTTTGTACCAAGAGGGTCAATGCCCAGTTGTGACAGAATTGTGCTGGCGATATCACTTGGTGAGATCTTCCCGGAGACAGGAGACTCGCCAAGTGTGTCAGTTTCGCCCAGGACTCTCCCCCCAGCAATTCCTCCGCCCATCATCAAGGCACATGAGGCCAGCGGCCAATGATCACGTCCTCCTTCCCGGCTGATCAGAGGAGTGCGTCCAAATTCACTCTGAACCACAAGCATTGTCTTCTGGCTCAATCCTCGTTCCTGAAGATCATCGATCAGTACTGCCAAGCCCTGATCCAGCATTGGAAGCTGATGCTTTAACGTTTGGAAGTTCTCATAGTGTGTATCCCAATCCGCCAACACGACGGTCACATATCGCGAGCCACTTTCAATGGCTCGTCGCGCCAGCAACAGATATTCGCCAAAGGGATTGGCACCATAACGGTTGCGAACACTGGCAGACTCAGCCTCCAGGTCCGCCAATTGACGGAGTCTACCCGAGTTCAGAGCGTTCGTTGCTTCCCGATAGGCCGCCTTACGTTGAAGTACTTTTCGGTCTCCTTCGCGCTTTGAGGCAAACCGCCCTTCAAAAGATCTCAGAAGATCGATTCGCCGTTCAAAGCGCGCTTTACCATCAATGTCGTTTTCACCGGGTGCCAGACCAATCAGACGACCGCTGTCGCCCAGAAGGTTATACGATTCAAATGCCTGTCCTAATTCGCCTGCATTTGGCTCCAGTGCCGGAATTGCAATATACGGTGGCATGTCTGATCCGCGTTTCTGAAAGCAGGACACAGCAGCCCCAAGTGACGGCGTCTCGACACTGGCGTTGGCAACGCCAGTCAGAACATACTGTCGTCCGACTTCATGCACGGAGAAGTCATGTGATATGCCTCGTATAGTCGCAAAGCGATCAGCTCGATCGCTTAGCTGAGGCAAGTGTTCGCAAAAGCGAATGCCGCTGATTCGTGTGGCAATGGATTGAAATTCACCCCGGACTTCTACAGGAGCCGTCGGCTTCGGGTCAAAAGAATCCACATGGCTCATACCTCCATGGAGCAAGACCATGATCGCAGAATCTGCTGCATGATCTGCCTCTTCAGCACCACGCAAACGTCGCGAGATCCCTTCGGTGAGCATGCAGCCCGCCAATCCAAGGACTCCTGTTTTCAGAAAACTGCGGCGAACTCTGACCATACATCTGTCTTGTGTCATTTAATGTATGAACTGAAACTCAGGAGAATTCAGTATTGCCCAGGTGACATCCTGCCACCCATCGAGTCGCGAAGAAGATTTCTCGACGTACTCGAGAGACTGCCTTATTTCTGTTTCCGTAGGTAACCGTGAATAAGCAACGTCGAACAATTCCGTCAGGATTTCAGCATCGGAACGATCAGAGTGCAGCAATCGTTGAATTCGACCATCGGCATGTTTGATCTTGTCATCAATGGTTGTCTCAACAAGTCCAAACATGGCGGATTCCAGACTGATGTCCCGGAGGTCATTGGCATGGCCCAGCAGTTGAAATGACTGCACGGCGAAGTGATCTTCGTTCACTCTCAGCGTAGCCACTTTCCACGGGTCGGCATTTTGTGGTGCCATCTTACCGAAGCTGGTTTTCGTTTCAGTTAACTGATCAACTGCGGAAATCCATTGTTGCGTTGACAACCTTTTCACAGGAAAAGCCTGTGCAAGGTCTGAAATGAGATCCGGCTGGAGCGATACTGCTGAAGATCGCTGGTAGCACTCCGAGTTCAGAATTTCCCGATGCAGCCACTTGAGTGACCAACCTTGTTCTATAAACTCGCTGCCCAAAGAAGACAGCAAGTCACTACGGTACCCTTTTTCTGACTCAGACCAATGCCGGAACGTTTCAAGAAGAGGCTCGCCAAAATATTCTCGCCAAATCTGAT
>Ga0255094_1000219_pt1 | contig 32880 bp, 21 predicted proteins | sample Colum_Law_RepB_8_2_FD_188434 | JGI IMG/M metagenome (GOLD analysis project Ga0255094, IMG submission 188434) | Freshwater microbial communities from Columbia River, Oregon, United States - Colum_Law_RepB_8d | ecosystem: Environmental > Aquatic > Freshwater > River | place: USA: Oregon...
ACAGTCAAGTCTCGGTCACCTTTCCTGCCTCTTCAGAGTACATCGTGCAGATTTCTGACAAGCGTGGCAACGGCGGTGACGGGTTCTTCTATCGTGTTGAAATCTCGCCGTTTGAACCGGGGCTCACCGCGTTTCTGTCTCGCCCGAATCGTTTGTCTCAGGAGCGCCAGTCGATTGCGGTGCCGCGAGGCAATCGAGTCGTCACGTTTCTGGCCTGCCGGCGCAGTGGTTTTTCCGGTGACGTGAATCTGGCTCTGAGCGGACTTCCTGACGGTGTGCGTTTACCGAACACAGTGATTCCTGCAGACCGGTTTTGGGTGCCGATGGTGATTGAAGCGGACTCAGGAGCAGAAACATCGGGCCGACTTGTGAATGTCGAAGCGTCGGCCATCACGCCGGCAGGAAGCGTCATCGGTCAGTTTCGACAGGTGGTCGATCTTGTCGCAGCCTCTGCGGATCAGTTGTTTCAGTCGGCGGAAGTTGAGCGTGTAGCCGTTGCGGTGGTCGACGAAGTGCCTTACTCGATCAGTCTCGCGAAGCCTGTTGCCAGCCTGGCTCCCGATGGAACAGTGAATCTGCAAATCATCGCGACTCGCTCCGAGGGCTTTGATGCACCTCTGGAAATTTCGTTTCCGTTCCTTCCTCCGTGGGTGGATGGCCCTGACAAGGTGATCATCCCGCCCGGTGAAACGCAGGTCAGTTATCCGATGCATGCTTGGCCCAAAGCGGCGTCTCGCACTTGGCAGATCTGTGCCGAGGCGAGACCCGGTTTAGCACCCGATGCGGCGCCCGATCGAACGGGAATGGAGGAACGTGGAAGCCGTCGATCCAAACCGCTGGCCCGCACGGCCGTGGCTTCGAATCTGGTGGAACTGACAATCGCGAATGCTCCCGTGGCCGGAACCATCGAGCCGGTTGTCGCGGAACAGGGAAAGTCGCGTGACGTGTCCTGCGTACTGGAGCGACGAGGCGAGTTGCCTCAGAAGCTTACCGCGGTGCTTGAAGGACTCCCCAATCGCGTCACGGCAGCAACGGTCGAAGTGGCGAGTGCGGATAACGAGATTCGTTTCGCCCTGAACCCGGAAGACTCTTGCCCAATCGGAACTTTTCCAGACCTGATGGTTCGTCTGACGGGAGAAGTCGACGGTCAGAACGTGTCCTGGCTGGTCGGTCGTGGCAGCATTTTGAAAATTGAACCTGCAGGAATGCTGGTCACCGATCAGGACGGAAAACCACTGAGCAAACTCGATGTCCTGCGTCAGCAGGCGAAGAAGAAGTGATAGAACCGAATCAGGCCAGAATGGGCCGAAACAACCTCTGCCCGTGGCGTAAGCCACCGGAAGGTAATCCAAACATTATTGAAGCCCCGGAGGGGCGACACATCACGTGATGTGCCGGCCTTTCAGGCCTGAAGTTCATCTATTCTCCTTACCGGGGCCTCACGGCCCCGGCAGAAGATATGCCGGGCCTCCAGCCCTCCATCACACAAGGTTTCTCTCCATGTATCTCAAACACTCCGTCGCAATACTCACGCTCCTAATCACCCCCACAGTCTTTGCACAGACTGTAGCGGAACATCGCGAGCCGTCCGGTGAGATGGTGAAACACCGGGTGTATCCAGCGGAAGTTGCTCTCTCCGATGGCAGCGACTGGCAGCGGTTGTTGATTCTTGCCGAACGTACGGACGGCAGTACTCAGGATGTGACGGCATCAGCTTCGATCACGCCGGTTGATAACGCCATCGTCAAGCTTGAAGACGGACTCGTGCAACCTCTGGCAAACGGGGCGACGGAAATTCATGTCAGCGTTGACGGTCAGAAAGTGATCGTTCCCGTAAAGGTCGCCAATGTCGAAGTCATCCCGGAACTAAGCTTTCGTACGGACGTGCTTGCAACTCTGACCAAAGCTGGTTGCAGCACAGGAAAGTGTCATGGCTCTGCATCCGGAAAAGATGGGTTTCGACTGAGTCTCTTCGGGTACGATCCGACAGGCGATCATTATCGTCTGACTCGTGAGATCCCCGGTCGACGCATCAATCTGCAGTCGCCGCAGGATAGTCTACTGATCAACAAGGCGCTGGGAAATGTGGATCATACCGGCGGTCAGTTGATCGTGGAGGACTCCCATGAGTACGAAACGCTGATCACCTGGATGAAGAGCGGTGCCCCGGCCGATCCAGCCGATCGGCCTGTTCCAACGGGCATTAGAGTCTTCCCGGAAGAAGCTGTCTTCGCAGGAAAAGGGGAAACTCAGGGCCTGATGGTGATCGCGAGTTTCAGCGATGGCTCGGATCGAGACGTCACGGATCGCTCGGTCTTCATCAGCAACAATGATGCAGCCGCCAGCGTGACAGAAGACGGTGAAGTGTCCTCCAACGGACGAGGTTCCGCGTTCATCATGGCCCGGTTCGATCAGTTCACAGAAGGCTGCTCGATTATCGTTCGGCCCGGAACACCTTACACACCGCCAAACCTGGTCAGCAAGAATTACATTGATGATCTGGTGCAGGCACGGTGGAGAGATCTTCATCTGCTGCCCTCGGAAGTCTGCTCGGACGAAGCCTTTCTGCGCCGTGCGTACATCGACCTGATCGGGCTGCTGCCGACGCCTCAGGAACGAACAGACTTCATCGCAGATACAGATCCGCAGAAACGCAGCAAGTTGATTGATGATTTGCTTTCTCGTCCTGACTTTCAGGATGTCTGGGTGATGAAGTGGGCTGAGATGCTGCAGATTCGGACGGTCAACGGAGTCAGCCCTAAAGGTCTGCAGTTGTATGACCGGTGGCTTCGCGAACGCATTCATGCCGGAGCCACGATTGATCAGGTCGTGCAGGAACTCATTCCGGCAACAGGAGGCACATTCGATAATCCGGCGACCAGTTATTATCAGACCGAAACAACTCCGCAACTGCTTGCGGAGAACATGGCACAGGCCTTTTTGGGCACTCGAATTCAATGTGCTCAGTGTCACAATCATCCGTTCGATCGCTGGACGATGGACGACTACTATGGCTTCGCTGCCTTCTTTAGTCAGGTCGGCTACAAGCAGGCTCAGGATCCTCGTGAGATCATGATCTTCAACGCGGCCACGGGGAATCTGAAACATCCTGTGGACGATCGACCTGTGGTTCCGACGTACCTCGGTGCTGGTGCCGCAAAGCTTCCGAAAGACGCAGACTATCGGGAAGTGCTCGCCCAGTGGCTGGCGTCAGATCAAAATCCCGCCTTCGCAAAGAATCTGTCGAACGTCGCGTGGGCTCACTTCTTCGGCGTTGGCATTGTCGATCCGGTGGACGACATTCGAGTCAGCAATCCGCCGTCCAACCCGGAATTGTTGAACAAGCTTGGTGAGAAGCTTTCCGAGTACAAGTACGACATTAAGCCTCTGGTTCGTGATATCTGCAACTCCAGCACGTATCAACTGGCGACGACCCGCAATGAATCGAACAAGCTGGATGAACGGCATTTCTCGCACGGTCGAGTTCGTCGTATGCGAGCCGAGGTGCTGCTGGACTGCCTGAATCAGGTGACTGAAACCAAGGTTGAGTTTCGAGGTCTCCCGGCCGGCAGCCGAGCGATCCAGATCGCTGACGGTGCGACGCCCAATTACTTCCTGTCCACATTCGGCCGCGCATCACGAGCGACCGCATGCTCCTGCGAAGTGAAGACATCTCCGACGCTGTCTCAGGCATTGCATCTGCTGAACGGCGAATCAACCACCGGCAAGATTGCTGAAGGTGGTGTGATCGATCGGTTGCTGGCAGAGAATGCCGATCCGATGACCGTCGTGACGGCCTTGTATGAACGCTGTCTGTCCCGTCAGCCAACGGCAGAAGAAGTCGCTGCGATCAGTGAACGACTCAAATCCAGCACCGACGTGAAAGCGTCTCTCAGCGATCTCTTCTGGGCTCTGCTGAATTCGAATGAGTTTGTGTTTAATCATTGATGGCGGTTTGGGGGTTCAACGTGAAATGGTGTGCGCGATCGCAGCAACTGGTACTCCCTGCGATTCATCCTGAAAGGATTCCAGAGATTAGCCGGTGGTCGCCGACAGGCACACCACCGGTGACAGAAAACGAGTGAAACTCATCCCGAAGGGATGACAGAAATCACGTTTCTGGCACCCTTGTCAGGGTGCAATCGCAGGTTCTCACGCAAACCGGTGGTGGCGCTTCGCTTACCACCGGCTAATCTCTGAAACCGCTCCGCGGTGAATCGCAACGATCGTGGCGAAAGCGGAAACGTCCTGAATTCAGACTCGCGCACTTGATTTCACCTAGAACCTCGTCTTGGTGAGGGCGTCAGCCCTCCGATTACTGCCCGCGACCGATTCGAGATTTCAGAGTTCCCGATCAATCAAAGCAAAACAAGAAACAATTATGCAACCCACTGCCTTCAACACCTTGCTCATCCTCATCCCTCTGTTACTTCAGAACGCAGCTCTCAGCCAGGAAACAGCCTCCTCGGAAGTCACATGGGACCAGGTGAAGCCTGTGTTTCAGAAACGCTGCTTCGCGTGTCATCGCGGTGAGCAGGCTCGAGGCGGGCTGGATGTTTCAACGGTGGCTGGCATCAAAGCAGGCTCGACCTCCGGAGCGGCCGTTGTCTCTGGCAAGCCGGAAGAGAGCATGATCTACACGCTGCCCGCGCATCTTGAGAATCCTCAAATGCCGCCGAACAGTGCGAAGATGCCTCAGCGAGAACTGGATCTGATCTTTGGATGGATTCAGGGCGGAATGTCGGAACGAGTCACCGCAGCGACGACGGCCACGAAATCGTCGCGACCCACGATGAACCGACCGAGGCCTCGAATGCAGCCATCTGCGATGCGATCAAAGAAGACCGACACGGATGCTTTGGCGATCACAGGCACCAGCAATGCTGATGGCTCAGATATGGCGGTGGTCACATCGAGCCCTGCAAAGCCGGTGCGTTCGCTGAGCCGCGTTGTGACGGCTGTTGCAGCAAGTCCCACGGCTTCACTGGTTGCTGTGGCCGGACATCGAGAAGTGTTCCTCTATCAGTGGACCGATCAGGCTCTGGTCACCACCATTCCATTTCCTGCGGGCGATGTTTTCGTGCTGCGGTTCTCTCGTGACGGAAGCACTCTGCTGGTCGGCGGAGGAATTGGCGGAGCTTCCGGCAAAGTCATGGGCTTCGATGTGGCGACGGGAGCTGTTCTGTTCGAAGTTGGCAATGAGTCCGATGTTGTGCTGGCGGCAGACTTAAGTCCCGACGGACGACTGGTCGCTCTGAGCGGACCATCTCGAACGGTCAAACTGTTCGACACCGTGAGCGGCGAAAAGACCGCCGAGATGAAGAAGCATACGGACTGGGTGTTGACTCTGGCCTTTAGTAACGACGGACTGCTGCTGGCCTCCGGCGACCGCTTTGGCAGTCTGCAGATCTGGGAAGCCATATCGGGCAATGCGTTTCATACGCTGCGAGGTCACTCCGGGGCGATTCATGGGATCGTCTGGTCGGCGGATTCGAACACTCTCATGTCCGTCAGCGAAGACGGAACACTTCGCGAATGGGACATGCATGAAGGCAAACAGTTGCGAATCGAGTCTGAGAACATCGGCGGTCTGCTCGCAGCCGACTCCGCGGCGGCCGGTCCTTTCGTTGTTGGTGGCCGCAGCGGGAAGTTGGCGATCCGACAGGCATCGGGTCAGAGCACTCAAGTGATTGTTATGGACGACGAAGTCACAGACCTCGCAATGACTCAGGATGCGACACACATCGTCGCCGCTGACGTGACAGGCAACGTGCGGCTGTTCAATCTGGAAACGGGTGGCGAAGCCGGGCAGTTTCATTTGCCGTAGATTTAATGACGAAATCATACGCCACCGGGTTTACCCCGGTGGTTTAACGGCTTTTGCACTACTATCGAATTCGCCCCAATCCGGCTTTATGCCGGTTGAGCGGGGTTTGGAAACTAACACCGAAACGCTTCTCAAAACGTCGTCCCCGCCGGCTTTATGCCGGTGGAAAGAGGGTTTGAAAACTGCCGCAGCGAGTTGCCAAACCGCGGCTCCATCGGCATGAAGCCGAAGGGGGCCGGTGGCCCATTCCATTCGTTTTAGTTTTCAAACCTTGGCTCATCCGGCACAGGGCCGGAAAGGGCCAAATTGCAGCCCTTAACTGCTTTCAATCTCATCAAATAATCAAGCCCCAAAATCATGCCGAAAACATATCAACACGTCAAAACCCTTCTGGCCGCTAGTGCCCTGGCCCTTCTAAATCTCAACACCACATCCGCCGATGACTGGCCGGCGTGGCGAGGCCCAAAGGGCAATGGCGTCAGCACGGAATCTGAAGCACCGATGAAATGGAGTGCATCTGAGAACATCGCATGGCGAACGGAGATCCCTGGACGAGGTCGATCGTCACCGATTGTCACGGGGGATCGAGTCTTCGTGACCACAGGTGTCGAAGAAGATCAGTCACGACGAGTCATCTGTATCAACCGCACGGACGGAAAGATTCTCTGGTCCCAGTCTGTGCATTCGGGACCTGGCGGCAAGATGCATCAGGACAACACGATGGCATCATCGACTCCGGCGACAGACGGTGAACGGGTCTTTGCGGCCTTCGTGGATGATCAGGGCATGAAGGTTGTCGCTCTCGATATGGACGGCAAAATTCTGTGGACTGTCGCGCCTGGAACCTTCTATTCCAATCATGGCTTCGCGGCCTCGCCGGTCATCTACGGTGACGGAGTGATCGTTAATGGTCATCAGGATGGAACGGCGTTTGTGGTTATGCTCGATCGCAAAACCGGCGATGAAATCTGGCGGTACACCCCGGACGTTAATCAGCGATCCTTTTCGACACCCGTGCTGACTCAATACGAAGGTGCCGATCAGTTGATCCTCACAGGATCACAGCAGACGCTGGGACTGAATCCAGCAACCGGCGAGAAGCTCTGGAGTGCTGCCGGTCCCACAGAGAAATTTGTCTGCACACCGTCCGTGGGCCACGGGATGGTGTTCAGCTTTGGCGGTTCACCCGACAAGAAATCTCTGGCCGTGAAACTCGGCGGATCAGGCGACGTCACGGAAACTCACGTCGTCTGGCGCAGTGAGCGGGGGATGCCGTATGTGCCATCGCCACTGCTTGTCGGCGACTATCTGCACATCATCAATGATCTCGGTGTTTACTCGTGCATTGAGCCTGTAACTGGCAAGGTTCTGCACACGGCACGAGCACTGGGCTCGACTTACAGTTCCCCGATTGCCGTTGGCGACAGGATCTACATGTTCGAAGACACTGGCCGATGCACGATTTTCGAGAACGGTTCGTCCTTTAACGTACTGGCAAAGAATTCGCTCGACGAAGAAATGTACACGACCCCAGCAATCTCGAATGGTCAGTTATTCGTACGCACAACAACGGCATTGGTTTGCATTTCAGAATAGAGGAATCGCAGCATTGGAATCTGCCTACAGCCCTACAAAGAAATATGTGCATCGCTTCCTACACCTTGTCAATCCTGGCTCCGAGAACCAAACGGTTGCTTTCAATAGTCTCTTCACCGAAAGTTCACGGAGCAGTCTTAACGTCATCACGAAGTGATTTCTTCTCAACTCATGATGAAACGAAAGCAGGGTATGACCGAAACCATTGAACTCGCCCCCGTGGACCAGATCTTCTCAATCTTTTGTGAGTACGGCAGCCGCCACTACGGAGAAAACGTCAGCGAACTGGAGCACGCGCTGCAGACCGCCGAGTTTGCTCGGCAGTTTGGTGAATCGGACAGTATCGTGCTCTCCTGTCTGCTGCATGACTACGGTCACATGCTGCATGATCTTGGCGAAGACATTGCTCAACAAGGTATTGATGCCAGGCACGAAATTGTTGGCGCCACTTTATTGAAGGATCTGTTTCCGGAAATCATTCTGGAGCCGATTCGACAACACGTCGCGGCGAAAAGATACCTGTGCTGGAAGAATCCTGCGTATGAAGCCGGGCTTTCCGAATCATCGCGGCTTAGTCTGCAACTGCAGGGCGGACCGATGACTGACGTCGAGGCGCAGAAGTTTGAAACCAATCCTCACTTTACCGCCTGCATCAAAGTGCGCCACTACGACGACATGGGTAAGGTGCCCAACACGCCGACTGCTAATCTCCAAAGCTATCGTAGCCTGATTGAGAGATTCCTTCTGTGATACCGCATTCCACGCCATTTCTCGACGTTAAACTGGAGGCGCTGCTGTAATGCCCCCTCGCCCTGTACTCGCCGTTAACTGAAATCCCCGCCGCAACCGAAGAAATCAATCGCCATGTCCACCCAACGTCATCTGCACGATCTTGCATTATCACGAAGAAACCTCCTGCTCTCCGGTGCGTCTCTGGCTGTGCTGCCATGGCTGGGGCGTTTCGCACAGGGAGCAGTCATTCGTCGTCCTGTGTTTGCTCAGGATCCGTTTCAATTGGGTGTCGCTTCCGGCGACCCAACCAGCGATGGGGTAGTACTCTGGACGCGTCTCGCCATCGATCCGCTGAATGGCGGTGGGATGTCTCCGGAAAGCTACGAAGTGAATTGGGAAGTCGCGACCGACGAAGGATTTCAGCAGATCACGCAGTCGGGCACTGAACTGGCCACGCCTCAGCTGGGGCACTCGATTCACGTCGAACTGAGCGGACTCAAACCCGACACGTGGTACTGGTATCGCTTTCATGCGGGCGATGCTGTCAGCCGAATCGGGAAGACTCGCACGATGCCTGCCGTGGACATCATGCCCGAGAAACTGAAGTTCGCTTTCGCATCATGTCAGCACTATGAAAGCGGCTATTTCACGGCCTACGATCACATGGCCAAAGAGAATCCGGATCTCGTGCTGCATCTGGGCGACTACATCTACGAATACGCGGGAATGGACAACCGAGTCCGCAAGCATCACGGGCCTGAGATCACGACATTGGAACATTACCGCAACAGGTATGCTCAGTACCGAATGGATCCGTCGCTTCAGACCATGCATGCTCTGTGTCCATGGGTTGTCGTGTGGGACGATCACGAATTCGACAACAACTGCGCAGGGGCGATCTCGGAAGAGTCGCATGTGTCGCCGGCGGAGTTCCTGCTGCGGCGAGCAAACTCGTATCAGGCCTATTACGAGAACATGCCGCTGCGGCGCACGTGTCTGCCTCAAGGGCCGGACATGACATTGTACCGCACGATTGATTTTGGCCGACTGGCCCGATTTGAAATGCTGGATACTCGTCAGTATCGCACCGACCAGCCGAACGGCGACAAACTGAAGCCGCTGGAAGGAGGTGTGTTTGATCCGCTGGGAACCATGCTGGGCGACAAACAGGAACGCTGGCTAATGAGCGATCTGCTGCAGTCACAGGCGAAGTGGAATGTGCTCGGACAACAGGTCATGATGGCGCGTGTTGACCGCACGGCCGGAGTGGAAGCCAAATTCAGCATGGATCAGTGGGCCGGTTACGACATCTCTCGAAAGAAACTGCTGGACTTCATGGCGACTCGGCAAATATCCAATCCTGTCGTGCTGACCGGCGATATTCACTCCAACTGGGTGAATGATCTGAAAGTCGATTTTGACAACGTGAAAGATCCGATTGTGGCGTCGGAGTTTGTCTGCACATCGATCTCGTCGGGCGGTAACGGGCTGCAGTTTATCAAAGGCCATGCAGAGCTAATGGCGGAAAATCCGTTCGTCAAATTCCAGAACTCTGAACGCGGCTACGTCAGTTGCACGGTGACACCGAAAGAGTGGCGAAGCGATTATCAGGTTGTCGAATTCGTCGACAAGCCAAACGCACCCCTGATCAATCGCGGCACTTGGGTCGTCGAGAACGGTAAAGCCGGGGCAGTGAAGGCGTAGTCTAACAGCCTGTTGAATTAATCAGCCGGAACGCGACGCGTCCGGTTTTCGCCGCCGAAACCCAGGAAAACAACCGGGGGCTAACGCCCTGCGGCTGATGAAGTGACTAAATCATCAGGCTACTAAGGTTTCACGCCCACGCGAATGTTTTTTGGATTCATCGCTTCGTCTAAAGCAGCAGCCACATTCTGCAGGCTGAACCACTGCGAAACAATTGATTCGAAAGGATAGACGTGTTGCGTTTCCTGCAGGAACTCGACCGCCTGCGATAAATGTCGTGGTCCGTAGTTGTGGATCCCTCGAATCGTCAGGTTGCGGCGTACGATCTGTTCCATCGCCAGCGAGATCGGTTCCGATGGAAACACCGCTCCGACAAGAATCAAAGAACCTCCCAGCCTTAGCTGTGGCCAAAGCGTATGAAACGCCGCTGGAGCACCCGACACTTCAAGGCCGACGTCGGCTCCGTGACCTCCCGTGACTTCTTTCAACACAGCAGGCAACTCATCCGGCGTCACGCAATGAGTCGCCCCGAACAACTTCGCACGGGCTCGACGTTCTTCATGCAGATCACAGACGATCACCGCTGAGGCACCTCGACTGCAAGCCATCGCGCTGGCGGTCAGTCCCAGCAATCCCGCGCCGGTAATGCAGATCGTTCGATCCTTCAACGTGTCGATGGGTTCCAGAGCCGCAGCGATCGTCGCTGTCGCGCAGCCGCTGGGGCTGATGGTGTTGAGGCTCAGATCTTCCGGCAATCTGACGATCGCAGTGCCCGGCATCAGCAGGCAGTGTTCGGCGAGACCGCCGAGAAGCTCATAGCCGGATCGAAAGGATTCATGTCCGTACTTGACAGATCGCAGACACTTCTGACTTAAATCACGCTGGCAGTAGAAACATTCCCCGCAGGCTGCCACGAGTCCCCAGACGACTCGGCTGCCGATTTCCAGAGAACAGCCTGCAGCGTCCGAGCGAACAGCATCCGGACCGAAGGCTTCGATGCGTCCCACGATTTCATGGCCGAGAATTGTCGGAACAGGAACCTTTCGACGTCCCTCATAGCTGTGCAGATCGCTGCCACACAACGTGCAGCTTTCGACTCGCACAAGAATCTCCGCACCGCGCGGCACAGGTGTTGGCAGATACTGCAACTCAATCTGGCCGGCTGTTCCATCAAAGACAGCCGCGAGTGATTGTCCGGTCATGAAATGGGATGTGCTTTCGTGATCTCAAAGAAACATATCGTAGGGTGTGACAAGTTCGCCCTGGCGGGCGCAGGCACACCATTTGCCTTCAAAGCCATCATGAGATGCAGGTCTAAACCACCGCCCGGCGATGTGTCAACAACGAGCGCAAAACGGTGTGCCGGCACTCGCATTCGCTCGTTTGTCACACCCTACGTGGATGAGACGGGTTGGCGATCCGTCAACCGCCGGCCGCCAAAGTAACGCATGCTGGCCGCGATGCAAAGGACAGACAGGATACATGTGATCCAGCAGGCTGTCGTGAAGAATGGCAGAAACTGGCCCTGATGATTGAAAACGCCTTTGAACAGCATACAGCCAACGTAGCCAAGATAGCCTGTGGAGTCTGCCAGATACATCAGGAATCCCACGTTGCCTTTCTCACGAGTCATCGCGAGCAGTCGTTCAAAGATCGTCGCGTGCATGGCGACATATGGCAAATACAGACCAAGTCCAACCATGACCATAAATGCGAAACCGCCAAGCCCGAAGGATCGGCCAATCAGCGCAGAACCAAGCAGACAAAATCCCGCCAGACACGTCAACAGGGACAGATTGAACGCCTTTTTGTTGTCACGAACCCAAACCATACTGCCGTTGATCGCGACGACTCCGAGAGCCACGATGATCTCCGATGAGGTGAACGTCCGAGGAGCGGCGGGTTCACCGAGTCCGATCCAGATTTCCGTCGCAAAGTCTGCTCTGATACTGCGAAGAATCGTGACCAGCAGATACATGACCACCAGCATCGTCAGCCCGAACCCATACTTACGCATCAGCAGCCAGCGGTCGTCCCGAGTCATCTGCACTCTTTCAGAACGAGCTTCCACATCCAACTGATTCGGCGGCGGCGTGCGAGCCAGCATCGTGACGCCGATGATGAGCGGAATCGTGAAGATGCCTCCCGCAGCGGCCGGCATCCAGTATTCAGAAACGCCCATTTCCAACAGCCACGCTCCAACAGATTTCGTGGCACCATCCGCCAGAATGAAGCTCGCGCACAATCCTGCCGAGAGTGCTTCGGTGACACGACGACCTTCCAGAAATACCATCACCAGCCCGAAGACCATGCCCAACGGAAGTCCGTTCATGAACATGAAGACCGCGTTCCATGGTGGAGGTACCGCGCCGAACAGGATCAGAGCGATCTCACTGATGGCAATAAGTCCCAGCAGTGTCTGAGCACGCCGAGAGGCTTTCATCTCGGAGATGACCTTGATGCCGATGAACTTGGAGATCGAGTAGCCAATCACTTGTGAAGTTACAAGCACCGACTTGAAGGTCAGTCCGTAAACAGTGACATCCGTAAACTGTGCCGCGGTGAATGGTTTTCGGAATGCGTACATGCAGAAGTACGTTCCGAATGCCGCAAGCATTGCCCCTGCGGCCCAAAGCGACTGATCGCTGTTACGGGAACTTGCCTGATCCGCATCTGGGGGAGTCACGCCGGGTTCTTTCTGGCTCAATTGTGGACCCGTTCTTCGCAAATTCACACAATCTTCAAGACGCTTCACAAACTGCGGCTCGTTCATCACTCTACGCAGAGAACTGAGAATAGTCTGTGGAACTGTGTTAAGAAACTGTGAGCAGACCACAGCGCTTCAGGTTGTTGTTTTATCTAAAGTGAAATCGTTGTGAATCGACCTCAAGTTGCGATCATTGGTGCAGGAATCGTCGGGCTGGCTCATGCGTGGTCGGCCGCGGAGCGGGGTTATCAGGTCACCGTGTACGAGCGAAGTGCACGTGCTTCAGGTGCCTCGATTCGCAATTTCGGAATGGTCTGGCCTATTGGCCAACCGCATGGTGAAAACTACGAAACCGCGATGCTCAGTCGAGCTCGCTGGATGCGGCTTTCCACGGAAGCCGGATTGTGGGTCAATCACTGTGGCTCTATTCATCTGGCTCATCGCGCGGATGAATGGGTAGTGCTGCAGGAGTTTCAGTCGAAGGCAGAAACCCTCGGCATCGCCTGCGAACTGCTAACACCCGCGCAAGTGCATCAGAGAACACCGGCTGCCAATCCAGACGGACTTCTGGGAGGACTCTTCAGTCCCACAGAATGCTGTGTCAATCCGCCGCAGGCCACTCGATCTATCCCTGCGTGGCTGACAGAGAAGTATGGCATTAAGTTTCGGATGGAGACTCATGTGTCATCCATCGAACCAGCAGACAACGACGCTGCTGACAGAAGCGTGCAAGTCACCTCCAGTGCGGAAGATGTGGCTCAGTTCGAACGAGTTGTGGTCTGTTGCGGTGCTGAGATGCAGTCACTGTTTCCCCACGTCCTCGCGGCATCGGGATTGAAACGCTGCAAGCTGCAGATGCTAAGCCTTCAATGTCCCGGATCTGACTGGAACCTCGGAACTCATCTGGCGAGCGGCTTAACCCTGCGTCATTATCGCATCTTCGAAGTCTGCCCGAGCCTTGCGACGTTGAAGACACGAGTGGCCGAAGAGACTCCGGAACTGGATCAATTCGGAATTCATGTGATGGCATCACAGAATAATCAGGGCGAGATAATTCTTGGGGACTCCCACGAATACGGAGCTGATATCGAACCGTTCGACAAAGCACTGATCGACGACTTGATGCTGCGTGAACTCCGCAAGGTGTTTCGATTCCCCGGCTGGACAATTTCACAGCACTGGCATGGCGTTTATGCCAAACATCCAACATTACCCGTTTTTGAAGCCAACCCCGCTCCCGGAATCCACATCTGCACTGGCACAGGTGGTGCAGGAATGACGATGTCGTTTGGCCTGGCGGAACAGATGTGGAACCGCTGGACATAGTGCGCTGTTGATCGCACGAGCCAAAGAATGCTGGCTGTTAATCGTACTTGTGTTTCCGCATTTTTCATTCAACGGCGAGCCGCAGGCGGAGGCGAATTCGGCAACGCCAGCGGCTTGCCGTTAAACTATCTTTCCCCATCATTCATCGAAAGTTGAACATCATGAGTTCTCATCCAACAAAAGCCGTGCTGCTCGACTGGGCAGGCACAACCGTTGACTATGGCAGTCGCGCACCGACGCAGGTGTTTGTAGAAATCTTTCGGCGACGAGGCGTAGAGATCACTGTTGCGGAGGCTCGAGGTCCGATGGGGCGTGCCAAGCACGAACACATCGCGATGGTCGCCGCGTTACCTCGAGTGACGGAACTTTGGCGACAACAGCACGGAGCAGCTCCCACAGAGATCGATGTTCGCGCAATGTATGATGATTTTCTGCCGTTGCAGAAGGAGATTCTGAAACAAGGCTCGGACGTGATCCCCGGCATCCCGGAGGCGATTGCCGAGCTTCGTCGACGAGGCATCCGGATCGGTTCTTCCACAGGCTACACGCGAGCACTGATGGAGATCGTCATTCCCATCGCAGCGGCAGGCGGGTATCACGCAGACGTGGTTGTCTGTTCCGATGAAGTTTCGGCTGGGCGTCCGACACCATGGATGAATGTGCGCGCGGCCGAGCTGCTGGGAGTGTGCCAATTCGATCAGATCGTTGTGGTTGACGATACACCCGTGGGCATCGAGGCCGCAAAGAACGGCGGCATGATCGCAGTAGCGGTGTCCTTAACAGGAAACGCTCTTGGGTTGTCAGAAGCCGAAGTGCAACAGATGCCGGACGCCAACTTGCAGCAGCGACTGCTGGAGATTGAAACAGATTTCCGCAAAGCCGGAGCGGACTACGTGATCAAATCAGTCGCCGAACTTCCTGCGCTATTGAATCACATGTAGCACTTAAGAGTCCCTGGGACAGCAAATTCTTCACATCGCCGATCAATACTCGGGAAAAGCAATCGCAGCAGATGGGTGTACATTGCCCAACCAAAAGTGCGATAAAGCAGATTCCTTCTCGCCTGAGATGAAACCATAAACGTCGCGGCTCACACCAGTTTTGTCTGGGGCTCCCCAAATTCTCTTTATTGCTCCGACTTATACGTGCCGTCTAATCAAACATAGCATTCATCCAATGCCAGCGAACGATGTGCGCCCGTCTAGTAGCCATTCGAACAAAGATTCGTGAACTTCTGCGATGTTCGCAACGAGGCGTAAAAGACAATCGCATTACGTGCGCCGGACCGACACGCGTACAGAAGCTGAATCGCATTGCAGCACAATCTCGGCGGGATCGACTAGATAGCGTCTACCTTGAACCATGGCTGTCGTACGGGCGGGAGTAACGAACGTTTCAACCAAATTTAACAAAGACAGGAACAAGGTTGCCGCGTTAATGGGACATCGGTATCGTCGGTGAGTTCGAGAGCCCCGTGATGATGGAACCCTCCCATGTACCTGCGAATAATTGCCTGCCTGACGATTTTCCTGTTGGTTGCTTCTCCCGTTGCCCTGCCAGATGACAACGCTGCAACCAAGGGCGTTGATTTTTTTGAATCTCGAATCAGACCGATCCTTGTCGAACATTGCCTTGAGTGTCATTCAGGCGATTCAAAGATTCTGCGCGGCGGGCTTCGTCTGGACAGTCGGCAGGAATCTCTGAAAGGTGGTGACAGTGGACCGGCCGTCGTTCCCGGAAAGCCCGAGGACAGTCTTGTCATTTCCGCAATGAAATACGATGGACTTGAAATGCCGCCCAAAGGCAAACTGCCGGACGAGGTGATCGCTGACTTCGAAATGTGGATTCGCGATGGTGCCACTGACCCCCGAACTGAAAGTCGCCCCGCCAAACTTCGCCCTGTCGATTGGGATGCGGCAAAACAACACTGGGCTTTCCAACCTCTTGCGGATCCTCAGCCACCGCATGTCGCTGGGTATGAGCAACACTCTAATCCGATCGACAGATTTGTGCTGCAACGTCTGGTCGCGGAGGGATTTTCTCCCGCACCAAAGGCCGAAAAGCGAACATTGATTCGCCGAGCAACTTATGATCTCATCGGACTCCCTCCCACGGTTGAAGAAGTCCGCTCCTTCCTTGCTGATGATTCAGAAAACAGCTTCGAGAAAGTTGTTGACCGCTTGCTGGCCTCTCCGCATTACGGAGAACGTTGGGGGCGACATTGGCTTGACCTGGTTCGCTACGCAAACACCAACGGTGCCGATGAAAACCATGGATTGCCGAACGCCTGGCGATACAGAGACTGGGTGATCCGAATGCTCAACCGCGATCTTCCGTTGAATGATTTTATCATGCATCAACTGGCCGGAGACCTGCTTCCAACTCCTCCCGATGAAAGCTCGGCCGGGGATCTGCTGACCGCCACGGGCATGCTGGTGATCGGCCCCAAGATGCTGGCCGAACAGGACAAGGATAAAATGTTCATCGACATCGTCGATGAACAGATCGATACGGTCTCACGCACGATGCTCGGATTGACCGTCGGATGTGCGCGATGTCATGATCATAAATTCGATCCCGTCAGTACTCGTGACTACTACGCGCTGGCTGGAATTTTCTACAGCACTCAGTCGATGGCCGACCGTGCCTTCGTCTCAAATTGGATGGAGCGTCCTCTGCCATCGATAGATATCGACATGCGCAGGAGAACGCATCAGCCTTTGATCGATCAGGCTCGCGCCGAATTTGAACGTCTCAAGGCAGAACTCAAGGACGAGAATGCAGAGCCCGTTAAGAAGCAGAAAGAAGCCCTCGAAAAACTGGAAAAGGAAATGCCGCAGTTTGAGATGGTGATGTCGGTGCTGGACGCGCAGCCAAAGAATCTTCCGGTACATATCCGTGGTAATCATCTGGCTCCGGGACCTGAGCCCATTCCCCGAGCGATGCCTTCGATTTTAACTCAAGTCCACGCTGCGCCCGCGATAGAAGCACCGCACAGTGGTCGCCTGGAGCTAGCTCAATGGCTCGTATCGCCCGATCATCCATTGACAACGCGTGTGCTGATGAATCGAGTCTGGATGTGGCATTTTGGAAAACCGCTGATGCGAAGTCCGTCCAATTTTGGACTACAAAGCGAACCACCATCACATCCCGAACTTCTGGACTGGCTAGCCCGAGAACTAATGCGAAGAAACTGGTCTTTGAAGGAAATGCACAAGGTGATCCTGTTTTCGGACACATGGCAGATGTCCAGCGCGGCAGTTGGCCCGGACGAAGAACGTGACCCCGACAATCGATTTTTGCGGCGACAGAACAGACGGAGACTGGAGGCGGAACCAGTTCGTGACTCCATCCTCTTTGCTGGCGGAGAACTAGACCTCACTGCAGGAAATATTGCTCCGAACACAGCGGCAAAGAGACGTGCAATTTACCTCCCGATCGATCGCAGCGCACTTTACGAAATGTTTTCAACATTTGATTATGTCGAGACAGCGAATCATATCGAACAGCGACCGTCGACCGTGGTACCTCAACAAGCTCTGTTTATCATGAACAGTCCACTTGTTTTTGAGCAGTCGGCAGCCATGGCCGCCAATACTCTGAAGGAGGCTTCATCCGAGTCGTCGGAAGGACAGCGAAGAGTGATTGAAATGGCCTTTGAACGACTTTATTCCCGGCTTCCAACGGATGCAGAAGTTGCTCGATCAGAACAATTCCTGCGTGACGCTGATCAACAACTTTCACGAATCGCTGATCCTGCCGCTCGAAAACATCAGGTCTATGCAGGACTTTGCCGTTCATTGATGGCTGGGAATGAGTTCCTGTTCGTGGATTGACCGCCGCTGTGGAGATACCACCGTGATCTTTTGCCGGAAATAAAATATCGACGCCCGTCAGCAGGTAACACGCAATGAACAGACGACAACTATTGAATCAATGTGGAGCTGGATTCGCGGCCCTGGCTCTCTCCGACATGATCGTCCGAAGTGGCTTGTGCGCCCGCGAGCCTGCTGCACATTCCCTGGCAGCAGCATCCGTCAGTAATCCGCTCTTGCCAAGATCCCCGCACTTCCCGGCGCGGGCAAAACGTGTGATCTTCCTGTTTATGCATGGCGGGCCATCGCACGTTGATACCTTCGACTATAAACCCGAGCTCATTAAACATCATGGGCAACCCTTGCCTTTTGAGAAGCCACGTATTCAGTTTGCTCAGACGGGCAATCTTCTGCGCAGTCCTTGGAAGTTTCGCCAGTATGGCCAAAGCGGAGCATGGGTCAGCGATCTTTTTCCACACGTCGGCCGCTGCGTGGATGACATCACATTCATCAAGAGCATCCATGGCTCCAATGAAGCTCACGGCGGTGCGTTGCTCAAGATGCATACAGGATCTGACACTTTTGTCCGGCCCAGTATGGGCGCATGGATCAGCTATGGCCTTGGCACTGAAAACGACAGCCTGCCCAGCTTCATAACGATCAGCCCAACGTTGGGTCACGGTGGAGTCAGAAACTTTGGCTCGGCATTTCTGCCGCCAATTCATCAGGCCACGCGGATTGGGTCAGCAAAGAAGCGAAAAGCAGACGAAGACTCTATCGTCCCAAATCTGACGAACCCTAACATTCCGGCGGAACTCCAAGCCCTTCAACTTAACTTTGCCAGAGATCTGGATCAACTAAAAAGACCAGTTCCTCATTCAATGGCTGATGCAGATCTGGATGCGCGTATCGAATCCTTTGAGCTGGCGTTTCGGATGCAGACCGAAGCCCCTGAAGTCCTGGAAATTGACAGCGAGAGTGAGTCGACTTTGAAGCTCTATGGTATCGACGGCGGTCCGACCGACAGCTTTGGACGCCAGTGTTTGCTTGCACGCCGACTGTCCGAATCCGGAGTGCGTTTTGTACAATCGTCTCACGCATATTGGGATCAGCATTCCGACTTGAAAGAGCAACACGGTACGTTGGCGGAGCAGGTTGATCGTCCGATTGCGGGCCTGCTGACTGATCTTAAGCAGCGAGGTTTGCTGGATGAAACTCTCTTGATCTGGGGTGCTGAGTTTGGCAGAACTCCCACTGCGCAGGGCGATAATGGCCGCGATCACAATCCTCACGCATTCACTTACTGGATGGCGGGAGGCGGAGTCAAAGCCGGATTCAGCTATGGTGAATCAGATGAGTTCGGTTTTTATGCGACACAGGACAAAGTTCATGTCCATGATCTCCACGCCACCATTCTGCATTTGCTCGGATTGGATCACGAGCGACTCACATATCGATACGGTGGAAGAGATTTTCGACTGACAGATGTTGAAGGATCGGCCGTAAATCAGATCTTTGCGTAACCACAAGAAGAGTGGGCATCCAGACTTCAGGCCAATCACAGCCAGCCGGGCAAATCTCCAATTTGAATAAACGGCTCAGCGTTTGATGCTAACGTGGCGGATGCCGGAAGTACCGCGACCAGGCATTTCACAATGTGATTCAAGAACTCAGTATCCCCAAAACCATGGCGTCCCGCTCCTAACGCGATCGATCATGATAATGCGTTCGATAATGCACTCGACCTGCAAAGTGAGTGACATTGGCACCTCGACCCAGAAACTTTCCCTCACTGTAACACGTTCCTGAGACTGGGCTTAGGGGCGACGACAAAAGTATGGCGGAATAAAAGCAGGATTCGTCGGAATTTTTGTGTCGATATCGTGTAGACTTGCACTAGGCAGTCTGTGAAACGCCGCTGATTCGATCAGTGTGATCGCGATCGGAAGACGAGTCTTCCACTCCACGGTCGCTTTAAAACTTCGGAACTCTCACTCATTCGAGAAGAGCGTTCCTGCTGAACTCACGTCTCAGAGAATCCGAGTTCAACAAAGGTAGATCTTTACGCCTTGGACCTCACAGGTCCCTAAACGGTAGATTGGGCCCATTCAGTTTCAGACAACTCATGTTGTGTGCCTGAATTTCCCAACTTCAATTGACGCGAGCCGAGTGCTGTCTCTGTCGCACGACCAAGCCCTCCCTAAACCGACGGCAGTCTTTTTTAGAGTTTTTGATCGATCTGCAACTGCCCAGCAACTTAAGTCAGGGCATTTAGTTTGCGTAGCAGATCAGCTATTAATTTCAGTGGCCAATGCCACTCAATCGCCCCAAACTGGGGCTGGATGATTTGAATGACAACAATATTTGTTGGCAATTTGTCGTTTCAGGCGACTGAAAGTGAAATTGAGCGAATGTTCGCACGATATGGTCGAGTCTCCTCCGTCAGGATGGCCACCGACCGAGGCACTGGTTCCCCCCGTGGATTTGCCTTTGTGCAGATGCCCGGAATGGACGATGCGGAAGAAGCGATTGCCCGCCTCAATGGCCAATCACTCTGCGGACGATCGATTACCGTGAACGAGGCCCATGCCAAGAGTGATTCCGGGCCGGCCAGACCGGCCCCTGGTCGCCGATCGGCTTTGCTGGATTCGTTATAGCAATTCGTTCCCTCCAGCTGAAGCCCTCGAATTCACAACACGTTAAGTCCTCTTAAGGAGCATATTAATGGTCAAAGTTACCGCAACAGCCTTCTCAAGGTTGAAACGAAAACTTCGTCGGCAGCCGGAAGGAATTGCCGTACGGATTACGATGGAGAATGGCCATGTCGAGTTTCGTCCGGACAAAGAGAAAAAGGGCGATGTTGTGTTTGCTCATCGAGGACAATCAGTGCTGCTCGTCGGAACTGAAACGGCAGAAAAGATCGCCCGAAAAACTCTGGATGTCGTCAAGACAGCTGATGGGAATCGCCTGCGATTTATCCGCCCGATCTGAGGCGTTTGAGCGAAAAGGTTGGCCAAGCATTTCAGTGGAAGAGCTTTCGAAGCCCCTCGAGACTCTCAATCAACCTGAGACAATCTTTTTTTCCGAGAAGTCGTCCCCACGACCGATCAAGCCGAATCCTGAAGAGCAGGGCACGCCTGATCGGTCAGTGCGAGTAAATGCGATTCAGAGCCCGCACCGCATCCACGACATGCTCAGGGGTGCCAAAGCCGATAATTGCTGAATGAATCGCCGGGTGGAACAGCGCGAACTCAATCGATTGTTGTAGAAGGGTCGCCCCACCGAGAAGTCCCGCCCCGCTCACACCGTTTTCTAGTCTCGCCGCACGTTCCAGATCTCTGCAATATAAATCCAGCGGGAAATAGGGCGTTTTCAGAGTGTGATCGCTGGGTGGCTGCTGCAGCAAAGCACCACCCGCGAAGACTCGAATTGCAAAACAGCCCATGCCGGCGAACCGACAGTCCTCCAAAATATTCCCGTAATTTTGTTCCACGAAATCGTTAGCAACCGGGCGGCCAGCACTTGGATTAATCAGATTAAACGGCACTTGGATCGTGTCAAACTCTCTGGTGTTCACGACAGCTCGCATCTGCTCCGCCGCCCCTGTCCCCGTTAAGCCGAGAAAGTCGGCCTTCCCCTCGACTTGGACACGTTTCAAGGCATCAAGTATTCCACCGGAATCAAGCACATCCGCTATTCCGACAGAACTCGGCTGGTCATTTCGCTGAACCGTGACCCCATTATGCAATTGCAGCAGTCTGACTTTGGGAACCTGAAGTCTTTGCAAACTGGCATCCACGCTGAACCGAACTTGATCTGCAAAAGACAGGGAAGAGCTGAAATCGATTCTGACCTTGGTCGCCACATGGAACTCGCGGGACACTTCGATCGGCAGCATTGCAAGCACTCGACCAATGCTTCTCTCTGATGAACCATTCCCGTAACCGGCCGCCGTATCGATCCAGTTTATGCCCGAATCGTAAAGTGTTCTCAGCGTCTCAGACTGTGATTCCAGATTGCCACCCGTCATCAGCCCCGACACAGGACCAGCACCGAACGCCAAACAGGAAACCTGCAGCCCGGTTCTTCCGAGCACTCGTTGAGGAACTCGGGAGGAGCGGCCAGATTCCTCAATTGCCCCCGACATAGAAAGTCTCCGCCGCGTGACTCAGGAACCGAAGAACAAAGAGAAAGAAAACACTCTTGTCGGAGAACCGGCCATTCAAAGGGGCCTCAATGCTTGACAGTCTTTGCAAATGCCAGTAATTTCCCGGCAGAACCTTGGGAAAATAGCGTGACAGTGGACACTTTTCCGGCTGACATGCGTTTTTTTCGAGGAAGTTTGCTGTTTGTAAGATCCTGAACCGCCTTCAAGGAACCTGAAATGGACAAGATGTAGATCTTACTCCATTTCCCCGTTTTCCATAGAGCTTCGCCGAGTGACTCGTTCACTGAGCGTGGGTCGTTGGGCAACGGAAAGGTGTTCGACAGAATTTTCTGTCGACTTTGAAAAGTGGGACATTGCTCCCGCTTTTTTTTTACCCCGCACAGCACAACCAGACACCCAGTCATGAACGGCACGGAAATCCTTAGAATTGTCGACGCGATTCACCGCGACAAGGCGATTGACGCCGAAATCGTGTTTGAAGGGATCGAACAGGCAATCTTGTCGGCAGCTCGGAAGCACTTCTCAGAGGAAGAGCAGCTTGAAGTTCGCATCGATCGAGAATCTGGTGAGCCAGCTTTGATCTGCGACGGACGGATGCTTGATCCTGAGTTGCTTGGAGACCTTCTGGGCCGAATTTCCGCTCAGACTGCCAAGCAGGTGATGATTCAAAAGATCCGCGAAGCGGAAAGAGATACGCTCTACGAAGAGTACCTTGAGCTTCGTAGTCAGCTGATTTCGGGCCAGGTGACTCGCGTTGACCGCGGGACTGTGATCGTCAGTCTTGGCAAGGTCGAAGCGATTCTTCCTCGCAGCGAGCAGATCCGAAAAGAGAACTATCGGACCGGCGATCGAGTTCGAGCGATTGTTCTCGACGTGCGAAAAGCGGGTTCTCGCGTACGTGTAATTTTGTCACGCACGCACGCTGATTTTGTCCGTCGACTCTTTGAAGTCGAAATACCAGAGGTAAACGACCGCGTCATTGAGGTCCGTTCGATTGCCCGCGAAGCAGGTAATCGTTCAAAAGTGGCCGTAAGCTGTGGCGACGCATCTATTGATTGTGTCGGTGCCTGCGTTGGTGTTCGCGGAGCTCGAATTCGGGGAATCGTTGAGGAATTGGCCGGTGAGCGAATAGATATTGTTCGCTGGAACGATTCGCTCTCCATTCTGGTTCCGAATGCTTTGCAACCGGCGGAAGTGGAAGACGTGATCCTTTGCCCAATGCTTGGCAAGGTGATTGTCTTGGTTCGTGAGGATCAGTTGTCACTAGCCATTGGCAAATTTGGTCAGAACGTCAGGCTTGCTTCTAAGCTGGTCGGGTGGGACATTAATGTAATGACCCAGGATCTTTTGGATCAGCAGCTTGATAAGTCCATTGAAGCATTTTGCGTGATCCCGGAAGTTACGGCCGAGCTTGCTGAGAACCTGGTGTCTCAAGGGTTCTTCACTTTTGATGACTTGTCAGTGATCGAGCCCGATCAATTGGCGGAAATTGGTGGACTTTCTGACGAAGACTGCGACAAGATCGTGGAATACGCCGACAGGGAGAGTCAGCGACTTGAGGCAGAGGAAAAAATTGCTGCGGAACTAAAGAAACAATCAGCAGGTCAGGGAGAAGCCCCAAAACCAAAGGTGGCTCCTCCCGTTGCAGAAGCTGCCATTCAGGAGCCGGAAACTGTGCCTCCTGAGGCAGTTGTCGATTCTTCGGCTGTGGTAGAAGAATAATGATGGAATAACGACTGCGGTCGCAACATACGGAGCGACCATTTTTTGCCTTGATCTTCGCAACGCCGGGGCGGATGTCAAAAAACAGAGGAGTCACGGTCTTCAGTAACTGAACTTGTTTATCGTCAATATCGTGCGTCTTCGTTTTTTGGCTGTGATCGGCATTCGCCGGAAACTGGTCGAAGCTGGGTGGTCAGTAGGTGACTGCCAAGGGACTGCAAATGAGTCTTCTTAGTTTTCGTCCAGTCGTTGTTTGAGGTTCTGTGCCGCTGGTATGCCGGAGTGTTTCTGGAATCATACCTTGTCGGCCTAAGGGGTTATGTTTTGAAGATTAGAATCTTTGCCCTTGCCAGAGACCTGGGCCTCGACAGCAAGGTGTTGATCGACCTTTGTGAAGAAGCCGGCGTCAAGTTGCGCAACGCTCTCGCGACCATCAGCGAAGAGGAACGAGATCAGGTTGTCGCTTATGTCCGCAAAAAAGGGACTGTCGTCACCCCTCAGGCTCCAGCGCCAGATGTAACTCCCGTTCGTGAGCAAACTGCACACGGCGGTCGAGTACGAGTAATCGGGACTGGTAGTGTTCGAACTCAGTCCGGAAGATCTCAGCAAGAAGAACAGCTTGAAGAAGTACAGCAGGCTGAAGAAGCAAGCCCTCCACCAGTAGAGGAATCTGCTCCACAGCCCGAGGTGATCGCCGAGACTCCGGCAGTAGCCGATGTGGTAGAGGCAGTCGTTCCTGTCGCGGAGATTCCTGAGGTTGCTGAGACGGTCGTTGCGGAAGCACCGGCCGAAGCAGAACCTGCCACAATATCCGCTCCAACCCAAACTATCACGGTCGCCCCCATCGCTGCTACTATTGCTCCTCCTGCACCGATTCCACCGACAACGCCGGATAATTCTGCTTCGGATGCGATGCGGCGTCCTCGGATGCAACAGGTCCGGGAAATGCGGCCAATCGGTTCTGTGAAAGAGCCGGCGCCTTCATCAAGTACGCCCGCAAAGCCATCTGGCCCGATTAAGGTCGGAAAAGATCGACAGCCAGCTCGTCAGCTCGTGGCGTCAGCTCCAATTATTGCTCCTCCTCAGGTTAAGAAGGTCAAACCGAAGGAAGAGAAGGCCCAAAAGCCTGACATGTCGTTCAAAGGCATTGTCGACAGCAGCAGTCCTCTTTCTGAGCAATTGAAAGCCTTACGAAAGGCCCGAGAAGAACACGAAGGCGGTGGTCCAGCACCAGCCGCAAAGCCTCGTGGTCAGGCAAACCGTGGCTCGCTATTGAAGGAACTGCGAGAGACGCGAGAAGCCGAGCGTCAGGCCAAAAAGCTTAAGCGGAAGAAGAAAACTGGTGGTGTGGAACTTCGTACCACAGCCCAGATTTCTTTTCCAATTACCGTTCGTGCTCTCTCTGAAGCCATTGGTCGACCGGCGAAGTCAATTCTTGGTATTCTCTTCAAACAGGGTCGGATGGTCACCATCAACGACGAACTTGGTGAAGAAGAGTCGATGGAAGTCGCCATGGAGTTGGGCGTTGACCTGTCCTTCAAGCGAAGCCGAGATATTGAAGCTGAACTTCTGGCGTCACTCGACCATGAAGATCCGCCTGAGCTGATGCGTCAGCGTCCACCAATCGTGACAATTCTTGGTCACGTGGACCACGGTAAAACAACGATGGTGGACCGGATTCGGTCGGCCAATGTGGCTGCAGGAGAAGCGGGTGGAATCACTCAGCACATCGCGGCCTATCAGGTGAACTATCAGGATCACCTCTTGACGTTCGTCGATACTCCTGGCCACGCGGCATTCGGTGAAATGCGATCACGCGGTGCCAATGTGACGGACATTGTGGTACTCGTCGTTGCCGCGGACGATGGTGTCATGCCACAAACGGTAGAATGTATCAGCCATGCGAAGAACGCTGGTGTGCCAATCGTTATTGCCCTGAACAAAGTGGATCTTCCGGGGATTGATGAGCAGCGTATCCTGCAGCAATTGGCTCAGCACGAACTTCTCCCGGCCGAGTGGGGCGGTGAGTACGAAGTTGTCAGAACATCAGGTGCGACGGGCAAGGGTATCGACAAACTGCTCGAGACGCTGCTGTTGACCGCCGAACTCCACGAAATACAGGCCAATCCGGAGCGAGAGGGATTGGGCGTTTGCCTCGAAGCGTTCCGTGATGAAGGTCGTGGAGCAATCGCGTGGTTGATTGTTGAAAAGGGAACTCTCAGAGTCGGAGATGTCGTACTCTGCGGGTCAACCTACGGTCGAATTCGCGCCATGTACAATGACCGTGATGAGGCGATTACTGAAGCCGGACCTTCAATGCCTGTCAAGGTATCTGGGCTTTCTGAAGTCCCTGGTGCTGGTGACCATTTCTTCGTGATGAAAGATATCGAAGAAGCTCGCGAAACGGCCGAGAGCCGGCTTCACGAAGGTCGTACAGAATCATTGTCATCTCGCGTTTCTCCGCGAACTCTGGAGGACATTCTTGGTTCGCCAAGAGACGGCCAGGGCGTTCAGGAGCTTCCATTGATCCTGAAGGCCGATACTCCGGGATCGATCGAAGCTCTCCGCAGCGAAATCGGAAAATTCGAGCATCCGGAAGTCAAGGTTCAGATTATTCACTCCGGTGTCGGTGGTGTGAACGAAAGCGACGTTTCTCTGGCCAGTGCTGCTGGTGCAATCATCGTCGCATTCCACGTCATCGCAGAAGACCGTGCTCAGGCACAAGCCGATCGTCAGGGTGTTGAGATCCGTCGCTATAACATCATCTATGAAGTAACAGAGCATATTAAATTGGCACTACAGGGACTCCTTCGCCCAGAGCGAGTGGAAGTCTCTACAGGTCGAGCTATTGTTCTGCGAACATTCGCAATCAGTCGTTTTGGGACCATTGCTGGGTGTCGAGTTCTTAATGGGACGATTTCGCGAGATAGCAGGGTGCATTTGATTCGCGACCAAAAGGTCATGAATGATTATCGCCTCGGTTCACTCAAACGCGAAAAAGATGATGCCAAGGAAGTTCGCGAGGGCATGGAGTGCGGGATCAGGCTTGAAGGGTTTAATGACGTGAAGGAAGGTGACCTGCTCGAAGCATACCGAATCGACGAGATCAAACGGACGCTGTAGTGTCGGTGCCAGAGGAGACTATTCTGGTCTCAATTGGCGCGGGAAAAAGGTTGAGTATTTGACTCAACGAACCGCTGACGCCCTTGTTGTGTCCCTGTCAGCTCCCTCTATTGGAAAGCTTCCGTTTATGTCTTCAACACGTCGAACAGCACGAGTCGCCTCAATGATTCGCGAGGTGGTCAGCAGTGCAATTCTGTTTGAATTACGTGATCCACGCATCAAGAATGTGACAGTTCTTGGGGCCGATGTAAGCCCGGATCTGCGTCATGCAAGCGTGCGAATCTCAGTCATGGGAGATGAAAAAACGGCAGCGTTGACGATGCATGGACTTACCTCCGCCAAAGGGTTTCTGCAGTCCAAAGTCGCGGAGTACATCAAGAGTCGGTATAGTCCGGAACTGCGTTTTATCATTGATGACGGAATCAAAAAATCTGTTGAAACAGCAGCCCTGCTGCGAGAACTTCTCCCTGCCGAATCGGATGACCCGGATTCGGATGAGGAAACAGAGATGGTTCATCCGGGTTTCGACCTGAATGACGACGATGATTCGGAAGACGCGATGGACTCCGCCGACGCCGATCACAAGTAGTTAATTAACGTTGAAAACAAATTGACCGGGAACGAAGATTCTTTGTCCCCCTAAATGCCTAGTTGCATATATTGGCAATCAGTTGAATCAGGATCAGCAGGGAATAACAATGGGAACGGCCAAAGCCACCAAGGCAGCCGACAAATCTCAGATCTGTCGAAAGCTCGTGACAGCTTTGCAGAAGCTCTACGGCAAGTCCGTGCCAAAGATCGAGCTGTCTGTCGTTGAAACCATGTTGTTTGCTGCATGCCTTGAAGATAACCCCTGGGCACCTGCCGAGGCTGGGCTGAAAAAGGTTTTGACTTCGTACTTTGATTTAAACGAAGTTCGAGTGAGCTCAGTATCGGAGCTTGAACAGTCACTTGCTCCACTTAAGGATGCAGACTGGAAAGGACTCCGAATACGCTCCATCCTTCGGTTTGTCTTCGAGACGACTTACTCATATGACTATGAAAAGCTGCGACGACAGACTCTAGAGCAGGCTGTTAAGACCCTGAAGAAAGTGAATGACATCACCCCGTTCATTCGGGATTTCATTCTGCATGAGATACTTGGAAGTCATATCATTTGCCTCGACACCTCCATGCTGACCGCTGCACGCTGGCTCGGATTGGTGCCAGCAAAGGCCGACTTGCATGACGCTTCAGAGTTCCTGAAGGGCGGAATCAAAAAGTCCGAGATTTCTGAGTTCTGCCATTTGTTGCGCTGCCTTTCAACCGACCCAAAGTATGCGCCACGGTTCCTGGATCCGTCCGACACAGAATTGTCGATGGGCGATGTAATGGATCGGTTCGTGGAATTGCAGTCTCCTCCGAAGAAGAAGCCTGCGAAACTGGTTCCCCCTCCAGAGCCGCCAAAGATCGAGAAGACTGCTCCGCCAAAGAAACCTGCCACAGCGCCGGTGGTTGAAAAGGCAGCTCCGTCAAAGTCTGTGACTCCCTCAGGCACAGCAAAACCCTCCGCTGCTATTCCATCCGTACCAGCAAAAACTCAGCCATTGAAACCTGCGGTAAAGCTTTCTACACCTCCAGCCAAGGTTCCGGCTAAAAAAACGCCTGCCACGAATCCGACCCCAGCCAAACCGGCCACATCAAAAACTGTGGCAAAGCAAACTGGAAAAACTGTCTCAGGAACGTCAGCAAAGGCACCGCCAGCCAAACCTGCGGCAGGTAAATCGACCAGCAACCGGAAGCCCGCGGCTGTTTCAGGCAAGCCAACGCCCAAGAAACCTCGGAAGTAGCGTTTCCGGGGCTCAGCAAGAACCGAACTCGACAGACTCTGCCTGCATACCAATAATGCACTCGTTGCAGTGAATATTGTCGTAGTTGCCAAACCTTACTTCGCTGAGTCTGATCATGAAGCCATTCCAGTTTCCGTCGTCAGTGATTTCTCGTATTGCCTCGGCAAGATTGTCCGCATACGCGATCATTGCCCTGATGACCGTGATTTGTTGCGGAATGTCAGCAGGATTGCTGGCTGCTGATGAAGCCGAAGCCTCTTCCGATGAACCCAAAGCCGGAGCGGACGAGCCAATAAGCCCGGATGAAAAAAAGCCGGCCGTTGAAGGACTTGCGGAACCCGATGAGAAACCGCTTGAAGTCAAAGATGAGAGCGACTCCATTGACCCCACCAACAAAGATGCTCTGGCGTGGTATATGTCCGGCCAGAAATCTCTTAAGCGGGGAGATTTAGAAGCGGCTTCCGAAGCCTTTGAGAAAGCTTCCGCTGCGGACCCAAAATCGGCCGTTCCTGTGCGAGCTCTCGCGATGGTTTTGTTCCGAATGGGCAAAGCTGAAGAAGGAAACTCCACTGCCGAAAAGGCGATGCAGCTTGATCCAGATGATTATCAAACACGACTCGAGATGGCCGTCCTCCGTGGCAGTGCTCGTCAGTTTGACAATGCTTCAAAGCTTCTCGAGGAGGCGTTGGCTTCGAAGACGCTCGATAAGCAATCGCTCGATTTCGTACATATACATCAGGTTCGTGCCGCGGTGCTGCTGGAGATGCGCAAGATTGGCGAGGCGGCAAACAGTTATGAAGTCATTCTGCAGGCGCTTGAAAGACCTGAAGACTTCAAACTCAACGAACGTGAACACAAAACACTACTGAAGAATCGACTGACATCTTACGAAGTCACGGGACGCATTCTGCTGGAGTCGGGGCGAATCCCAAAGGCGATTCAGGCATTCGAGGCTTTATCCCGCACAGAGAAAGACGCGCCCGGAGACCACAACCTATTGCTGGCCAGAGCCTATTTCCAGCAGGATAAACTGGACGCCTGCGAACAAAACCTGAACCGTTATTTTGAAACTGGACGACGGTCAGGAGAATCGCTGCTTCTGCTTCGCGATTTGTTCGAAGCATCAAGCCGATCTGATTCACTGACAACGCGCTTGCAGGAGTTAACAGAAGACGCGGCCGACGTTGCAGCAGTGAAAATGTTCCTTGGCCAGATTCTGCTCGATCAGGGCAAGACCACAGAGGCCGCTGAAGTCTATCAGTCCATTCTCGACACATCAGGGGAAGCAGAAGCGTACCTGGGACTGGTCCGCGTCGAAATCGCCAACAGGAATCCTGTCGCCCTGATCGAAACAATTAATCGTGCCGCACGATCTCGTATTACCGTGGCGGAAATGGCACCATTGGTAGGTAGCATCGCGACGGTGGACGGTTTTGCCAAAGAGACCCTAACAACGTGCCAAAACATGGTCACCGAAAAGCCGGGAGACATACATCCGGCCGTACCATATTTCTGCTCGCTGGTGGCAGAACAACTTGAAATGACCAAAGAAGAAGGTGACCTGCTGAAATCATCGCTGGAGTTGAGCCCTGACCGGGAACTGACGATGCAGACGCTCGACAAATACGGGATGAATCAACTGAAGCTGGGTGAGTACGAGAAATCAGCAAAACTCTTTGAACAACTCCTGCAGACACCGGGGCTTCCTCCAGGTGCTCGAGTCAACACTCTTTTCCGCATCTCAGCCGCCTACGCTTCCATCGAGAATATTGACGGAGCCCGCAAAGCCCTGAAGCAGGCACTAAAAATTGTTCCTGATGAACCTCAGCTTCTGAGCCGACTTGCACTCGTCGAAGCTGCCGATGGAAAACTTGAAGAAGCTGTCGGGCTGCTGCAGAAGGCGATCGCAGGACTTCAGGGCAACACAGAATTGCTCACGGAATCACATTTGCGTCTTGCTGGGATCTACGCTCAGCTTGATCAGTGGAAGAACGCTGTCGAACAATACCAGCAGGTTCTGGAACTTGACTCCGTTGAAAAAGACACCGTCCGACTGACGAAAATGGGCCTCTCGAACGCGTACGTGCAGGGTGGCGACATGGAGAAGGGACAACAGGTTCTCGAGGAGGTCTATAACGAAGACCCGGCCGATCCCGGAGTCAACAACGATCTGGGTTACCTTTATGCAGATCAGGGCAAGAACCTCGAACAGGCAGAGAAAATGATCCGTATTGCTGTGGAAGCGCAGCCGGATAATCCAGCCTACCTCGACAGTCTCGGATGGGTTCTGTTCAAACAAGGTAAGAACGAAGAAGCCGTTGAACCCCTGAAGAAAGCCAATGGAAATCCTGAGTATCAGGACGCCACACTGCTGGAACATCAGGGCGATGTCCACCATGCATTAAAGCAAACAGAAGAAGCCAAAGCTCTTTGGAATCGGGCTGTCGAAGTTGAGATGAAAGCTAAGAAGCCCGATGACGCTGTGCTAAAACGCTTGAAAGAAAAGCTTGGTGCACCGGCTGAAGAAAAAGCGGAAGTGGAAAACAAGTAGCGAACTCACCGTCGTGGTTCGCTTAACGTTTGTTTCACATTCCTGCTCTCGAATCCCGCCGGGATAACTCATCTTTAGTCCATCTGGTGGCAACGTCTTCTTCGTGGCTTTCCTGTACCGACGACTCAGCAGTTAGAATACTCTCCATGGCACGGAAGACCACGATCCGCAATGATGACGAAGAACCGGACGAACCAAAACGCCCAACTTTTGGGGGCGAAAACGCTGGTGCCGGTAACTTTGAGGATCCCAATCAGCAGAGATTCGATGATGAACTGCGACCATCGAAGCTGGAAGACGTCGTTGGTCAGATGGCTGTTGTCGAACGGTTAAAGATTCTTCTGGAAGCTACAAAGAAACGCAAGGAGCCATTGGGCCATTTGCTTCTCGACGGCCCGCCCGGACTCGGAAAAACCACTCTGGCGACTGTGATTCCGCGTGAACTAGGCACCGAATTACAGATCACGGCAGGGCCGTCTCTTGGTGCGCCCAAGGATTTGCTCCCGTACCTGACAAATGCCAGCTATGGAAGTGTCTTGTTTATCGATGAGATTCATCGACTTCCGCCGACGGTGGAAGAATTTCTCTATCCCGCCATGGAAGACTTCCGCATCGACATTACGCTTGGTGACGGACTAAATGCCCGTACGATCAACATGAAGCTTCAGCCATTCACGCTGATCGGAGCGACAACTCGCAGCGGGATGCTTACGGCTCCTCTTCGCGATCGGTTCGTGAATCGTGAGCACCTCGACTTCTACACAACCTCCGAACTGTCCACGATCATCACTCGCAATTCCAATAAACTGCGAACAGAGATTGCCCCTGAAGCCGCGCATGAGATCGCGATTCGTTCACGAGGCACTCCTCGAAAAGCCAACAACTGGCTCCGCTGGACTCGTGACTTTGCCGACGCTCGCGCCAACGGAAAGATTACTCTCGAAGTGGCTCGAGCGGCATTGAAAATGAAGGGTGTTGATGATGCGGGTCTTGAAGAACAGGATCGGCGATATCTGGAAACGATTATCTCCGTTTTCAGCGGTGGTCCGGCCGGTGTTCAAGCCGTGGGCCACACACTGAATATTCCCGCCGATACTCTGGAAGACGAAGTGGAACCCTTCCTGCTTCGCGAAGGCTTTATCCAGCGAACACCTCGCGGACGCATGGTGACGGCCAAAGCCCTCGCTCATCTTGGCGTTTCACAAAGGTCGAAAAGCAAAACAATAAAGAGCAAGTCGGACCCGCCGGAAGATCAACAGGAACTGTTTTAGTTTCGACAGGTTACTAAAAACTACCAGAGCTTCATTTTTCTGACAGCAAACGCCTGCAGAGTATGGGCGTCGTCTATGCGAAGCTTCTGCATAATGTTGCGACGGTGAGTGTCCACTGTCGCACGAGACAGATCCAAAACCTCTGCGATTCTCTTCGGAGACATGCCTTCTCCCAGATGCTTCAGGATCTCCCTTTCCGATTCCGTCAGCGTTTTTACTCGCGTTGGCAATCGAGTACTGGTCGCAATAATCTTTGCCTGATCGATCTCGGTCGACCTTAACCAGACCTGCATGTCCACACTTCGACCATCAATACTGACTTCTGCCTGAAACTGCTGTGGCTCGTTCAGAATCAAACATCGGGAATAGGCCGTCTTGACGGCTTCGACATTATCGCTGCTGACCCATTTCCAGGCGGGCGTGCCCATGATCAGGTCGCGGCAAAATCCCCACGGCGCGTGCTCGTCAACCCAGACGAAGCAGCCATTCCGATCAAGTAACGCTATGGA
>Ga0255094_1000228_pt1 | contig 32000 bp, 26 predicted proteins | sample Colum_Law_RepB_8_2_FD_188434 | JGI IMG/M metagenome (GOLD analysis project Ga0255094, IMG submission 188434) | Freshwater microbial communities from Columbia River, Oregon, United States - Colum_Law_RepB_8d | ecosystem: Environmental > Aquatic > Freshwater > River | place: USA: Oregon...
ACCCTGCCCCCTGCAGCCGCCGCATCCGTTGCCGCAACTCTTCCAACCGAGTATCCGGGACGATCCGCCCGCCCCACGCCGCCAGTGCCTGCTCCAAAGCCGCATTGGCCGCTCGACCCAGCACGGATTCCGAAACCAGCAGCACCACATCCTCCTGTTCCCGCAGCAGCGAGCCTGCCTCCGGCAACACGACAACCGGTTCAGCAGACCCCGACTCCGTCGCCCGCGCTGCAATCTGAACCTCGCTCTCCGTCGCACACGCCGACCAGCTGATACGACGGTCCGGCAGCCAGCGTTCCGGCTCTGCCTGCAACAGACGCCACCGCTCCTGCAGTTGCGCAAAACGCCGCTCCACCTGCTCATCAATCTTCGGCAGCACATCACGCGAAAGATCCTGAGCCACCGCCCGATTGATACGCGGTTGCAGCAGCAGCACCTGATTCCACGCGAGCCGATCACTCAGCGGAGCCAGTGCCGGAGACCGCTGGCCCACACGACTGGTCACACGCTGCGGCCACTGCCACGCCTGAATTGTTCCATACCCCTTCTGAGTCCTGAACAGGCTGCCATCAAACCAGAGTGGCTTCAGCACCTCAAATCGATGCTGACCACTGCTGTTCACAGCCGCCTGCGCATTCAGGCCGGTCGTCTCACTGCTCACCTCGCCCACAGTCTCCAGCTCAAATTTCAGCGGACACGTGCCCGGAATAATCCGCACGCGTGTCTGAGTCTGCGTCGTCTGCTGGCCGGAAACATCAGAATTCATCAGACGCTTGCGGACCTCGTCCCGCTCAACATTCTCGTCCAGCACCAGCGACTGCAGCCGCGCACTGCGCAGCCCCAGGCTGAGCCTCAGTTCGTCACCCGCGCCCTCGACCGCCCCAGGCCGCGCAGGTCCGGCCGACTGCAGCATTGCCGCCACCAGCAGAATCCAGTACCCGACAGGCCAGCTCATGGAAATCCCCCTCACACCACACACCCCGCCAATCCCCGCGGAAATTATCGCAGTCCAGTTCGCCAAAATCCACGCCCCAACCGTTTTATCAGTGCCACCGCCACACCTGCCAACTGCAAAATCCCCTATATTTCCCCCACTTTCCGGCGCCCTGACCCAAACCAGCACTGCCCTGCAGCCTCATTTCTGCTAAACTCATGCGGGGCCCGCATCTGACGGACTCCAGAACATTCGCCCCGCCCACCCCACTCCACAAAAAAGCCACCGCCATGGACGAACAACCACAGAATGTTCCCCTCGTGGAACGCTTCCATCGCGCAGAACACCTCGCCCGCGAACTCAGTGAACACCTGCAGCAGTCACTGCTGCCCAGAATCTCCGCTCTGCGACACGCAGCCAAAGTCCATGACCCCGCACAGGTCAGCGACCAGGAAATCCACGATCGCATGAGTGCCTTCACCGAAGCCGAAGCCTTCGCCTCGGGAATTCACAACAAACTCCGCGCCTACCTGCTCAGTATCGAACAGGAAACTCGTCGCATCCTCAACTTCTGACATGCCCCAATCTGCACGACAACCATGCTGAATCTCGATCTGAGCGGACGGATTGCCCTTGTGACAGGTGGCGGCCAGGGACTGGGACAGGCCACCGCCACTCTGCTGCACCAGGCCGGCGCCTCCGTCGTCGTCAATTACCTTGATGATCCCGCCGGCAACGGACGCGCAAAAGCCGAACAGACCGTGGCCCCCTTCGGCACACGCGGACTGGCAGTCGCCGCCGATGTCCGCTCACGCGCTGATCTGCAGTCCCTCATGCAACAGATCCACGACCGCTTCGGAGCCCTCGACCTGCTGATCAACAATGCCGCCATCCTGCGTGATCGCAGCCTCAAAAATCTCTCCGACGAAGACTGGGATGCCGTGATCGAGACCAATCTCTCCGCGGTTTTCCGAGTCTGTCAGACAGCCCTGCCACTGCTCCGTGACGGAGGCCGCATCGTCAACCTCGCATCAATCTCCGCCGTCATCGGCTTTTTTGGTCAGGCAAACTATGCGGCCGCCAAATCCGGCATCATCGGCCTCACCAAAGTCCTCAGTCGCGAACTGGCCGGTCGCGGCATCAATGTCAACGCTGTTGCCCCCGGCGTGGTCCTCACCGAAATGGGCCAGTCCATTCCTGAATCCGCCCGCGCTCAGATGCTGGCCCAGATCCCCCTGAAACGTTTCGGAGAACCCGCCGAAATCGCGTCGGCAATCCTGTTCCTCTGCAGCCCGCTGTCCTCCTACATCACCGGACAGACCCTGCATGTCAACGGCGGCTGGTGGGCATGACCGCAGGTTCTCCCGCACAATTGTGTTCCGCCGCTGACGCCGTCGCACTCATCCCCGACAACGCCACAGTGGCCTGCAGCGGATTCATCGGTGCCGGACACCCGGAGCTGCTGACCTGCGAACTGGAACACCGTTTTCTCAGCACCGGACATCCCGCCGAACTGACACTCGTTTACGCCGCCGGTCAGGGGGATGGCCACAGCCGCGGACTGAATCGGCTCGCCCACAAACACCTGCTGAAACGCGTCATCGGAGGTCATTGGGGGCTGGCACCCAGACTGGGTGAACTGGCACTGCGCGGTGATATCGAAGCCTGGAACCTGCCACAGGGGGTCATCTGTCAGTTGTTCCGCGACATCGCTGCCGGACGCCCCGGCTGCATCAGCCGCATCGGGATCGGCACCTTCATTGACCCGCTGCACGACGGCGGACGACTCAACAGCCGCTCCACCGAACAGCTCGTCGAACGCGTCACGCTCGCCGGACAGACATGGCTGCTGTATCGAGCATTCCCGATTCATGTGGCTCTGCTCCGCGCCACAGCAGCTGACTGCTACGGCAATCTGCTGATGGATCAGGAAGCCGTGATCGGAGATGTCCTCGGACTCGCACAGGCAGCCCGGAATTCCGGCGGCCTCGTGCTCGCCCAGGTACAGTCACTGCTCGACAAACCCGCCCCTCCCCAGCACGTGAAAGTCCCGGGGAAACTGGTGGACCGGATCGTGGTGGCGCCCCCTGAAGCACACTGGCAGACATTTGCCGAATCCTGCAATCCCGATTACTGCTCCCCCGGAAATCCTCTGCAGCCACCCCTGCCGGACCCCGCTCAGTCGCTCGAACCGGCACGACGGATTATCGCCGAACGAGCCTGCCTCGAGCTCCGCCCCGGCAGCATCTGCAACCTCGGGATCGGACTCCCCGAAGGAATCGCCACGGTGGCCGCCGAACGCGGGCTGCTGCAGCAGGTCACACTGACACTCGAAAGCGGACCGATCGGAGGGCTCCCGGCTGCCGGACTCAGCTTCGGTGCCGCCCGCTTTCCCGAAGCCGTCATCGACTCGGCCGCCCAGTTCGACTTCTACGATGGCGGAGGACTGGATTTCGCTGCACTCGGAGCCGCCGAAGTGGATGCCTGCGGAAACGTCAATGTCTCCCGCTTCAAACACCGCTTCGCCGGTGTCGGCGGATTTGTCAATATTTCTCAGTCCGCCCGCAGGCTCGTCTTCTGCGGGACACTCACCGCCGGTGGACTCACTCTGCAGCGCGACAACGGCCGACTGCAGATCCTGCAGGAGGGCAGCATCCGCAAATTTGTTCGCCACGTCGAGCAGATCTCATTCTCCGGCCTGCAGGCCCGCCAGCAGGCACAGGACGTTCTGTACATCACCGAACGCGCTGTCTTTCGACTGCAGCCGGAAGGCCTTGAATTGCTGGAACTGGCACCCGGAATCGACCTCGAACGGGATCTGCTCAGCCAGATGGACTTCCGCCCCATCATCCGCTCTGTCAGCCCCATGCCCATCTGAGCAGGGGAATTGTCGGGATTTCACTTGAGTTTTCCGCAGACCGGTGTTCAATTAGCAAGGCAATTTTTCTCCCACACAGTCGGTTTCGCTCAGCATCGCACACAGAAACAGTCCATGCCAATTCCCGCCTCAAAAGACTCCCGCGACTTCATCCTTGGTCGCATTCGCAGAGCCCTGCCACAGTCAGCACCTCTGCCGGAAGTCCTCAACTCACCGGAATGGCAGACGTTTCCCGATCCCGCAGCCCGCTTCGCAGAAGTGCTGGGATCGGTCGGCGGACAGGTGGTTCGCTGCAGCAGCCTCCACCAGGCACACCAGCACCTTGAATCCATGCCGCTCTGGACCACCGCCAGCGTGCGGTACTCCGCCGTCGCCGGGCTGGGTGAAACTTCCCCCGCCACGGCCGCAGCGGTCGACCCGCACCAACTGGAGAACGTCGACTTCGCAGTGCTCCGCGGTCACCTCGCTGTCGCTGAAAACGGAGCTGTCTGGGTTACCGATGACACCCTGATACACCGCGTTCTGTACTTCATCCCCCAGCACATGGCGCTGGTGGTCCCCGCAGACAGCATCGTGCACAACATGCACCAGGCTTACAGTCGCATCCCGGTGGGCAACCACAGCTTCGCCGGATTCATTTCGGGCCCCAGCAAAACAGCAGATATCGAACAGTCACTGGTCATCGGTGCTCACGGAGCCCGTTCGCTGACCGTGTACCTCGTCGAAGGCCTGCCGGATCTGCTGGCTCAGCCCCGTTAAAATGGCAATATTCAGACTTTTCCCCGCAGGCACTCTGGATTTCATCCGCCGGTCTCGAACAGGATGACACCCGCACAGTTTTCGGAACTGGCAGCGCAGGATCATCCGGCAGGGTCCGGATGAAAAAAAAACACCGCCGCCCGGTTTCCCCCGCCGCACGGCCTGCCGCAGGTCATGCTTTCGCGCGTGGCAACCGCTGCGCTGGCACTCCCGAAAACCCACATGGAGAGATTCATGACGATCGCCGACCTTCGACACGGACTGTTCTGCACTGCCCTGCTGGGACTGCTGTCACTGGCTCCGGTCCACGCAGACGAAGATGTCGATCTCGCTCCGCCAGTGGACCTTGAAGATGCCTCCGCAGTGCCCAATCCACCGGTCAGCCACCCCCCGGTGCAACCCGTCCCGCTCCGTCCTCAGCCCGATCCCGCCATGTCCGCCGGGCCGGCGGCCGCCCCCGATCAGCCTGTGGCCGTACAGCTGCGCGGGACGCTGGGATTCACCTACCTGCGAGTCTCACACCCGGTGCCGGAAGACAAGCATCCCCGATCCGGCATGCTGGCAGTGCGCATGGGCGACGCCGAGGAAGTTCTTTCGATTCGCGGTATGAGTGGAATCAAACTGAAAAGCGGAGTCTGGCTGTTTGAATCCAATCGGCCACTGGACCCGGGCGTGCCGCATATCGTGCGCATTGAAGCCAAGGAACATCCCCTCGACGTCGACGCCGTGGCGACCCGCTTCGTGCGCCTGATTCCCGGCCGAATTGTGTATCTCAGTTTCGGCGATGAAGTGCAGTAATCAGGTTTCCGCCAGCAGGAACAAACGGAATTCATTCGGCAAACAGAGCGGTCAGGTCGATGTCGTCATCACCTGATCGCTTTTTCTTTTTGACCGGCTTCCGGGCAGCGGAGCCCGCAGCGTGGTCATTGGCCGGCTTCGAATCCACCGGACCGGCATCCGCAGTGGTGGACTGCGGGGACGGGGCTGCCACCGGCGAATGACCCTTCGGTGCCGCAGCGGGCGCTGTAGTGGCCCCGGATGCCAGCTGCTTCGCCGCCGCAGCCTCTCTTGCCAGCTTCACCAGTCGCGCTTCGGCCTCCCGAATCTCCGCAACCATTTCGCCGATCTTCTGCCAGCGATCATCCGGGTTGGCCTGCAACCCCTTCATGATCGCACCAGCCACCTGACGGTCAATCCCGGGCAGCAGAGTTGTGATATCGATGGGAGGCTTGTTGATGTGCTGCAGCACCGCGTCAATTGTCAGTGCCGCATCCCACGGAAATCGCTTCGTGTACATCTCAAAGCAGGTCACCGCATAAGAAAAAATATCAAGCCGCTGATCAGTCGGCTGACGCTTGATCAGCTCAGGAGCCATATAGCTGGCGGTGCCCGTTCGATTCCCCGGACGACGGAACTCAGGCGTATTCGGAACAGCCAGCCCGAAATCGATCAGCCGGGCCGTCTTGTCGTCACCGATCATCACATTCCGCGGACAGATGTCCCGATGAATCCAGTTCTGCTGATGAAAATGCTGCAGCGCCTCGCCAATCTGAATCATGTACCGCAGTCGGTACCGCTTCATCTCGTCATTCTGCAGATCCACCAGCAGTGCCAGTCCCACACCCTCCACAAACTCCATCACCAGAAACATCTCGTCTTCTGTCGTCCAGCCGAACTCGAACGTCTTCACGATGTTCGGGTGGCTGAGCGACATTGCCACTTCACCCTCCGTCGGCTTCTTCAGCCCTTTGAATCGCTCTTCAAGCTTCAGAGTCTTTTCCTTGTCGAGCACCTTCAGGGCCACGGTCCGACCAGACTGCAGGTCGACGGCCTTCCAGACCTTTGACATGCTGCCCTGACCAACCCGACCGATCAGGTTGAATCGCCGCGAGATATCGGTTTGTTCATGAGCCGGTTTTTTGGCGAAAAACTTCTCGAACATGGTCCACTCACAGCCGCAGGCGAAAAAACACGGGATGTCACCACTGGGAATTAACACGACGAATTTTCGAAAAGTCAACAAGATCCGAGAATCCCGGGGCCCGGTTCCGGATTTTTTCGGGAAATACTGCGTTTTTCCCGACACTCAACGCCCCCGACAGCCTCCAACGGCCTCTTTGCAGTCACCCCGGATTCAATCCCCCCTTCGACAATCACGGACCGATTCAACAACCACCGCTCCCATTCGCTTGCCTTTCCTGCAACCGAGACAAGAATGTTGGTGCCCGGAGCGAATGGACGGCACGCAGCGTTGTTTCCGGGTTGCTGTTGCTGCCTGTCCGGATCAGACAATCTTTCACAGGAGCATTCACGTATGCGGTTCGTTCACACACTGGCACTGGCAGCATCAGTATTCTTCGGAGCAGTCTCGATGGCAGCAGATTCCGTGCACGACATTGCGATGAAGTCCATTGACGGTAAGGACGTCAAGTTGTCCGAATACAAGGGCAAGGTCCTGCTGATCGTCAACGTGGCCAGCCAGTGCGGCCTGACCAATCAGTACACGCAGCTCCAGGCCCTGCACGAGAAGTATGCGGACAAGGGAGTTGTTGTTATCGGAGTACCCTGCAACCAGTTCGGTGGACAGGAGCCGGGTACCGAAACTGAAATCAAGACCTTCTGCAGCACAAAGTACAGCGTCTCGTTCCCGATGATGAGCAAGGTCAAGGTCAACGGCGAAGGCCAGCATGAGCTCTACAGCTTCCTGAAAAGCCACTCAGACAAGAAGGACGACATCAGCTGGAACTTCGAGAAGTTCGTGGTCGGCAAGGACGGCAAAGTCGCCGCTCGCTTTGCCCCCCGCACAAAGCCGGACGCCGAAGAAGTCGTCGCTGCAATCGAGGCCGCTCTGAAGAAGTGATACTCAGCTTCAGACTCTGTTTTCAGCAGGGGGATCGCCGGTGCCGGCGATCCCCTTTTTATTTTGGATCAGCGCGAAATTCTGTGCACAGCTCCGGATTGCATCGCCCGGGGTGTTGACAGAGAGTGATCCATGCAGAACTGAAACGACCCCGAAAACCGGGTTTCCAGCCTCAGGGTTTCGTCCTTCAGGAGGGCGAAGCTCCTGCTGAGCCGAACAACGCGTCAGGCTGCAGAAGCTCGCAGCCTCGGACAGATAACTCAGAAACTGTCACTTCCTGACCAACCTGTCATGATCCACTCTCGTCGTCCACCGCAGCAGCAGCGGCAGCATCACCAGATCACTGACCAGCCCGCCCAGCATCGACAGACTCAGCAGGCCCCCGAAATACACCAGCGGAATAAATTCCGACAGCGTCAGCACCAGAAATCCTGCCACCAGCGCCCCGTGTGCCAGAACCACCGCCTTGCCGACTCCCGCCTGTGCCCGCTTCAAGGCGCCCGTCACTCCCAGCTGCGGCAGAGTCCTCTGGAACACATCAATGTAGTACACCGAACACGTAAACCCCATCGCCACGCTGGCAATCATCGCCGTGCCAATGTTCACCGGTACATGCAGCAGCCCCAGAGTCCCGGTGACAATTGCAATCGGAAACACATTCGGCACCAGTGAAATCAACCCGATTCGAAGACTGCGAAAAGCCACTGCCGTACACAGTACCGTACCCGCAGACGCCCACAGAAAACTCTTCAGCTGATCCGCCAGCAGACTGTCTATGATCCGCGCCATCACCACAAACAAACCTCCCGCCGCCGCCTCCGCTCGCCAGCCCCTCCCGTCCGAGCCTTCCGCTGACTGCTGCTCCCGACTCTCCCCCTCCAGATCCTCAAAAAACTGACCTGCCACACTCCGCACCACGGCGATCTGCTCAAGCTTCTCTGCCGTGGCCTGCTGTTCCGGAGAACGCAGCACAATCCGCATCCGCTGCTGCTCACGATTGTAAAAACCATTCACCAGATCGGGCTGCCGCCGCTGAATCAGCTCCAGACGTCGCAGCGACGTCCCCAGCCGCGGCGGGATATTCAACGCGTCACTCAGTGACACCACCTCCACCTGCAATCCCTGCTCCTGCAGATCTCGCAAACGCCCCGACAGCTCATCCACCCGGTCCAGAAAGCCCGTCGTCAGCGGCTCAGGAACATTGAACGAAACATCCCACGTGCCCGCCGGCCCCAGCTCCGATTCCACAAATCGCAGCGCCTGAATCATCGGCGAACTGTCCCGGAAATTCCGACTGAAATCCGTCTCCACCTGCAGTACCAGCAGACCGGGTAACGTAATCAGCGTCAGCAGAACGCAGACAGCCGATGTCGCCAGCGGATGCCGATCAATGGCTTCCGCCATCCGCTCCAGCCAGCGATCCAGACGATCCTCCAGACCCACTCGACCCGGCATCGGAACCATTCTGCCTGATGCAAATGCCGCCGGCAGCACCAGCAGAATCAACAACGGTACCATCAGAGTCCCGAGGGTCATCATGATGGCAAAACTGCGCACCGGGACAATCTCCGAGACCAGCAGAGCAGCAAACCCCGCCGCCACCGTCACCACCGTCCAGAATACCGGCGTCGCCAGCTCAGAAAACGTACGTCGCAGAGACTGCTCGGCTGTCAGACCACCCTGCACACGCAACTCCCGGTAATGCACCGTAATATGAGTCGTCGTACTGATCGCAATGACCGTTACCAGCGAATTCAGCATCGAACTCACCATACTCAGCTGCGTGCCCGCCAGCACCAGCACTGCCCGAGTCGTCGCAACCGCTCCCAGCACCACCAGCAGACTGGCAGCGACCCAGCGCAGACCACGGAAGATCCACAGCAGCATCCCCGAAAGCACCAGCAGCGACGCTGCATACAGCACATTCCCGTCCCGCTCCACCAGATCAAACATTTCCTGAATCTGCACCGGCTCACCAGCCACAGCACAGCCCGGCCGCAGACCCTCCGCTGTCCGCCGGATCTCCTCAATCGCCCGCTGGCGAGGCACAGCAGAACGCACTGCAGGTTCCAGCTGCAGCACGATCGCGGTCGTCTTCCGATCCGCACTCACCAGCAGACCCTCAAACAGTTTCAGCATCGCCCGCCGAGTGTTGCGGTTCCGGGGTGACTGAGATAAAAGCCGCTGCAGGTCCCGAGTTCTCTCGCCGTCAACCCCCGGCAACGCACTCAGACGGTCCGCCAGACCGCGAATCACCTCGCCAGCACCCGCCGCAACCTCCACCGGCTCCTCACCATCCTCGCTCGTCAGCAGGCCCGCCTGACGCCACGCCACAATCACAAACTCATCCCCGCCAAACACTTCCCGTGTCCGCTTCAACAACTGAATATCGGGGTGCTGCGGAGCAAAAAACGATTCGATCGTCTGATCAAACGTCAAACGCCCGGCCGTCGGCAGCGCCGCCGCCAGCAGCAGCAAAGCAGCCAGAAACAGCCAGTTTCGACAGGCTACGATTCGATCGGACAACCGGTCCAAAGCTGCACCCGCAGTAAGTAAAACAGACCCCCGGAGTCGATTTCCGACTGAAATCTTCTGAGCAGCCCCGGGGCAGCATAGCAATTCGCCGACGTTTGAGCGAGATTTCCTGCACCATCAGGCCACGGACCGCCACCCACGAGAGACAAAATACGCGGCGCCGCTATGATGATCGACCGGATCACACCCCGACACAAATTCCATGCCTGCCCACTGCCCGGCAGTCACTGACCCGTACCTCAATTCACAGACCGAGCCTTCATCGATGCCCAGGGACTTCAACAGCGAAAGCCTCTCTCACGACCCCATTCACGGCTACATCCCCTTCATCTCCCGCAGCGGATTGCCCGCATCTGAAGCGTCCGAACAGGAACTCATCGATCACCCCTGGGTGCAAAGACTCAGACAGATCCACCAGCTGCAGACCGCGTGGTGGGTCTTCCCCTCCGCAGAACACATGCGATTCCAGCATGTTCTGGGTGTCATGCATCTCGGCTCCGTCGCCGTTCACGCATGGTACGATTCCCTCTGCGAGTCCTGTCGGAATGTACCGTCTCGTGCCTGCGTGGAAAGCCTCGTTCGCATCGCCGGTCTCCTGCACGACGTCGGGCACGGCCCCTTCGGACACTTCTTCGACGATCACTACCTCGAACAGTTCGGACTGACCCACGAAGACATCGGCAGCCACATCATCGAACATGAGCTGGGCGACATCATCCGCCGGATCCGTCGCAACCCCGGTGGACGACTGCAGCCACTCGAAGAACTGGACCCCAGACAGGTGGCGTGGCTGATCCGTCGCCCCTCCGGAAATGCCGACGAACAGGAAGGCCATCCGGACTGGCTGCGTCGACTCCGCGCACTGTTCAGCGGCATCTACACCGTTGACAACATGGACTTCGTCCTGCGCGACGCCTACATGTCCGGCTACAATACTCGCGCCTTCGATATCTCACGACTGATCCACTACAGCTTCTTCACCGAAAGCGGACTGGCCATCCATGCCCGCGGCATGTCGACCCTGATCAACTTCATCGAAACCAGGGCCAACCTGTTTCGCAGCATCTACTTTCATCGCACGGTTCGCGGTATCGATATCGCACTCGAAGACTACTTCACTGACACCATGCGACGCCTGTTTCCCGGAAATCCGCTGCAGCACCTGCAGCAGTACCAGCAACTCACCGAAACCAGCTTCCTCGTGGATGTCTCACGCTGGGCTGACAGCACTGACCCACAGCTCCAGGAACTCGGAAAACACTGGCGCGCCATCATCAATCGTGAGGAAATGTGGCGGATGGCCTGCGAACGCACCATGCACTTCCACAGCGGACAGGCCGAACATACCACCATCTTCTCTGAACCTGATCTGGTGGAACGCCGGGTCCGCGAAGCACTCCCCGCACCCCTCCGCACTATCCCGCTCCGCATCGATGTCGCCCGACACTATCATCGCCCCAGTGCCCGCCGCCCCACCGGAAAACTGAATTACTGGTATGATCCCGCCAGCGGAAAATCCCACGTCCTCGATGATGATGAACTGTTTCGCAATCTGCCCACCAGCTTCCTCATCTTCCGGATTTACAGCCGCGATCATCAGCATGATCGCGAACTGAACCTCGCTCTGCAGAAAGTTGCCGGAGGCAGCGGTGGCGATACGAAAACCAACATGTGAAACACCCCCGCAGTCCACTCCCCTCAGGCCCTCACAGCAGCCGAGCCATGCCTTCACGCCCCGCCAAAGTCCTGCCGGCTGCGTCCGCCGCCTTCTGCCTCGCCTTTCTCGCCGCGGCACTCTTCATCAACCCCGGACTCGTCAGCTCACCACTGCCCGACGGGCCCGGAATGACCATCGACGAATCGTTCAATATCCTCCAGGGAATCCAGCTCGCACAAGCCCTCGAACAACATGGCCCGCTGCTCTTCACACCCACCATCGCTCACAACGTCTTCAAAACTCCCGCATACCTGCCTGATCACCCTCCACTCGGACGCCTGCTGATCGGACTGGCACACGAAACCACCGCATGGCTGATCCCCGGTGCTGAAACCGCCGTCTGCAACGTCGCTGCCGCCAGACTGGGCTCCTGCCTCGCCTTTGCGCTCAACGCAGCACTCCTCTGCGGATATGCCCTCCGCCGGTATGGACCTGCAGCCGCCTTCGCCGCCCCGGCACTCCTGATCGGCTCGCCCCAGCTCATCGGGCATGCCCGCCTCGCCGCCCTCGAAACCTCCGTCAACCTCGCATGGACCGCTGCCATCCTGCCACTGCTCACATGGTGGACCGGACACAAGCCCCCCTCAATTCGCCAGTCACTGCTTTCCGGCGCTGCCTTCGGACTGCTGCTGCTGGCCAAGGTCCAGGCCGTCCTGCTGCCACCCGTGGTCCTCGTCTGGGCACTCCTCCGCTTCCGCCGCTGCAGCCTTCTGCCACTGCTCCTCTGGAGCGGAACTGCAGCACTGGTCTTCTTTACCGCGTGGCCATGGCTCTGGCAGGATACCACGGCTCGCGTCCTGCAGTACCTCGGACGCACCACCGACCGGATCCCACTCTACTGCTGGTACCTCGGTGAACGCTGGCTCGATCGCGAAGTCCCGTGGCACTACCCGTTCGTACTGCTCACCTGCACGCTGCCCGCCGGCGTTGTCATCGGACTGGGCCTCCACGCACGTGCCGGAAAGCCGACAGCCGACGAACTGCTGCTGCTCCTGATCAGCCTGTTCCCGGTACTCGTCTTCGCTGCCCCCGGAGTCCCCGTCTACGATGGAAATCGACTCTTCCTCATCTGCTTCCCAGGGCTCATTCTGCTCGCCGCCGCCGGCTGGAAAAAACTCGCACTGCACCCACTCGCCAAAACAGCACTCGTGCTGCTGCCAATGCCATGGACCATGCAGCCGTTCGCCATCAACCAGTACGGAATGCTCTGCGGAGGCAACAGAGGAGCCGCATCGATTGGCCTCGAAGCCGGCTACTGGGCCGACGCTCTCAATGCAGACTTCTGGACTCAGATCCCCCCCAACAGCACCCTGCTGGTCGCCCCCGTCAGCCACCAGTTCCAACTCTCCGCACTCCAGACTATGGTCCCCGTCATCCAGCAGAGAAACATTACGCTCAAACCCTGGCTCTACGAAAAATCCACGGAACCACTGCCGTGCCGACTTCTGCTGATTCACCGCCTTGCCGACCTGCGACCGGAACTCAGCCGCGATCAGGCTGACAACCCCGCAACTGTGACCGTGACCAGTGGCGGAACGATCCTCGCCCGCATCATTGATCTGCCACAAACCTCATCACACAACTGAACGCAGCCACACGTAAAATCTCACCAATTCCAATTTCCCACGGTTCACCCGTTGCTGCCGTTTTTGGTTGGATTTTCCAACACGGTGCTGCTACTATTCGCCCCGCAGAAGTCCTCAGTTGCAAACTGCTTGTGTGCCTGAAACTGACCATTTTGAAGTGTGTATCAGGTCAACCGTTCACAATCACGGCTGCTCCAAACTTTCTGCCGGTTGATCATCCGGTCAACTGAAACAAGTCTGCAGGTGTAGTTCCCCGGAATTGACGCACTGCGTTGTTCCAAAGATCTACCAAAGTTTCCTCCCGCCTTATTACCCCGCCAGTACTCTCCCACCCCCCCGAACAGGTTTCGACCGAAACAGCCCGCGGATCGTCGGCACTCCGATGCCTGCCTCCCGTGGCTGATCTCCACGGCACCCTTGCCCGGATGCCACGGGATGTCCGTCGCAGGATTTTCCAAACGACTGTGCAGGTTGCCCACCTCAATTCACCAGAAATCACCTTCCAATCCACGGCAAAACCTTCAATTCCCAAATTGACGGATCGGTTTTTTGATTCTTCGCCGAATAAAATTCACCGATCAACATGTTGAAAAAGTGTGTTAGATCCCGAAGATTGGCGGTGTGAACGATTCGGATTGGTACTACCATTCGCGATCAGGAACATCGCCGCCGGAACCGAGTTGACAGGAATTCACTCATGGCTGCAGGTAAGAAAACCTCTCTCACAAAGCGCCAGCGCGAAATCTATGAATTTCTCCGCGATAAAATCGTGAACAGAGGCTACGGCCCCACTGTCCGCGAAATCGGGCAGCACTTCGAGATTCGTTCGCCCAACGGCGTAATGTGCCACCTGAAGGCACTCGAACGAAAAGGCCTGATCAGTCGCGAACAAAACATGTCTCGCGCGATCCAACTGGCCGAATCGCCCCAGAACCGACTGAACGTGCGACTGATCGGTACCGCCGCTGCCGCCGGCCCCATCCAACCCTCGGTGTCGCTGGATGAAAGCGTCAGCTTCCGCGAAGTGTTCGACGGCATGGATCTCGGTTGCCTGAAAGTCGAAGGCAGCAATTTCGCACCGCTCAATATCGCCAGCGGAGATTACCTGATTATCTGCCGGGACGCCCAGGTGACGCCCGGTTGCCACGTCGTCGCCCTCGACGATCGCCACTCCGTCGTACTCTGCACAGTTCAGGAAGGCTCCAGCCAACTGGTACCGCTGATTTCTGGCGGGTATACCCCCACAACTCGGCAGGTTCTGGGAGTTCTCACGGGGGTCATTCGCCGGTTTCGTCGTCCTCTGCCTCCAGCGGAACCTGCAACCTGAAATTCTGCAGGTCCGCAGCCAGATCCGCAGCGGCGTGACGCCAGAACAGCCCGCCATCGTCGCTCGATTCACCGGCAGACTGCAACACTCGCAGCGCTCCGGCCGGGCTGTCAGTCTCCAGCAGCAGCGAAAATGCCGGGTTGCCGGGCTGTAAAGCCTCGCCACCCGGCGCGTCCGCCAGACGTACCCCCGCAGGCAGTCCGTCCATCGCAGGCCACGGCATCTCCGCATCACCCCGCTGCGGACACCACACCACCAATTGCATGCGAAAACCCTTCGCCACTCCAACCCAGCCCTCCAGCCCCGCCTGCCCCAGTTGCAGACGCAGCGATAACCCCTCCCGGGCAGAATCATAAATCCAGTGCGAAGCAGGAATCCGCGGATTCACCTCCAGCAGCCACAGGTCCTGACCACTCAGAACAAAATCCAGACCGCAGACGCCACGCAATCCCGCACCCGCAGCAAGAAACTCGGCTGCCGCAACCGCCCGCCGCTGCAGTGACTGAGACAGCCTGATTGGCCCCCCATTTCCACACCACAGATACTCACGCGAACCCGCACCCAGGGACCGCCAGCCACAAAACTGCAGACTGGCCCCCAGCAGAGCAGCCCGACCTGCCGAGAAAAAAAACACCATCGATATGGGCATCCCGGGCACCCGTCGCTGCAGCAACAGCCCAGCCCCGCCAAACGGAGTCAATGCCCGCACCCGCTCGTCCAAACCGCCATTCACACGCCACACACCCGCACCACCAGCACTGCGCTCAGACTTCACCAGCCAGTCGCCCCCGGGAATCGGACCATGGCAGGCCCTCGTCTCCGGAAAACCCACGCCACTGCCAGCCACCCAATCACTCAGATTCCGCCAGTTGCGAACAGCACGCACCGCAACCGGATCGCAGCCGGCAATCGGCCGGCCACTGTGGCTGAGCTCTTCGAGTACTTCCGGAGCATTCTCGAGGCCGCCGGACCAGACCAGCGGCACAGCCCCCGGAACCATCCGCAGCAGGCCCGGCAAATCAGCAAAGCTCTGCAGCCTGCCCAGAAACCGGCCCCCACCAGATTCCAGCAACTGCAGCAGATCCCGATCACCGAAAAAATCACAGCACAGCGGCCGCAATCCCGCAGCGACTGCAGATTCCGCCAGCGATCTCACACTGGCTCCCACCAGCACGACCTGTCCAGTCACCGTAATCCCCCACTTCCACTCCGGTTCCGACGAAACTGCGGATCCACAGGGCCGGTCAGTTGAACATCCGGACAAAAAACGCAATCCTGCGTCCTGGACCGGGGACGGGTTATTCAGCAGAATGCTTCTGCCGCTTCGTGAGTCAGCCTGTGTTCCTGCATTCTTCCATTGTTTCGGTGACCTTGTCCACTCACGCAAGGCTCAAAAAAAGGATCCTGAAAGATGTCGATGTACGTCGGAGAAGCTCTTGTCGGCGAAGGTAATGAAGTGGCTCATATCGACCTGCTGATCGGCGACAAGGCCGGCCCGGTCGGTGTGGCTTTTGCAAATGCACTGGCTGATCAGAAGGCAGGCCACAGCAACCTGCTGGCAGTACTCACTCCGAATGTTGCAGTGAAGCCCAGCACCGTCATGATCACCAAGGTCACCATCAAGGGTGCCCGCCAGGCCGTCCAGATGTTCGGCCCCGCCCAGAAGGCCGTGGCGGACGCTGTCACCGATTGTGTCAAAAGTGGCGCAATTCCAAAGGACCAGGCAGAAAGCCTCGTCATCGTCTGCGGCGTGTTCATTCACTGGGACGCTGCCGACGACAGGAAGATTTACCAGTACAACTACGAAGCAACCAAGCTGTCCATCGAGCGTGCCATGAAGAATCAGCCCTGTGTCGACACAGTGCTGTCACAGCGTGATACCGCCGCTCACCCGTTCTACGCAGGCTGATTCGGCACACTGTGCCATTCACTGCTCAGAAATTCCACAGGCCGCGTGCTCTTCCGCACGCGGCCTGTTTCGTTTGCTACCGCTCTCCGCCTGAAACAGCAGCCTCGCCCTGCTCCCGCCGCTTGTACGCCTGATAAATCGACTCCATCTCAGGCAGAGTCACCTGTTGCAGCGTCCGACCGGACTCACGCACCGCCGTCTCGATTGCCTGAAACCGCCTCGTAAACCGGGCATTCGTCTTTCGCAATGCCTCCTCAGGGTTGATCCCCCAGCGTCGGGCGATATTCACCACCGCAAACAGCACATCTCCCAGCTCCGATTCCGCACGCTCACGCCGCGCAGAGTCAGTCCACGGCTCATCCGGTACCACCGCCGTTTCCGCTGACGGCGTCACCACCGGCAGCTCCGGCGTTCCGAACAACTCCACCGCCAATTCACCCAGCTCTTCCCGCAGCTTCTCAAACAGCATCAGGCGATCCGGAAAATCATATCCCACCAGAGCCGCCCGGGACGACAGCCGCGCTGCCCGCGCAAGCTCCGGCAAAGCCTTCGGAATGCCCTCCAGCTGCGACGATCGCGCAGGCTTCTCCTGCTGCTTGATCGTCTGCCATGCAGCACGCACCTGAGACACCGTTGCCGCCGAGCCTGCGCCAAACACATGCGGATGACGACGCACCATCTTATCCGCGATCTGACGCACCACCGCCGTCAGCTCAAAACGTCCGTCATCCGCCGCGATCTGAGCATCCAGAATCACCTGCAGCAGCAGATCACCCAGTTCCTCCTGTATCGCACCACTGTCGTCCGCATCAATCGCCTCCAGCAGCTCATAGGTCTCTTCCAGAGTATACGGCTTGATCGTCTGCAGAGTCTGCTGCCGATCCCACGGGCAGCCGTCCGGAGCGCGCAGTCGCGCTACCACCTCGCACAGTCGCTGGAATTCCGGGAGTAACCGCGGGAAATCCGGGGGAGTTCCCGGGATCGGACGCTCGGAACTGACACCTTCGTCCGCCTCAGCCATCACCACACCTTCCACCACGGTTTGTTGACCTGCGGTCGTCGCGGCGGAGGTGGCGGCGCCGGGCCGTCCATCGAAAAACCACGCTGACGAATCTCCGGCTGCGACTGCAGCACCGTACCCTCAGGCAGCAGCACACAACTGAGCTCGCCGTCAGACCCGGCCCCCGTGTCCGTCATGATCATCCCCAGTGCCGACTGCACTCGAGGTACCGGAACATGCCCGATCACCAGCGGCACCGGAGCATCCATCGGAGCACCCAGCAGGATGAAGTCCTTGGAATACAGCCACGGCGGATGCGTCAGCGAATAATCTCGCTGCCGCAGAATTCGTATCTGAGTCTCAAAGGGCAGATTGCGGTCCATACCCGCATGCACAAACAGAAACTCAGGATGCTCCACGGCCCACGGCAGGTCCGCCATCACGGCACGCTGCTGTTCCGGGATCGCCTGCTTCAGCGCGTCCAGATCGCCGAATGGAGCCCCCCACGACTCGAAGGTGCTGCGAGTATCATAATTGTGCACCCAGCGAGACGCGTAATCGATGTATTCAGGAGACGGCAACAGCTTCAGCGAGCCCATCATTGCCAGCTCGTGGTTGCCACACACCCACGTCACGCGACCATGCTGCTTCACGAGGTCAAAAAAGACCTGCACAGTACCCGCTGGATCCGGACCGCGGTCCACCAGATCACCGATGAACACAATCCACCGGCGCTGCACGTCGGGCAACCGCGCCAACTGACCAATGATCTGACGCAGCTTTTCCGTCTGACCGTGAACGTCCCCAATCACCGCAACCGGGCCGTCAATCTGATGCGGAACTGATGGCATTGCAGGGGCGTCGCTGAGGAGGCATCACTTGCCGAGCATCACGAGAACCAGAAAAAAAACTACCGGAGGTGGGACTCGAACCCACACATGGTTTTACCCATACCGGATTTTGAATCCGGCGCGTCTGCCATTTCGCCACTCCGGCCCGCTGGCCCGTTTTTGCGGACAGGCAGGAAGCTTATCCGCTGAAAATCCGGAAGCAAGCCGTGAATCCGCGTTTTTTCGCCAATTCCAGGGCGCAGAGACCACGCGACCCACAGATCCTGGCCAGCCGGAAAAACCCGGGAAATTCGCGAATCTCCCGTTTGCCTCTATTGTCACGGGATTTCAACTCGAAACTGGCCAAATCCAGCTTCGTGCGGTATCCTTCCCGCAAACAGCTTTCTGAAACTCAAAACCTGAGCTCTCCCATGTCCAGACTGGTTTACGTCGCCGGTAATCTCGTTCCCGCCGAACAGGCGATGGTCAGTGTTTTTGATCACGGCCTGCTGTACGGCGATGGCATCTTCGAAGGCATTCGCGTGTACTCGGGAAAGGTGTTCCTGCTGACCGAACACGTCGACCGGCTCTACGAAAGCGCCATCGCTATTCGCCTGCAGATCCCGCTCTCAAAAGCCCAGATGACGACCGCCGTCGAAGACACCGTCCGGGCCAACGGAATTGTCGACGGATATGTTCGCCTCGTCGTCACTCGCGGTGCCGGTTCGCTGGGACTCGATATCCGCCGCACCGCAAACCCCCAGGTCATCATCATCGCCGACACCATCACGATGTACCCCGAAGACATGTATCGCACCGGGATGCGGCTCATCACAGCCTCCACCATCCGTAATCATCCCGGGGCCCTCAGCCCGCGAATCAAGTCACTCAACTACCTCAACAATATCATGGCCAAGATCGAGGGCACAGATGCCGGGACCGTCGAAGCCCTGATGCTCAATCACAACGGGGAAGTTGCAGAATGCACCGGCGATAACATCTTCATCGTCAAACACGGCATCCTCAAAACGCCTCAGCCCGACGCCGGAATTCTCGAAGGTATCACCCGCAATGCCGTCATGAAACTTGCCCGCGAAGCCGGCATCCCTGTCGTCGAATGCGTCCTCACAAGACATGACATCTTCATCGCTGATGAATGCTTCCTGACCGGAACAGCCGCAGAAGTCATTGCCGTCACCAGCCTCGACGGACGCCAGATCGGATCCGGTCAGCCCGGGCCGATCACCGGCCGACTGCTCGAACTCTTCCGCAGACTCACTCGCGGAGAATAACCAGCGTCCCAGGACATCTGTCCCTCCCCTCAACTGCACGCCCACGCGAAAACCGGAAATGCCCCGCAACCACGACCTGTTCGACGACACCACCATGACCTTCGGCGAGCACCTCGAAGTGCTGCGAATTCATGTGTTTCGCGCCGTTGTGGGACTGCTGCTGGCCGTCGCCGTCAGCCTGTTCTTCGGAGATCGCATCTTCTACTGGCTCAGACAGCCCGTCGAAAAAGCACTCCGCGAACGCGGCATCGACAATGTCGCCATGGATGTCCCCAAACAGTCGTTCTATCAGTACCTCACCGGCATGTTCTCAGGCCCGACCAAAGCCCAGGACACCAGTCAGCAGCCACCGGCTCAGCCGCAGCCTCCGGCCCTGAAATCCGACCAACTGCTCGTCCGCATCGACCGTGCTGAACTCCTCAAAGCACTCGGACAAAACCCCACAGACACGCCCGCCAACCCAACGCCCGCCAACCCAACGCCCACTAACCCAACGCCCACTAACACAACTCCCACTAACACAACGCCCACCACCGATTTCGTGAATGTCGTGATCACTGCTCCGGAATTCGCGCAGTTGCAGCGAGTCATCGAGGACACCTCCCGCATCACCACGTTCAAGGTTGAAGAAGGTTTCATGGCCTACATGAAAGTCTGCTTTTTCAGCGGACTGATCATCGCTGCACCATGGGTCTTCTATCAGCTCTGGCTGTTTGTCGCAGCCGGTCTCTACCCCCACGAACGGCGCTATGTCTACGTCTACCTGCCCCTCAGTGTCATTCTGTTTGCACTCGGAGCAATGGCCGGCTACTTCTACGCCTTCCCGCTGATGCTGGACTTCCTCATCGGCTTCAATCAGTGGCTGGGTGTCACCGTACAGCCACGACTCAGCGAATACATCAGCATGGCCATGCTGATGCCACTCCTTTTCGGAGTCAGCTTTCAACTGCCGCTCGTCATGGTCTTCCTTGAACGCATCGGTGTCTGCAGCGTGCAAACCTACCGCGAAAACTGGCGGATCGCGGTACTGGCCATTTCCATCGCCTCCATGCTGCTCACAGCCTCGCCGGACCCGTGGAGCATGCTGCTGATGATGTTCCCTCTGCTGTTGCTGTATGTGCTGGGAATCTACCTTTGCCAGTTTCGCATCGGCGGACCAGCCAGCCCCATCCGCTGACTCCGCATCTCAGCCCCCTTTCCTGACGTGCTTTTCCCCGAACCTTCCGTTATGCTTCGCGCGGCAGGAGGTTGGCGACCGCGTCTGTCCACCTGCCTGATTGCCCCGTCAGAAAGTGGTCTGAATGTCCGAATCTTCCACACGGGACGCGGAAATGTCCCGCCCCGAATCGAATCGCCCCGATTCCCCGCGCTGCGTCGTTCGCTACGGCAACACGCGGCTGCTGGGGGATTTTGAAGCCCGTCGTGACCAGCGATTTCAGCGTGGCGACGAAGTGATCGTCAGATCAGAGCGTGGAGTTGAGTGGGGCGTGGTGCTGTGCCCCGCTGATGCTCGCACGGCCACGTTCATGGGCGGTGGACGGTCCGGCGGAGGTCGCATTTTGCGCGCTGTCACGGACGACGATCGACGGGCTCGCGAAGAGCACGCAGTGCGCGAGCGGGAACTCTTCCGCCGCTCCGTCGATCTGATGCGCGAACGAACCCTGCAGATGCAGCTCATCGATGTCGAATTGATTTTCGGCGGCGAAAAACTGGTCCTGTACTACCTGTCGGAATCACGAGTCGATTTTCGCGAGCTCGTCAGGCTGCTGGCTCGCGACTTCAACCTGCGGATCGAGATGCGGCAGATCGGTATCCGTGACGAGGCGCGACTGCTGGCAGACTACGGCGACTGCGGCAAACCCGTCTGCTGTAACACGCACCTGCGGGAAATGCCCGCCGTTTCCATGAAAATGGCCAAACTGCAGAAAGCCTCACTGGACCCCAGCAAAATCTCCGGTCGCTGCGGCCGACTCAAATGCTGCCTGCGATACGAATACGACACCTACGAAGAACATCGCCGGGAATTGCCGCCCGTCGGAGCGACAGTACTGACCAGGTCGGGGCAGGGCCGAGTTCTTTCGCAGGAACTGCTGGCCCGAAAACTGGTTGTCGCTTTTGATGATGGACGCCGGCAGATTGCCGATGAATCAGACATTGTCACAGTGATCTCGCGCGGTTCACGGCGGAATGAGAATGGTGAGGATGACTGAAAATTCCAAACCCGCGCTTCATTCCAGTGTTGCGTCGGATTATCATTTGCTGACAAACCGCCTCACTGTTCGTTAAATGATGGGTCCAGTCTCGATGGAATCGCTCAGCAGCACTTCGTCCAGTACCTACCATCCAGCGGCCTTTCGCTTTGTCTATGCCGCCCTCCGCTACACTCAACAGCAATTGGGCCGCAACTCCGGCTCGGAAAAAACCGGCCACATCTCCGGTTCAGAACTTCTGGACGGCATTCGCCTGCTGGGCCTGCAGACCTTTGGCATGCTCTGCCCCCTCGTATTCGCCCGCTGGGGCGTTCACACCACCGATGATTTCGGCCACATCGTCTTCCAGATGATTGATTCCGGCGACATGCGACGCACCCGGGATGACTGTCTCGAGGATTTTTTCGGGGTTTACAGCTTTCACCAGGTTTTTGTTGACGATTACGTCCCTGACGTCAGTGGTATTTTCAATTGACTTGTGATTCCCCCGCAAAACTCGTACGCTGACGGTCCCGCCTGTTTGCCAAACCAAGGACTGTCTCATGTCCGCCCCCGCCAGCATCTCCGAACTCGTTCGTCGCTGCCTCATACGGCTGCTCCTGAAACCGCGACTTGTCCCCTGCCCGGTTCCCGGACCGCGGCGACCGTCCAACCACACAAGACAGCGTTGTTCGTCGTCGCTCGGGGGACTCCCGCGTATCCACCGTCTGATCCGCCTGCTCCTCGCACTCCCTGCGATCTGCACTTTGCTGGTCTCGACCCCGCTCTGTGCTGCAAACGACGACACCTTCACCTCAAAAATCGCGCCGTTGCTGCAGCAGCATTGTCTTTCCTGCCACGGCCCGGATGCGCAGGAATCCGGTTTGCGGCTGGACTCTCTGCAGGCCCTGAATGCGGGTGGCAAGGCGGGGCCGCCGATTATTCCCGGTCAACCCGACGAAAGCCTGCTGATCGTGGCGGTCCGCCGCACTGACTCCACATTGCAGATGCCCCCCGACGGGAAACTCCCGGACGAAGCCATCGCACTGCTGCAGCAGTGGATCGCAGATGGTGCTCAACACCCACAGGGAGCTGTCGTTCCCACTCAGCCAGCACTCCCGTTCCAGCTCTCTCAGGCCCGCCAGTTCTGGGCTTTTCGGCCGCTGCAGCCTCCCGAAATCGACACCCCGGATGTCAACCCTGTCGACACCCTGACAGAACTTCTGCTGCGCGAACGGGGATTTGTCAGAAACCCACCAGCCGACAAGCTGACGCTGATCCGCCGCGCCTCGCTCATGCTGACGGGACTGCCACCTGCACCTGCCGAAATTGACGCATTCCTCGCCGACTCTGCACCCACCGCCTTCGCCACCGTCGTCGACCGACTGCTGGACAGCCAGCAGTACGGCGAACACTGGGGACGACACTGGCTGGACGTCGTTCGCTACGCCGATTCCAACGGACTTGACGAAAACATCGCCCACGGAAATGCGTGGCGTTATCGCAACTATGTTATTCGCTCAATCCAGCACGACAAACCCTTCGACCAGTTTCTCCGCGAACAACTGGCCGGCGATCTGCTCACCGACTCAGCATCAGACGAACAGACACGAAATGACCGCCTGATAGCCACAGGCTTTCTGTCGCTCGGTCCCAAAGTCCTCGCCGAAGGCGATGAAAAGAAACTGATGCTGGACATCATCGACGAACAGCTGGACACCATTGGACGCTCCATGCTGGGACTGACCATCGGATGTGCCCGCTGCCACGATCACAAATTCGATCCGCTCACCCAGGCTGACTACTACTCGCTGGCCGGCATCTTTCAAAGCACCCGGACCATGGAATCTCTGAAGCGGATCGCCAAATGGCATGAAAACTCAGTCGCCACCACGGCCGATCGCCAGCGACTGGAACAGCATCAGGCACAGATCGTCGCAAAGAAGGCGGAAATCGATGGCCTGCTGCAGCAGTCGTCCGCTGCCGCCGGTTCTGCTGCTCAGCCGCTCCCCGAAAATCAACTGCCACCGGAAATACAGCAGCAACTCGCCGCACTCCGGGTATCCCTGAAGGAACTGGAATCGACAATCCCCGAACTGCCCACGGCCATGGGCGTGACGGAGGCCGAGATTGCCAATGCCCGAATCCTGTCACGAGGCAATCACCTTGTGCCAGGACGACTCGTGCCTCGTACCATCCCCGTCGTTCTCGACGCTGACAACTCCTTCCGGATTTCCGAAGGCCGCAGCGGTCGTCTGGAATTCGCTGAGTGGCTGACCAGCACCCGCAATCCACTGACGCCGCGAGTCCTTGTGAATCGCGTGTGGCGGTGGCATTTCGGACGGGGAATTGTCGCAACCGCGGATAACTTCGGAAAGCAGGCCGAACCACCCATCAATCCCCGGCTGCTCGATTGGCTGGCCGCGGACTTCGTCAGCAGTGGCTGGTCTCTGAAGGCCCTGCACCGCCGCATTCTGCTGTCACAGACCTGGCAGACCTCCGCCGACCGCAGTAATCCGGCAGAACAGTCCGATCCCGACAATCACCTGCAGTGGCGCTGGTCGGTGCAGCGGCTGGAGGCAGAATCCGTTCGAGACTCGATCCTCGCTGTCTGCGGCAAACTGGACCGCAGCGTCGGAGAATCCATGCTGCATGTGAAGAATCGGGAATTCCTGTTCGACCATACATCGAAGGACCTGACGTCCTACGATTCGCTCAGACGTTCCGTCTATCTGCCGGTCATCCGCAACAATCTGTATGACGCCATGTCGCTGTTTGACTGCACTGACGGCACTGTGCCGAACGGTGACCGCGGCGCTTCAACGGTGGCTTCGCAGGCCCTGTTTCTGATGAACAGTCCGCTGGTGATTTCAGCGGCCGAACATCTGGCACAGGATCTCTGCAACAGCAGCTCGGACTTTTCAGATCGAGCGACCCGATTGCCGCGCGCCGTGCTGGGACGACAACTGTCCGCACAGGAACTTGCAGAACTGCAGCAGGCTGCCCAACAACTGCATGCTCAGCTGCAGGCCGATGGTATTCCTGCAGCCGAACGTGATCTGGCCGTCTGGACCAGCCTCAGTCAGACCTTCCTGATGTCCAACGAATTTCTGTACATTCGCTGAACAGGTGCTGTTATGCCGGAATTCCGATTGAATCGCCGTCAGGCCCTGCAGTCCACTGCCGTTGGTTTCGGCGGCACAGCCTGCTCAGCCCTGCTGCATGCGGCGTCCGCAGCAGACGCCGGCCACAGCCCATTCCACTTTCAGCCTCGCGCGAAACGCGTGATCTTCATGTTCATGAAGGGTGGGCCCTCGCAGGTTGACACATTCGACTACAAGCCAAAGCTGCAGCAGGACGACGGCAAATCGCTGCCCTTCGCCAAGCCACGCGTCCAGTTTGCTCCAACCGGCAACCTGCTGGGATCCCCGTGGCGATTTCGTCGGCACGGACAAAGTGGCATACCTGTCAGCGAACTGTTTCCCCATGTGGCTCGCTGTGTGGACGATATCTGCTTCCTCAATTCATGCCATGGCACGAATGCGGCCCACGGCGGAGCAGCCCTGAAGCTGCACACCGGCAGCGACAATTTTGTACGCCCCAGCATGGGTGCCTGGATCAGTTACGGACTGGGCACAGAGAATCAGAACCTGCCCGCCTTCATTACGATCTGCCCCACGCTGGCTCACGGAGGCCGCAACAACTGGGGCTCGGCATTCCTCCCGGCTCAAAGTCAGGGCATTCCACTCGGAGTGGCCAGTCAGCCCGCCACGGCCGCTGCGGTGCGTTACATCGCCAATCCCCGCTGGTCCGCACCCGCTCAGCGAACACAACTTGACCTGCTGCGTTCACTCAATGAACAACAACTGCAGCAGAATCCCGCCGAAATGGCCCTCGAAGCCCGCATTCAGTCCTATGAACTGGCGTTCCGGATGCAGACCGAGATGCCTCGACTGCAGGATCTCACTCAGGAGACCCGCGAAACGCAGGATCTCTACGGCATGCACGACAAAGTCACCGAAAATTTTGCTCGCCAGTGCCTGATGGCTCGTCGCTTCGCGGAAGCCGGAGTTCGATTCATCCAGGTCACTCACAGCGATGCCTTCGTCCAGTGGGATCAGCACGGGGACCTGCGCAAGGGACACACCAAAAATGCCCTCGAAGTCGACCGCCCCATCGCCGGACTGCTGACCGACCTGAAGCAGCGCGGGCTGCTGGAAGATACGCTGGTCCTCTGGGGCGGTGAATTCGGTCGCACCCCGACCGCCCAGGGAACCACCGATGGACGGGACCATAATCCCGAAGGATTCACCATGTGGATGGCCGGTGCCGGCGTTCATGGTGGTGTTCGATATGGCGCCACGGATGAATACGGCTACTACGCCGCCGAAAACCCCATGCACATCCATGACGTTCATGCCACGCTGCTGTACCTGCTGGGGATGGATCATGAGCGATTGACGTATCGCTATGCCGGTCGTGACTTTCGGCTCACTGACGTCGCCGGCAAGGTGCACCACGGCATTTTCAGTTGAACACTGTGGTTGTGTGCCTGACGGCCCCGGCTGCGGTGGCACATGCGGTCGGCACCGCTGCCGTGCCCGGCGACTGCTCAGCAAAAAGCCGTGAAATTCGCTTGATTTAGCACGTTTTTCAATACATCATTGGGGACATGAATCACTTCCACCCCCCAAACCCCCACGACCACTTCTTCCGCCGCACTTTTGATGTGCTCGAAAATGCCCGCGCACTGCTGAAACTCCAACTGCCGGCGACGCTCTATGCAAGGCTCGATCCGGATTCCATCCAGCCCGCCAGGGAAACGTTTCTGGCTGCCGACGAAAATGAAAATCGGCTCGATGCACTCTACACAGCTCGCATGCGGAACGGGACACAGGTTTGGATCTGGCTCCTGCTCGAACACAAAAGCTGGATCGATCGCAGAATTGCTCTGCAACTGCTCAGATATGTGCTCAGAATCCACGAATGGCTCGACCGTAATGGCCAGCCGCCGGGTGTCATTATTCCAATTGTGGTCTACCACGGAGAACACCTCTGGGACGAACCGACGTCGCTTCGTGACAAGGTGCAGGCCGAGGACGACCTGCTGGACTTCGTACCCGATATGCGAGTCATACTCGTCGATTTGAACCTGCTGAAATCCGCATTTTTGCCGGACTTCCCGGAACTCGAAGCCCGTGTTCGCGCCCTGCAGATTTCTCGCTCCCCGGAACTGCCGTTCGAATCTCTGGTGGACCTGTTCAAACTTCTGCAGAACTGGGGAAAAATCCATTCCCAACAGGACACGCTGAACGATATTATGATTTATCTGTGCTCAGTGTTTGACGCGCCCAACCTCGATCAGCTGGAACTCGCATTTCACACTGGACAACTGCCAGGGTCGGAGAAACAAATGCCTAATTGCCTTGAAGCACTCTTTGCACGCGGCGTTGAACAGGGACTCGAACAGGGACTCGAACGCGGACTCCTCGCCGGTCGCATTCGTGCTCTGCAACAGGTGCTGAATCAGCCGACAATGACGCCCCGCGAATTGGCCTCCAAATCCCTCAATGAACTGCAGGCACAGGCAGCAGAACTGGCATCGCTGCTGAATCTTGCCCAGCAGTAACGGGTCCTTCCGCCCCCCCCCGCTGCCGACCTGTGCTCGATCAAAGTCGCCCCGGGCCCTCACTGGCCAGACGCGTTCCCACCTGACTCATTCGCTGCAGCACGTCCGAACTGTAATCAGATCCCTCCGGAGGCCCCTCAGCAATAATCCGAATCGCCTCCAGTGCGTCCTCGGGATGACCTTCCTGAATACGGGCATTCAGTCGGCTGGCAAATGCCTGAATGCTCTGACGCTGCTGAACCATCAGCAGTTTCCGCGTCAGAAACACTCCACCACCACCGCAAATCAGTATCAGCAGGCTTACCGAAAACAGCGCCAGCCAGTTCTTCAGCCACCGTATGTTCCACGATTCAGAAACCACCCAGCCGAAAATTACCCACGCAGTCAGCAGCAGCAGCAGTGTTACAGCAATGTAAAGCATGGCGAATTCCCTGGTTCTGCTGCAGGAAAAAAGGTGACGACCGCTGCAGTGTCCCACCACGATTCTGCGTTCGGCTTCGCTTTGCTTCGGGCGGATCCGGTCCGGAGTTGAGAAAAACGATAGTGGGATCTCTGGAAGTCAGCAGCGGTGAATGAGAAGATCCGGGCGGGCAGTCTGTCCCGCACTCACCGGATTCTGCGGGCTGCAGCGATTGAATCACAGACAGGAGTTGCAGCAATGCACACAGGGCTGAATACTCACTGGGAACCGCAGCCCGCAGGTGCAGCCTGGGTTTCGCAGATTGTTGAAGAATACTGCAGCCTCAACTCCGTTCTGCGGGATTTTGCCGGACTGCTGGCAACCCACACAGGCACCCGCCTGACCGACTGGATTGACCATCTGGAAGTCTGCACCGCCACTGGATTGCCCGACGCCGGCTTCACACTGGCTGCTGACGGCTGGTACGAACATCCCGGAGCCCTGCTGCCACCGGTCCGCGTTTCCGGTCGCCGCGTTCTTGTGCTGCGAGTGGATTCGATCAGCGACTTCGCAGTAGCCTGCAGCCATCGGTTTCCGATCGAAGTCACCGGACGTGCTGGTGATCTGCTGCGTACGGCATGGATTGCACGGTCTCAGACCGCTGAAGTGCACTTCGGGGTGATTGAACGAGTCGGCTGCAGCATTCGCCACGCCGCTCCGCCTCTGAATGCCTCTGAAAAACAGCAGCTGCAGGAAATTCGGGAACAGTTGACGCTGCGGCCCAGGGAGTTTGATACTCACGAAGCCGCCTTTCAGTCACTCTCACAGCTCCTCAGCAGCGCCATTCGCACCGTCGGACGCGACACTGTCTGTGACGTGTTCTTTGCAGGTGAGCGTGCCTACTGGCAGGGACGAAATCGCGCCGCTCAGGTGCAGTACATGCGACAGTCAGCACTCGGACTGGGCTGGGGAAATCACGACCATCACACCTATCGCAGCAGCCGCGTCTGCTTCGCTCCCATGATCGCACTGTTCGAACAACTGGGATTCGCCTGCCGGGAACGATTTTATCCCGGACACAATGCGGGGTGGGGCGCACAGGTCATGGAACACCCGATCTGCCCGGTGGTGATCTTTGCTGACGTGGACCTCACAGCCGACGAACTGGCCGCTGACTTTGCCCATCAGCCATTGGCCCCCTCCGGGACTCTGGGAACCATCGGCCTGTGGTGCGGCCTGCACGGAGAAGCTCTGTTCTCAGCCGGCATGCATCATCTCGAATGTCAGTTCAGCTTCGCTGCCGCTCGACAGCAACTGGCAGACCTCGGGATCGGCAGCATGAAACCCTTCACCGACTTTTCCTTTCTCAGGCAGTGCTTCACCGAACCCGAACGCTGGCCCGTACGCGAATCACGCCTGCAGAATCTGTTGGCAGAGGGCTTGATTTCCCCCGCACAGGCACTCGCATTTCGCACAACAGGCGCTCCGGGCTCACACCTCGAAATACTTGAACGCAACGACGGTTATCGCGGCTTCAACCAGACGGGTATCACCGAGATCATCCAGCGGACAGATCCCCGCCGGGTGCAGACGGGCCACTGATCCGGTATCCTCCCGCAGGACACAAACATCATCATGACATTTCGAATTGTTCAGTTGACCGACCTGCATGTTTTCCGCGACCAGCAGACTCTGCTGAAGGAAGTTGCCACGTGGCACTTCCTCAGGCAGGTGGTCGCACTCCTGCACAGTCTTGATCCCCAACCCGACGCCGTCGTCATTACCGGTGACCACACTCACGACGAACTCCCGGAAACATACCGCGCCATCAGAGAACTGCTGCACCCATGGATTGATCGACTCTGGCAGGTTCCCGGAAATCACGACGACCGCAGGGAATTACGCAGGGCCTTCAGTGACCGCATTGCCGGCACTGCGGATGACCCCATTCGCTTTGGCTTTTCCCCACCCGGCTGGCTGTGCCTTGGTATTGATACTCATGTTCCCGGTTCTGTGGCCGGCCGGATTGACGCCCAGCAGACAGCGTGGATCAGCACGCAGCTCCACGCCAGCCCGGATGTCCGCTGTGCGCTTTTCATGCACCATCCCCCGGTGCTGCTGAACAGTATCTGGATGGACGCCATCGGACTGCATGGACGCGAACTGCTGGCGGATTTGTGCAGCACCGAACCTCGCATCCACCTCATCTGCTGCGGACACGTACACCACGAATCACGTGGCCACCTGGGGCACGCCGCAGTTCACACAACTCCTTCCACCGGGATTCAGTTTGACCCCGACAGTGATCAGCCGAAATTTGTGCCCGGACGGCCCGGCTTCCGGATCATTGATCTGACACCAGCCGGATACTCCACCGAAGTCCTCAGGATCAGTGAACTTTCGGTACCGGTGAATGCACCGGCGTAGCGGAGCCATTATATCCACGGAGTCTCATTCAGTTGTTCGCAGCCAGTCGCCGTAATCAGGTAATTGTTCTCCAGACGAACCCCGCCTGTACCTTCCCGATAACAGCCAGGTTCCAGCGTGACAACATCCCCAGCCCGCAGCTCATCCGTGCTTTCTGAAACCATGATCGGTGGCTCCGGATGCTCCAGCCCCAGTCCGTGGCCGGCATGATGCGACAACGCTCCCATGCCAGACTGCTCAAGCAGGCCTGAGGCAGTCTGCCACAGTTCGCGGCAGGATGCCCCAGGCCGCAGCAGTTTCGCGGTCCCTGCCAGCGCTTCCCGGCAGGCCTGTATCTGCTCCACAGCCGCCGCCGAAGGCGCTCCGACCGGCAGCGTATTCGTGAAGTCGCTGCGGTAACCATGCAGGACCACGCTGTAGTCCAGAATGAACAGATCACCGTCTCGCAGGCGATAATCGGTTGGCAGACCCCCGGCTTTCGGCAGACCCGCATGGGTCGCTCGAAAATCCCCGTAGACCACGCACGGTTCGCCGGCCGCCAGCTGGGCTGCCCGCTGCACCTCCAGATACAGCTCCAGCTCACTCATGCCCGGCTGGATCACTTCCACTGCCCGCCGATGCCCGGCCGCACAGGCGTCCATACACCGCCTCAGCAAAGTCACTTCATCCGCGTCCTTACTGCGTCGCAGATCCCGCAGGACCTCGCCAAGCGTCTGAGGTTCCGCGTTCTCGTCAGCCGCAAACTGCCACGCCGCATCCTCGGCCACCATCGCAGCCGACATTTCCGTCAAACCTTCCGGTTCAATCAGGCCGGTGCTGCCGGCCCAGTGGGCTTTAGCCTCGGCGATCGCCTGCGCCAGCGCTGCATGCCGACTGACCACAGACCGCCGATGCGAATACCACGGAATGATGATCTCATCGTCCACAAAATAAGGACAACTGGCTGAACGTTTGGTGAAATTGTCTGCCAGCAACAGCGTTTTGCCGCCGCGTTTCAGCAGCAGCAAGCCCTTCTGATCAGCAGAAAAACTGAACGGATTCACCCGAAAACCGCTCAGATACTGCACATGCCGGGAATCCCCGACCAGCAGCCACTCGATCTCCTCCGGAATGCGATCCCACAATCGAACGCGCCGCTGCCGACAACCCAGTTCCGTTAACATCTGCCCGTTTCCCTCAGCCATCAGATCCTGCACTCGGTCGGTAACCCCGGATTTCACTGCCGAACATAACAGGAAAATCCAGCCTGCCGAAGTTCGACCGACACGAATTCAGTCGGATTCCAGGTGAATGCCACGGGCTTCTGCGATATACTCTCTCCAACGTTCCTGCTCCCAGGCCAATCCGGCCTTGATTCGCAACTGCCGCTCAGCCATCCCACCCGGTGCTGCATGAAAATAACCCGCGTCTTCACGGCCTTCTGCCTGCTCCTGCCCACTGTTCCTCTGTTGGCACAAACCCCGCAGTCCGGGGCGGACAGTCCGGTGGACTTCAACCGGGATGTCCGGCCCATTCTCTCCAACCGCTGTCTTGCCTGTCACGGTCCCGACGACGGTCAGCGCGAAGCCGGACTGCGGCTGGATGATGCCACTTCTGCCACCAGCAGACTGGAATCCGGTAAGATCGCAATTGTTCCCGGAAAACCGCAGGACAGTGAACTGCTGCAGCGAATTCACAGCAGCGACGATGATATCCGCATGCCGCCTCCGGAATTCGGAAAACCACTCA
>Ga0255094_1000231_pt1 | contig 31856 bp, 28 predicted proteins | sample Colum_Law_RepB_8_2_FD_188434 | JGI IMG/M metagenome (GOLD analysis project Ga0255094, IMG submission 188434) | Freshwater microbial communities from Columbia River, Oregon, United States - Colum_Law_RepB_8d | ecosystem: Environmental > Aquatic > Freshwater > River | place: USA: Oregon...
GTATATGGTCTCCCAAAATTTTATTCTTTTTTAGTTAAAAAAGAAAATGCCCCTATTTTTAAATTAGATGATTATGCAAGTGTAAATTCGTCTGGATTTCAACGACTGTTTTACCCGCTTGCAACAGGCATTGCGTTTATTGGTAATTTGATAGCCTCATGTGTTTGGTTTATTGGTGAATTAATGCATTGGATTATTGAAGGTTTAAAATGGTTTTACGCTGAAGTAATAATCGCGTTTATTTGGCTATTACTTAAAATCATTTGGAATTATATAATTATTTGGCCATGGAGAATCTTAATGATTGGCATAAAAGAATTTATTCCGTCCATTAAATTCAATCTTTTTTTAATCGCTGCACTTGGAATTTTTATAACATTTTGTGTAAACCACTTTGGTACCCTACTTTTCAATAACACTTATCTTATTCAGCATATAGTTCCATATATCAGTATCATTCCTATGGGACTGGCTTGTGCCCGAATTATACAATCGCTTAAGTCTTCAGAGCGCGTTAATTGGTTTTCTGTTAGCTATTTAAAACAATCCTTATTTCTTATTGTGATTTTGGGATTAATTTATTTTTTAGAAATCCGGCTTATAACCCTTGGAACATATGGTTCTTTGTCATCATTGCTAAGTTCGGTTTTTGCCGGCACCGCATTATTCAGCTCCAGTTTATTAATATTTAATGCGATCCTCTGCCTATTTATATTAAATGTTTTACCATCATTTTCACTTGAAAATTCAAATATTTCATATCGTCAATTGGGCAATAAATTTGGATTGCATTTATTAAAAAATGGATTAATGTATCTTTTTGCACTGCCGATTATTTTATTGCTGTTTATTTTAATTACATATGTGCCATATAAAATAACGCATAGTCTTGCATTGCCTGCAAAACATATGACAGATAAAGCCATTGAAAATAAAATTAGCTCCTTAAAAGCTGATAAAAAAATTTCTGATTCTACACTAAAATTGTCAGAAAAAAACTTAGCAAATATGAAATAGAAAATCATAAATCAGAAATACAAATACAAAATGCGATGCATTTAAAAGAAGAACTACATGCTTTTTACTCAAATTTTGAAGATTCTTTGGGTGCAATGCCTTTAGGCATTTTAGTTAAACTCATGAATCGGTCAGCGGTTTATCTTGAAATTCAAAAGAATAAAATTCCAAAGTTAATACCTGTAGTCTTAGATACAGCGCTGTACAATAGTGGCATTACAGCTCAAAAAAATAGTGTTGATGAAAATTTAAAATCAATCCAAGAGGCTGACTCTGCATTAAAATACTTAAAAGATGAATTAGGTTGGTTAAATTGTAAACAACCCCAAGCGGCAAGTTTAACAATAAGCGATAGTACAAAAAAATCAATTACACCAATTGTTAATTCAGAGTTATGCTATACGGATAGCTGTAATTGTTTAACAACAAAAGCTTCGCTTCGAAATCAAATAAAATTAAAAAATTCAGAACGCGACTCGTTAATTTTACAGAAAACCAGAAACTTGGCAATTTCCAGCCATCTTGTTTCACTAAAAAATATGCAAATAAAAGCGCTTAAAAACGGGCAAACCGCTACCTCTATAGGTGGAACGATTTTAATGCTGTGGTATTTTATAATTTTAGCTATTACATTTGCTTTTGGGCTTGTGCTTTTTGCCCGCGTAAACCATGCCTTATATCTATTAACCAATAGTGATACTCCACTTTATTTAATTTCACAATATAAAGAAGTAAACAAAAACAATTCTAATCAGCCATTTTTAGGGATGGTTGTTTTTGGGATTACTTTTATTTACTTAAGTGCAACTGTAACTACCTGGTATTTAAATCCAAAACAAATCACTAAACGTATTTGGAATGAAATAAAAAGTATTAAATCTGAAATTGTTCAGTCGCACTATTTAAACCCAACACATTGGAATAAAACGTGGGGCATCAATTACTGGTCTGAATTCAAATCTGCAACATCAACTCCTTTTCAAAATAATAATGTTGTTGAAAAAACCAAAAAGATAGAGAATCCTAGAGACACTTTGCATAATGCTACAGCAGATGGTATGCCGCAGGTAAATCCTAATGGTGACATGAATAATATGTCAGAAGCTGCCGAGCCGTCCTCAGAATATAACCAAATAGCACCTGTTGTCGAAGATGTCGAGGAGATCGAAGCTCCTACTGAAGAGACTGGTATGCCTTAACTATAAAATTATACTTATGCCACATCCTTAATTTTAAAAAAGGATGTGGCATAGTGTATTTAGTACTATTGATAATAGGGGCTAATTAAAATATATACCAATGGCCCCGTAACAGCAACATAAAACCAAAGCGGCCAAGTATAGCGGGCTATTTTTTTATGCCGATCGTACTCTCCTGTTAAACCGCGGTAAGCCGTATATAGTATAAATGGCAAAATAAGTGCTGCTAAAATAATATGACTAACTAAAAGGCTATAATATACAACCCGCATAGCGCCGGTGCCCCCAAAGCGGGTTTCTCCCGAAAGTAAATGATGCAAAATGTAGGACACTAAAAATAATATCGACATTACCAGCGCTGTTAGCATTAACGCTTTGTGCAATTGAAATTTTTTTGATTTAACGGCCCACAGCGCTGCAAGTAATACTAACGCAATACAGGTATTTATAATGGCATTTAATAAAGCAAAAACATGTACATTAAATCCAAGATTTACCTCCCATTTTACCCGACCTAAAATCACAACGGCTACAAAAACTACCGTTGAAAAAAGTCCGATTAATAAATAGGCTTTTTTATCGTTTTTAACCCAGTGATTTTGCAGCATCATTATGTGTGTTGAATTAAATCCAATTGTTGTTGGCTAACGCCTGTTGAAGAATATCCCCCGTCGTGATACAGATTTTGCATGGTTACCATTCGGGTTAAATCGCTAAACAGGGCTACGCAAAAATCGGCACAGCTTTCAGCACTGGCATTTCCAAGAGGTGACTGTGCCTGAGCAAATTCAAAAAAAGCATCAAACCCTTTTATGCCGCTGCCTGCAACCGTGCGTGTAGGTGATTGCGATACGGTATTTATGCGTACCTGTTTTTGTTTGCCATAATGATATCCAAAGGTTCGGGCAATACTTTCAAGCATGGCTTTAATGTCTGCCATATCCGTATAAAACGGATACGCACGTTGGGCTGCAATATAACTTAGGGCTACCACTGAGGCGTGTGTGTTTAGTGCGTCCAGCTTATGGGCCACAGCCAACATTTTATGAAAGGATAATGCTGAAACATCTATACCTTTATTAAAATACTCATAATTTAAAGCCGTATAAGGTACGTTTTTTCGAATGTTAACACTCATGCCTATTGAGTGCAGCACAAAATCAATTTTACCCCCCATAACCTGCATCGATTCTTGATAAAGTGTTGTAATATCGTCTACATTGGTAGCATCCGCAGGAATAATTTTTGATCCTGTAGCCTCTACCAGCTTATATATTTCGCCCATACGCATGGCAATAGGGGCATTGGTTAATGTAAATTGCGCGCCTTCTTCGTGTGCACGTTGTGCAACCTTCCATGCAATGGAACTGGAATCTAAAGCTCCGGTAATTATCCCCCGTTTGCCTTTTAACAATTGATATGACATAATTCAAAGATACATAATTCAATAATGCTCTTGTAATAACTGTGCGGCATTTTCAAGCGCTTTTTGTGTGATTTCACCATTACTCAGCATACTGGCAATTTCTTGAATACGCTCTGTTGGGTTTAAAATTTTAACATGCGTTTCGGTGGTATTTTCATGTTCTGTTTTATATATTTTTAAATGCTGTTGGCCTTTAGAAGCAATTTGGGGCAAATGGCTAATTGATATTACCTGTACATGTTTACCAAGCTGTAAAAGTTTTCGACCCAAACGATCCGCAATAGCGCCGCTTACGCCTGCATCAATTTCGTCAAAAATTAATGTGGTGTTTGATTGATGCGCTGCGCGCTGCGCTTTTAAAGCTAGCATTAATCGTGCGCGCTCGCCGCCACTTGCAACCTGCGCAACAGGACGTGGGGGTTGACCCCTGTTTGCTGAAAAACATATATTTAACCGGTCAAGCCCTTGGGCGGCAGGGGCATCAAGCGCAGTAAATTCTAATTTAAATACCGCCGAAGGCATTCCCAATTTTTTTAACTCTTGTTCCACTATAGGTTCCAACTCAGCAGCCAGTTTATGCCGTGCGGTGCGTAAGGACAAGCCCAGCGTTTGTAAAATTTCAAATTGTTTACTTTTAATTTGCGTTGCCGTAGCACAGGCGTGTTGTAGGCGTTGTGTTTCTTCATTAAAATCAAGGTAGGACTGCCACAATGTATGGTATGCCGGTTCATCCGAAATACCATGCTTTTTCATTAGCTTTTGCAGTTTATAAATAAGCTCTTGAAGTTCCGCTAAGCGCGCCGGATTTTGATTATACTGCGCGCCCAACGAATCAAGTTCGTGTGCTATATCGGTAATTTCCAATCGCACCTGATGTAACCGATTTACCAGTTCTTTAGCGCCATCTACTGAAACATCTTGTAGCTGTTTTTGGACCCCTTTAAGCTGATCTTGAATATTATGCTCTCCGGTTTGTAATGCCTCCTGGCAAAATTGTAATTGTGAACTAAACCGCTCGGCGTTTTCCAAACGTTTTAATTCCTCCATCCATAAAGCATAGGAGCCTGGTTTTAAATTGATAGCATTCATTTCATTCAGTTGAAACTGAATATAGTCTTCTTCGCGCGCGCGTTTTTCAATGGCCTGATTATATGTATTAATGTCATGTATTGCCTTTTCGTAAAGTGCAAATGCTTCATTATAACGTAAACGGGTTGTCGGCGTATTTAAAAATCCATCCAGCCACTGCATTTGGAAATCGGTATCCCATAAATCGGCCGTATCGTCTTGATGATGCAAATCTAAAAGTAAGGCGCCCACGCGCTTTAAATCACCAAGTACTACCGGAGTATCATTTACAAAGGTTCTAGATTTTCCATCGTTTATTTCGCGCCTGATAATAAGCTGCTGTCCAAAATCATCAACGTGAATGTGTTTTATAAGAGCTTTTAATTCAGGATGCGAGTCAAAATGCCCCTCAATAATGCATTTTAAACCGCTGGTATTTGTGTGGCGGGCGCGCTGCCCAATTAAAAGTTCAAGAGCGTCTACCAATAGTGATTTACCCGAACCTGATTCTCCTGTTATAACATTTAAACCCGGACTAAACTCCAACTCGGCATGTTTTACTAATGCAAAATTTGAAATATGCAGGCGCCTTAACATGGGTTTAAGTTACATGTTTCAAAACAAATTAAACTATCTTTAAATCTAATAAATAAGTTATTAAAAATACAATCTTATCCCTTTCGTTGCTATTAAGCATGTTGTGTTTTGCTCAACAAGAATCCAATGAGTCCATTAACAATTATGAAATAGTAACAGGGTATATTGATACTGCATGGTTTAAAAATGATGTAAGAGGAGAACTAATGTTTCTAGAAAGAGATATGATGGTTCCGCCTGATAAAGTTAATTTTAAAGACCCTAATTGGAGATATAATGTGTGGTCGCAGGGACAGGGTTTGGGTAAAACCGAAGAAGAAGCCTATCAATCTGCATTAGCTGATGCTACTGTTAAAGCCGAAAAACAATTAGCAATTGCTCAATACTTTGATAAATGACCAAAGGTTAAAGATGAATTATCTGTTACAGAAACAAAAACCCAAACATTTATACAAAATGGTGTAGAAGGTGAGTATGGTTTTTATGCTATTGTATGGATGAGAATAGAAAAACGATAACATTTAAAACCTAAACAAATTAGCATTTTCCGCCCAACTAATACTCATAGATTGCACAACCAAGTTTTTAATGCGTGTGGCATTGACGTTAAAATTTGTAAAGGAGAATTTAATAATTACAAACATTTATTTTATTAAACCTAAACCCTAAATAAATTACAGCTTTTTAATGTTTAAAAACTACCACATTAAAAACATATGGATTTATACGTTTTAATTGCAAATCGCGATTACATCCCTTTAATTTATTAACAGTATTGGCAATGCCATTTTGGATTTTATGGCCTTCTATAACAGATTTAATGGCTGGGGCTTTCAGCGCAAAGGATTCGCCTTCCGCTGACATATTTTTTCCTTTAATCATGCCTATTACTTGTCCGTTTTTATCAAAAACTGGTCCTCCGCTGTTTCCGGGATTTACAGGAATTGAAATTTGACACATGGTGCTGTCTTCATCAAACCCCGTTCTTGAGCTTAAAACGCCGGTTCCATAAACAACATCTTTTCGGGGATACCCGAGCGTAAAAACATCTTCACCCAGGCGGCAATCGCTGTAGCGGAAATTATAGGGTATTTTCCAGTTTTGGTAAACCAAGCTGTCTTGAATTTTTAAAACAGCAATATCCAATTCGGGGTTTGCAAATTCTAATTTTACGGGAATGCGTTCAAATGCATCATTACTAATAAACATTTCATTAAAGCCTTGTATTAAATGGTAACTGGTTAATAAAAGACCTTGGTTATTTATAGCAAATGCGCTGCCTTCATTACTAGCATGTGCCGAAAGTTCTTTTCGTTTTTTTAAAGCCTCTGTTGATTTTGCTGCACGCTGATGCTGATCAATATAATCTACTTTACGATTAAGATACGTGATTTCACGGCTATTAGAATGCAAAAACAAACCCGAAAAACGTAAAATTAATATCGTTGAAAAAATACTTATTACAATTATAACGGCGGCGGCGGCAAGCTGTATTTTAAAAGGATGCCGGTTTGTTTTGGAATGTATTGTATTTTCCTGAGCATATTGCTTTTTAAATTTTTGTTTTCGTTGCATATATGCCAATGTTGATTTGAATTCAAGAAAGGCTTGCCAGTCTTTATTGAATAAAGGATCCGTTTGGAGCCTGATAGTAAAAGCCTCTGATTCTTCAGTACTTAACAAACCTAATTCGGCGCGCTCAAAATATTCTTCAGTGGTCATCATGGGGTTTCAAAAAATAATTTTCGTAAACGTTGCAGGCATTTATATTTTTGGGTTTTGGCCGTGTCTGTATTGGTATAATGCCATTTGCCAGCCAGCTTTTCCATTGTAAATCCATTAATGTAATAATCTTTAATTAATTCTGCACAGGGGCTGCCGAGCCGATCAAAAGCCCTGTTTAATCGTGTAAGATTTTTTTCGTGCGCTTCCGTTTCAGTAATTTCTAATTCAATTCCTTCGGTGGCGGCTTCATGTTCTATGTACAATTTTGATTTTTGATTATAATTCAATTGTTTAAGCCAAATGCGTTTAGCCACTGCGTACAAATAGGTACTAAGTTGACAGCTTAATCGAAATTCGGGTTTTCTTAAATTTTCTAATAAAACCCAAAGGCTTTCCTGAAACAAATCTTCAGCATCTGTTTGGGTGCCACTATTTTTATATACCAGAGCATGTATCATGCTGAAATATTTTGATTTAAATTTTTCATACCCTCCAACACGCTCATTTAATAAATCAGATAGCACATCGTGATCTGAAGTAAACGGGCTAATTAGATGTAAGTTTGTATGCATTGATGCTAAAAGTGTATAAAAGTAACCCTATTTTATTAATTTTAATTTTAATTAATATACGATTTTAAATTTATATAGTTGGTAATCAGCTATTTATAATTTTTTTTCTTTGCATTGGGTTACTATTTGGTTAAAATGCGATTAATTTGCAAACTTAAAAAACTAAAAAATGAAAAAAGTACTTTCAATCGTTGCTGTAGCTGCTTTAGCTACTTTGTATTCTTGTGGTGGTGCTGCTGAAGCTACTGCTAATGAAGTTGATTCTGCTGCTGTAGAAGCTCCTGCTCCTGTAGAAGAAGCTCCTGCTGTTGATGCATCTGCTGCTGAAGCTGCAACTGCTGCTGAAACTCCTGCTCACTAAATAGGGGTTTTAATCAGATTTATTAAAGGGCCTTATAGGCCCTTTTTTTATACCTTTAAATTATGATACTTCGTATAATTATTATTTGTGTCGGTTTTATCTGTTCCTGCGGACCCGCTTCTGAAGACCGAACTAAAATGCACGCCGACGCCAAACGCATTAAAGATTCTATGGAAAAGCATTTACATGAACGTTTACAAGAGGCCGAAGGCTCCGTGAATATTCCTGTTCAGCCGGCAACATCCAATTCAAATTAAATATATGCCTATAACTGAAAAGGCCGTTTTAGATGCCTTACGTTATGTGGAAGATCCAGATTTAAAAAAAGATTTGGTAACCCTGGGCATGATTCGCCACTTAAAAATTACTGAAAACCGAGTTGCATTTACGGTTATGTTAACAACACCGGCTTGTCCGATGAAAGATCTTATTCATAAGGCTTGTGTAAATGCCATTTTACAATTTGTGGATTCAAATGCTGAAGTTACAGTTACCATGGATGCCGAAGTAATTAATACTAAAGCTAAGGCCGATGGTGCACTAAAATATGTACGCCACATTATTGCTGTTGCCAGCGGAAAAGGCGGCGTGGGGAAAAGTACTATAGCTGCAAATTTAGCCTTAGGCCTCTCCTTATCCGGAGCGCGTGTAGGCATTGTTGATGCCGACATTTATGGCCCCTCACAACATATTATGTTTGGAGTAGAAAATGAACGGCCGGGTCCTGCAGAGCTTAATGGTGCAAAAAAAATGGCGCCCGTTGAAAGTTATGGAATTAAACTAAATTCTATTGGGTTTTTAGCAGCTCCTGATCAGGTCGTTGCATTGCGGGGACCCATGGCCACCAAAGCGCTAACGCAGTTGTTTTTTGATACCGACTGGGGTGAATTAGATTATTTAATTGTTGACCTTCCTCCAGGAACAGGGGATATCCATATAACACTTTGTAGCCAAATACCCCTTAGCGGCGCTGTTATAGTGTGTACACCACAACCTGTTGCCATTGCTGATGCGCGAAAAGGCATCTCACTGTTTAAATTGTCACAGTTAAATGTTCCGGTTCTTGGGCTTATTGAAAATATGTCTTGGTTTACTCCACAAGAATTGCCTCAAAATAAATATTACATCTTTGGTAAAGACGGCGTACGGCACCTTTCTGAAGAACTTAATATTCCCCTGTTGGCACAGTTGCCTTTAATACAAAGTATACGTGAGGCCGCTGATGCCGGACGACCCGCTATTTTACACGATAAATCTATTTATCAAGAGCAATATATAGCGCTTGCACAAAATGTTGCCCAGCGTATTTCCCTGTTGCATTCATTATGAATACAGGTGTGGTTTTATTTTTTATTTGGCTTTGTACCACAAGCTGTACTAAATCCATTGGCGAAACCGAAAATCACAATTATAACACCGATATAAGCCCCATATTAATTACACATTGTACTCAAAACGGATGCCACGATGGTAGTGAAAAAAAGTTGGGTAATTTTTCGGTATATGAAGACGTACAGCGTTATATAAAGCCTGGCTTTCCCGCATTTAGTGAGTTATATATTCAAATTTCGGGCGCTTCGCCTGAAATGCCTCCAAAACAATACCCAGCACTTTCTGCCTCTGATATTTATAAAATACGCCACTGGATTGCCCGCGGTGCTCCTAAAGATAGCGCCGAAAGACACTTTTGCGATACCAGTGAGGCGACATTTTCTAAAACTGTATTTCCAATTATTAAAACATGGTGTTCGGGGTGTCATTCGGGCGCAGCGCCGGGAGGCGGAATTACTTTACAAGACTACGTTTCGGTGCAAGCGGAATCAAAGCAATTACGTTTTATGGGCTCCATAATGCATGACGCTAATTATTCTGCCATGCCTAAAAATACAAGCCCACTTAACGTCTGCGATATTTTAAAACTTAAACGCTGGATACAAAACGGTTCACCTAATGATTAGTTGGCAACCCTCAGCGCTTTTAAAGCTGGGCATAATGGCTGCCTTAAAGGCCGGCGAACATATAGAATCCATTCAGCTCAGTGGTTTTACAGTGTTGCTAAAGCCTGATGGTTCGCCCGTTACCGATGCAGATAAAGCGGCCGATGATATTATATTTAATTATTTAGTTAAAAGCAAGATTCCTATTATAAGTGAAGAACAAGTTATTGTACCCTATAGCGAACGAAAGCTTTGGAACCGTTTATGGTTAGTTGATCCGCTAGATGGCACTAAGGCATTTATTAAAAAATATCCGGATTATGCCGTTAATATTGCGCTTGTTGAACAAGGAGTGCCCTACTTGGGCATTTTATATTTTCCGGCTCTACGTATGTTGTATTTTGCCGAGCGCCATTGCGGTGCCTATTATTTAAAAATTCCGCATATAAAAGAACCTCTTGATGAATTGCTTTGTGATGCATGTCGTATTGAAAAAAAGATACTGCCTCATATTTATACTGTGGCCTGCAGCCGTTCGGCTTTTGGTGCACATGAAGCCCAGTATGTAGATGCACTAAAATTTAAACTTGGAGATGTTAACACGTTAATTGCCGGTGGCAGTTTAAAACAAGCTTATGTTGCCGAACACCGGGTACACGAGTATCCACGCTTTGGTAAAACGATGGAATGGGATACCGCAGCAGGGCAATGTATAATTGAAGAAAATGGTGGCGCTATATTAAATTGGGAAACAAAAGCGCCATTGCGTTACAATACTGAAAGTTTAGTTAACCCGTATTTTGTAGCCTATGCTAAAATTAAAACTTAGTATTTTTTGCAACTATTGAATTTGCTAAGAACAAGGTAAATAAATACATTTGAAAATGTTGGTTCAGCTTCAACAGTATTTTTTTTATAATGCTTCTTTTTTAGAACAATGGCTTTTAAGCGTAAGCTATTTTTTATTATTATATTTTGGCTTAGGATGGGTTTTTAAGTTTTTATTAAACGCATTTGAGGCCCGAAACTGGATTTATAAAATAGATAGACGGCCCGTTACGCGCCAACAAATCTATTATGAAATTCGGCATTCGTTGTACTCTATATTTATATTTGGGTTTTCTGCGTGGCCTATATTGTATTACGTCCGCTCAGGAGCTATAACATTAGCAGCAACCAATGGGTTTAATTTTATTTTAAGCATTATAGGATTAAACCTGTATAATGAAATTCATTTTTTTGTTATTCACCGTATTATGCATCTGCCGTTTTTTATGAAGCATGTGCATCGCATACATCACCGGTCTTTGGTGCCAACCTTAACCAGTGTATATAGCTTTCATCCCCTTGAGGCTTTATTATTAAGCGCTGTACCGTTGTGTTTATCTTGGATGGTTCCTTTAGAGCCTTTGGCGATTATGGTGTATCCGGTAAGCAGTATTGTGCTTAATTTTTCAGGACACTGCAATTACCGTTTTTGGAAAATGCCCGGTCCTAAATTTTTTCAGCTTGGGACCCGCCATAACGAGCACCATACGCGTGGCAAATCCCATTTTGGTTTTGCATCATCACTCCTGGATAACCTATATAAAAGAATACTATGAACAATGTTTACATTACTTCTATGGGTGCGTATTTGCCTGGTCCGCCCATTGCAAATGATGCCATGGAAAACTACCTTGGCTTCATTCATAATACGCCCAGCCGCTTAAAAGATCGTATTCTCAAACAAAATGGTATTGAGTACCGGCATTATGCACTGGATACAAAACAACAAACTCTTGAATCCAATGCTGAAATGGCTTCTAAAGCGGTGCTTCGTGCCTTAGCGGATAGCTCGCTTCGGCCTGAACAGGTGGCTTTACTTGCCGCCGGTACAACGCAAGGCGATTTACCTGTACCTGGCTTTGCCAGCATGGTGCATGCGCGATTACCTTTTAAAAGCTGTGCCGTTTCCAGTTTTCAAAGTGTGTGCGCCAGTGGGGTAATGGCTTTACAACATGCCGCACTGCATATTGCTGCTGAAAAAACTAATAATGCTGTGGTTGTGGGTTCAGAACTTTCAAGTAGGCTTTTTAAAGGAAGTCGATTTGATGCCCAAAAAATTAATTCGGTGCCATTTGATACGGAATTTTTACGCTGGATGCTTTCTGATGGTGCAGGTGCTATGGTATTGCAAGATACGCCCCGTACACAAGGTATTTCATTAAAGCTCGAATGGGTAGATATCCGTTCGCATGCACATCACTATCCGGTAGTTATGTACACCGGTAAAAACGATAATCAAAACGAAAATGAACCCACTTGGCTTGACTATGCATCCTATGAAGAAGCTTCTGCAAATGGAGCTATAAATTTAAAACAAGATGTGCGGTTGCTTGATCAAGTTATAAAAGAAGGTATTGTGCATTATTTTGATTTGATAAATCAGGGCCGTTTTACCACGGACCACATTGATGTATTATGTTGCCACTATTCCTCTGAAATGTTTAAACCTAAGATTAAAGAGCTGTTAGAAAAAGGCGGGGCTTACATTCCTGAAGAAAAATGGTTTTCAAATTTAAAAACGAAAGGAAACACCGGTTCTGCCTCTATATTTATAATGCTTGAGGAGCTTTTTAATAGCGGTAAGCTGATTGCCGGCCAGCGCATTTTATGTATGGTTCCAGAAAGCGGAAGATTTATTACCAGTTTTTTTATGCTTGAAGTGGTTAATCCGTCTGGCGAAAAACCACAAAAGGATTACAGCATACGGCCTATTGAGGCTCCAGAATTAAAATTAGAATCTAACAGTACTTCTGAGTGGCTTGTACGTTCATTGTCTTCCGTTTGGATTCAGTTTGAAACGGCCTTATTACAGCTTCCTATTATTCAAAAAATTCACGCTGGTAAACTTTCCAAAGACGATTATAAACTTTTACTTAACGATTTAAGACAACAGGTAATTGATGGTTCGCAATGGATTTCAAGAGCCGCCTCAAATATTGATATTGAGTTGTTTGAATTACGTTCGGCATTTATTAAACATACTGCTGCCGAGCACCGCGATTATCAAATTTTAGAAGCCAACTGGGTGGCCATGGGTTGGGATAAAAATGCTATACAAAATGGTATTAAAAATATAGGCAGTCAGGCATTAAGTGCCTATATGTTTCACCAGGCCTCAAAATCTAATCCAGTTCAATTAATGGGCTCCATGTTTATTATTGAAGGTATTGGCAAGCGCTTGGCTGCGTTTTGGGGCGAAATGATTAAATCCCAGTTGCACTTAAACGATGATCAGGTTTCATTTTTTACGTATCACGGTGTTGCGGATGAAAATCATTTTCATAATTTAGAAAAGGCCTTAAATCATCCCTTAATGAATATGGATGTTGCAGATCAAATTGTTAAAACAGCTAAAACAACCGCTGCGCTTTATGTTATGCAATTAAAAGAATTAGGGAATTATTAATGTGGAGTTTAATTATAGTGGCATTCATGCTGTACGTTATAGCGGGCACCTGTGCCTCTATAGTATACCACCGTATATTAAGCCATCGTACCTTACGGCTAAGGCCCTGGTTTGAATATGGATTAACCATCCTAGCATTACCGGCCGGTACGCCCGTACAATGGGTTGGTACCCATAGACAACATCATCTGTATACCGACACCATACATGATCCACATTCGCCTTACATACATGGATTTTGGTATGCGCATTGCGGCTGGTATATTTATACTCATCAAAAAGTACAATGTATGTTATATGCCTGTTTAGGTTCTTTGCGTATATTTTTTGATGCCTATTGGAGGCCCCGGCATGGTCTTGAATATAATACACATGCTCAAGATGTTGCCGCCATTGCCTTTTACGAATGGGTTAGCCGGCCTTTTAATTACGCCGTAATTATGGTAACATCCGGTGTTATGTATCATGCCATATTTTATTTGATTTGGGGGATAACCGGGTTAGGGGTGCTTTGGGCTTGCTTTTTTATAATTTACAATTTAGGCGACGCAGTAAATTCGCTCGGCCACAGTAAACATTTTGATGCAGATGCAAAATCTGCTGCAATTAACTCCAGTCTTTTAAACTTCGTTGTTATGGGCGAGGGCTATCACTTAAAGCACCATCAAAATCCGGGTCTTTTTAATTCCTCTGCACGTCGTTATTCGTTATCAAATGGTATTATAAACCTTTGGTTGGCTTTAAAACTGGCACGTATAAACTCATAAATTATTTTATGCAAACACCCGCTGAACACCTTTTTACAAAACATGATGATCGCGACCCCAATCCTTGGCTTGCAATGTATTTGGACAGTAGCATTCCTATAAATCCGCATACCAAAGCCGCTCTTATGCGTGATAACGATTCCCGATCGCGCAAATACTTTTTTCCGATCATTTTTGTGTTTTCAAAAATTGTAATGTTTTGTATTCATGTGTTTAAATATTTTTTTCCTAAACTAATTAATTCCTCGCGCCTGTTACATCGTTTATTAAGTTTTGGAATGCGGCGTTTTGTAAGTGCAGATGCAAACCTTTTAATATTTAGACATTTTCATATTGGCAGCGAAATTTTAATGTTTATTGAAGCCAATGTCAAGGGCGTTCGTTTGCCGCTTGATCCGCTTAAACCCAAAGATTTTGAAGATGTAAAGGATGATATTTTTTTGCGCCACGATTTAAATCTCTATAATTTTGTAATTCGTTTAAATGCGGCCCTGCAGCATGATAAATTACCCTTTGAAACCCCTGAAATATTAGATTTATCGATGATTACAGAAGATCAGTTTTCGCATATTGAGTTTCCAAAACGATGGACAAATGTTTTAGACCTACGCAGTGCTATCGAATTATTTACGCCGTTTTATCAGTTATTTTTAACGTCTAACGATTTTGTTAGAGCTGCCAACAGTTTACAATTAGATGAAACCATTGCTATTTATGCATCTCGTATTTTAAAAACACCCGCCCATTTAGGGCTTGTAAACAATAAGCACCCCATGGTGCCGGTTTCAACCTACAGTGCCGCATACCGCTTAGTGCTGCACGGATTGGCTGCAGAAACCCTACACCGTATTTTAGTTTTAAAGAAAATAAATCAGGATATTGATGGTATTGTGGTTAAATAAAAATTTAATGGGCCTCAAACCAATTGACGCCAAAACCCATACCCACATCAACCGGAACGTTTAGCGGCAACGCTTCTATCATACAGGTTTTTATCATCTGCTGCACGGCTTCCAGTTCGTGTTGTGGCACTTCAAACACCAACTCGTCATGCACCTGAAGTAATAATTTACTTTTAAATCCTTGCGTAATAAGTTTATTTTGAATTTTAATCATGGCGCACTTAATCATATCGGCGGCTGTACCTTGTATGGGTGCATTTATGGCGTTGCGTTCGGCAAATGCACGTACTGTAGCATTTGTAGACAAAATATCACTGAGCCAGCGGCGGCGGCCCATTAAGGTACTTACATAGCCGTGTTCGCGGGCAAAGGCAATTTGCTCGGCCATGTATGCTTTAAGGCGGGGATATGTTTTAAAGTATTGGTCAATAAGCGCTTTGGCTTCGCTACGTGGTATTTTTAAATTTTCAGCAAGGCCAAAAGGCCCCTGACCATATAATATACCAAAGTTAACGCTCTTACTTTTATAGCGCATTTCAGCACTAACTTCAGATTCTGAAACGCCAAATACTTTTGCGGCTGTTGCCAAATGTATATCGCGGTTATTAACAAATGCTTCGCAAAGCGAAGGGTCGCCGCTCATGCTAGCAGCAATGCGTAATTCAATTTGTGAATAGTCGGCACTTACTAATACGTGGCCTTCAGGTGCTATAAAGGCTTTTCGAATTTGACGTCCTCGAGCGGTTCTTACGGGTATATTTTGCAAATTGGGGTTATCGCTGCTTAAACGTCCGGTAACCGCCACTACTTGATTGTATGTAGTGTGCAAGCGTTTCGTTTTAGAGTGTACCAACAGTGGTAATGCATCTACATATGTAGATTTTAATTTTTGAAGTTCTCTAAAGTCTAATATTTTAGAAACAATAGGGTGTGCCTGTTCTAATTTTAATAAAACATCTTCGCCGGTTGCGTATTGTCCGGTTTTGGTTTTTTTAGGGGCCTCGGCAATACGTAAATGATCAAACAATAATGTCCCCACTTGTTTAGGTGAGGATATATTAAATGTTGTGCCCGCTAATTGATACATATCTTGCTCCAAAACCTGCAGGTCTTGATTTAATTGCAATGAAAGTTGTTGTAAAAATGGGCTGTCCAGTAAAATACCATTTCGTTCCATGGTTTTTAACACCGAAATTAAAGGCGCTTCAACGCTTTGATACAAATCGTTTAAGTTCTGCTTTCGTAATTCTGGAAACAGGCTTTGCTGCAATTGTAAGGTTACATCCGCATCTTCAGCTGCATATTGTGCCAGGGCCTCTAATGGAACGTCCCGCATAGATTTTTGCTTATGTTCGCCTATTAAGGCGCTTATTGGTATAGGTGTATAATTTAAATAGTGTTCTGAGAGGGTGTCCATGTTGTGGCGCATTTCCGGTGCAATTAAAAAATGGGCTACCATGGTGTCTTCAAGTGCTGCATTTACATGTATGCCATAGTTCTGTAAAATATGTAAATCGTATTTTAAATTGTGCCCAACTAGGGTTAACAGAGGATTATGTAAAATGGGCTGCAATAGCATTAGCCAGTTTTGTTTGTCTTGAAACGATTCTGGAAAAGCGCAGTAATAAGCACTATGCACATGCCACGAAATAGAAATACCCAAAAGTTCTGCATCTAATACCTGTAGGGAAGTGGTTTCGGTATCTAAACAAAACCGGTTTAGAGATTTTAGCTCTTCTATAAGCCCCGTCCATTGCTGTAAAGAAGTGAGGGTTTGGTACTTTGGGTTTATATCGTGTAGTTGTAATCGTGTTGATGGCGCCGGCGGCGGCACAGAATCGTTTTGAAGATCAGAAAATAAATCGGGTATAGTTTGAGTTTTTAAACCTTTAGCAGCCAATGGCTCATCGGTCTTTTTGGAGTCTGTTTGGCCCAATACGAGTTCTGCCAGTCGTTTAAACTCAAGAATTTCAAACAGGGGTTTTAAAACCTCTGCATCTGGCGCTTTGCGTATTAACTCGGCCTCATTAAATGCTACCGGACAATCGGTAATTATTGTGGCGAGCTGTTTAGATTGTAGGGCAAGTTCGGCGTGTTGCTCAACTTTTTCGCGTAATTTTCCTTTAAGTTGAGAGGTGTTTTTTAACAGCGCTTCCACAGAACCATAGGTTTTAATAAGTTGTATGGCTGTTTTTTCGCCAACCCCTGGAATGCCCGGAATATTATCAACAGCATCCCCCATTAATCCCAAAACATCAATGAGCTCGCCCACATGGCGTATTTGCCATTTGGCACATATTGCCTCGGTGTTTAATACCTCGGCGCCATTGCCCATACGCGCCGGTTTATAAATAAATGTGTTAGTGTCTACCAATTGCCCGTAATCTTTGTCGGGCGTCATCATGTAGGTGGTAAAGCCCCGTTTTTCGGCTTGGCGGGCCAAAGTTCCAATTACATCGTCTGCCTCAAAGCCCTTTAGGCTAATTGCCGGAATACGAAAGCCTTCTATCAATTTAAAAATATAGGGAATGCTGGTACGCAGATCTTCGGGCATTTCTTCGCGGTTAGCCTTGTAAGCCTCAAAAGCCTCATGCCGCTGCGTAGGGCCCTCTAAATCAAAAACAACTGCAATGTGTGTGGGCTGTTCTTTATGTAATACTTCCAGCAGCGTATTGGTAAATCCAAAAATGGCTGAAGTGTTTAAGCCTTTAGAATTTATTCGTGGGTTTTTACTAAATGCAAAATAGGCCCTGTAAATTAAAGCATAGGCATCTAACAAAAATAATTTGGGCTCAACGGGCTTAGTAATCATCCGTTATAGCCCAGGGCTTGTCTAAGCTGTTGAAGTTTTAGTTGGGCATAAGCCATTGCACGCGCCTCACCTTTTTGCAAAAGAGTTTCTAATTCTGTTGTTTGATTCATATAATAGTTATAACGCTGCCGAGGCTCGGCATAGATTTCTAAAATGGCTTGCACTAAGTCGGTTTTGGCATGGCCCCAGCCATAGCCACCCTGTAGCAGTTTTTGGCGTGTATAATTTGCGCGTGCTGTGCCGGCCACCAATTCAATAAGCTGACAAATAACGTTTGAATTGGGGTCTTTGGTGTCTTGCAAAAGGCTGCTATCAGTAATAATCTGTTGATTTATAACCTGGCGTAATTCTTTTTCTGGTAAAAAAATATTAATATAATTTTGATACGACTTACTCATTTTTTGCCCGTCGGTGCCGGGAATTAAAGCGTGGTGATCGTTTATTAACGCTTCGGGTATGGTAAAAACGTCTTGTTGCAAACGATGATTTACCGAACGGGCAATATCGGCTGTAATTTCAAGATGTTGTATTTGATCTTTACCAACCGGTACCCAATTAGCATCGTATAATAAAATATCAGCGGCCATAAGCACCGGATAGGTAAAAAGTCCGGCATTTACATCGCTTAGGCGATTGCTTTTATCTTTAAATGAATGTGCATTAGCCAACATGGGATATGGCGTAAAGCAATTTAAATACCAGGCCAGCTCGGTGACCTGCGGCACGCGGCTTTGCCTGTAAAACCATGTATTTTCAGGGTTTAAACCAAAAGCCAACCAGGTGGCGGCTACCGAAAGCGTATGCCGATGAATAGCCCCGGCATCTTTAATACTAGTTAAGCTGTGTAAATCGGCTATAAAAAATAAGCTTTGATGAGCATGGTTTTGGCTTTGTGTAATAGCCGGCAAAATGGCCCCTAAAATATTACCTAAATGCGGAATATTGGTACTTTGAATACCTGTTAAAATGCGCGCCATGTGTTTTTTAAAATTACAATTATAATACGAGTTAAGGAAGCAAGCGCCTGGTTTAAAATTGTTTCTCTTAAAAAATTTATACTAATTAATGGTGATTGTTTTTAGCGAAGTTTTAATTAAATTATAAATAATTCTATGATGATAAACGTTTTGAATATAATATACAGGCCGTACGGCTCAGCTTTTAATAACAATTATTACCTTTCTTTTTAATTATGACTGTGCGTTTATTTTTTATTTTAAGTTACATCCCCTTGTTTGCTCATTTGTATGCCCAATCTGATTACTGGCAACAGGAGGTTAAATACACCATGAATATTGACATGGACGTAAGCACCAACCGTTTTAAGGGCACTCAAAAATTAGAATACACCAACCATTCGCCCGACACCTTATACCGCGTCTTTTATCATTTATACTTTAATGCCTTTCAGCCCGGAAGCATGATGGATGTTCGTAGCCGGCGTCAGGGTTCGGTTAACGGGCCTGGCGGAAAACCCGATTGGGATAACCGAGTGCGCGACCGCATTTATAATTTAAAAGCAGATGAAATTGGATATCAACGCGTTTTATCGCTTTATATGAACGGACGCAAACAACATTTTAAAACAGATGAAACCATTTTAGAAGTGCAGCTTGATAAGCCGCTATTGCCTCAATCTAAAGCGGTTTTTGAAATGGTATTTGAGGCTCAGGTACCGCTTCAAATACGGCGTTGCGGCCGCGATAATCCCAGTTCAAAAGTACGCTATTCCATGAGCCAGTGGTATCCTAAGCTATGTGAATACGACGCCGAGGGCTGGCACCCTACGCCTTATGTTGGCCGTGAATTTTATGGCGTTTGGGGCGATTTTGATGTAAGCATAAAAATTGATAAACGCTATGTTCTGGGTGGCACAGGGTATATCCAAAATCCACAACAAGTGGGCTGTGGTTATGAAGAACCGGGAACGGCTGTTGAAACCCCTAAAGGCGAAAAACGCACTTGGCATTTTTTTGCACCGCGTGTACATGATTTTGTTTGGGCTGCAGATCCGGAATTTAAACATGCCTCACGACGTGTTAAGCCCGATTTAACCGTACATGTACTGTATAAAAACACCAATGTTGCCGAATCAGAATGGCTGGGCCTATTAGATATGGCTGAGCGTGCATTGCCGTATATTGAATCCACTTTTGGAGCATATCCCTACAAACAATTTTCGTTTATTCACGGCGGCGATGGCGGCATGGAATACCCTATGGCTACGCTGTGTATTGGACCTGGAGCAGGTTTACACGAATGGATGCACAGTTGGTATTACGGCCTGTTGGCTACAAATGAATATGCAAACCCCTGGATGGATGAAGGCTTTACCCAATATGCCGAAGATCGCGTAAATGCATGGCTAGATGGACCTACTGGTTTTGCACAAGAGGCTAATTACACAAGTTATTTTACTTTAGCAAAAAGTAAGCTCGAAGAACCGCTGAGCACGCCGGCAGACCATTATAATTTAAATGCCATTTACGGACGCGCTGTATATTCTAAAGGCGCTGTGTTTGTAGAACAGTTGGGTTATATTACAGGAGCCTTGGTTCGCGATCGTATTTTGCTGGAGTATTACCGCCAATGGAGTTTTAAGCACCCCACGGTTGCAGACTTTTTTAAAGTGGCGGAGCGCGTTAGCGGAATGAAACTGGACTGGTACCGTGATTACTGGGTGCATTCAACTAAAACGATTGATTACAGTATTGATAGTGTATGGACGGAAAATGGCAAAACGCATATTCGCATTTTACGTAACGGCTTAATGCCCATGCCCGTTGATGTACGTTTGCGTTTTATTGACGGCGCGGCCGAATGGCATTATATACCGCTTAACCTCATGTACGGCGCAAAGCCTCACGAATACGCTCCGGCGCCTAGTATTACTTATGCGCCATGGAAATGGACACATGAACAGTATGTTATACAATGCGCCCGGTCCATTGAAGAAATTACAGAAATTTGTATTGATCCCTCAAAGCGAATGGCTGATATAGACTATAAAAACAATATTCGTTTTATTAAGTAATCCTTTTATGGTTTCGGACCTAAATGACATCACCCAAATAATTCAAAAATAATACGCCTGTTCTATTAACTTAGTACAAGGCCATCGCGCTGGTAATACAAACTACATGTATGATTATAATAATAAATATCGTTTCCTGATTATCCTTTAAAAAATACCTTTTGGTTATTTTGCGCATCTAAAAAATAAAAACAATCTTTTATTACGCTATTATAAAACTATATATTGTTTCGACACATGGCATCAACCACTCGTTGCCCATCAATTGCTGCGCTTACTATGCCACCGGCATAGCCCGCCCCTTCACCGCATGGGTACAAATTATTAAGTTGCGGATGTGTTAAGGTGTTGGTTTGGCGAGGGATACGAATCGGGGTTGAAGTGCGCGACTCGGTTGCAACCAGTAAGGCCTCATTGCCGGCAAAGCCTTTTATTTTTGCATTAAACGTTTTTAGCGCGGTCTTAAGTGCGGCTGCTAAATCGGGTGTAAAAAGGGAATTTAAATTTACAGCGTGCAGGCCAGGTATATAACTGCTTTTTGGTAAACTAGAACTGGTTTTGTTTTGTAAAAAGTCTGCTGCACGCTGCGCGGGTGCAACCAATTTACCGCCACCCCATTGAAATGCTTTTTGTTCTATATGCTGCTGAAAAGCTAAACCCGCAAACACCTCGTGCTTGGCAAATGCTTTTACATGATTTTGGTCAATGCCTGCCACAATGCCTGCGTTGGCAAACGGATTATTGCGTTTACTTGGACTCCAGCCATTTGTAACAAGCTCTGCCGGAGCTGTGGCGCAGGGTGCAATAACCCCGCCGGGGCACATGCAAAACGAATATACCGGAGCCTGCGGCGTTTGCGTTACCAATTGGTAACTTGCAGCCGGTAATACTTTTCGTAATGTTTCGCGCGCCTGTTCGCTACAATGATACTGATGTTCGTCTATAAAAGCCTGTGGGTGTTCAATTCTAAAACCCAATGCAAAAGGCTTAAACTGCAACTGCAAATGGTGTTTATGCAGCAAATAATATATATCGCGTGCCGAATGGCCGGTGGCTAAAATAAGGTTTTGCACGGGCCATAGTGTTTTAGATGCGCCCTGCTGTACCTCAATTGCATTAACATTAGAGGCATTATGTGTAATGTCTGTTAAACGTGTTTCAAAATAAAATTCGGCGCCGTGTTGTATAAGGCGGTTTCGAATATTTTGAATGACTTCTGGTAATTTATTGGTGCCTATGTGCGGGTGTGCTTCTACACGAATATCTTCATTTGCTCCATGTGCCACAAGGGTATTTAATACCAATTCAATTTCTCGGCGACTGCCCGAACGGGTATAAAGTTTACCGTCGCTGTAAGTACCTGCCCCGCCCTCGCCAAAACAATAATTACTATCTGTATTTACGTGCCCCTGGCGTTGTATTAAAGCCAAATCACGACGGCGCGCCCGCACCGCTTTGCCGCGTTCAATAAGTATAGGCTTTATGCCCTGCTCTAAACAGCGCAAAGCGGCAAACAAACCGGCAGGGCCTGTTCCTATTATATGACAGGTTGTTGCCGCGCCCTGTACATCATTGTAATTTATGGGCAAAGCCCGTTCGGGTGCTTGGTCTGAAATGGCAATGGTAAGCTGTATTTTAATTTGCTTTTGGCGCGCATCAATACTTTTTTTTATAATATTCCAGTATGCCGGCTTAAAGCCCAAATGCTTTGTTAGCAAAAGTTCGGTAAGGCTCGTATTGGCAGTGTCCTCGGGATTTACACGTAAATTAAGTGTGGTTTTCATTAGCCTTCAAACGTTATGCTAAACACCAACATTTGATTTTTAATGGTATTTAGGCTTTGTGAAAAAATATTACTGCTGGGTTTAAGTAAATTTTTGGCGCCGGTAAGCAGTTTAATTTCTAAACCCAGTTTAAAATAATTTAAATAAAAATCGGCGCCAGCACCGGCGCTATAATAAAGGTCATTAGGAAAAAGCTTAATGTTTTCAGCTACTTGGTTAGGACCACCGGCGGTTCCAGACTTTTTTAATGCGTATAAATCTATTGCGGTGCCGCCACCACCTATAACGTAGGCGCTAAAATTTGCCTGGCGTTTGGATTGTATTTTAAATTCCAGTGGCAATAGCACAAAAAACGATTCTACAGATTTTTCAAAAATTTTAAGCGAATCAAGATTCGAGGTATTAAGGCGGTACTCAATTTTTCTAAACGCATACGATACGCCCGGACAAAAGCGTAATCTCAAGTATTCGGCAAGCCGGGCGTCACCCACAAATCCTAAAGCAAAGCCGGTGCCATTAACGGGTAAAATTGTGTTTATTTGATACGTTTGAGCGTTTATAATAGTATCCTTAAAGGTGCTGTTAGATTTTGGTACTAAAACAAAATCGGTTTGCGTACCCGAAATACTAAATCCAAAATGAAGTTTTTGCCGGTAAAATTTTGGTAAATTAATGCCATAGCCATCGCTTTGTTGTGCCGTAATATGTTGTACGCCAATACTTAATAATATAACCAGTGCATAGATTGCGTGCATTTGTATTACAACGTAAAACGCCTTAATAGCGTATGTTCAAAGTTAGGGTTTCCCTGCAATACACAAGAAAAGAGTACCTTTGAATTATGTTAGTAACCTTATTAAAATCTAAAATTCATGGTGTTCGGGTCACTCAAGCCGAACTGGATTATATTGGTAGTATAACTATTGATGAGGCCTTAATGGAGGCTTGTGGTATTTTAGAGCATGAGCAGGTGCATGTATTAGATAAAACTAGCGGTACGCGATTAATTACATATACCATTAAGGGTGCGCGTAACAGTGGTGTAATTTGTATGAATGGGCCTGCGGCGCATCACATTAAACCCGGTCATACAGTTATTATTGTGGCTTATGCACAGTTTTCGGTAGAAGCGGCCCGTGCGCACATACCTCAAATTGTTTTTCCAGATCCTAAAAGCAATAGGCTTTTAACATGAGTAAAATCCGTCCGTCTCGCCTTATAACCCTGATAATACTGTTTGGTATCGCTTTTGGGTTAGTTTGGCTTTCGCTTAAAAGCGTTTCATCGCAATTTGATGTACTGTTAAACGCGTTTTCGCATGCCCAATACCTTTGGGTAGTGGCGGCTGTTATAATTTCCATTTTAAGCCATGTATTGCGCGGAGCGCGTTGGAATATTTTACTGGAGCCTACGGGCCATCGCATTCGGCCATGGGCCTCAACGGCATGTGTGTTGGCTGGGTATTTTACCAATTATGGTGTGCCGCGCATGGGCGAAGTGCTGCGCTGCACCCTGGCTTACAAATACGATGGGGTTCCTGTAGAACGGGGAATTGCAAGTGTTTTGGTTGAGCGGGTAGTAGATATGGTCATGCTATTAGTAATTGCGGGTGTTGCCTTGATGTTTCAATTTGATGTTCTTAGCCAATTATTACACGTGTATGTTGCTGCGCCTTTAGCTCAAAAGATACATTCTATTTGGTTTTGGATTGGTTTGTTGGGAGTGGCTTTGTGTGCACTGTTTTTGTATTTGTGGTTTCGCAAGCGTAAAACACACACAAACCAAAACATTTTTAAATACTTGCAAAATTTTACTGATGGCTTAAGCGCCGTGCTTAAGCTTAAACGTCCCGTTTTATTTTTTTTATACAGCTTGGGAATTTGGCTGTGTTATTATTTAGCATTGCATTTGTGTTTTTTTGCCCTTCCCGAAACCACTTCGTTAGGTATTGCTGCCGGCATGGTACTATTGGTTATGGGCACACTGGGTGTTATTTTTTCTCCCGGTGGCTTAGGCGCCTATCCTTTAATATTAAGTTTTGTATTACAAAAGGTATACCATATTTCTGCAGCCAGCGCTGTGGCCTTGCCCTGGATTTCATGGGGTGGGCAATTTGCCGCCTTGTTGATTTTAGGCCCTGTGGCATTTTTTACATTAGCCATTTTTAAATCCAAAAAGAATTATGCCGCTGCATGATAAAATTATAAGCCCTGATGCTGGTGCTGCCATTTGCCAGCACCTAACTTCAATGGGAAAACCTGTGGTTTTTACCAATGGATGTTTTGATATTTTACACCCCGGACATGTGCAATATTTAGAAGCCGCCAAGGCGCTAGGGGCCTGCTTAATGCTGGGTTTAAATTCAGATGCTTCTGTAAAACGTTTAAATAAAGGGCCCAACAGGCCTGTAAACCCGTGGCATGCAAGAGCTACTGTGCTTGCCGCCTTACAGTCGGTTGATTATGTGATGCCTTTTGAAGAAGACACGCCGCTAGAATTAATTATGCATGTTAAGCCTATGGTGTTGTGTAAAGGCGGTGATTATACCCCCGAAGCGGTAGTGGGCGCTACGGCTGTAACATCTTGGGGTGGGCGTATAGAAATTATTCCTTTTGTAAAAGGCTTTTCAACAAGTGCATTAATTCAAAAACTTAATGCGCTTTAAAAAGCGTCGTACCAAGAGCGCTGACGGTTTATTTTAAGTTCGCTAAACATAGACGACTTTAAATTAATGGCAAAATTATAACTCTGGTTTATACCAAATGGTACCCAGAACAGAGAGGCTTCCCAGCAGTTTAAATCACGATACACACGAACGGTGGTATAGCTACACTGATTTAAATAAAAATCATAGCCGGTAAGAATATTAAATTTCCAGTTTTTACTGGGTTGTATATCTGCGCTTACTGTAGCGTAGTGGCGTACTTGAAATGTGTTTAAGGTGTTATTGCCATTTATATTAAGTCCAATATTAATATTCCATTGATGAAATGTAGATTTACTTTTTGAATTAAAAAGAGCGGCATTTAAATTTGTGTTAAAAGCAAGGTTTAGTGTTTTTAGTTTGGGTTGTTGTTGTGTCTGCCACGAAAACACTTTTGTGCGCAGGCCTTCGTTTGTATATGCATAAGGATCAAGCTCAAGGGCGCCCACCACGTTTAAATTTTTAAACCATAGCGTTCTGGCGCTTACAAGCCAGTTTGAGGCCTTAAAGCTATCTGCGGCAAAATTATATGAGGCGCTGAGTCTTAAATTTTGAATGAGTGGTATTTTTTTTTCACTAAAACCCGTGTCGTTAGTAATTATGCGCTTTCCCTCGATGGTGTTTTGAATATCCAAAAGCATGGTGTTTTGGGTGCCGCGACCGGGACCGCCTAATATGCCCTGTTCAAAAACAGAATACGAATACGGTATGTTATTATAGCTTATGGTTTTCCAATACCCCAGAGATTCCGTAAAATCGGGTTTATAGTTGTAAATCAAGCTTGGCATCATCACGTGGCGAATATGCTTAAAGGGGCCTTTAAAGAAAATGTAATCGGTGTACATTTTAGTATTAAACACGCTGGTAAAAGCGGCGTCAAAAGCTGATGAAAGGCCCTTTATGTGTTTTGTTGAAATACGAGCAGGTAAACTTTCCAGCACATAGCGCTCAATGCGTTGCCCGTATGTCCAGGCATTAAAATCCAGGGCCGGGGTCCAGGTAATATGTTTTCCAATATTAAAATTAGTGGTGATGGGTATGTGCTGGTATGCGCCGTAATTTAAACTGTCGGCAATATGGCCCTTAAAAATTGTGCTTTCGTTGCCGCTAAGGCTGTTGCGCGTATTTAACATGTAGCTTATTCCAATTTGCTTTAATGCCTCGGGCAAATTTTTACTACACTGAAAGGGGTAAAAGCGGTTGATATTAAATGTAGCTGAAGGTAAATTAATATTAACCGTTTTGGATTGTGTGTTTTGATTTACCTGTGCGTTTACCGAAAGTGCAGCATTAGTTTTAAAATTTTTAGTATACGCTACGTTACTTAAAAAATTGTTTTGTAAAAACTGTGTATTGTTTTGTGTATTTAAACGATTGATGTCCTGGTTATAAACGTAATTTATATTGGCGGCAAAATTGCTGCCGGGTCTGAGCTGTGGGTCTTGTTGGTGTGTCCAGCGAATTTCATATGAACGCGATTTTCCAGACAGTGCGGGAATATCAGGATCGCCGGTATAAAATAATTTTGTTCCCAAAAACACCTGTCCTTGATTGCGATATCTGTATTTATAATTTGTTGTGGTATTTAATCCCCAGCTGCCATTTAAATACAAATCGCCCCGCCAAATCATATCGTGATGTTCGTTAATGCCATAATAATAACCTAGGTCTCTAAAAAAAAGTCCTTGATTGGGCGAATTGCCATATTGCGGCATTAAAATACCATTCATGCGCTTTTTAGAATTTGGGAAAAAACCAAAAGGCAAAGCCAGGGGGGTGGGTATACCGGCGATTTCTAAGTATACTGGTCCGGTTACAATTTTATCATTAGGAATTACTTTTGCGCGACGGGCTCTAAACATGGTTTTAGCATTGCGGTCTTCGCACGGCAGGCAGCGCATATCGTTAAAATACACTACAGCATTGCTATCTTTTTTAATAGCTCCGCCATATAAATTTAATCCGCCTTGCTTTGTAAATGCATTAGTGATTTTACCTTTTTTGGTGTCGATGTTATATAAAATACGATCGGCTTCTATTTGTTCGGTTTCGCTTTTAAATTTAGGCCGGTTTTCGGGCTTATGCTGTCTAAAGTGGAGGCTGTTATAAGGCGCTTAGCACCATCGTAAGCAACGCGTCCGGCCTCCATGCTAATAGTATTATATTGAAACTGGGCTTTGCCGTACAATGTAAGTTTTTGAGTTAGCGGCTCAAATACGGCGCTATCCGTGGCTTCAAATTGTTGTTGCGCTAATGTGAATTGTGTTATTAACATTATAAGTAATACAACTAAATGCCCTGGTGTGGTTTTGCATAAAAAAGCACTTCGTAATTTAGGCATAACAGACAAAGCTACAATTCTATAAAATAGTAAAATGTTTAATTTGGTAAAGAAGGTTAAATGGCTGTTGTTAATAGCGCTTTTGCTATGTAAAGTGCCCTTGTGTGCGCAATACCTTAAAACGCTTGTAATTGACGCGGGGCATGGGGGTAAAGATCCGGGCTGTCATGGCGATTTGTATAAAGAAAAAGATGTTGCCCTAGCTGTAGCCCTTCGCTTGGGTGCCCTTATTGATAGTGCTTATCCGCAAATAAAAATTATTTACACGCGTGATGCGGATGTTTTTGTGGCACTTGAAGAGCGTGCACAAATTGCCAACCGGGCAAAAGCCGATTTGTTTATATCTATTCATTGTAATGCGGCGGGTAAGGCTTTAACATTTAGCGATCCTAAAACCGGAAAACAAAAAACCAAATACTATACCAATAAGCGCGGCAAGCGTGTGCCTATTGAAACCACAAACCCTATACCCTACGGCAGTGAAACCTATGTTATGGGACTAAAGAATGAAGATGGTAAAATGCAGGTGGCGAGTCGTGAAAACAGTGTAATGTTATTGGAGGATCAATATGAAAAAACATATCAGGGTTTTGACCCGGAAAAAGAAGAGTCGTATATCATAATGAGTAATTATACCCAGTCCTATGTATTACAAAGCGCAATGCTGGGAAAACACATTCAAGAAGCGTATGGTAACCTTGCCGGACGTATTGACAAGGGTGTGCACCGTCAAAGTATTTGGGTATTGTGGAGAACGGCCATGCCTAGCGTGCTTACAGAAATTGGGTACTTAACCAATCCTAAAGAAGAGTGTTTTTTGGGTCACAAAAATGGTCAATACCGCCTTGCTTGGGCAATTTTTTCAGGGTTTTGCAATTATAAAAACACCCTAGAGGCCGCGTCGGAAAAATTAAATTTAAAAGTTTCCAAAATAAAAAATGAAAATTTAGAAAACATAAATCTTTGTGAGGGTTGGTTTATGCCCGAAAACAATTCTAGTAAAGACTTACAGCGCTTGGATACTATTACGCCTGTGCCTGAAGCCACTAAGGGTTATGTTTATAAAATTCAAATAATGTCAAGTGCCAAAAAATTAAACCCTAATGATGCTGTTTTTTCGGGTTTACAAAATATAACGTTTTATGAATTGGGTGGAATTTACAAATACACCTGCGATTCATTTAAAAACAAGGAAGATGCGCTTTTGCGTTTAAACGAAATTAAAGCCTTAGGTTTTTCGGGTGCTTTTTTAGTTGTTTTTAAAGATGGGGTTCGGGTGCCTTTTGACCGTTAAAGCAAAGACTTAAAAAAGCGCTTAAGGTTATTGCGGGTAAACACGTATTGTTGGTTTTATAAACATTTCGTCCGGATAAATAAATTTGTTTAAAACCTTGTTTTTCGCAGGTTGTAATGCGCTGCGTAACACTGGATACAGGACGAATTTCACCGGTTAATCCCACTTCTCCAAAAAAGCAAGAGGTTCGGGGAATGGATTGTTCAAAATGACTACTTAATATTGCCGACACAATCGCCAGGTCTAACGCGGGATCTTCTGATTTAAATCCGCCGGCTATGTTTACAAACACGTCTTTATTAAAAAAGGGGATTTTAAGTTGTTTTTCAATTACCGCCAATAAAAGACTAAGTCGTTTTTGGTCAATGCCATTACCAACCCGGTGGGTGTGTGCGCTTGTATTACTTACTACCAAGGCTTGTGTTTCAATTAACAGGGGTTGGTTGCCTTCCATAATACAGGCCACGGCAACTCCGCTAGCGGCAGCGTGATGCTCGTACAACAACCACTCTGAGGGGTTTAGCACTTCTTTAAGGCCCTCGCCTTGCATATCATAAAGCCCAATTTCATGTGTGCTGCCATAGCGGTTTTTGGTGCTTCGTAAAATGCGGTAGCGGTGATTTCGATCGCCTTCAAATTGAAGCACCACATCAACCATGTGTTCCATGGTTTTTGGCCCCGCCAGGCTTCCGTCTTTTGTGATGTGGCCTACTATAAAAATAGGGGTTTGTGTACGTTTTGCGTATTGTATTAATAGATTGGTGCATTCGCGCACCTGGGTAACACTGCCCGGGCTATTTTCAAACTGATCGGAATGCATGGTTTGTATTGAATCTATAATTACCCATAAGGGTTTTGTGCTCTCAATGGCTTGTAATACGCTTTCAATTAAAGTTTCTTGAACGATATAACAGCTTTGAGATAAAATACCAATACGTTCGGCTCGTAATTTAACCTGGTCCATGCTTTCTTCACCGGTAACATACAAAACACTTTGTGCTTTCATGCGTAACGCAAGCTGCAGCATGAGTGTAGATTTTCCCACGCCAGGCTCGCCTCCAAATAATACTACACTGCCCTTTACTAAGCCGCCTCCTAATACCCGCGATATCTCTTTTCCTGGTAGTGAAACGCGTTGTGTGTGATGCTCGCTGATGTCTTGTATTTTTTTTATACTGGGTATATTAGCAGGGGTTGGTGATTTGGTATTAATTTTTTGTTCTTCAATAGTATTCCATGACTGACAATTATTGCATTTGCCCGACCACTTTAAAAAAACCTGCTGACACGCGCTGCAAACATATGTGAGTTTGGTTTTCATAGTTTGGAATTGTAATTGTTATTTAGATTACGTTCACGAAGCATCCCTTCGGTATTAATTTTTTTTCCTTGCCAGCTGATTTCTTCATCGTTTTTATACTGTATGGTTAAATACAACTCGCCCTCTTTATTATAAAACAACCAGGTGCCGTCTTTTAAACCATTTTTATAAATAGCAAGTATTGCGGGTTTGCCATTATCATAAAAATACCGGTGTGTGCCCTCGGGTTCACCGTTTATATAACGGCCTTCAAAGCGTTTTGTTTGGGTTTTAGTATAAAATGAAACCCAAATACTGTCTTCTAAATCATTAGTAAATTTTCCGGTTTCAAAGTAAACGGTATTTTTAAAATAAAAATTACCTTGCCGCACGTTATCTAAAAAAACAGTTTTGCTTAAAACACTTCCATCTTCGTTATAATCTACAACCTCGCCATCACGCATGCCGTTTTTAAAATATTCGGTTCTAAATATTTTTCCCGATTCATAAAACCACTGCCATAAACCCTGCGGACGGCCTTTTTTATCATATGTGCCGTTTTGTTCTGTTGTACCATTTGCATAAAAAAACATCCAATTTCCAATGCGGTTTCCGTTTTGATATATCCCCTTAGCGCGACACAATCCATTTAAATGAAGTTCTGTCCAGGCCCCTGTTTTATTTCGTAAACTGTCAACTTTACCATAAGCCGTTTTTATGCCTTTTGTGTATTCAAAAGCTGAATCTACGCGTGCTATATAAACACACTTTTGTTTTTTTATAAATCCTGTTGATACATACTCTTGTATGCTGTCACAATATAAAAATTTACTATACGAATAATGGGTACCTATTGCTGTACCTTCTGAATAAACACCTTCATATGTTATTAAACCTAATGAATCTTGATTTTTATAATAGGATACATTTGCAAGTTCTGTGGCATTTACTACTTCATTACCATTATTATATTTTTTTATTTTTATAAGATTTCCTTTTGGATCGTACAATTTCACATATCCATCCAAAGAATCACGGTTATATCGTTTTTCTTCTTTTAAAGTAAAATCATTATAAAACAATTTCCATGTACCTTGTTTTTTTTTATCTGCATCAAATGCATTAAACCGATCGTTGTATTGTAAAACATCGTTAATATACCAAGCCATACGCTGAAGTATTGAATCTTCATTCCATTCTAATTCTGGGCCCTCGCGCATTCCGTTTTTATATACAACGCGTGTTTTATATTTTAAATTTTGATGAAACGTAACCGATGCACCATTTAATACATCGTTTTGAAAAGAATCTCGTTTAATTATTCGTTCTAAACTATCATATTGTATAAAAAATCCATTACGCATTCCGTTTTTATAACTAATACTTTGAAGTTTATAGCCATTTTTAGAATAAAAAGTCCATACACTATCTAACTTTGTTTGTACGCGTTTACCTATTGATTTTAAATTACCATTTTCGTAATATGTTTTCCAGCAACCCTCTGGTTTTCCAGCAACTAAACATCCTTCACTTTGTTTTTGTCCATTTTTATAATAATATAT
>Ga0255094_1000235_pt1 | contig 31535 bp, 27 predicted proteins | sample Colum_Law_RepB_8_2_FD_188434 | JGI IMG/M metagenome (GOLD analysis project Ga0255094, IMG submission 188434) | Freshwater microbial communities from Columbia River, Oregon, United States - Colum_Law_RepB_8d | ecosystem: Environmental > Aquatic > Freshwater > River | place: USA: Oregon...
AGTGGGCCCATTGTTGCCGCCGTTTTACAAAAAGATCAAGCCGTTACTGAATTTCGAAAGCTGATTGGAGCTACAGACCCATCAAAAGCAGAACCCGGAACTATACGTCAGCGTTTTGCTAAATCTATTGCTGCCAATGCCATACATGGTAGCGACAGTGATGAAAATGCACTTATTGAATCTGCATTTTTCTTTTCTGAGCTTGAACGGTTTTAATTTAAGTATTTAATAATCAATATCTTAACTTATTACAGGTTTTAAATAAAACTTGTTAATTTAAATTAAATTGAACATTTTTGTTAATTGTAAACATTCATTCATGAAAACGCCTATCTATAACTTTTCAAAAGCCTTTTGGGTATCCATTTTATTAATCACTTCGGTTTCAATTTTTGCCCAAGGCCCACAATTAAAATGGTCGCAAGCGGGTCCCATATATACCGCCGGTAGAGCCCGAAACATGGTGGTAGATAACACTAATAAAAGTACTTTATACGTGGGTAGCGTATCCAGTGGTATTTTTAAATCCACTAATGGTGGTTCGCTTTGGGCACCGTTAAACGATCAAGGTAAAGTTCGTAATATTTCTTACTTAGCACAATCTGCAAATTCCACATTATGGGTTGGAACTGGTGAAGGGTTTATACGGTATGGTCAAAAAGCCAAGGCTTTGCCGGGAACAGGTTTGTACAAATTGGTTGGTAACGATTTAGTCCTAGCGGCATCATCTACTGTAATTGGCAATGTAATTAACCGCATAGCCTGTCATCCAACAGATGCCAATAAGTTAGCATTAACAACAAATAAAGGCATTTACATTAGTACTGATGGCGGTTCTACATTTAGCAATGCACAAATTCCTAATTTAAAAACAGACACTGCTTATGGCATGGATGTAAAATTTGCCAGTAACGGTGATTTGTACTGTACCGTTGGAAATGAACGTGGTCACTCACCATATGGAATTGTTAACGGTCGTATTTTTAAATCTACCAACCTAACGGTTTTTACAAATATCACTCCCACTTCAAATGTTTTGGCCGATGCTAATTATGGACGTATAGAATTGGCTATTGCACCGTCAAATCCTCAGATTATATATGCCTCATGCGCCAATAAAAATTTAACTGCACCTACCGGTGCTCAGTCATTAAATTCAGCATCGCTTAAAGCCATTTTTGTAAGCTATGATGGTGGATCTAATTGGTCACTTGTATTGGCCGGCTCAGCACAGCTCGATCCCCTTTCAAGCAGCGGTGTAATTTCAACGGGCGATTACGCTCATGTATTACTTGTAGACCCCGATGATAGTAACAAGCTCTATATCGGAGGTTATAATTTTTACACATTTAAACGAAGCAATGCAACATCTGATCCTCAGGTATTAGGCACTTGGAATCAATTGGGAAATCCTTTTGCTCGAAATACGCCATTGTTTTTAAATGCCAACACCCATGATATTCAAATTGTAAAATCCGGATCCTCCAGTATATTTTATTTTGTTACAGATGCGGGTATTTACCGTTCCTCTGATATCACCAGTGCCGTTATGCTACCCTCTTTTCAACCTTTTTATAAAGGCTTTGTAACAGGACAATTCAACTCTGTTAGTATTGAACGGTATCCGCTTTCACCTAATGCACAAACTGCATCTAATGGCTCAAGCGTAACCCCTTTAGTTGGATTTTTAGGAGGTACTGGCGGTAATGGAATGACATATTACAGTGGGTCAGAATCAACCGTTTCACAAGAAACCAATTATTTAAGCGGTGAGATTTACAATGTTGAATACTCCAAAATATTAAGTAATGCTGCCCTATTATCATCTGGTAATGGCGCATTATACAAAACATCTAATGTTAAAAATACAATACCTACGCTTTATGACTATAACAAATATACCGGAAACGTAAATAAATTATCGCCTGAAGCTTTAAGTTTTGGTAATACGAATATGAGTACCGGAACGCCATTTAAATTATGGGAAAATTATGGTCAAGTTAATCCTTCGCCTGATATGGCAGTGTTTTACAACGATACCTTACGCGTTCCTACATCAATTACCAATTTCAGTGTTTTAAATTCTCAAACACAATTTACATTTGCTGTTCCGCGTCCCAGCAGATTTTCTGCCATTGATAGTATGGTAATACGAACTGGTACTGTAGTGTTGCCACTTGGATACTCCTTTTCAAATTGCCCTACGCCATTTACCGGTTCTGATTTAAAAGATATTACGGTTAAACTTCCAAATACCTATACATCAAGTTTAACATCTACAAATGTGGTAAGTTCATCCATTACAACAGGGCCGGCACAAGGTGCCATCAGTTGTACTCTAAACCCTTTAACCAAGCTTGATTTTATCTCTGTTAATTTTTCTTCAGCACCATTTGCCACAAAAACCATTACAACCTATACACATTCAGCGGGTGACATTACAGATCCTTCCGTTTATTATCGTGTGTTTGCTACAATTTACTACAAGTATAAAACTGGCGATACTATCAGTGTAACAGACAATTCCATTTCTACTATGATTAACACTTACAAAACGGTGTTAACAAAACCACTATCATGGGCCTATGGTTCGCTTCCTGTATACACGCTTACTTCAGGCAACAATGCATCTATTCCATCTTCTACATTTGTATTGAATCCTGGAAATATTAGTCAATCCGGTATGACATTTACTGTAAGTCCACGTTTGCGCACATCATACACCATAACCCAATTAGGTACCTATAATTTTACTGCTAACCCTATTCAATATACATTAAGTGCCTCTGTAAATACCGCCATAACCAATAGTACATTTCAATTAGCCCCAGGTAATATTACCAATACAACAGGTGTTTTTAATGTTGCTTCTCCCAGTGTTGCCACACAATTTACTATTACGCAAACAGGTACCGGAACTAGTGTAGCAACATCAACTTTTGCTATTGGAAATCCGACCTATATTTTAAATCCGGGTGCCATTTCACAATCAATTGCTGTGTTCAGCGGTTTACAACCAACTTCTACAACCGTTTATACTTTAACCTCAGTTAGTGCTAATACACTTTTAGCTGCTGCAAACACAAACACTACATATACAGGTTCTGTAGCCACTACGTTTTCAAGTGTAGGCAGTCCAACGGTATTATTCAGCGCAAACAATCCACTTATTAAAATACCAACCAGCAAATCAGCACGCCTCGCTATGATTTTAAACAATTCCAATGTTACCACTAATCCTTCCAATCCTTATGCCATTGTGGTTTCAAAAGCTCCCTTAAATTTAAACGATCCTTTAAATTTTGTTCGTATCAGCCAAAGTGGTTGTTTATCAGATTCTGCCAACGGTAATCCAAGTACAAATACCATTTCAATAATTGGACGACCTATTATGCTGGAATGGAGCAAATCCGGTACCGAGCTTTATTATGCTACAGATTCAAACCGCGTTTACCGGGTTTCTCACATAACAGATATTTTTGATTTATCACCGGCATCCTATTCCGGTAAATTTTATACGGATGTATTTACCTATACAACGCCTGTAAACTCCAATACAGCTAATGTTAACTCGCCCTACAGAACTACCTTAATTGGTAAATTTGACCGTCCGATTACAAGTATTAGCGTTTCAAATGACAACAAAAATGTGGTATTAACCTTTAATAATCCTGATCAGAGTGGATCCACAGGAATTGTAATGTACAACAGTAACGATGCCCGCACTTCAAATACAGCCTCGATCAATTGGGTTAAAAAAGATGATAGCAATTTAAAAAATAATGCCACCTATTGTTCTTTAATTGAAAAGGATGATAGCAAAAAAGTATTTATAGGCACGGACAATGGAATCTTTTATACCTCGGACATTACGGCAAGCCCTGCGGTTTGGAGTAATGTTAACAATAACATGTTACCCAATGTGCAGATTTTTGATATCAAGCAGCAGACTTTTCCGGTTAATTACTGTTATAATTCTGGTCAAATTTATGTGGCAACCAATGGCCGCGGTATTTGGACCAACTCGGATTTTTTCAGCCCTCAATGGGTTGGCATTGAACCTTTAGAATTTAATGAACATGATAAAATGTTGCATGTGTTTCCTAATCCCAGCTCAGGTTCATGTTCGTTTAAATTTTTTGCCAACACCACATCTTCTGTATGTGCTCAAATATCTGATGTTCGGGGTGCTGTAATATACAGTGAAATAATTACACCAAATGAAACAGGTGAACAAACGGTAACCTTGCAACACAATGATTTAAAATCCGGCTTGTATTTTATTTCATTAAAAATGGATGATGGCCAGGTTAAATTTGGCAAACTAATTGTTCAACAATAAATTTAACTAAACCCTTTAAAAGCTGCTACGGCAGCTTTTTTTTTGTGATGGAACGTATAACAGAACACGAATCAAAATATAATAATTTAGAGCAGCAATCTATTACTGATTTATTAGTTTGGATGAATCACGAAGATCAAACTGTTCCTCACGCCATACAGCATTCATTACCTCAAATACAAAAATTAATAGAAGCACTGGTTTTAAAAATCAAACAGGGTGGTCGTTTATTTTATATTGGAGCCGGTACAAGCGGAAGACTCGGCATACTAGATGCAAGTGAGTGCCCTCCAACTTTTGGAGTATCTGAAACACTTGTAAACGGTATAATTGCGGGAGGAGACCGTGCCATTAGAAAGGCTGTTGAATTTGCCGAGGATGATTTAAAACAGGGATGGACAGATTTAAAAGCTCAATCTGTTAATTCCTCTGATTTTGTAATTGGCATAGCAGCTTCCGGAACTACCCCGTATGTAGTTTCGGCATTACAAACATGCCGCCAAAATTCAATTGCAACGGGTTGTATTACTTCCAATCCGGGATCTGCAATTTGTGAACATGCTGATTTTCCTGTTGAGATCACTACTGGACCGGAATTTGTAACCGGTTCTACGCGCCTTAAGTCAGGCACAGCTCAAAAACTGGTATTAAATATGATTTCAACCATTTTAATGATCCAATTAGGACGTGTCTCCGGAAATCGAATGGTTGACATGCAACTAAGTAATTTAAAACTTATTGAACGGGGCACCCGCATGCTTATGAAAAACACGGGTATAACTAATTACAAAGAGGCCGAGCAATTACTTTTAAAACATGGCAGTGTAAGAACAGCTACCATATTTTATTTTAATACACATCCATAGGATTATGAATTTTGTCGCATTGCCAACCGTATTTCAGTTACAACCTGCTTGGTTTGTAATGCAAAATCACCCTGCATAATCCAATGGTAATACGAAGGTTCTTTTTGAAAAACCTCCACAACCGGTTTGTCTTTATGTTTGCCAAATGCAAAAACTGGAATTTGGTCATCATTTATCCATATCCGACCTGCCAGGTCAAGCCAGCGGTCTGATTTTGAAAAGCTGGCCAATTCGGGTATAGAGTTAGGAAAGGTATGCCCCGATTTTACAGATGCGGATGGGCTTTGTTGTCCCTTGTAACGGTTTAGTTGCGATTTAAATACATCAGCTGTAGCCTTAACATCTGCCATAGCTTCATGGGCATTGGTTAATTCACGCTGGCAATAAAATGCATAGGCAGCTTTTAAATTTCGGGGTTCCATAAAATGGAAAATATTTTGCACATCAATACATTGGCGGCCTTTTATATCAAATGCTATGTTGTGACGTAAACATTCTTCAACAAAGAGTGGAATATCATATTTGTTTGAATTAAAACCGGCCAAATCAGCATTTCCTATAAATTCAATCCATTTAGGTGCCTTCATTTTAAATCCTGGACAATCCTTTATATCAGATTCTGAAATGCCATGCACTTTAAAGGCTTGCTCAGAAATGGGAATACCGGGATTTACCCGTTCTGTTAATCCCGATTCTGTACCATCCGGCATCCACTTCCATAAAGCTATTTCAATAATACGATCGCTTGATATATTTAAACCGGTTGCTTCAATATCTATAAAAACCAAAGGCTTGTTAAGTTTTATATTCATAAGGCATTAAAATAGGTTGTTACCTGATTTGCATTTAAATTAAATTGTTGTGCCACCTTAAAAACAACATCTTCAAAAACAGCGTCAGGACAGGATGCCCCGGATGTAAATGCAATTTTAGGATGTTGAGGTAAATGGGGCCACATACTGTTTTCTATGCTTTTTTTATGCAAATTATAATGGTGGATTTGAGTTTTTTGTATGCAATCTGCATGTTCAATAAAAAAAGTAGGACATACCGATTCGCAAATTTCAACTAAATGCGAGGTGTTACTGCTATTATAACCGCCAATTACAAATACCATATCCGGACATACATTGCGAAGTTCTAAAACAGCTTCCTGATTTTCATTTGTGGCATAACACAGGGTGTCTCTGGTTTCTGCAAAATGCAGTTTTAAAGCTTCAGAACCATAGCGTATTTCCAATGCCGATTTTATAATATCGGCAATATGTTGGGTTTCGGGTGCTAGCATTGTAGTTTGATTAATGACACCTATACGGGTTAAATCACGTGAAGGTTCAAAGCCTGGACTATAGCGTCCTGTAAAACGTGTTTTAAATTCCCCATCGTCTGCATTGTGTTTAATACATTCTGCAAGGTATGCTGCCTCTTCTGGTGTTCGAATAACTAAAACCGGTGTGTTTTGAATTACTGCCCGTGAAAAAGTAGCACGCGTTTCTTCATGGTTAAACGTTCCATGTATTAGTATGGTATGTTGTGAGGTGGCTAATTTTTCTGCCCGATTCCAAACGCGTTCTACAAATGGACAGGTGGCATCGTAGGTGTGAACCTGTAATTGCAATGCATTAATGGCTGAAAGTACCTCTAAAGAGGCGCCAAATGCAGGTATTATTATTACATCATCCGATTTTAAGGTTTGTAACGGTATTAAGGGATTACCTTGTGTGTCATTTAAAAACTGTACCCCGCGTTGACGCAAATCGGAGTTAACCTGTGGGTTGTGAATCATTTCACTTAGTAAATAAATAGATTTACCCGGATGCTCGTGTAAGGCTTTAAAAGCAATATCAATAGCATTTTCAACGCCATAACAAAAGCCAAAATGACGCGCAATAACAATAGCACAGGTTTCCGTATTTAAAATAAACGGTTGTTTTATTTTACGGTGAGGATCTTGTGTTTTATAGTGCAGTTTTAATTTTGAAATCAGCGGGCTTCGGTAAAATGAAGGCACATTAAACGATTTCATATACAAAAGTACAATTTATTCAGGTTAACAGTATATTGTTAACATCCAAATAGAATTTGAAAATAATGTCTGTTATTTATAATAATCTTTAAAATGTAAAATGCGATTACTTTTATTTTTACTGATGTTTTCAGCCTGTACGCTGCAACGGCACCATACGCTTACCCCCATTCAAAAAGAAGCTGAACAGGCATTAATAAAAGAAGTTGGATATGAAACACGCGCCATAAAGCGTAATGCAATGTTACAATATCTTATAAACTGGTATGGTACGCCTTATGCGTTTGGAAAATGTGAAAAAAGCGGCATAGACTGCAGTTGTTTTTGTAAACGGTTATATGAAACGGTGTATCAAAAGAAATTGCCCCGCACGGTTCGTGAAATTTATACCCAATGTGATAAAATTGCTGTTAGAAAGTTACATGAAGGTGATTTGGTTTTCTTTAAAATAAAAGGAGATGTGCCTGATCACATGGGCATATATTTGCAATCTGGGTATTTTGTGCATGCCAGCACGTCAAAAGGTGTGGTTATAAGCAGTCTTGAAAATCCCTATTATAAAAAGTATTTTTACGGTTCGGGACGGGTTTAAATGCTTTAAGTATATTTGTTTATGTTTACACGTTTAATACAAGCTTTTCAAAAATTTAATTGGATTGTCACATTAATATTAAGTGCAGGATTTTTATACCTCTTGCTTGCTAGACCAAATCCTGAGGCTGAAAATCAAAAATCATTACCAGTTGAGTCTGTAAAAAGCACTGGTAAAATTGCTTTTGTAAAACTTCAATTACTTAACGATTCCTGTCTTGAAATTCAAGAAATTGTAACAAAAGCCAAACAAGAAAAAAGCCGCATTGAAAACCAGTTTAACATGTTAAGTAATTCGTACCGCTTAAAGCTTGAAGCTTATCAAAACAGCATTAAAGCAGGTATTGAAAGCGATGCCAATCTCAAATCTAAAGCCGAAGAAATTCAAGCAATTGAAATACAGGCGCAACAGGTTCAAAAACAAATGGAAAACCTAGAACTGGATATCCGGCAAAAAAATGATGCCTTTTTAAGCCGTGTAAAAACATTTGTTGCTGATTGGTGTAAGGGACGTTACGATTATGTTTTAACTTACAGTGATGATGTTCCATTGCTCTTATATGGAAATCCGGCTGCAGATATCAGTAAGGCTGTGATAAATCAATTGAATACAAATTATAAAAATTTAAAATGAGCAGTATAAAAACCAGTTTAATGCCTGTTGCTGAATTTCATGAAGTTTTTGAAATTGGCAATGCCGATATACCCAATCTGCTTAATTCGGAACAATTTGAATTACGACACCGGCTAATGCTAGAAGAAAATGAGGAGTATTTAGAAGCCTGCCGAAATGAAAATTTAGTTGAAATTGCAGACGCCTTAGGCGATCAGCTTTATATTTTATTTGGCACAATTTTAAAACATGGTTTACAACATAAAATTGATGAGGTTTTTCAGGAAATTCACCGAAGTAATATGAGTAAACTTGATGCTGAGGGCAGGCCCATTTTCCGTGAAGATGGTAAAATTTTAAAATCACCCTTATACTTTAAACCTAATATTAGTAAAATATTAAACCGCAATTAAGTACATTAATTTTAGTCATTGCTGGTTTTTAAAAATTTTCGTAGTGCAGCATGTAAGATGTAAATCAATGGCGTTAGCAATACTGCAATGCCCAGTTTTAAAAAGTAGTTTGTTGGTGCAACCTTCCAAAACATAGACCAATTCATAACACCAGGTAATACAAAACCTAAATACAATACCACCAAGGTATCGATGGCCTGTGACAATACCGTACTTCCTGTGCTCCGCAACCATATATAGGAATTTCCGGTTTTTAACTTTATCCAATGAAATAAACTAACATCTAAAAGCTGTGAAATTAAAAATGCTGTAATACTACCCAGCATTATCCAAGGGGTTTGACCAAACACTGCCTTAAAGGCAGCATCTGAAACGCCTATATCTGCAACTGCCGGAATTTGAATTGCCAATACTACAATTAAAAAACAGTAGGCTATTAATACCGTCGTAATCCATGATAAACGCCGAACGGCTTGTTTACCATAAAATTCATTTAAGGTATCGGTTAATAAAAATACCACAGGCCAAGGTAAAACACCAACAATGGTTATAAAATTATAATGCCACATGCCCCAGTGTACAGGAATTGAAATTATTTTACTTGAAATTAACTCGGCAGTTATTGCATTGGTAATAAATAACCCCGCTAACAATACAAATAACCAATTGCGCTTTTCGTTATTTTGACCTTGGCTTTGCATGTATTAATGGTGTTTAAAAGTATTTTTAGCTAATGCGTTGTATAAAGAAAAACGGCAGTAGCCCTATACCAATACTAAGTATAATATTACATGTAAATATTCCGTAAAAGCCATTTAACAGTAATTGATAATTATCATATGTCCACGTTGAAAAAGTGCTTAAGCCGCCACAAAACCCTATTATAAATAAAGGCTGAACAAAAGGCAGCTGATAAAATACTTTTATGGAAATAATTAGGGCTACTATTACACAGGCTATAAAATTAGCAATACATGTTGACCACAGTGTATGTACATTGCACAAAGTAATCAGTCGTGAAAGTAAAAATCGAACTACACTACCCAATCCTCCTCCTATAAACACGAGAAAGTAGGGCATTTACTTTGTTATATATTCAAATATTGCTTTTCGGTTTTTCTTGTGTATGGTCTCAATGCAAGTAACGTCTCCGTTACAAGTTTCATCATCGTAAATGGATCCCTTACCTTCCATACCAATAATTTGTTTACGGCTTACACCTTTTGAAATCATATAATCGGCAGCGGCACGCGCACGGCGCTGCGATAACATCACATTAAACATTTTAGCACCTTTAGAATCGGCAAAGCCATAAATTTTTACCTTAACTTTTGGATTTTTACGTAAAATTTCAATGTTTTGATCTAACACTGCTTTATATTCTGGAAGCAATGTGGCATCACTGTAATTGAAATAAACGGGTGAAGAATTAAATTGTAAATCCATCATTTCTTTTCCGCCAACAACAATTGAGGACTCGGCTTTTGTAATATCCAATTTTTTAACCTCTTCTTCACTTACCTGAATCATTGTGGTATTAAAGGGGTTTATTATGGAGTTGCAGGAAACTATGGGCTGAATACAAGTGTCGCATACTGCAATTAATTTAAAAGTCACTTTATATTCTCCAGACATAACATAGTCGTGAAAAAAGCCTGCCTCGCGAAGTTGATCTTCTGGTAAGGCCTGTAGGGGCGTAATGGGTTTATCATTTACCAGCCATTGAACACTTAATACCTTAACAAAATCAGGTATGCTAACTTGTATTCGATTTTTAAAATCCATCTGATTATCATCACTTAATTTTAAATCCATTGCTAACAGATTATCTGCAGGACATGCGGTGGGTATATCTGTTTTGGAAATTATTCGGTATAAATCTAAATCTCCAGAGCCTTTGAATCGGTTTGAGGCAAAATATCCAATGGATTGATTTGCATTCCAAACAATACCAAGTTCATCATCTGGAGAGTTTAATGTAGCACCTAAGTTTAATGGTTTTGACCAAGTTAGGTCATTACGTTGGGAAACATATAAATCCATATTTCCAAAACCCGGAAATCCGTTACTAGAAAAATATAAGGATTTACCATCGGATGTTATATAAGGAAAACGCTCATCCATGGCCGAATTAACAGCATTGCCTAAATTTTCAACAGGTCCCCATTGACCCAGTGCGTCTTTTTCAATTTTAAAAATATCATAGCCTCCATTGCCTCCTAACGTATTAGAAGAAAAATACAACTGATTGCTATCAGATGAAATCCAGGCGTCTAGTAAATTTTCTTTAAACAGATATGAGGGTGCCATTGCCAAGAGCGCAGAATCTAAATTATTGCCCTTTAGATCTACGGATATTTTTTGCTTAGCTAAAATGGCACGGGAATCACCAGCAATTTGTATTAACTCGGGGATATTACTTAACTTTTTAGTTTCGGTAAAGGATTTTGTAAAGTTTATTAATGCGGGATATCCCATTAATCCTGTGGGTTCGAGCGAGGTTTTATAAACATTGTTTATAAAATGAAAATCACTGGTATTTATTTTTTCCTTGCTTTTGTCTTTCCGCTGGGAATTAAATACAATGGAACGGCCGTTGTCAAAAATAACTGGCCTGTACTCCGGCATATCAGTATTAACATTACGGCCTAAATTAACCGCAAAATACTTCTGAAATAAAGGCTCGGAACCATTACGCATTGCATATTCACAGTCTTGAATTTGTTTTTGCATATAGGGTTTAATGGCACTGGCATCGTCTTGTACTTTAAATTGCAAAGCCCGTTCATAAAATGCTATGGCCTCTTTAAATCTACCACGGCTTTGATAGGATCTTGCTGCATTTAAAATAAGTTCGGGCATGGTATCGCCATTAGCGTATTTCATAGAACGCTCAATAAAAGGCAGTGCAGCACCAGGATTATTCATTATCATGCTACTTAAAAGTCCCATAGCTTTGTTGGCTTCGGCAGAAGTTGAATCTGCAGTGCTGGCCATATTGTAATACGTTTTTGCTTTACTGATGTCACCCTTAATCATGGCCGTGCCGCCTTTACGAACATATTTTTGGCTTTGGGCTTGAACCTGTATTAAAATTATACTAAGGAGTATGGTGTAATGTAGTTTCAACATGTTCAAATTTAATAAATATTCTCGTAATTTAGACCCTTGTTTATAGTTAATTCATTAATTTACTGATATTTAGATGTTAAAATATCTTTGTGTATTAGGTGTACTTGTTTTAACGTTAAATTTTTATGCCCAAAGCTTTCCGCCCCCAGCCGGACATGCAGGAAGTACTGCCATTTCAAAAGATAGTATAATTTTTACAAGCTGGGCCCAACGCTGTACTGTAAACAGGGGTTACCAAGATATTTCTCAACCCGCATTAGGCATAGCTTCTGCAGGCCAAGCAAACGATGCCACCGGTAAAGATTTACAGCCCTTGGCCGTTAGTTTGGGTGATGGCGGAAGCGCCATTTGTGAGTTTGAATCTCCGCTATACAATGGTCCTGGATTTGATTTTGCCGTTTTTGAAAATGGATTTAACGATGTGTTTTTAGAATTTGCATTTGTAGAAGTAAGTTCAAATGGCATTGATTTTTTTAGATTTCCAAATACCAGTAATACCTCCACACTAATTCAAACCGGTCCATTTGATACCACCAATACCCGATTAATAAATGGCTTGGCCGGCAAATACAGAGCGGGCTACGGAACACCCTTTGATTTAAGTGACATACAAGACGCAGTGGGTTTAGACAAAAACAATATTTGTTTTATTAAAATACTAGATGTAATTGGTGCTGTTTCCGGATCACATAAATCTCTTGATTCTCAGGGCAACATCATAAATGATCCCTGGCCGACTCCCTTTTCAAGTTCAGGATTTGATTTGGATGCTATAGGGGTAATACATGCAAAACCTGTTGGTTTAAATAAAATGTATTCTAACACATGCTCATTAATTATACAGAATCCCATTTCAAAACAACATTTAAGTCACGCTTTAAACTTGCACCCTGATTTAAAACTCTACAACATAATACACCAACCCATTCAATACCTTACAGAAGGTTTAATTTTTATTAAACACGGGAATGATTGCATTCACCGTATATTGGTGATGCCATGATTTTAAATTAGAATTTACTGCTGCGCTCGTTTATATATAAACATAGCAATTATTGCAAATATCAAATTGGGAAACCAAACAGCCAGCCAAGGATAGGTAAAACCGGTTTTAGCTAAAGTAGCAAATACATATTGCATACCTATGTATATAAAACAAAGCAATAAGCCAAGTGCCATTTGTAAACCTACACCTCCCCTACTTTTTCGGCTTGAAAGACTAACTCCGATAAACGTTAATATAACCGTTGAAATGGGAAAAGCCGTGCGTTTATGATGTTCTACTTCCATAATTTCAATGAGGTCTGAACCCTTTTCGCGCTCGGCTTTTATATACGCTTGCAATTCAAAATAATCTTTTGCATCAATTTTACTTTCTTCACGCCACATATCAGCCGGATAAAATGGTATGGTTAAAGTAGAATGATCCACAAAGCGACGTTCTCTGGAATAATATACTAATCCCAAACTATCGGGCTTTGAAGCATTTAAGTACGAATGCGTAACAAAATACATATTCCAACAACGTTTTAAGGTGTCCCATTGCATTCGGTCTGCGTATAAAAACTCCGTCATCCTGCCATTTTTAAAAGTTTCTAGTGTAACCCGGTATGCACTATTAGTAATATTATCATAACGTTCCATATACAAATTTTGTTGTGGTGATATGCGCTTGTGTATATGTTGTTGGTTGGTGTTGTAATTTTTATTCATATAGCGGTCTTCAAATGCAATTTTTCTTTGAAAAACACCGGGTAATACAAAATGATTTAAAACTAAAATAAACAACGCTATCCCTAAAGAGGTTACAATGTAAGGGCGAAGAATTCTAAAATAGGAAATGCCCCCCGATAGCAAGGCTATAAATTCACTCTTTTGGGCCATTTTTGATGTAAAAAAAACCAATGAAAGGTATAAAAACATAGGACTAAATTGTACACCATAATACGGTATAAACATGGCGTAGTAATCCCAAATTATTTCACGAAGTGGAATGTGATTACTTGTAAAACTTCCAATTTTGTCTTTAATGTCAAAAACAATAAAAATAGAAAGTATTATAGCAAGAGAAAACAGGTAGGTTCCAATAAATCGGCGCATGATGTACCGTTCAAATATTAACAGCTTCATAACTTTTGATTTAAAATTTCAACCATTTGCGTTTTCCAGGATGTAAATGTACCGTTTGCAATATGTTGACGTGCATCTGCGGTTAATCGTTGATAAAATCTCAAATTATGCAAACTTGCAATCTGCGGACCCAGACGTTCTCCAGCAGCGAATAAATGCCTGATATAACTTTTAGAATATCCCGAAATAGGACTCTCTGGGTCGCTGGCATCCAACGGACTAAAATCGTGTTTCCATTTTTCATTTTTAATATGAAGCATGCCCGAATAGGTATACAATAAGCCATGTCTTGCATTGCGTGCCGGTAATACACAATCCATCATGTCTACGCCACGGGCAATGCATTCTAATACATTTTCGGGAGTACCAACGCCCATTAAATAGCGCGGTTTATTTTCAGGTAACAAGGCCGTAACTGTATCGGTTAAATCATATAGTAAAGCCGAAGGTTCTCCTACACTCAGTCCGCCAATTGCATAACCGGCCTGGTCTAGTGCACTTGCAAACTGTGCTGAATACGTTCGCCATTTTAACGATGTTCCGCCCTGAACAATTGGAAACAATGCTTGTGAATATCCGTATACAGATTGTGTTTCACTAAACCGGCGAATACAACGCTCAAGCCAACGATGGGTTAAATGCATAGAATGTTCTGTTTCTGATTCTGAGGATGGATACGGTAAACACTCGTCAAATGCCATTATAATATCGCCACCAATAATACGTTGTATGTCTATAGCAAGTTCTGGCGTTAGTTCATGTCGGCTACCGTCTATATGGCTTTTAAAAACGGCGCCCGATTCTGTAATCTTGCGATGCTGTGCTAAGGAAAAAATCTGATATCCCCCACTATCTGTTAAAATAGGTCCATTCCAATTCATGAACTTATGCAAACCGCCTGCTGCATTTAACACAGAGGTTCCGGGGCGTAAATATAAATGGTATGTATTTCCGAGTAAAATGGGTGCATTAACAATGTTCTTAAGTTCATATTGGTGTATACCTTTAACCGTACCTTGAGTGCCAACAGTCATAAAAACGGGAGTTTGTATTGTACCGTGCGCCGTTTCCAATTCACCGCAACGGGCCTTAGAATGAATATCCGTGTGTGATACGTTAAACTGCATATTTAAAGTTACAATTTGAATTGTAGGGCATCCCGTTATAAACTTTTTAATTGATGTAAAATTGCTTTAAAGTTTTCACATACCGCAGCAATTTGTAAACCGCTGATATCAATAGTATGTTTTTGTTCTGGCATATACACAACCTGCATGCCGGCTGCAATTGCTGCCTTTAAACCATTTAAAGAATCTTCAATAGCCCAACATTCATAGGGTTTAAATTGTAATCCCTTAATGGCATTGTGGTATACTTCGGGGTCTGGTTTGGCCTTTTTACACTGTTCAGCAGAACAAGCCACTTTAAAGTACGAATTCAGTTTTAAGTGATTCAACACACAATGCATTATTGCTTGAGATGATGACGTTGCCAATCCCAAACCAATATCCTTTGATTTAGCATAATTCAATAAATCAACACATCCTTCAAATGCATTACCATGGCTAACAATTAAAGTCATCAGGTGTTGTTCAATAGCCGTTACCAATTGTGAAACACTAATGGTTTTAATTTTAAATTGATTAATCCAGTATGCAGCTACCTCGTTAATGCGTTGTCCAGTTGTAGCACGGCAATCATTTTCGGTAAGCAACATGCCATGTTTTGCAAACTCAGCCATCATGGCTTTTTTCCAAAGCGGTTCAGAATCAATTAGCACGCCATCCATGTCCAAAATAATAGCTTTTGGAAAATCTAAATTGTTCATTATTTTGTTTAATACCTACAAATATACCCTATGTATTTTTCATTACAGAAAATACCTTTGTAAAGTGATATTTAATTTTACCTTTTCACTTTTTGAAACATGTATTTTAGGTTTGGGTGTTATTTTATGGCTTTTATTAATACTGCATCTTTTTCGTATGCACCGTATTATTGCAACCAAGCCACCTACTTTTAATACCATTCCACTATCAGTAATTATTTGTGCGCGAAATGCAGACACCCATTTAACAGAATTTTTACCCAAGGTGTTAAATCAGCAATATCCCAAATTTGAGGTAATTGTAGTAAATGATTGCAGTTATGATACCACCGAACATGTTTTAGATGCGTATCAAAAGATTTTTCCACACTTGCGTTATACCACTATTAAAGAAGATGAATATTACAAGCATGGGAAAAAATTTGCTGTATTGGTTGGTATAAAAGCGGCTCAATATGAACACCTGGTATTTACCGATGCCGACTGTTACCCGCACACCGATACATGGCTTGATGAAGTTGCGGCTTCCTTTGGACAAGAGCATGCAATAGTTATGGGTTATGGCGCATATGAAAAACAAAAAGGGCTTTTAAATGCACTCATCCGATGGGATACATTTTACAATGCAGTTTTTTTTCTAAGTAATGCGCACCGGGGTAAGGCCATTTCCGGTGTTGGTCGTAATATGGGCTATTTAAAATCTCTATTTTATAAAGAAAAAGGGTTTTCAAAGCATTATCATATTGTTTCGGGTGATGATGATTTATTTATAAACCATGCTGCACCAAAATGCAAAAGCGCCATATATACCAATAGTAACAGCATAACGTACTCAATTGCCAAAACTACATTTTGGAGCTGGACATTACAAAAAGCGCGGCATTTAACTACTGCACCATATTACACAAAAAGTTCTAAAATCAAATTGGGCTATCATTTTGTATTACTCTATGGGTTTTATGGTTTTATAGCAGCGGCCTGTACATTTTATGTCTTGCTCCCTTGGGCACTAACAATATGGTTTGTAAAATCTGTAGCTCATTTTTTTATCATGCGACGCGCATCAAAACAATTACTGGAACAAGACTTAAACTACAAGTTTTTATACACCGAACCCCTCTGGCTTTTACTTTTACCATGGTTTAAAATTCAAAGCTTACGTTTTAAACCCGAATTTTGGATGCGCTGATGGATTTACCCCTTCACTTTACAGATAAAGCCAAACGTGATTTAGAGCTTGTAAATGCTTGTAAAATGGGAAAACAATGGGCATTTACACAATTGCTGGGTCTGTACCGTGAAAGTGTATATTTTATGATGCTTAAACTAAGTCAAAACGAAACAGATGCCGAAGATCTTATGATGGAAGCATTTTCAAGGGCATTTAAAAATATTGATCTTTACAAACCTGAGTTTGCATTTAGCACATGGCTATTTAAAATTGCCAGTAACAATGCTTTAGATTTTTTAAGAAAGAAAAAGCTGCGTCAATCCATATCATTGGATGCTGAACAGTTTGAACATATTAATCCGGGTGATGCCGGCACACCTGAACATTTCCTGCTGCAACGTGAACGTAAAACAGAACTTAATGCCGTTATTCAACAATTAAAACCGCATTATCAAAAAATAATTGAACTTTATTATTTTGAAGATTTAAGTCAAGATGAAATTTCCAAAACCTTAAACATATCCATTTCTGCTGTTAAAGTTCAGTTGTATAGAGCTCGAAATTTGCTTATTGAAATTCTTAATAAAAACCCTAATGGACCCCGGACCGGCATTTAAAGATATATTAAACGCCCAAAAATTAAATCAACTTGAGCAATTTGCCAAGGCTTTAATAACATGGAATAAACATGTTAATTTAATTTCACGTAAAGATGAGTCTTTTATTTGGCAACATCATATTTGGCATGCCCTTAGCATAGGCTATTTTCAAACATTTAAACCCGGTGAAACATTACTCGACATCGGAACCGGAGGCGGCTTTCCAGGACTTCCGCTGGCCATCGCATTGCCGGAATGTAATTTTATTTTAATGGATAGTATTGAAAAAAAAATTCACGTTGTTAATGCCCTCATAAAAGAACTTAATATTACAAATGCCATAGGTGTCCGATCGCGTTTTGAAGAAAGCCGCCATGCTGCAGATTGGATTGTCAGTAGAGCCGTAACGCAATTTCCAAAATTTATGACCTGGGTTAAACCGTATCATTTTAATGCGAAAGCCCTAAACACTAAGCAAGGAGGCATTTTATACCTAAAAGGCGGCGATTTAAAAACCGAAATGGAGCAATGGTTTTCGCGTTCTACCCAGTATTCATTATCTGATGTGTTTACAGATACCTATTATGCTGAAAAAAAACTAATCAAACTAGGTCTGGATGGAATACAATTTAAACCCCATGCTGTTCCCAGTACTGTATTGCCAAAACATAACCCTCTAAACCCAAACCCGAAATAGTCCCTTTGCATTTGCCGGCAGAATACAACACATGCCGTGCCGCCTCTCGTGAAAAAATATTAGAAAGATGTACTTCTATAAATGGTACGGAAATTGCTGCAAGAGCATCTGCAATTGCCAATGATGTGTGTGCATACGCTCCCGGATTAATTATTCCGGCATCAAATTGTTGTGATTGCTGAATGGCATCCACCAATTCGCCTTCTATATTACTTTGAAAACAGGTAAGTTCTATATGATGAAATCGCTGCTTCAAGGCGTTAAAAAACGTATCCCATGTTTGAGTGCCGTAAATATGAGGTTCTCGGCTACCCAATAAGTTTAAATTTGGCCCATTTATAATCCCTATCTTCATAGCTCTAAATTACTATTTTGAAATCAAGTTTAGAGCAGTATTCAACACTTCAAGAGGCCTTTAGAAACTATTTAAGGCTTGAAAAGTCGCTTGCCATGCATTCTGCCGAAGCTTATGCGCATGACCTTGATAAACTCATGCAATATTGCGAACCCTTACAACTTGATTTACTTTCATTGAATTTACAACACTTACGAAGCTTTACCGCGTGGCTCACAGCTTTGGGTTGTGCCGCATCAACACAGGCCCGCATAGTTTCCGGCGTTCGTGCTTTTTTTAGTTTTTTAATTGAACAGCAATACATTACCAGCAATCCGGCAGAGGGCCTCGAAAGTCCAAAACTAAGTCGTATGTTACCCGATGTGCTTTCTGCAGAAGAAATCCAATTGCTTATGCAGGCCATCCCCTTACATACAAATGAAGGCTTGCGTAACCGAAGTATCCTCGAAACGCTATACGGTTGCGGACTAAGGGTAAGTGAGGTTATTCAGCTTAAACTATCACAATTGTTTTTTAACGAAGCTTACATTAAAAGTATTGGTAAGGGAAATAAAGAACGCTTAATCCCTATTGGTGACACGGCCATTCGCTTTATAAAACGTTATATAAACGAAGTACGTTCTACGTATACAATATTACCTGCTTATGCCGATACCTTATTTTTAAACCGTAACCGTAAACCGCTTAGCCGGGTAATGGTATTTTATATCATTAAACACGCTGCACGTCAGGCAGGACTTACAAAATCCATTAGTCCGCATACGCTCCGGCATTCATTTGCCACGCATCTAATAGAGGGCGGCGCCCATTTACGCGCAGTTCAAGACATGCTGGGTCATGAAAGTATTACTACAACAGAAATTTATACCCATCTCGACCGGCAATTTGTGCGTGAAAATATTTTAAGTTATCACCCTCGAAATAAAAATAAGTACCTTTAAAGCACCGCTATGAAAGTGCGTATACCCCGTACCACATTGCTGCAAGCATTTCAACACATGTGTACCGCAAAGCACATGTCAGAATTGTTTGAAGCCAACAAAGATGTTACAGCAAAATATGTACACGCAACTTCTCGCGGCCATGAAGCAATTCAAATTGCCTTGGGACTGCAACTCCTACCTCAAGATTTTGTGAGTTTGTACTACCGTGATGACAGTGTTTTGTTAGCTATGGGTTTACAACCCTATGAACTTATGCTTCAACTTTTAGCCAAAGCCGATGATCCCTTTTCGGGTGGACGTACGTATTATGCACATCCCAGCCTGAGGCGTCCGGATATGGCCAAAATTCCTCATCAATCAAGTGCTACAGGCATGCAGGCAATTCCAACTACTGGTATTGCCATGGGGCTAAAATATAAATCATCCTTGGGCTTAACTACAGGTACGCCTCCTGGTATTGCTGTATGCTCATTAGGAGATGCCAGTTGTACCGAAGGTGAAGTTTCAGAGGCCTTTCATATGGCTAATCTCAAACAATTACCCATTTTATATCTTATACAGGATAACGATTGGGATATTAGTGCCCATTCTAGTGAAATTCGAGCGCAATCGGTTTTTGAATCTGTTCAGGGATTTAAAGGCATACATGCCGAACGTGTAGATGGTACTGATTTTATTGCTTCGTATAATATCCTAAAAAAATGTATAGAACTTGTGCGCGACGAAAATCGCCCGGTGCTATTACATGCTCAAGTGCCTTTGTTAAATCACCACACCAGTGGTGTACGTAAAGAATGGTACCGAGATGACCTAGAAGCGGCTCAAAAACGAGATCCCTTTCCTAAATTATATCAACAATTACTTTTATCAGGCGTTTCTGCTGCCGAACTTTTAGAAATAGAAAATGAAAGCCGTGCGCGGGTTGCATCAGATTATCAACGCGCACTTAATGCAAAAGATCCTGAACCTGAAGATTTATATACACATGAGTTTGCTCCCACACCTATTACAGAAGAATCGGGAGAGCGGGCACCAGAAGGTAAATTACCCACAGTTATGGTAGACAGTGCCCTGTTTGCCATTCGTGAACTTATGACAGAACATCCCGAGTGCTTATTATACGGTCAAGATGTTGGCGCACGATTAGGGGGTGTTTTTCGTGAAGCCGCTACTTTAGCACAACAATTTGGATCGCATCGTGTGTTTAATACACCCATTCAAGAAGCCTTTATTGTTGGCTCAACTGTGGGTATGAGTGCTGTAGGATTAAAACCCATAGTTGAGGTTCAATTTGCCGATTATATTTGGCCGGGTTTAAATCAATTATTTACCGAAGTAAGTCGTAGTTGTTACCTGAGCCATGGCAAATGGCCTGTTAGTATGGTATTGCGCGTTCCCATTGGTGCCTATGGCAGCGGAGGCCCCTACCACTCAAGTAGTATAGAAAGCGTACTTTGTAACATAAAAGGCATTAAAGTGGTTTACCCCAGTACCGGTGCTGATCTCAAGGGCCTTATAAAAGCGGCATACTACGACCCTAACCCGGTAATTATTTTAGAACACAAGGGATTGTATTGGAGTAAAATTAAAGGTACTGAAGCTGCTAAAACAATTGAGCCCTCAGCCAATTACAAAATTCCAATTGGTAAAGGACGCATCGTATTGGAAGCTCAGAATCATTTTTTAACAAGTGGAAAAAGTATTTTAATTATCAGCTACGGCATGGGTATATACTGGGCTCTGCAGGCCGAACAGCACTTTAAGGGTCAAATAGAAATCCTAGATCTCAGATCCTTGTACCCACTGGATGAAACCTTAATTACGGAGCGCTCCAAAGCACACGGAAAGGTGTTAGTGCTTACCGAAGAACCTGTAAATAACTCTTTTGCACAAAGTATTGCAGCACGCGTTTCAGAACAATGTTTTGAATTTTTAGATCAGGCCGTACAAGTATTAGGCGCCGAAAACGTACCTGCAATACCGCTTAATAGCCGGCTGGAATTTGAGATGCTTCCTAATGCAGAAAAAGTAGCTCAAAAACTATCCCGTATGCTTCAGTATTAAGGCTCAATCGTTTTTAATACCGCTTGATTAACGCTAACCTTATACGTTGATTTTAAATATTCCAACCAATCTTTATCAAGTTGGGCTTGATAATCAGCAGTAAGCATGCCTTTACACTCCCCAAATGTTTTTAATGTTTTTGGTATAATACGTGTAATATGGTATACTAAAACTTTTTTGTCTTGGCTGTCGGAACTGTTTTGATCTAAAACTCCCGGCTTCCATGCCGCATCCAGCATTTTGTTTTCACCTTTTAAAAATTGAACCTCAGATGCACTTATTATATTGGATTTTGAAAATTTATCCATAAGCGCCTTTTGGCTAGTATTTTTTTTCAATAAGGCTCTTACCTCAGATGCTGTTTTTTCATTCGGGCAATAATATATGGTAACTTCAGCCCGTTCATCCCACTGGTATTTAGATGCATTTGATGTAAAAAAAGACTTAAGTCCCAAAGTGTCTTTAATAGCTCTGCTCCAAACCATTTGATCGGTTAAATCAAAAAGTAAAATACCATCACGGTATTCACGATATAAATTTGCAAAGTCTGTATTTTTAAATTCAAGCTGAGCGTCTTCAAATGCAACAATCTGTTCGTTTTCCCAAATAACATACGCTTGCTTTACAATAGGCATAATTTCGGAAGTTGAACGAAACGTCATTTGACTTTCTAAGTACTTGGCAAAATCATTTTGGGTGTACGCTTTATTACCGAGGGTAAACAGTGTTTTATTTCCGAGCTTTTCAGCAGCCTTCGCCTGCCATGTTGCTTTTAAAAATGTAGAATCTACAACTTTAGAAAATTCATCTAAGGCTTTTGGAAATGCTTTAAAGTTATTTTCAGATTTAACGCGTGCTATTAACATTTTGCGTCCCATCTGAGATCTGGAGTCTTTAGAAACCTTTAATTTCAGCTCGCTTTTAATTTCTTCATAATTATTTGAACGTTTTAATTCAATACGTTTAATAATATGCCAACCAAAAGGCGTTTCTACGGGATCTGATACTTGTTCGTTTTTTTCTAAAGCAAACGCAGCATCTTCAAAAGCTTTGGCATACCGACCCGATTTAAAGGGTTGCAATTGACCACCGCGGTCTGCGCTTTGCCGATCATCGCTATAACGCCTGGCTTCATCTTCAAAACGGGCACCATTTTTAATGCGTAAAGCTATGCTATCAAGTTTTAATCGTGCATTTTTACGGTCAACATCATTAGCATTTTTTGGAAACTTACACATGATGTGGGCTACAAATATTTCACCACGATAGGGCCTGCGATCTTCCACTTTAATTATATGATAACCAAATTTAGATCGTACAATAGTACTTAGCGCTCCGGTTTTAGTATTATATGCAGCAGATTCAAATGGATAAACCATATCAAAGGCTGTAAAATAATTCAAATCGCCCTTATTATCAACTACTGAGGGATCATCGCTGGTTTTAGGTGCTATTGCGTGAAAAGGATCTGAAGTGCTTGAATATAAACTAGAAAGCGATTTAATGGCATTTAATTTGATATGATATAAGGAGCTGTCTTTTCCTTTTAATAATTTTTGAACCTCTGATGTGTTTTTTAATAACTTCTCGTATTGAGCAATTTCTGCAGTGGTAGGAAGTTTTCCCAAAACTGCATTACGTATTAATGAAATACGGGTCCAGGCTTCAATGGTATCTTTTGGTAAAGCATTTTCATCAATCCTAACTAAAATATGCGACGCGCGAATTTCTGTTTGTAAACGCTCAAATGCTTCACGTAAAAGTTGTTCATTGGTGTTTTTATCAGTTAAATACGGAGCCGCCAATTGTCTCCGGTAACCGGATAACTCATTTTTAAAACTGCGCAACGTGTCTAATCCTAATCGTTCGGCTTCAAAAACTTTACTTTTAAAAAGTGAAAATAATTCAACATACTCATTAAGATTTTTTTGATTAGATGTGCCCTTGGGATTATTTTTTCGATAAACTGCCTCAAATTCAGATTTCAACACAGCACGGTTATTAATGGTCATAATTGTTTCTGTGGCAGGTGTTTGGGCAAGCACTGTAGAAAATGAAATACAGGCTATCAATTGTAAAGTTTTAAGTTGCATCATTTTTTTTAATTGTTAAAGAGTTCTGAAAGTTTTTGTTCTAATGCCGAACCGCGTAATTCTTTGGCTATTATAATACCATCTGGACCAATGAGAAAATTTTGAGGTATACTGCCTACGCCATATAATTGACCAACTTCGTTTGACCATCCTTTTAAATCAGATACCTGCGTCCACGTAAGCTGGTCTTGCTTAATGGCATTTAGCCACGCTTCTTTGTTTGAGTCCATGGATATACCTAATACCGTAAAGCCTTTATCTTTATACTTTTGATAGGCTGCAACTACATTTGGGTTTTCCATACGACAGGGTCTGCACCAGGAGGCCCAAAAATCAAGCAATACATATTTACCTTTAAAATCAGACAAGCTAATAGATTTTCCTTCGGGGGTATTTTGTTTAAAATCATTGGCTTTAAAGCCTACCGTTGAACCCTGCGCTTTGTTTATTTTGGATTCAATAAGCGTATAAAATTTTGTGTTTTTAAGTGCTGTTGTATTAAGATGCGAAAATGCTTCTTGGGTTTCACTTAAAGGTAAAGATGGATGTGAAAGATCTGTATAAATTATATACGCACTAACCGGAGAGCTGGGGTTTGACTTTACAAAAGCCTTTATGCTATTTAAATAATGGGTGTTTAGATTATTAAACTCTTGGCTAATTTGATTCATTTTAGTTTGATCGGCTCGTTTTGCAGCTTCCTGATATGCCGATTGTAATGCCATTTGTGTGGCTACAATTTGTGCCTGCATAATTCTGTATTGCATATACACCTGTTGCGATGTGCCTCCAGAAATAGCAGAATACGCAATGGAATCTTTAGATTTTATATCAACTGAAATTTCACCCGGATCGCAAAAAAAGAAACACATAGGCTGTGCCTCAGGATTTGAAGCATAGCTAAACCAATATAAATTGGGCTCTTCAGATTGTAACTTCACATTGATTTTTGATTTTCGAATTATTACGGAATCTTTAAAATAGACATCGTTCCATTTATGATGAATATATAAAACAGATCCGTCAGCACTTTTTACTGAACCTTTTAATGTAAAAGTAAAACCGTTTCCTGCAATGCCATTTAGCATTTGAAAACAAAATCCAAATATTAAAAAATGAGCTTTCATGAGCAACAAAATTATAAAAATAAAGCCCGGTAAACCGGGCTTTAGCGTTTTTTAAATTGAATTAAAACTGCCACCAATCGTGTTCTAACTTAAAAATGTCATTTTTAATACGTTCAGATTCTAAAAGTGCATCTATGCCTTTAGCATAATCGCTTATTTTACGATCATACACATTGGATTCGCGTGTAATTTGGCTATTAAACTGACGTTTCCAAAACACATCTTCATAGGTGCGTCGTTCGGCATCATTATCTACATTAAATACCTCATTATTTGCAAAAAACTGACGCCATTCCGGAAAATAAATCCAAATCCAATTAGTACAACCAACATCTTCATTATCTGTGCCGTCTGCTTTTTTGGGTACTACATTAATTCCGAGCGAAATTATTCTGGAATCCATAACTCCGCGCTGTTTATCAAAAAACCAGTCTTCTTTAATATCTATCCCGCAAAAATTATTATAAATCCATTTGCAATCACTACTTGACTCCCCCATAACAAAAAATTCACAACCTGGATCGCCTGTACCATAGCCATCGATTTTCTGCTTTGGACATCCAGTAATTGAATCCATCAATGGATTTCCATTAGCGTCAAGTTCTGGCGATATTGACCCACCACATTGTTTCCCATCAGTTGATACTTTACTAACTTGTGTTGGACATGTAATCCTACATAAATTTTTCATAAGATCCTTTTTGTCTACAGGCTCTAAAAATTCATCGTCCTTATATGCTATAGGTGGAGCAGATGAAAATTGGACTTTTTTACCTTGAAAAGTTGCTGAACCATCTGCATTATATTCAGCGCCTAATTGTTTAACAATCATTTGAATAAATGAGGTACGATCGCGTGATTCTTCTAAAGGAAACTTAAATACCTGGTTACGACGTTCGCGAATATCAATGGATCGCCATACCCGTTTGTGCCAGGTCACATCGGCCTCACGCACATAAACATAGGGAACCAAAAAACGACCTTCGGAATTTTCTTTTTTATATGCTCCAATGGGTCCGTCCTGAATTGGCGAACTGGCAGGATCTAAAACACCCTGCTGTGCATTTAGAGATTGAAATAAAAATGTCAAAGAAAGTAGACATATATGTATTCCAAATATATTTGGTTTTTTGTTTCCTGTTTTCATATTTAGCGATTAACTTTAATAATGCAAGGAATAGTTGTAATAACCTTTGCGGGATCCATAATAGATGCTGAAATACTAATTTTTGAACCGGGATCAGCACCTTTAAAAATTGCAGATGCCTGAGGTGATAAATTTGGACCAGTTCCTGTTGCTTCTGTATATTTTCCTTTAACTAAACCGCTTACTTCCCAACTTTGTGTAATATAATTAGCCTGAAAATTAAAACCATTACTTCCAGCTACTAAAGCGGCTACATTTGATAATGAAGATTTTGGCAAACTACTCGGCGAAAACACTCCGGCGATTTTTAATTCTGGTTTTGGTAAGGGTAAAACAGTAAATTTTATTGGGGGTCCCTGCGGTTTAGAGCCGGTTTTAGTTTTAGCTGAAACGGTAATCATACAATCCCCCGTGCTTCCAAATGTACCAATATAGTGTCCCGGTTTATCTTGTCGGAAATTTGCTCCACCACCAGTTGAAGATACAACCAAATCAGCTGGTGCAATACCCGCAGCTGAAACAGTTATTGGATTCTCAACACCACGGTAAAATACTTGCATTTTATCTGCAGAAACAGCTGCTGCAGGCGGCGCAACCTTATAAGTTTGTTCAAAAGGGTAATATTTAAAATTACCTTCAGGATCTTTGTATTTTATAACACCTTTGTAAGTTTGCTCTCCAATACTTCCACCTGTAGATTTATATACACCCTCTCCATCCACAATTTCAACTTTAGTTCCTGAAGCACCGCTAGCAGCAGCAGCAGAATCTACTCCAATTAATACTTCCATATCTTCGGGACGAATTGAAGATGAGGAAGCACCTATAAATATGTTGGCTGTATATTGATCTCCTTGTTGTATATAAGAAGAAGGTGCAATTACACGCGCTTTTATTTTATCAAATTTTATGGCTAATTTACCAGAAGCGCCTGAAAAAGTTTGTAAAATTTCAGCTTCAACGTTTTTTAAATCCGCCTGCATTTTATTTAAGTTAACAAATACTGCAGCAAATGGCAAATGATAAAAATTATCCATTGGCCAAGTGTATTTAAATCCATCTTCTTCACGCCCACTATCAGTAGGCTTTACAATAGCAATTTTTTTCTTAAGATTTTCAAATTCATCTTTAGGTAATTTGGTAACAACTTTACCATTAGCATCTGTTTTGGTTTGCATACCCTCAACCTGTTTTATTAATTTGTCATGCAGGGCATTAAGATGTGTACGTAATTCATCGGCTGTTAGTGGTCCTTTTTTAATATTAAGCTCATCTGAACCAAGTAAAAGCGTGGTTGGTTTATCGTAATCATCGATTTTACTAAACCAGGGCTCACGTCTTAAACGGATGGTGTCACCATTTACTTTACCTTTTAAGGACTCGTCAAGCTCAACCGTATAACGTGCTAACTCGCCTTTAATTTCATCAAGATATTTATACTCTTTTTCAATTTCCTTAATAGCTATTAAGGCCTCATCATAATAGGGTTTAGATGCCGGATTTCCATTAACGGTTGCTTCAAATGCGTCTTTAATCCGTTTATTACTTTCAGTAAGATTCTTTTTAGACTTTTCTAAACTCTCGTTAACAGAAAGATACCCCTGTAAAATTTGTTTAGAGACGTTTAATGCTAACATAGCTGTTAACACCAAATACATTAACCCAATCATCTTTTGCCTGGGCGTTTCTTTTCCTCCTGCCATTTTATTTTAAGTTCAAAATAGGTTTAAATGTTATTACGCTTTTACATTCATTGCACTCAGCATATTACCATATACAGTATTCAATGCAGATAACTGTTTTGATAATGTTGCAATTTCTTCCTTGTATTTTTTAGTGTCATCAACAGAAGACTCAAGACTCTTCATCATATCTGCAATTCCAGAGTAAAATTTATTGGTAGCATCTAAATGAGCTTGTGAACCTTGTAATTGCAGTTCATAACTGGCATTCAGTGCAGATAGATTTTTGGCAACTTTATTAATTGACTCGCCAATTGCGTGAGCACCTGATCCGCTTTCTGATAGCTCAGTCATTGTTGTTGCAGCACCGTGGTAAGCCTCTGTTAGATTAGAAACTTCAGCTGAAGCTTTTTTCATATTTTGAGCGTACTCGTTTGTAGCTACAGAAGCAGCTGATAAATCTCCAATTTTTCCTGCAGAATCTGAAAGTGAACGCATACCTGAACCTAATTTTTCAATAAGTTCTGGACCAATTTGGGCTTCCTCAAGCATATTATTCAATTGCTCAGTTACTGGCAATTTATTCATTTCCTCCTCAACTTCATGAGCATTAGCCCCACGTAATGCGGGATATGCTAAACTCCAATCAATTTCTTCATGCGGAATATCAAAACCAAAATATATAAACAAGCCAGTCTCCACAATTAAACCCACTGGAAGCATAATGGATGCACCAGGATAGTGCATGATTTTAAATAAGGCACCTAAAATTACAGTTGCAGCACCAAAACAGGTTATCATATGGGCTGCTTTTTTTTGTCCTTTTACTTTTGGGGTCAAGTCACTCATTGTTTTGCTTTTTTAATTGTTTTTTTTTTGTTTAGGTTATAATTAAATAATACTGCAAGTAAAATAGGTTACTGAATTTATTAAATATCATCAAATTTTGAACGACCTAAATACGTCATTACGTTTCTAAATCCTATATAGCATTTTGCAGTATCCTGATATTCGTATGTACGCGCACTGTTTTGGATATAGTAACCCACATCCTTCCAGCTGCCACCACGAATAACTTTACGTTTTAAAACATTTTTAGTTTCATCGTCACTCGCTTCAAATGTAAAATCTGGATTTAAATCCGACTGAAAATCATATGCAGATTCGTCAAATGCATTACTGGTCCATTCTGCCGCATTACCAGACATACAATACAATCCAAAATCGTTGGGATTATAAGAGTACACGTATACGGTATGAAATCCACCATCATCCACCAAGGTTCCGCGCATAGGTTTAAAATTTGCTAAAAAACAACCTTTCGCATTACGTGTATACGGACCGCCCCATGGATAAGGCGATTTGTCTAAACCGCCACGAGCTGCATATTCCCACTCACTTTCGGTAGGTAATCTAAAATCATTAACTATAGATTGTCCGGTGCCTATTAAGTAATTATTTAATAAATGTGATCTCCAGATACTAAAGGCGCGGGCCTGTTTCCAAGTTACACCAACTACAGGATAATCATCATAGGCCGGGTGCCAAAAATACATATTGGTCATGGGCTCATTAAATGCATACGTAAAGTCATGTATCCAGGCAAGTGTATCCGGATAAACGTTAATTATATCTTTAACTATAAATGCTGAACGATCCAATTCTTTTACATTTCCTTTTTTAGAGTATAATCCATCCGAAAAACTCGGAGCATACTCACGGGTAGGATATGTAACATCGTAACGACCTAAATTGGTTTCTGCATTTGTAGGATCTTCGGTAGGATCTTTAGTTTTATCTGCTACTTTTTTATCACCTAAATAATTACCATCGTTTTTGGTGGTACCATTTATATATTTTTTATTTTTTGCTTTTTTATCCTTACTTGTATCAAATGAACGGCTCGGTTTAAAGCGATTGGTTTTGGAGGCTGCAAGTCGAATATCAATACGATAATACTCGTAATTTAATTTTCGGGTATCAATTTCCTTGCGGTTGTAAAAACGTTCACCTTCAGGCAAATACATGGGGCGTAAAATTTCACGCACGTCTTCGGCCCCCGAATTCCAATCAATGGGATTGTTCCAGTTAATGTAGGGATCTTGAAGATTTTTATCTCCGGTATACACGGGCCATGTTTGTAAAAAGTCTGCTTGGGTAATTCCAAATTCCTGATCTTTTCCGCCATCAATTAACAATCGTCTCGCAATTGAATCACGTACCCAAAATACAAACTGCCGGTACTCATTATTAGTAATTTCAGAGTCATCAACATAAAACGCTTGTACAGAAACCATTTTAGATTTTGTAGTGTGAGCCATGGGTGCCTCTTCATCATCTGGCCCCATATGAAATGCCCCCATGGGAACAAAAAGCGTACCAAAAGGATCGGGCTGAAACCAGCGTTCGCGACCTTCAACTCCTACCAATTCGCCGGACCTTTCGTTACAAGATGTAACAAAAATTAAGGCGATAAAAAGAAAGGTTAATTTTTTCATGTGTTCGCGTATATAATTGCTTTTATTAGAATTGGTTAAACGTAAGTTTTCAACAAAGGTTACTAAAATTGTTAATAATTATAAGAAACGTGCATTTTTCTTTCGGGTTGCTTTTTTTGGTTTTTCTATAAAGGCTGCCGACAACGTTATTTCATGTGATCCGGAACTTGGTAATAATGAGGGAGTTAAGTCATAAGAATAACAAATTTTGTAACTTAATGAGTTCCCGGACATCGCCGCGCCCTGATATCCAAAAAGTATTGAGGACTCTGTAGAATTTCGTACTGTATAACCCAACCAAAGCATATTAAAAGCTATTACGCTAAGGTTTGCATCTAAACTTGGGGTAACCATGTCAGTTCTATACATCACATTGGGATTAATATTAAACCAAACGCCAACGGGAATGTAAACACCAGCCATAGCATAATAATGACGGTTTATTTTAAATTGCAATTTTTGAGCGTCCGGTTCTTTTAGGACAGAAGCCGGCAGATGAGTGGAAGACAATCCCACATAAAATTTACCCGGCGCATTAAAATAAACACCTGCACCAATATCCAATCCGGATTGACTAAACTGTTCATTTCTACTTTGATATATTGAATATACATTTGTTATACTGGGATCATTTTTTAAGGGCTCAGGCACAATCCAACTAACATCATCAATTGATTTTTGAATAATCCCCAAATCCAAACCCATACCTAAAGTTCCCATTCCTAACTTTAAGTTATAAGAACCCGCAGCCCTGAAATACAAAGAACTTATCGGCCCAATTTTATCTTGCATAATGGTTACCCCTAAACCAACCGGTAGTTTTGCAGCTTTCATAAGTGAGGCATCTGCTGCAAGTGCAAAAGTTGTTGGTGCACCCTCAAATCCTGCCCACTGCTTGCGGTACTGTAATGCTCCGCAATAACCTCCTGGTGTGCCTGCATATCCGGGATTATAAATAAGCTTGTTATTCATAAACTGGGTAAACAAGGGGTCTTGTTGAGCATTTAATGGCGTTAAAGCAACTACTGCTGCAATAAAACTGTAGTATAAGGAGTTCTTAATCATGGCTCTATAGTTAAATATGTACATAACCCGCATAGCGAATAATGCGCTAAAATAGTTAAACAATTTTAAAACACAAAATACTAGGGTTTAAAAAAATTAATTTTCATCAAATATTTAAACGAATAAGTATTATATTTGCAACCCTATTTTAT
>Ga0255094_1000243_pt1 | contig 31056 bp, 27 predicted proteins | sample Colum_Law_RepB_8_2_FD_188434 | JGI IMG/M metagenome (GOLD analysis project Ga0255094, IMG submission 188434) | Freshwater microbial communities from Columbia River, Oregon, United States - Colum_Law_RepB_8d | ecosystem: Environmental > Aquatic > Freshwater > River | place: USA: Oregon...
CAGGAAATCGCAGCTCTGGCCGAGGTACTTCCTTCGCGAGAACGACTGATTCTGACTCGACTTCAGCTTGAGAATCTTGTCGACGCCGAAAACGGCATGTTGCGAGTCGACGGCCTTTGCGAGGATGTTGAAGACGTGCTCACGATGAATTCCGCGATCCTCGAAAAATCAGACCATTACGATCTGCGACCTCAGGGCATTGAACCGGCTTCCGCCGACAGTGATTTCCCCTCCCGTTTTCGCATTGAGGCGGAACTCAAGGATCGCAGCAAAACGGCCAACACAGAGGAGTCTCGCTGATGCTTTCCACACCTCGCGAAAAAAATCTGGCCATGATCTTTGGGAGCTGCATGGTCTTGTTGCTCCTGTGGGAAACCGTTGGACAAATCATTCTGCAGCCCCTCAACGATGCTCAGACCTCCGTCAGCGCTGGGCTCGCTGCGAACGATCAACTTCGACAGCAGTCAGCCTCCGTAGAGCACGCGTTGCGCAACCTCAAGCAGTCCTCCGGAGGAAGCCTTCCTGCCGATCCCGGCAAGGCTTCTGTTTTGTATCAGGGCTGGCTGATCCGACATCTGGAATCCAACGGCATTGAATCAGCCGTCGTCACCCCTGCACCGCCGATCGTGGTAAACGGTGTTGGTCATCGCATACCGATCATGATTCAATGCTCGGGATCGATGGCCGCAATAGCTGGCTTCCTCGATCAGTTTCACGCCACGCCACTCTTGCACCGAATGACGAATCTGAGCATCACTTCTCTGAACGATAGCGCCGAGGAACATCGCGTCACGATCTCTGTCGAAGCGTTGTCACTGACCTCAGCCAGCAATACAGACAGCCTGCCGGAACCCGGCCCAACCGACGATTCCAAAGGATTAATGGCCGTTGCGAAGTCCGACGACTTCTTTCGCCGACAGTTTGCAACCGTCGTCGAAGTGGAAACCGTCTCGAATGAACCTGAACCACCCGTGAGTTCAGAAGAGCCCGTGCAGAGTTCGCCAACTCCAAAAGTCGATCCGGAAAAGTCCATTCGCTTTGTGGCGTCCGTCTGGAATGGCTCTCAACGAGAAGCCTGGTTCGTCGACCAGCGTTCGAAAACGGAACAATCTGTGGTTGCAGATTCAGAACTGTCGTTTCCGGACATCCAAGCCAAAGTCCTGGCGATTACTGAAGATTCCCTGCTCCTCGACATGGCCGGAACACAGACCAGAATCACCCTGGGCCAAACGCTGGCGAGTTCCACTGACAGATGATTCGGATGTTCGTTCGACAGCTTATCGAGAACGAGCATTCGCTGCGATGCTTTTGGGGACTTCACACCCGCGTTTTGGTGTGGATACCCGCCTCTATTCTTCTGGCGTTCGTTCTCGCTCATTACGATACCACTGTAGATTGAGCTGATCCAACAAACGCCGACCGTACTCGGCGAAGTATTCTCGAGGATCATACTCGCCTTCCGCAATTCCGTCGTATCGTTCCAGGAATTCGTCGAAACCCACGGGTGAATTCAGCAACAGCAATGTGATCACGTCAGCTTTCGTTGCCAGGGACTGAATTCCATGTTTCTCCAGGAAGTCGATCGTCATTTGCAATGCATCAAACTCGGATCGAGTACAACCAACGGCGAACTGATCGAGACTTATCTTCCGGCGACAGAGAGCGTCTTGAAGTCGTAGTCGATCACTTTCCCGTTGAATGTTGTGAAACTCATACACCAGCATCACCCACTTGTCGAGACCCGTTGAGGGACGCACCTGAGAGATCCTGATTGCCGCCGCATGACCCTCGGCACGCGGCCAATGCTCCGCGGATGTCTGCAACACAGGCTCGGAGCAATCCCAGACTACTCTCCTCCCGTTCTCCCCTGTTTCGAATTGCGATGAACACCATCGTCTGATTGGATGGTCTGGGGGAAACACATCCAGCATGTCCGGCCGGTCATCGCACATCTGCTCGATTTGGCGAACTCCATACGTATTTGCATTTCTCGCAACTTCATCTGAGTACCCCGCCAACATGATCATGAAAGGTACGGTTACAAAGAACGCGTTCCGCAAGGATCTTTTCTGCACCGTTAACTCCTCTACTTGGTCCGTTTCGAGCCACCGAATTCACGCCCGTTGACCAAGGGACCAATGAAAACTACCCAACCGGCAGTGTCCACGTTTCAGGGTAGCCCCCGGGTTGGATCATTGAAGTGCAGTTGCCTTCAGGATTGTGCGTGTAGGTTAAGGTGCCGTCGTTAAAGATGCGGTTGTGCGAATACAAGAGCCAATTAGCCAGCCGCTAAACCAGAATGTCCCAATCTTGCGCGATATCTTATCATTCTGTACACATGATTTTGTCTTCAGTTCATCACAAGCACTTCAAATCGAGGCCGAAAATCGCGCCGCTCGATTCGTGCCTGCAAAACACAATTTTCTTCTTCGTGGCTGAAAGAATCCTCACGATGAAACTCTATCGCTCACTTACTCTCGCTTTGGTTTTGCTTGTTTCGTCAAGTGCCCATGCGAAACAATTCAAGGCGGGCTTTGCCAGCCAGGAAATAACCCCTCTTAAAGCCACTCCAATGTGGGGCTACGGGGCCCGGCATGCCGCGTTGTCGACGGGAGTGCGAGACTCTTTGTTTGTCAAAGTCGTCGTTATTGATGTCGAGTCGGAGAAACTGGCCATCGTGGGTCTGGACCTTGGTCGTTCACCCACGGACGCCATGATGGCTCGCATCAGAATCTCCATCAAAGAAACATCCAACGTTGGTCTGGTGCTCATCTCCGGCTCACATACGCATCATGGCCCCGTTATTGAATTGCTCGACGAACCCGGCAAAGGCAAAGATGCTTTTGATGATGCCGTCGCCTATTCGAAAGAGCTGGAATTCAAAATCATTCAGACGATTAACGCAGCAGCAGCCAATGCCAGACCGGCCAAAATTGGTTGGGGGACAAAGTCGGTCGCGATGAACCGCAATCGGCACTCGAAGATCGAACCCAAACCCGTCGACACTGAATTAGGCGTGATTCGGCTCGACGCCTCAGATGGCAAGCCGATTGCCATGATCGTGAACTATGCCGCTCATCCTACCATGATGGATGCCTCCGACCTGCGTTTCTCGGCCGAATGGCCCGGAGCCATGATGAAGGCCGTGGAGCAGCAAGTCGACACGCCCTGCGTCTTTATGCAGGGCGCGTCGGGAGATTTGTCGACCTCGACGACCGAAGAGACTCGCGGGGTGGATGCATTTGGAAAAGCCATGGCCGTTAACGTCATCGAAACCGCAGCAGCCATCACCACAAAGGTTCCCGATCGCCCACGACTGAAGGGTGCGGAAGACATCTTCGAGTTTCCAACTCGCATGGCATTCAACAATCCATTGACGCAAGCCATTTTCAGCACGGCGTTTTTTCCGGAACTTGCGTCCGCCTCGATGTCCGATGATCTGCTTAAGAATTCCATTCGTCCCCGTATCACCACCGTGCTGATCAACCAGGAGCTTGCGTTAGTCGGCGGCTCTGGTGAATTTTTCTGCGATCATGCCATCCGTCTCAAACAACGATCACGTGCTGCCGAGACATTTTTCTTTGGCTACTGCAACGGCCATCACATGTATTTTCCAACCATCGAAGCGGCTGCTGAAGGCGGCTATGGGGCAGATTCCGCGGTCAGTTGGGTCAGTCTTGGGGCTGGAGAAGAAATGATGGATCAAGCCCTTTTGCAGATCTACAAGATGCTGGGCAAATTCACTTTCGAACGAAATCTACAGCCCTGAACCGCATCACGGCGCAGGGATCCTAAAGTCCTTATTCCGATTCTCCCCTTATTGCGATTCCGCCTCCTACTTCACATGAACCTCTCCTTGCCAATCCACATTGGCGCAGCTTCAGGATTCGCCACAATGTGCAGATCTGCAGGTGCCAGAATAGTCTGCCCTGCGAATGGAGCAATAAATGCGGGCGTTACACGTTTTTCTGATCTTCGTTTGTTTGGTCAGCACATCAGTTCTTTCTGCTCAGGAGAGCCTTGAGCAGAACTGGCCTCAGTTTCGCGGAGCCGATTCGACCGGAATCTCGCTGAACACCGGGTTGCCGGATCGCTGGTCGTCGACGGAGAATGTCGAGTGGAAGACCGATATCCCCGGACGCGGCTGGGGAGCTCCCGTGGTCTGGGGCGACAATGTCTTTCTGACAACTGTCGTGAATTCCGGAGAAACAGAGCCCATCAAAAAAGGTCTGTACTTCGGTGGTGACCGGCCAACGCCGCCCGAATCAGAACACGAATGGAAAGTAGTGTGCCTTGAATTGGCCAGTGGCAAAGTCCGCTGGGAAAAGACCGTTCACCGAGGTGCCCCGCCCACGCCAATTCATCTAAAGAACAGCTACGCGTCTGAAACACCAGTGACAGACGGAACGTATGTGTACGCGTGTTTTGGAAATCTTGGGATCTTCTGTTTTGATTTCTCCGGTGAACTGATCTGGAAGCATGCTCTCGAGCCACACCCAACTCGATTCGGCTGGGGAACGGCATCATCGCCAGTCCTGCATAAAGATCGACTTTATTACCAATCCGACAATGATGAGCAATCTTACTTGATCGCTCTCAACAAGACGTCTGGTGAAACGGTCTGGAAAGTTGATCGCGACGAGAAAAGCAACTGGTCCACTCCGTTCATCTGGAACAACGCTTCCCGCACTGAGATTGTTACTGCCGGAACCGGAGCTGTTCGCAGTTACGATCTGGAAGGAAAACTCCTGTGGTCCCTGAAAGGCATGTCCAGCATCACAATCGCCGTTCCCTACGAAGCCGACGGGCTATTGTATGTGAGTTCCGGTTACATTCTTGATCGCATCAAAGCCATGTATGTGATCAAACCCGGGGCATCAGGGGACATCTCACTTCCCGACGGTGAAACCAGTAACGAATTCATCGCATGGTCGAACATGTTTATTGCTCCCTATAACCCCAGCACCCTGGTGTCGAAGGGACGGCTCTACATTCTTTATGACCGTGGCCTGTTAAGCTGCTTCGACGCTAAGACCGGCGAGCAGCATTACGACCGTCAGAAGCTGGAACGTGGCGTGGCGGTGACGTCCTCTCCGTGGTTTTACGAGGACAAGATCTTCTGCCTGAACGAAGATGGTGTCTGCTGCGTTGTTAAAGCTGGTGATAAGTTTGAGTTGCTGCAGACGAATTCGCTGGCAGAAGACGATCTTTGTCTGTCGACCCCTGCCATTTCGGGAGATCGCCTGCTGATTCGCTCTGACAAGCGACTTTATTGCATTCGAAACCTGTCCAAACAATGACGGCGATTTACTCTACCGATGACGAACGCATGATTCGCCTGCAGGAAGGCGATCCGTACGCCTTTGGCGAACTGGTGCAGGAGTGGCAGGGTCCGCTGTTTGGTTTCTTCCTCAAGAACACTCGCGACGAGCATCTTTCTGAGGATCTTGTTCAGGAAACGCTGCTGAAGCTGTACCGAAACTGCTGGGACTATCTGCCGAAGGGCTTGTTTAAAGGCTTCCTGTTTCGAATTGGAAGAAATCTGCTGATTGATCATTCCCGCCGCGCGGTGAATGATGTGCTCATTCGAAGCATTCGTCGCCGGACCTCCGTCGAAGCCGATGACCAGGATCTGATGCAGCAGGTTTCCGAAGAGATTGTTTCTGCAGAAAACCGGGCCATCGAACGAGAAGTGTCTGAGGCTGTCCAGGAACTTCTTTTGCAGCTTCCTGAAGAACAACGGCAGACATTTCTACTGCATCACTATAATTCACTGACGCTCTCGGAGGTTGCCGATGCGATGGAAACATCATTGCCGACGGCCAAGAGTCGTCTGCGTCTTGCCCGAGAAAAACTTCGCTACCTGCTGACCTGCCGCGGTTTCTCCGAAGAATCCTTTTTTGAAATGTCTTCATCAGAATACTGAGTCACAACGTTCAGAGATTCCACCATTCTGTTTCGACAAGGCAGTGTTCACTCACTCCAGTACAAGAATTCATGCCATGCCTCACTTCAGCCGACTGACAGACATCATTACCTGCAGCATCACCGAGATTCTTTCGGTATCTCCGGATCCGGGACAAGCCCTGAAAGAAATTCTGGAAGAGATGAACGAAGGGCTGGCCGCTTGCAGACGAAATGTCCGAACGTCGGCGAATAACGGCGAACGCCTGAAACGTGAGATTTCTGAGTACGAGGCTCAGCTCAAAGAATGGAAGGATCGCGCTCGCCAGTTTCTGGCCGATGGTGACGAGGATGGTGCTCGCGATTCTCTGAGACGCAAAGTGGAAGTTGAAGACCTGATCGCCGGCCTGCGCCCGGAGCTGGATGCCGCGAATTCCACATGGCAACACATGTTGAGAATTCAGAAGGCTCTGGAGGCACGGCAGGCGGAAGCCGCACGAAGAATGCAGGAGATGACAGGCTACATACCAGTTGATGAGACGCAGTCGGCAACAGCCGCCATGTCTGCGTCGGCAGAGGTCGTTGAGCGAGCCAATGAAGTAGAGGCCGAACTGGAAGCATTGAAACGCGAAATGAACTCATGACAATGGCAGATCTTGTGGTTTGTCGTGCAGTCAATAATGTTCTGCATCACCTGACAACGTTGGGGATGATTTCTCCAGAGCCTTCTCCTTTCTGCCTTGATGCGGAGAACAAGGCCGACCTGTCAGGAGTGATCGTAAGAGTTGCTGACGTCACCACCGCCGTGATTGGGTTCCATCAGGACCCGGACAGTACTCAGTCACTGGTTCTTTCTGAACCCGTCTTCATGGCTGATGCGAGCTCGGAAGCCATCGCCGTTTGGTTTCGACAGATCCTGTCGGCTGTTGTTGACCATGCCAAACAGTATGAATTTGCACAGATTCGCTTCCTTGATTGGGAGTCGCAGTGCAATGCCATGCCGTGGATCGCCAGAGAATTGGAAGTCGCACAATTCTCTGCTCGGGCATCTGTTGTCGGCTGGAAAACGACTGCGGCAGAATGCCTGCTCAAGGCCAGCCACATTGCCACCGTAAGACTGTCAACAGCAGATCTGGATGCCCCATCCGAAGGCCCACACTCAGAATTGTCTCCGGCAGTCGAGCTGACCACGGATCAATCCCGAAACCAGCAGCGTTACCAGGAGATAGCCTGTGCTCTCGATAGGATCCTGGAAAATACGGATGATCTAACAGGTCTGATTGCCCCGAATGCAAATGACCTAATGCAGAAGTGGAGTTCTGAGGAATGCACCCTGATTGTTGCTGAAGCAGAAACGGGAGTGGTAGGACTCTGTGCTTTTGCTTTTAAGCCATCCAGAGATGATGGTGATCCTGCTTCAGGACAAATCGAATACGTCGGCGTGTGCAAAGAGATGCAGCGTCAGGGGATCGCCACTCAAATGCTGGCTTACCTCTGTCGCGGAGTCAGCAGAGGTTCTGACCGAGCGGTTGAAATAACAGCCTTCGCTGATGGAACCAATCTTCCAGCAAATTCATTCTACCGGCGATTTGGTTTTGAACCGCTCTGCCGCGGCAAACTCTGGTATCGCGGACTCGACTCTGCAACGCCATGAAACAACAAGAGCCCTCGTGAAACACGAGGGCTCGAGATGAACAACAATCTAAGTTGTACTACTTGGCTTCAGCTGGAGCAGCGCCTTCGGCGGCTGGTGCAGCGGCTTCAGCTGGAGCAGCGCCTTCGGCGGCTGGTGCAGCGGCTTCAGCTGGAGCAGCGCCTTCGGCGGCTGGTGCAGCAGCTTCAGCTGGTGCGGCAGCTTCGGCTGCAGGTGCAGCAGCTTCAGCTGGTGCCATTTCAGCAGGAGCAGCTGGCGTTACTGGAGCTGCTGGGGTTGCTGCAGGCTCGCCACAACCAACCTGAACGAACGTCAAAGCCAAGAACAGAGCTGAGTAGCCAAACTTCTTCATGATTCTCTCCAGAGTTTTTTTCGTATCCACGATTTACAACTCCGCCCTAAACGTCGGCCGAAGCTAAATCTACTGGGAATCACTCTATCAGTCCCTGGCAGAAAAACACCATCAGGTGTCAATAGCGGAGAACTTTTCTTGCCGTCCGGAACCTGGGGAACCTTTAGCGACGACTGGGGAGACAAGTTCTAATAGGCCGATCATCCCAAAAATCGCGGTTTTTCCTGCGTATTACTCAAAGACTGCCCTGCTTGTCACTGTTTTTTTAATCCTGTCCTTGCCTTGGCGTCATATGGCCGAAGCGGAAAGAGACTGGATGGCGTTCGATATTCGGCCATCCTGCGTTCCATTTCCTGAACGATTGCTGGATTCTGCTCCGCCAAATCCTGAGCTTCAGGACCATCAGCGACCAGATCATAAAGCTCCGTCTTCACCAGCCCTTTCTCCAGGTTCTGACGAATGGCTTTCCACCGTCCAATCCGAAGTGATTGCTGCCCTCCATAACCAGGAAACTCACGGTACAGGAGTTCTCGCTCCTTCTGGGTTCCTGTTGTCAGCAAAGGAGAAAGACTGATCCCATTCAAATCTTCCGGTACCGCTTCTTCAGCACCTGCGATCTCCAACAGAGTTGGTAACCAGTCTTCAAAGCCGCTCACGAAGTCACTCTTCGTACCAGCGGTCACGCGGCCCGGCCATTTGACAATCGTCGGGACTCGCACACCACCCTCATAAAGCGAACCCTTCAGGCCCCGAAGATTCCCCACGCTTTCAAAGAACTCATAATGAACTTCCTGTTCCAGATGAGTCGTGCCGTTGTCCGAACTAAAAACGACAATAGTATTGTCCTCAAGGCGCAGTTCTTTCAGATGCTGCAACAATGCTCCGACATCACGATCCATATGGCTGATCATCGCGGCATAAGCCGCGCGAGGAGTGAAATGCGGCGTGTATCCACCATCAGCGGCCGTGAACGGTGCATCGTTCCAGCCCAGCTCAAGATAAGGCTCTAACTCATCATCCGGCACATGCAGTGCCACATGAGGCAGTGTGGTTGGATAGAAGAGGAAGAATGGACGTTCCTTGTTCTCCGTGATGAACTCCAACGCGGCTTCACGGATTCGATCGGGAGCATAATCCTGCCCCTTGAATGCGTCGTAACTCCGAGGATCTGCAGGATCATCTCCCGCTTTCAGTTTCGCATGCCCTGGGACTGGTGGATGATTGTTCAAAGCGATTCTCTCAGAATTGCTCCACAAGTAATCGGGATAAAAACTGTGAGCATGTCGCTGACAGTTGTAACCAAAGAAGCGATCAAATCCCTGATTCAAAGGATCGCCTTCTGAACCCGGACCACCGAGCCCCCACTTTCCAAACGCACCGGTCACATATCCCTGCGCCTTCAACAATTCCGCGATAGTGACTTCCGAAGCTGGAATCGGCTTCTGCCCTTCCGGCTGCATCTCGCTGTTATTGCGAATCCACGCATGTCCAGGATCTCGTCCCGTCATCAAAACACAGCGAGACGGCGCACATACGGCATTGCCGGAATAATGCTGAGTCAAACACAGACCTTCTGCCGCAAGCTGATCCAGATGGGGGGTTCTGATTTTCGTTTGGCCATAACAGCCTAGTTCCCGATATCCCAGATCATCTGCCAGAATAAAGACGATGTTGGGACGATCTTTATTCTGCTGATCCTGCTCCGACGCTTGTACTTCGACATCTCCAAACGTGATCACAAACAGAGCCATCAGCACCAGGGGAAACTCCAACAATCGCGACATCGAAGTCTCCCGAGCTGTGTACCGTAGTGGACGCAAATTTAACGCTCCAGTCCTACAGAATACTGGCTGAATTCCACTTTGCAAAACACCATCACGACCGCCCAAAATACCGCAAAGACGCGTCGATCCCCGATGGTTCATAAATCATCGCACCCGGCTAGAACTCGTCAACCGTTGATCTGGATTCAACCGATGGCAGCGACTCGAAAACCCAGAAATCGCCTTCTCGTACCCCACGTAACGTGCGATGATGAGTCCCCGCGAACTCGATATCGCTGCAGGTGTAGCTGGCAGAGAATTTGAGCTGGTAACAGATCTCGATGGAGCCTTCAGTAAACGTCACCGAAAGTATTTCACACGAATCAATCTGAGCCTTCGAATCGAAGTCCGAGACATCCAGATCAATCACTGGCGCCAGTTCATTAAGCCGACGACAAACGCAGGCCACAGCGTCGTGGGAGTCATTCACGAAGTCCGCCGGAAGTCGAACTACCGCCATGCGGGAACTTCCAGCAACTTTTCCACGACCTTCCGACGACTTCCGGTGGCTTCATAAATCTCCGTCTGCCGGCGCGCTCCACTGCTCATCGGCAACAACGAAACCGATTCCAGTTCCGCCAGACAGTTCAGCTCGATCGCCGTCGGTGTCAGACGTTGTATCATTTCATCCACGATCTGAGGCACCGAACGCTGCTGGAAGTCTTTGGAGCTCACCAAAGACGCATCCGCACCATAGCGAGTCGCTCGCCACTTGTTCTGCTCCACCATCATCGGATGATACTCGGGCAAAAACGTCCCTTCATCAATGTCGTGTGAAATCGTATGCACCAGGCACTGAATCAGTGAGGTTAAGGCCAGAACATGGTCAAGGCTCGGAGGCATATCGCACACTCGAACTTCGACCGTTCCAAAGTGATGATGAGGACGAATGTCCCACCAGATTTCCCGGATGGAGTTAATGAAACCTGTCGACATCAGGTGCTTCACCAGCCAGACATACTCACTCCAGTTTCGCATCTGATAAGGCAAGCCGGCAGTCGGCAACCCTTCCATAATCTTGGATCTGTTTGACTGCAGACCTGTGCTGCGAGCTTCCCAGAATGGCGAGTTCGCTGACAACGCCAGCAGTAACGGCAGATGGTGCAGCATGCGATCGCAAATCATGACGGCCTTGTCGCCGGAGTCCACGCCAATATGAACATGCAGACCAAAAGTCACCAGTCGACGAACCACATCTTCCATCAACGTCACCAGACGATGGTAACGTTCATGGACCGTGATCTTCTGATTGCGCCACGAAGAAAACGGATGAGTCGCGGCCCACAGCAGACGAATTCCCATCGGATGAATAATGGCTTCCAGATCCGCCAGTTTCTGACGCAGGTCATCCCCCGCTTCTTTCACGGTCCGACAGATCCGTGTGTTGATCTCCACATAGCACTGCATCAATTCCGGCTTGACGGACTCGCGCATGTGAGGAGGCAGTGCGGTCATCAACTGATCGATGCAACTGGTCAGGCCCAGCTCACGAGAATCGATCAACTGCAGTTCAATCTCCACGCCGATCGTGGGGCTGGCATTGGGTGTAAATCGCATCACCGTCATCAGAACTCTTTCCTGAACAACGACTGCTCTGTGGAGTGTTCGTCCTGCAACAGGGCAAAATCAGCAGAGAAACAGGTATGGGAAAATCGCCGCTTCAGACAGCCGTTCACTCACTCAGGGGCCATCAGCGACAACACCAGCGCGGCCCGTGAAATGATTCGCGCCCCCAGCGATATCGCCCTCTCATCCACATCAAAGATCGGCGAATGCAGCATCGGCCACTCCCCTTCACCGGAGGCACATCCCAGACGAAACTGAGAGCCTCGCACATGGTCCAGGTAAACCGCGAAGTCTTCGCCACCCATACTCGGCTTATCGATGATCGTCAGATTCTGCCCGCCCAAAACCTGGATGGCAGATGCTTCGTAAGCTGACGTGACAGTGACGTCGTTCACGACGGAACCAAGCGGACACAAAAACCGGACGTCGATCGTATTTCCCGTGGCTGCCGCCAAACCGTCGCAAGTTCGTTGAATTGTATCCATGACCGCCTGACGGTTGACTCGATCGGTCGATCTTAGAGTTCCCATGATCTCCACGACATCCGGAATCACGTTTGACGCGGATCCTCCATGAATCGTGCCCATCGTAAACACCGTCGGATACAATGCGTCGGCTCGACGAGGCACCGTTTGGTACAACGTGGATACCAGAGCAGCAGCGGCCGCCAGAGGATCTGTCGTGTGCTGCGGCCGCGCGGCATGTCCTCCTTTGCCTCGAACACTGATTTCGACTTCATCCACCTGGGCCGTCAATACCCCGTAACGAATTCCAACTTTGCCCACCGGAATCGTAGGGTCTACGTGAAGGCCAAGGATTGCGGACACATCCTTCAGTGCGCCATCTTCGACCATCCAGGCCGCGCCTTCGGCCGTCTCTTCGGCGGCCTGGAAAATAAAACGCAGCCGCGCGGAGGGTACTTCTGACTCCGGCAGCCGTTTTGTCAGATTCGACAACATTTCGGCAACAGCCAGAACAATCGTCGTATGAACATCGTGGCCACAGGCATGGGCCAGGCCCGAACAGGCCGACGCGTACGGTGTCGACTTGCGATCCTGCATTCGTAACGCATCAATGTCGGCACGGACCGCAATCAGCGGAGCATTGGCCGCCGGCGAACCCAAAACCAGATCAGCGATCACGCCCACTCCGCGGTCCGGAACTCTTCCAGAGATCCCCAACTCCGTAAGCCGTGACACGATATGTCCCGTCGTTTCGCGTTCCTGTCCGCTGGGCTCAGGCCTTGTATGCAGCGCACGACGATCCTGGATCCAGTCGGCCTGACGACTTTCGGCCATCCGGTCCAGCAGCAGCTCAAACGGAACGATTCGTTCAACATCCGCCGGAGATACTCGCCAACCCATATCGGAAATCTCTCGCATCGTTTCTCCTCAGTGACTGTCCGACGAACTCAAACCGCCAGCCAGGATCATTGTCCGACTGGAACATTGGAGTTCGCTCGGATTTTGATCCGGCGTCAATATCTGTCAACGGCCAGGAAATCTTGACTGCACAACGATTCTGGTCAAGAGGTCAATCCTCTATTCACGAAACACCCGGCACAATCGCAGAGCCCCGTACAATCAGATATTTCGCCCCAACCGGAAAACTCTTACTGGATGTTCGTCTGCACTCCTGTCGTCAAAAAGAAGGTGTCTCAGGCAGGATTCGGAGTGATGTAGAGTTTTCGCAACATCAGGTGTGATCTTGCGCCGTTAAGGCTGAGGAAATGAGTATGTCCGTTGTTGCAGAAAAGCCGGAAATGACAGAGTCTCCGCAGCCACTTCCCTCGCCAGAACTTCCTGATGCCCGAGTACTGGAAGACAAGACGCCGGAATGGATGCGATGTACCCCGGCCTCCGTAATCTTCACGACTCTGATTGGTCTGGTCTTCATTATGATGGCCAGTCGACCTCTGTGGCATACCGATCTTTGGGATCACCTGAATTACGGGGATCAGATTCTGAAAACCGGTGTGGTCTCGTCGACGGAACCGCTGATGAGGCTCTGCCGTGGCGTTTCGATGGTCAATATTCCGTGGCTGGCTCAGGTGGGACTGGCCGCCCTGAACGCACGTTTCGGATTGACCTCTCTTCAGTTTGTCTATGCTCTGATGATAGCGCTGAGCCTGGCATTGGTGTCATGGCGAACCGTCAAAATGAGTAAGTCGACGCTCGGCGGCATTCTTGCGGCGGGCATCTTCTTTAAGGTCAACCTCGATCAACTGCTGGTGATCCGACCCCAGCTCGCTGGAGTTGTCTTCTACTGTGTAATCGTTGCCTGGATGTTGGGACGCAATAAACACACCCGAGCCTCATGGATTGGTCTCCCGATCCTGTTTGCTCTCTGGGCCAACATCCATGGATCTTTCTCGATGGGTTTGCTGCTGATGGGATTTGCAGGAATTGGTCGCTTCGGCGATGTCCTCGCGATCTCTAAATCTCTGCGAGTTGCCCTGCTTGATCGAGAGTTTCATCGCACGATTCTCCTGACTCAACTTTGTGCAGCCGCGGTCTTGCTGAATCCAGCCGGGATTGGCGTCTATCCCGAGGTCATGAATGTCGCCGGCAATCCCAATATCGAATCCATGTTCGAATGGGACGCGCTGACGCTGCGAACGGCTCAGGGACAATCTGCGGCTGCCGCCGCGTTGCTGGCAATCTTCGCCATCAAACTGAGTCCTCGACGAATGCACTGCGGAGAGATGCTGGCTTTTGTTGCGACAGGGCTGCTCGCCGCATGGTCTGCGCGCATGTTGAATTGGTGGGCTCCTCTGGCTGGAATCATTACGGGCACGCATCTGATTGCTGGAATGAGACAAACAACGAAGTGGTTACAGAATCCTCAGCCAGGCAAAGGCACCGGCCTGATGACTCTCGTCAATGGCGGCATTCTGTGGATTCTGTTTGCTTTGACTCCGTTCGGGATTCAATTGGTTCATGGCCGCGTACCGGAAGCCAATCGACTGGTCTCTGTCGAAACGCCGCTGGCGACTGTGGCGTTTTTGGATTCCATGGAAACCATTCCGCGGGGTATCTCGTTCGTTCCAGCAGAGTGGGCCGGATATGTCATGAACCGAGGTCCAAAGTCACTTGAGCCAATGGTGAATCTGCATGTGCATGTGACTCCGGAACAAGTCTGGAACGACTATATCCGCATCATCAACGGCCCCTCCGACTGGGATGGACTGATGAACGAGTATGGAATCAATCTTGCCGTAATCGACAAGATTCGTCAGCCAGCTCTGCTGAAGAAATTCAAAGAAAGCACCGACTGGAAGGCCAATTATGAAGATCGCCAGGCTGCCATCTTCGTAAGAAACAACCCGATTTGACCATTCACGCGAACGTTCGCTCAGCGCCTTAGCTGGCCTCAACGCGACCGCTGATCTCCCAGATCATCGAATTCAAACGACTGTGCAGGATCTGAAATGATTATCGTCCGAAACTCCCGCCGTAAAGTCTCATTGCGAACCTGGCTGACTGTGCAACTGGCCTTCGGCAGTGCATTTGCAGCTTCCTGGTTCTGTATTCCGGGCATTCGCCAGCAGGAAGTCATTGCCAGGGTCACCCATCGAGCAGTCGCTTTGGATGTGAACCTTCGCGATTCCAAACTGGCCACAGTGGCTCCGTTTTACGACGACGCAGAAGTTGTGTCGGACGAAGAACTGGCGGGAGTGCTGAAGAAAATCGTACCACGGTTCAGTCGCAGTCATCTGCGTCCGAATCTGGTTGAGCACGCCTTACGAACATGGGGTTCATCGATCGAGTTCAAAAATCCCGACGCGATCTCCGGGCCTCAGATGAGTGACTTCCTGACGGACACCGCAAAGTACATGGACTCCTGGGGCAAGAATAATCCCCCGCTGATGGAACTCACCCCGGATGGCGTTCATGTTCGCTGGGGCGAAGATTCTTCCAGCTCGGTTCATCACGATCATACGCTCGCGGCCCTCACCGAATCAGGCTTGCCCCTCGATGCTCCCGTGTTCACAACCGCAAGAGCTCTCCAGGTGCGTGACGTTTTGTCAGAAGCCCTGCGCGACTTTCATCTGGATGAACGCGAAACAGAATGGTCGGCTATGGCGTTCACGCTCTGGCTTGCTCCACAGAAGTCTAACGTGTGGCACAACGGCGAAGGCCGAAGGGTCACGTTCGACATGGTCGCCGAGCGATTGATGCGCAACCATAAACGCGATGGCGTTTGCCTTGGGACACATCGCGTGTACTCGCTGATGCTTCTGCTTCGTCTCAACGAACAATACGGTGGCGACCTGATCACCGCTGAAACACAAACCCAGATTATGGATTATCTGAAGACCTGCCGAGACATGATTATTGCCTCACAGAGTCCGGATGGTTCGTGGCCTGCAAACTGGACAGACGGCGCTGAGGCGGAAGCTAAGGCCGATCCAAAAGAAAAAGGCTACAAGCGAGTCATCGCGACGGGCCATCATCTGGAATGGCTGTCCATCGCGCCTCAGGAACTTCACCCACCTCGCGAGCAGATTCTGAAGGCAGCAGACTGGCTGATCAACAACGTCAATGAAACGCCACAGTCAGTGATCGATCAGAATTACACGTTCTACTCACATGTCGGCAAAGCTCTGGCCATGTGGAGAAAAACGTCGCCCGCAGAATTCTGGACAAACTGGAGAAAAACTCATCCGGATTGCGAAGTGTTTGAGACCACCGAACCCAAGGTCAATCAACCTGGCCCGGAGGCACATTGACTTCATGCATGCAGCCGAGCAAGGTTTCACATTCCCGCGATCCTGCAAGGCAGCATTCGGCTGTATCTGGTCCGGAACAAGTTCTGACGTTCTGCTATGGCTTGCTCGCACCAGACGCTATCTCCTTCAGCACCTCAGCTGTTTTATCATCCCAGATGTCGATCAGGTGATCTCGCAGCATGGGGCGGAACGTTTCCTTTTCCTTCTGCATCGGCATTTGCGAATCCGCCCGGCTTGGCATGTGGCAATCGATACATCGTCCCTCAGCTGCAACCCCCATTTCCTTCACAATTCTGCAGTCACTGGATTCGTGGCATTTAAAGCAGCGTTCAATGAAGAGCTTCGCATTTCCACGCTCCTGATGATGTGGATCATGACACGTTGTGCATTGCATATCGGAGCTCTGCTGAAAACACTGGCTCAGTGCCATTCGAGCCTGCTGATTGGCTGAATGAACTCCTCCCGGACCAGACTCTGAGTCGGGGGGTATCTTCACGAAATCTGCCAGCTGGTCGCCCGGCCGAAAGCTGAAAGGATCCTGCAATGGCTCACCCGCACCCGAGTGACACAATGAACACATATCGATCGAACGTTCCCGAGACAGATTTCCAGGATTCACAATATGCCGGGCTGTTCGGTCGTCAGGCTCACGCCGGTGATATTCAACATGTTCTCGACCCGGACCGTGGCACTTTTCGCACGTAATTCCGAGTATCGATGGCTGTTCCTTGAAGCGATTCAATGGGACACCGGATTGTTCGATCCATGTACTATGGCATTCAAGGCAGCGTGCGAATATGGGTCTGGCAAAGTTTGCAACACCATCAACATAACCTGGGCTGTTAACCCATTCGCCAAGCTCCGTAAAGTGACTCACGGGAAGCTCATACAGACACTGATCTTTCCAGAAGAGAAACGTCTGCCCATACTTTGCAGATCCTGTCACTATGCCGATTTCTTCCTTGTGTTCGAACTCCACGCCTCGACGCAACACCACCACTGACTGATAGTACTTGTCGCCGGACCGAGACATCTCAAACAGCATGTCAGGGGTTGCTGTACGAAGGATATTGCGACCTTCACCAAAATCATCCGGAAGAGATGTTTCGCTGGGGAGGCGGCATGTCCTGTAATGAGCTGTCGCTGCTGAAGTCTCGACATAAGCGGCGTGACACTCGCGACAGCTTTCCGGCCCGAGGTAGTCTGCAGCAGCCACAGCAGGTTTCGACAGGGAGAGTTTCTGTTGCGGAGCTGGCAGAAAAACAACTTTCTTTCGGGTGAGATGTCCAACGGTGCCCGCATAGTCTTCGGGACTAATGAAGAATACGCCGTCTTTCAACTCCTTGAGTGGGCGACGAATTCCCTCGCCCACTCTTACCTGATCTAAAGTCAGAACAGCATAGATGGCTCCGATCGTGATCACACTGAACAATGCAAAGACTACTGAGTGCCTTCGTATGTAAGTTAACATCAAGGTCTTGCTCCATCAGTATTTCCTAACCGCTGCCTCAAAGCATCTCCAACCAGACTGTCTCCGCAATCGCGTGCAACCTGTCCGAGAATCCGCAACAGTTCCAACGGACAATCTTCGATTGTCTCAATGGAACGTACGCTTGTACGCAGATCCTGAATTCGTGCGACAAGAGCCTGGATCCGTTCGATCTCGGCTGTTTCCTGTCGAGAACGCAATACCTCCAACAGACGGTTCATGGATTGCCAATCCATTGGATGCAGCTTCAATGCGGTACGATAGGCCTCTTCAGCCTCGCCAAATTCCTGCTTCGCATAGTGAACCCAGCCCTTGTATCGCCAGAATCGGTTATCCGTCTCAGCATCAGCCGGAGCCTGAGACAGCAATTCAACCACTCGGTTAAGTCGTCCTTTCACAATCTCGGCGTCTATCTGGTCGGCCAGCAGGTTTGCATTATTCGGGAACCGTTCCAAAAGATTCAGAACCTGCATCTCCCGTTCATTCATGACGGCATCAGCATTAACATCTGCCGTCTCGCCGGCTTGTGTATTATGCTGTTCTCGCCACTGCAGCGCGCGGGCCACGAGAAAGACCTCTTCCTCTGGAGAAGTTGTGAGCCACAAGGTATTCAGCTCGACCCCCTGCGACATATTCAGGCTGTCTGTGAGAAGGTAGTAGATGTAGGCATCCTTGGGCTCCAACCCCAGGCGAATGGCCTCTTTGAACTGTTCCGCCAGCTTTTTTCGCTGCAATGTATACGCATAGAAGCGAATCAGCAGTGCGTGCGCCTTCGCGGCCCGAGGTTCCAGCTTCAGCAGTTTTCTGCACGCTACCTCGCCATCAAGTGGCTGGTTGGCTGGTCCAAACAGGAGTTCAGCTTGAACCAGAAATGCCTTCGCGGCCTTCGGAGAAGTCACCGGAATTTCGCCAAGGTATTCAGCAGCTTCGAGAAATCGGTTCTGGTGCTGCACAGCATCCGCAAGATACAACCATGCATCGGCCTCGTGCGGTTCCCAATCTGTCCACCTTCGACTCAATGTCTCAAGATCTTCCCAGCGTTCCTCCTGCTGAGCTTTGCGGCACATCTTCTGTGTTTGCGACCGCACTGCATGGTAACCGGCCCACAAAGCCATCGCCACAAGCAGCATGCCAACAACAAACCAGTATCGACGGAGTTTCAGAAAGCCACTTCGTATTCTGTGCCCGCTGTTTTCGGTTTGCGGCCGTTCAAAATCACTCTGCTGATCACTCATAGATCACTGCCCTGGAATACCCACGCCTGACGGCAACATTAGGCTCAGACAACATTCCTGTATCCACTCGACGAGGTCTATTTCTCAACATTGCTCTTCTGAGAGACCCCGGATTTGTTCAGGTATCGCTGCAGACACTTTGTATAACTTTCAGCCCCACATTGTTGTGAGTATTTCGCAAGTCGCACATACAAGTCTTGAGAAACGGACAACATATCCGGCTGCAACAACAACTCACGTTCCAGACTGCGGCCATCCGATGCCAACTCACCGACCACCACTGATTCGTCCATCCGACCTAGCGCACGCAAAAGTTCGGCAAGGTGAAAATGTGTTCGCCAATCCAGACAATGCAAAGACAATGCCCGACGATAACATCGTTCCGCTTCTTCGTACTCCTTGATCCTCGCAAAGACCCAGCCTCGAGCGTGCCAGAAACGAAAATCAAGGTCGGCAGAAGATGTTGCTTGTGTCAACACTTCTCCGGCGCGAACCAGATCTCCGGACTGAATAAATTCGCTGAGATGATAGGCCTGTAACTCCTGATTTTCTGGAAACGCCACGAGAAGCTCTTCCAGCTTCTCACTCCTTTCACTCTGCAGCTGCCGAACTTTTTCCGCTTCAGACTCATCGTTGGTCGGAACGGCACCTTCAACAGATCTTGCAAAATGCAGAGCCCGCGCCACCAGAAGCAGCTCACTTTGAGGGAAAGCAGTCAGCCATCGCTCTGTCGCAGGGATCCCGTTTCTCAGTTGCAAACCTGGCCCGAGAAAACTGTAGACGAAAACCTCCGGTACCTCACACTCGCTCTGCAGAGCCGCCTGTATTTGGTCGTGCATCGCAATTTGCTGTTGCGTCATTGCATAAAAGAAAACCAGTCTGCGATGACTATCGCGATGGTCCGGTTGCACCCTCAGGATTTCTCGGCACACCTCAGCACCCGCAAACGGATCATTGAGGGGTCCGAACTCCAGATCAGCCAGCATGGAACGCCATGGAACATCGTCAACAACCTGGCACGGATATCCTTCGAGAAACTCTTTAACCGCACTGACATCACGAAGCGCTCGACCAGCGGTGGCTCCTTTCTGACGAGCCTGTCTGCTCTCCGGTGCGTAGCTTTTCCACTTGCGAGCTGTCCGCAAAACTCGGCTCCAACTGCCCGTCTGTTCCAATCGAGAACATTCGGCCGTCAACGAACGGATCTGCCACACATTCCATCCGGACAGCAAAAGTCGAGCCCCAATGATGACCACGACAAGAAGCAAAATGGCTTTCAGGCAGCTTCGCAGACGTTGAGACATTTCATTCTCCCCCACCATGGACAATAGCCCACTTTGCTGCCTGCTGTGGGCTCGATGGTTCAGTCACAACGATTGCCTGATTCAACGGAACATTTTCCAGGAGACTGGTTTCTCCGTTTGTCCACTCGATACGCAGGTACCCGACCTTGAGAGGTTCCGCCGAAGCAAAATTAAGCTGTGATTGCACCGCAGAACAGTAGCTTGTCCCCCCCACTAACTCCTGCATTTGAGTGACGCTTCCCATCTGCACGCTGACCCGAGTGCCCACAGCGGAACGTGCTGATTGCCTACCGATCAGCCGAACTTGAAGCCAGGTTCCTTCCTGACATTCATTTTGAAGCAACACGATCGGACAATCATGGTGAACAACGCACAGGTCCAGTTTTCCATCGTTATCAAAATCGCCGGTGCCAATACCGCGTCCCACAACCGGACGCTTGAAATAGTCTCCGGCAGAATCTCCGACATCATCCCAGGTGACACCGTTATACGAAAACAGTTGCGGAGTCATGCGATAGCCGCTTCCACCCGATTCCTGCGGATTGATATGTCCGTTCGCGACAAATAACTCCATGCGTCCGTCCTGATTCAGATCATTCATAATCGTTCCGAACGCCAATCGTTTCATCGTCGGCACAACCAGTCCGGCGATTGCCGTTGTATCATAGAATCCTTTATCACCGAGATTCGAATAGAGCGTGTTCCACTCGTTTGTAAAGTGCGTCAGATAGAGATCAAGGAAACCATTGTTATCATAATCACCGCAGCCAACGCCCATACTCGCCTGAGCAACCCCCTGCGCATTGACAGCACATCCCAGCAGACCAGCCGCTTCTCGAAAACTCACGGCGTTCTCGCTGAGAAAAAGGAAGTTCGCTGTCGTATCGTTGGCAACGTAAATATCCGGCCAGCGGTCGTTGTTGAAGTCGGCGATGACCACACCTAAGCCACGATTTCCCGGTCCGAATAACCCCAATGACCTGGCACACGCCTCAAATCGCCCGTCTCCGAGATTTCGATAGAACTGGTCGGGAACCGGATTAACATCCTTGGGATGACAAATGGACGGTGTTCCCTGTTCGTCGGCACACGGCATTGGTCTCCGCGGGTCGTAGTCGCAATAGTTGCAGACATACAGATCGAGATCACCGTCCCGGTCCACATCACCCCATGCCGCGCTGGTACTCCACAATGATTCCTGAAAGCCTGCCTCGGCCGGGACGACCTCAAATGAGCCATCCCCCTGATTGTGATAGAGTTGATTCTGACCGACATTTGTCACAAAGAGGTCGTCAAACCCATCACTATCGAAGTCCCCTACGGCAACTCCCTGTCCGTAATCATGGTTCCGAATCCCTGCGGCCTCGGTCACGTCCTGAAAGACCTGCCCGTGCTTATTGCGAAAGAGTCGATCAATCGGTTGATCCATCGCACCAGAGCGTGCCGGATCTCCTCCCTGCGGAAAATAGATATCAATGAACCCATCGTGTTCGTAATCGATCCATCCGCAACCACCTCCTGTCGCTTCGACCATCAGCTGCTGACCACGTGCCCCGTTGTCGTAGTGAAAGTCCAGACCAACACGGGCTGTTACATCCCGAAAAGCAAAATTGTGGGACATCGTCCGAGACGTCGACTCTCCCGTTTGACTCGATTTCTCGTCACCACTGCTGAGTTTGGAGAACACGCTCGATATGCGAACCCCTGCCTGCTTAGCCGTAACGGTTTCCTGGGGCTCGTCTTCCGCAGGCGTGGAGGACTTTCCTTTACTGCAGCCGAAAGCCAGCAGGACATGGCAGAGGAAAACGATCAACATTCCGCCCGAGAAATCATTGCGTACGATCATTGTTGGCTTGGGGATGCCTTTCGCTCTGCCCAAAGAAATATGTCGCCAACTATTCATGCTGCGGTTCTTCTTTGATCACAATGTTCTGATCAACGGACACGTTCGTCAGAGATCTGCGGGCGCCGCCGGGCCATAGAATCTCTATTTCACAAGGCTCCTGCAGTTCCCCCAAACCAAACACCAGCCTCGGCTGACGACTGCTGCAGTAACTTCCACCGCCGTAGAGTTGTTGGGTCAATGTTGCTTTGCCCTGCCGAACGATGACCTTGCTTCCAATGCCCCGGCGATTTGAAATCGTCCCCCGCAGGTCGATCGATATCCAGTGACCCCGATGCGACTCATTAACCAGCACTTCGGCCGGTCGATTGTGATGAATCACTGCAAGGTCGAAGTCTCCATCGTTATCAAAATCGGCCTGGCTGCATCCCCGGCCAATCTTCCGCGTGGCAAAATACTCTCCCGATGCAGCACTGACGTCTCTCAGAACCCTGCCATCAAAACTCATTAACTGAGGTGGCATCTCCAGCACTCGCTTGCGTCCGAGGTCATCAATGTGGCCATTAGCAACAAAGATGTCGTCATTCCCGTTTTGATCAAAGTCTTCCATCACGGTACCAAACCCAACCCATGGCAGAGTCGGCTGAACAGCCTGAACATCGGCTGTCACATCCCTGAACCCGAATTCGCCAAGGTTCTGATATAAGGTGTTCCATTCACCCTCAAAGTGGGTCAGGTACAAATCCAGCAACCCATCACGATTAAAGTCACCTGGGGCGACTCCCATGCTGGCTTGCGCCGAACCATTGCTGTCAAGAGCACAACCCAGTCTTGAGGCAACGTCGAAGTACACACCATCTGCTCCCCGTTGGAACAAAAAATTTGCCGTAGCGTCGTTGGCTACATAAATCTCTGGAATACGGTCACCGACAAAGTCCGCAATGACAACGCCCAGCGCGCGATTGCCTGGTCCGCTGAGTCCCAGTGTGTCTGCTGATGGATGAAATGCTCCGGCACCGTCGTTCAAGTACATTTCATCCGGAACAGGATCCACCTGATTGGGTCCACACTGTATCGTCTCTCTCGCTTCATTCAGGCAGATCTGTGGATCGTACGGGTCGAAGTCGACGTAGTTGCAAACATAGAGATCCAGATCGCCATCCGAATCTATATCACCCCAGGCCGAGCTTGTGCTCCAAAGATGGCTGTCCTCGCCCCCCCAATGATCGACGAGTTCCAATGTTCCATCACCCTGGTTCCGGAAAAGCTGATTTCCTCCGATGTTAGTCACAAAAATGTCTTCAAAACCATCATTGTCAAAGTCACCCGCGGAAACACCCTGCCCATAGCGATTCTCATTGAGACCAACCGATGATGTTACATCACTGAACCGACCCTCACGGCACCTCCACATCCTGTCCGTGAACTCCGAGCCTGGTGGTTTCGCATCTGGAACCCCTCCTTGCACGAGGTAGAGGTCGCATGCGCCGTCACAATCAAAATCGAGCCAGGCGCAACCACCGCCCGTCGCCTCAACCATCAGGCGATGGCCACGGCTGCCGTTCACATAGTTAAATGTCGGCCGACAGTCGTTAGAAAGAAGCGTAAAGCGTAATGTCTCTCCAACGGTCGAATCAGCGGTCGTTTCAAAAGCCCTTCGCAATCGCTCCAACGGAATGCCCTGACCCACAATAGATTTCTGTGGCTTCATTTCAACGGTCTGAGTCGTCGAGGGCGATTTCTGAGCAACTTGTGGCTGGCATCCTGAGGAATAAGACACCAGAAGAACGACCAGGATCCACCTCACTGTCAAAACGTATGCTGAAGTCACTTTCCGAACCTTGCGCTGAAACGAATTCATGTAAGCCGTCGGTCATCCTTCCACGCCGGTCAACGGTGAGAACCATGGCAAACGCTAGTACGCCAAAACACAACATCTCACAAGGAAAACCTTTTTTTGCCGACGGATCAGCGGAGGTGTACTCGACCATTCGGCTTGCAAAGCAGAATAAACTCAAAAACCTGAAACGAAAAATCCCTCGGCCACGAAAATCGCAACCGAGGGATCCATGATCGCGTCACAGCAAAGGCCTGCAACAACCGAATACCAAACAGTCTTAGAACTCTCCTACGACTTCACCCTTTGCCCGGGTCGCTACGGCACGGCGAATCGTCCAATCGATATTCTCACTGACGAATCTTACGGAACCGTCGCAAAGTGTCACTTGGCAACCGCCAGTGTGCATGCTGCTCCACTGGTCACAACGGAAGTCACCGTTAGGGTCTGTGTTGGGCGCCATCTTGATGCTATGAATCGCGTATCCGCTCATCCACAGAGCATCACCAGCGACGCGCTCAGGGCTTTCTTTCTCCACCCAATGCATGTCTTCAGCGACAGCAACCGTGTTCGATGTCCCGTCAACAATATTGGCAATTGTCACACAACCATGCCATCCAAAGATACCATCGTTGTTGGAAATCGGAGGCACATTGACTTCCTGCGGACCACTCCACTGCTGACCGGCGTAAGTTGCGAATGGACAATCTCGGTGAGCACCCTGACCGAAACCCATGCTCCCCACGTAGTCTGTTCGAGCCCCGTCAACGCCATCGTTCCAGGAATACCCCTGGACTGCACCAGTGACCTGCTTAGGCTGCGGATTGCTGGGGCAAAGAAATGCATTCACTACAGTCCGACGAGCCCTAACATTTGAGGCTGGAGCAGAAGTGGCACTCCCGGCAGCGTCGCCGAGAATACGCGTGAAGGCATTGGCACCCGCAAACCCGCTCATGTCAATCGACTGATACAAAGGGGCCTGCTCGATGTAAGGAAGGATGCGAGCCAACCAGCTAAGCGTTGGAAGCCCGGTCGGACCAGTCGCTACGTTGTAACCACCACCGGTAAAAGAAGCGTCAACAGTAATCTCATTGGCGGCAAAACACCCAAACACGTCATGATAATTGTGCAACGCCAACCCCAACTGCTTGAGGTTATTCTTGCACTGAGTTCTTCGAGCCGATTCACGAGCCTGCTGGACAGCAGGCAACAGCAACGCGATCAAAATTGCAATGATTGCAATCACAACCAGCAACTCAATGAGCGTAAACGCTCTTCGAAGTCTGGGCTTCACCATGGTAGGACCTCCCCTGAAACAAATTAAGGCAAAAAAAACACAAACCCTGAATTCTCAGAGCGCTATATCGATAACGTTGGACTCAGCTTTGACTTCCACTGTCTTGTCAGACGTATCCATTTTCTGGTACTTCTCTGGATAGGGCGACTCCGCCTTCGGTGGCCCACCTTTGCCGGGACCGGCACTCATCGCCTTCATCATCGCCGCTTTCGTCGCATCCGGAGAGATTGACAAAGTGATTTTGTAGCTTCCCACTCCACAGCCTTCACGACCATCAATCGCCTGCAGTACGAACTTTCCGCCAGCGCCGATCGTCGCTGTTGCACCAACTCCGGCTGGGTCAGTCGGGTTGAATGTAATGATGCAACCCGCCAAATCCCCGCTTCCACCCGTAACCGTTCCCGAAACAGGGTACACGGAAGGCTTTGGAGGCCCACTCTCACCACAGCCTATAACCCAAACCAATAGACAAAACCCCGCAGCATACTGAGAAATCTGCAGAATATGGCGGCGACCCAAAAAACTACGCATGATGAAGCAACCCCAAGCACATAAGTGATGGACAATAAATTTCTTATCTATCGGAAATCCATCAGTAGAATACAAACGGATTCCTATGAACGGACGTCCTATTTCGAAAAAATGGGTGGAAATCTTAAGAAAACACCAGCGGATGCATCTTTGCATGGAAATTCAGCTCTCTGTGTGATCGTACGTTCAGTTTTCACGCTGGCGAATTCAGAAGCCTTACGACAGATGGTGAGAGACCCCTCACCGATCGTCTTACAGTGGCTTTGGTCGTGAAAAGCCGAAACCAAATCTTCAACTGATGACACACAGAACAACAGCGCAGAAAAAAAGCCCGGTCGTTTAAAGACCGGGCTTTCTGAATTGTGCATCAGAGCTGTTGAATTCGGCGACAGATGGCTTCTGCCATCTCCTGAGTCCCCACGGCTGACGGATCGTTTCGATCGGCTTTCATGTCGTAAGTGACATCTTTTCCTTCTTCGATAATCTCGGCAACGGCCTGTTCCAGCTTCGCAGCCGCCTTGGCTTCGCCGAGATGCTCCAGCATCAGCTTCGCGGAAAGAATCAATGCGGTTGGGTTAACCTTATTCAGGCCCTTGTACTTCGGAGCACTGCCGTGAGTCGCTTCGAAGATGGCTCCGTCGACTCCGATGTTTGCACCAGGAGCAACACCAAGGCCGCCAACAAGTCCGGCACAAAGGTCGCTGAGAATATCACCGTACAGATTTCCCATCACCAGAACGTCGTACTGTTCCGGCTTCTGGACGAGCTGCATACACATGTTGTCGATCAGACGCTCCATGTAAGTGATGTTGCCCGCGTTCAGCTTGCCAGCGTTCGCATCCGGAGATGGAGCGACATTCTTTGCCAACTCGGCCCATTCATGTTTTGCATGATAAGAATTGGCCACAGCACGGGTGACGTCGTACCACAGTCCATCGGTGAACTTCATGATGTTCGCTTTGGAGATGGACGTCACAGACTTGCGTTTATGATCCACAGCATACTTGAATGCATAGTCAGCAATACGAGTCGTCCCTTCGATGGACATCGGCTTAATGCTGACGCCCGTGGTCTTCAGGCCGGTCGTGATCTTCTTGCCCGAAGCCACTTCGTTGATCTGACCGATCAGCTTCTCGGTAACAGCTTCACCCGCCTTGAATTCAACACCGGCATACAGGTCTTCCGTGTTTTCGCGAACAATCACAAGGTCCACATTGCAGGATTCAAAGAATGTTCGGACCCCTTTGTAGGTCTTGCAGGGACGAACACAGGCGTATAGTCCAAGTTCCTGGCGAAGGTAAACGTTAACGCTGCGGAAGCCCTTACCAATCGGTGTGGTGATCGGAGCCTTCAACGCAACGCCGTTAGCACGAATAGACTCAAGAACGCTGGCTGGCACGCCACCCTTGGCTTCAATGACTTCAATGCCGCATTCCTGCACGTCCCACTGAATCTTAACTCCGGTGGCTTCAACGCACTTTCGTGTTGCTTCAGCGATCTCCGGGCCAACACCATCACCTGGCAAAAGGGTAACTTTGTGCATTGCTGTTCTTCGTTTTTCCTGAACCTTGTGGACGTCTGGAACCATCATTCACGACAACCTGGACGGTAACACAACATCGAAACCGCTTCAACCACTCGCGATTGCGACTGCCCCCAAACCCGCAGGGAGAACCGGGTTTCTGAAGATCCGGAACGATTCCGGAGTCGATTGCCGCTACCGGCCATTGTGAGAGAACTCTAAACTGACCGAAAACTACCGGGGCGAAGACCCGTCTTAGAATTCAGCCAAAGAAAGCTGCCTTGCGATGACTTCGAAACTCCCGCGTGTCTTCCCGGAAATCGCTGAGCAGCACTCCGCTGAGGCGAATGCTGGCTATCACCACCCTGCCCTTCCGAGGTCTGGCCGTCTTCGCTTGCTCCTGCTGATGTTGATCAGTCAACTGCCTTTTTCCGCCGCCATGGCAGAAAACTGGCCATGCTGGCGAGGCCCTCGAGGCGACGGTACGTCCGTTGAGACCGATGTACCAACCGTCTGGGATGGGAAAACCGGGGAGAACATCGTCTGGAAGTCGAAACTGCGAGGAACCGGTCACGCGTCACCAGTCATCTGGAATGATCGCATCTTTCTGAGCGGCTGCGACGAAGCCACAGGCGAAAGAATTCTGACATGCCTGGATCAAGCCAACGGTGAGATGCTGTGGCAAAAGATGGTGGCCAAATCAAAGCTGGAAACCAAACACCAGCTGAACAGCTACGCTTCCGGAACTCCAGCAACGGATGGCAAGACGGTTTATGTTTCGTTTTTGACCGTTGATGGCCATGAAATTCCTGCCCCCAATGTCGGTAGCGAACGAAACGTCACCCCAGGTCAAATCCTCGTGGCCGCTTTTGACTTCAATGGCGATGAACTCTGGCATGTCACGATCGGTGACTTCATCAGCGCTCATGGATTCTGCAGCTCGCCGGTGATTTTCGAAAACCTTCTGATCGTTAACGGTGATCATGATGGAGACTCGTATGTCGTTGCACTGGATCGCTCAAACGGCAGAACGGTCTGGAAGACACCACGAGAACACAAGATCCGCAGTTACTGCACGCCCATCATTCGCGACATCGCGGGCCGGACTCAAATGGTGATGTCCGGCAGCAAACAGGTGGTGAGCCTCGATCCACGAACCGGACAGGAAGTCTGGAAGATTGAAGGACCCACGGAGCAATTTGTTTCGTCTATGGTCGCCGACGAACACGGCTTTTATCTGACGGCCGGCTTCCCGACGCATCATGTCATGGCCATCAGTCCGGATGGATCCGGCGACGTGACGACATCCCATGTGCGATGGCAATCAGACGAAGCCAAATGCTACGTTCCGTCACCCGTGCTGACTGGTCCTTATCTGTTCGTCGCTGACGACCGGGGCACAGTCAATTGTTTTGAAACAGCGACCGGAAAACGTCTCTGGCAGGATCGCCTCGGTAAGCACTACAGCGCGTCGCTGTTGACCGCCAACGGTCTGGTCTATTTTACCGCCGATGATGGAATCACGTCGGTTGTTCGTCCGGGTGACAAACTCAACGTCGTGTCTCGAAATGAACTGGGAGAATACACGTGGTCCTCCCCCGCCATTGCAAACGGGCGGATTTATATCAGGGGAGAGAATCACCTGTTCGCGATTGGAAAGCCATAGCAAAGACCTCATCATCTTTCGCCAGTACTTGACTTCCAGTTAGCGTGCTGCGGTCTGCCTCATAAACTCCACAAACTTCCGCGCGTACTGATCCAGCACCTCGAGACTGTTCCCATCGCGGAGCGGAGAACACATTTCATAGGCCACACAGCCATCGAAACCGTGATTGCATAAAGCCTTCAGAAAACCTCGATAGTCGATAAACCCCTCGCCCATTGGCACCGCCTGAATGTAATCTTCGTCGCGGCGATAGTTCACCAGCTCCGGCTGGTAACGAAATCGAGGCACTCGGACATAATCGGCTATCGTTGTATGAACCGTCAGAGGTGCCAGCTTTTTTGCCGCCGTCAGATAGTCGTCACTCTGCAGAGCCGGCGCCCAGGCATCAAACGCAGCTCGACAGTTCGATTCATCAACAGCCTTCAGAAATAGCAGAAACGCATCCGAGTGCGCCGCCAGATCGTGGTGGTTCTGCACCGCTATGACCGCCCCGACATCAGCAGCGCGACGAGCACATTCCTTGACCGCGCTAACGGTCAAGTCCCACGCTTTTGAATAAGGCAGCAATGGATGCTCGTAGCCGGTGAAGATGCGCACGATCGTTCCGCCAAGTTCAACAGCCAGACGACATAACTCGGTCACATAATGAATCTGCATCTCGCGATGAGGTACTTCCGCATGTTCGGCATCGGCCGTGAAGTTTGTGTATCCGGCGAGACACGACATTTCTACCTTTGCGTCAGCCATGCGACTTCGAAGTTCACGTCGTGCCTCTGGTGTCATGTCCAGCAACGAAGCATGAGGTCGCTTTCCGGCTAGCATAATTCCGTCATACCCCAGCGTTGACGCTCGTTGGACTATCTCTTCCAGCGGCAATTTCGCCTGTCCCCAGGAGCCTGAGTAACTAATTGAGTGCAAAGCTGTTTTCATCTGAGAGCCTTCTCAATGCCAAGTGGACTACAACATTGCCTATCGTCCCGGCGAAAAGCGCCGAACCGCTCATCGTCTCAAACATCAGGGAATCGCAACCTGTTCCGATCCCATCAGGTAGGCGAACAAATCTCGAACCTCATCGTGAGTCATCTTTTGCAGGATCCCCTCCGGCATCATGGAGACATCGGAGATCTTCTGTTCCTCTATTTCATTTCGTGGCACGATCACCTTCTCCGTCGCAGTCTGAACCGTGATCGCGTTGTCTGATTCTTCGATAAGCAGACCCGTGATCACGCGACCATTCGTCGTAGCGACGATCTGCATCTGATAGTCCTTCGAAATCGACGCGCTGGGATCGAGCAGATTCTGCAGCAGGTAGTCCACATTAGTTCGTTGTGCGCCGGTCAAATCCGGGCCAATCAATGTTCCCGAGTCGAACAACCGATGACAGTTTGCACAACTCTTTTGAAACAGCGCCCGGCCATTTTCACGATTGCTGCTCTGAATCAACGCGGCGGTGAGTTGCGGCTTGTAGTTGGTGATGAGTCTCGCTCGATCCTTCGGAGTTTCTCGAATCGGCCCCCAGAGTCTTTCGACATCCTTCGACAGTTGCTTGTCCCCAAGACTATGAATCTGCCGCGCGGTAAATGCTGTGATCTCAGTGCGAGCAATCTCGCCGGACTCCAGCGCGGCCATCAGTGATTTAGCCCATGAGGCGCGAGACGCCAGCGTTTGCAGAGCGGCCTGTCGAGTAATCGCGTTGGCCGAAGAATAAACTTGCAGCACGGTCTTCACGGTCGCTGGATGGTCATACTCGGCCAGCCCCGTCAAAGCATCCATTCGGACATGTCCATCGGCCGTCAGTTCAATGAGCTGTTCATCAAAACCTGCGATTCGGCTACCTGCCAGAGCTTTGATCGCACGCTGCCGAAGAGATTTGTCTGCCGCCGAATCGCCCGCCAATTCTTTGAGCTGCTGAATCGCCTGAGGATCCTGAAAAATCAATGCCAGCCGCTGTGCCTGTTCGCGGACCGATTCTTCGCTTGAATCCTTCAGGACCGCGTAAGTCTCGGACCATGCTGGGGGAAGATCGAAGCGTCGAGTTCCCTCAAGGCCTGTCAATAACCCGGACAGCAAGTCGCTTCGATGTGTCTCGGTTTGAGCCGACCGAATGACTCGAATGATCTGATCAATCCCGGAAGCGTTTTCCGGAATTCCGGCAACTCGTCGAGCCACATGGCGTCGCACGATTGGTATCTTTGAACCTCCCCCGAGTTGAACAAATCGATCCTGATCCTGTTCAACCAATGGCTCGACGGCATACCATGTCATCAATGGAATGTTCTGGTCGTCCGCAAAGTCCGGTCT
>Ga0255094_1000261_pt1 | contig 30380 bp, 17 predicted proteins | sample Colum_Law_RepB_8_2_FD_188434 | JGI IMG/M metagenome (GOLD analysis project Ga0255094, IMG submission 188434) | Freshwater microbial communities from Columbia River, Oregon, United States - Colum_Law_RepB_8d | ecosystem: Environmental > Aquatic > Freshwater > River | place: USA: Oregon...
TGGGGCGCGTAAGTTGCCCGGGCTAAAGCCCAGGCTACGGGTTTTGTCCCTGGCATCAGCATTGCATCGGTTCTGCTCTGACGTATTCGCTGCGAGGAATCTCATGCTGCACTGCCCAATCGTGTTGACCGTCTGCCTCTGGCTGATGACCGTTGTTTGCAGCACCTGTTATCCTGCGGATGAGCCAACGCTCAGCCAGCTGTCGACATTGTGGACGACGGGTGGCCCTCGCGACGAGCTGCTGCCAAAGTTCTCCAGCAGCCCGTCAGGCGGTCCTGCGGACGCAGCGATACTCTCGGCCACGGCAGATCAGCGTGACGGACTGCATGGCTGGTGGAAACGCTCGGTGGCGGTCCAGGGTGGTCGCTGGTACCAATTCTCGGCGTGGCGGCGAGTCCGCGGAGCTGCCGTTCCAAGGCAGACAGCGGTAGCACGCATCTTCTGGAAGGATGCCGCTGGCAATGCTCCGCTGCACGACTTTCCAGCTCAGACAACCTACCGCGAGGGCGAACGGCCGCGTGCGGAGCCGGAGTATCCTGGTGATGATGAGGTGAGTGGCGACTGGGTGCGGACCCTCGGCGTATTCCGCTGCCCTGAGGCCACCACTCAGGCTGAAATCGAGCTTTCGTTCCGCTGGGCCGCGGATGCGACCGTCGACTGGTCGGCAGTGCAGTTGATTCCTGTGGATCCGCCACCCGCGCGGAAAGTCCGCGTGGCAGCAGTTCACTATGCACCCGCCGCAGGGCAAACAAACGCCGACAAATGCCGTCTGTTTGCACCGCTGGTGGAAAAGGCGGCCACTCTGCAGGCGGATCTGGTGGTACTGGGAGAAACGCTGACATGGTACAATGCGGGCAAGCCGCCTGAAGATTGTGCGGAGCCGGTTCCGGGGCCTTCGACAGAATACTTCGGGACACTGGCAAAACAGCACAATCTGTATATTGTCGCCGGTCTGCTGGAGCGGGATCAGCACAAGGTTTACAACGTGGCCGTGCTATTGGGGCCTGACGGCCAGCTTGCTGGCAAGTACCGCAAAGTGGCACTGCCGAGGACTGAGATTGATGCCGGGATTACGCCCGGCAATGCGTATCCGGTGTTCGAAACGCGCTTCGGTCGGCTGGGGATGATGGTGTGTTATGACGGATTTTTCCCCGAGGTGGCTCGCGGTCTCAGTCGCAATGGGGCCGAAGTCATCGCCTTCCCTGTCTGGGGCTGCAACCCCCTGCTGGCAGCGGCTCGCGCCTGTGAAAATCACACGGTCGTGGTCAGCAGCACATACACGGATCCAAAATCCAACTGGATGATCACCGGAGTCTTCGGCAGGGACGGTCGAATCCTTGCAAAGGCTGAGCAGCAGGGCGATGTGGTGATCGCCGATGTCGAGTTGGGACGACCCGCTGTCTGGCACAGCCTCGGCGATTTCCGAGCCGAAGTTCTGCGCCACCGTCCGGAACCATGACGGTTCGCAGTTCCTGGTACGACAGTCTTCGGTCACTCTGAGCGTCGGACAGTGCGGGGTGGGGCATTGCGGAGTGGGCGGCAGAAAGACCGCAGGCATGCCCGGGCGGTCGACATCTGCTCGGTTGCCACCGCCAGACCGCCGAGTGCGTTTGGTTTAAGCAAGTGCCGTACACCCGGAATGGAGCGAGCCGGGAACGTTGTCCCCGGCTCGCGGTCAATTTCTGCTCACACAATGTCTCACTGCCAGCGATACACGATCAGACTGTCAAGGGCTCTGACAAAAACCTGCCCGTCGGCAATGGCGATGTGTGCCCATGCCGTGGCGTCGGTCACGTGCACCTTGTCGATCTCCTTGTACTCAGCAGGATCTGCTTCAAACAGAATGAGATCGCCGGCTTCATCCAGTGCCAGCACGCGTTTGCCGTTCACAGCCATGCTCCAGTATTTGCCGAACGGAGTCGTTCGCCAGAGCGATTCCCCGTTCGCCGGATCCAGACAGCAGAACCGCTGATTGCGGAGGTGCAGGTAAATGCGACCGTCGATCACGACCGGAGAACTCATGTAGGCTTCGGTCTTGTTCTTCCAGACTTCGGCAATCTGCAGACCAGATTCGCCCTTAGTGACTTCGTACATCAACGCGCCACCACCATAGCAACTGGTGAAAATGCGGTCGCCGATGATTGTGGGGGTCAGGATGTTCATGTCGCGGAATGACGGAATCGCTACCGACCAGAGGTCAGCGCCCGTCGCCAGATCCACTCCACACAGTTTGGCTCGCGTCTGTACCACGATCTGACGAACCCCAGCCAGAGTCGCGAGGACCGGGGAAGAGAAAGCTCCACCCATCATTCCGCCCTGCTCCTTCAGGCCACGCCACGCCAGTTCGCCGGTTTCGCAATTCAGCTTCACCAGACCTCCGGAGGTCTGCACGTAGACAAACCCCTCGTCCACCAGGGGCGAACACACAAAGCCAAAGGTCTGGCCCACAGTGCTGAACATCTCACGGAAATCCGCCCGCCAGAGTTCCTTGCCGGTCGCAGCGTCCAGAGTGACCAGCACATCCAGCATTCCCGGGACGTACAGTCGCTTGCCGTCGTACACAGGGGTGGCCCGAATCCAGCTGCCGTTCGATGCCGCAAAAAACGGAACCGACATCGCACCTTCCCACTCCACCTGCCAGAGTTCCTTGCCTGTGTCCCGTTCCAGGGCCCGAGTGACCTCTTTTTTCTTGTCTACAGTCTCAGTCACAAAGACTCGGTCCGCCGCCACAATCGGGCCCGAATAGCTGGGGCCCAGCGGCACCCGATACAGTTCCTTCAGAGTTTCGGGCTTCAGCGATGACGGCCACTCCACAGGCCTGGAAACTTCGCAATTGCGAGCATTTCCTCGCCACTGCACCCACTGCTCTCGGTCAGTTGCAACGCTGACACCAGACACAAGGCTTAAAACCATCATCGCCAGCGACAGCAATCGCATGCAGGCCTCCGGAGGGCAAAACAGAATCACAGATTCCCAGGTCTGCCGGAATCAAATAGCACCGGCAGTGAACGATGTGAACGTTTTATGCGGCGTGGGCTGTCTGGCCACTGAAATTTCAGGAGGTTCGCAGTGATTGCCGTTCCGGGCCTTGCCCGAGCCATCGGAATTGCGGCCTGATTGATGCAAATCTGAGTGTTTTAGCGGGAGTTCAACGGAGACCGGAACGCCGCCGGTGGGTCCGGCAGCTTCTCGGGACATTCTGCGCAAATTCTGAGTTTGCAGGCTGGGTCTTCATTCTCCGCTGGCATGTCCCATTTCGCACAGGTGCGGCCTGTGAGGTGCTCACTGTCTTCAGCGATGACGAAAAAGCCCCCCTTGGGTCTGGAGCAAACCCAGGGGGGGCGATGGCAGCGTTACAGGGCCTTGCCGTCTGCGTTTTGCTGACAGAAATATAGCCATGCACCGATGGCTCTGCGCCGTGCCGATGCTCAGTTGAACGGCACACTGACCAACTGCGTCCCATTCGGCGTCCGTACCAGCAGTACCAGCTGGCCACGTTCCTTCGCCGCCGCCAGACCCTGCTGCAGGTCCTCCAGAGTCTTCAGGTCCGTCTTGCCGACTCGCACCAGGACGCAACCGGGTCGCAGGCCAATGCGAGCTCCGATGCTGTTGCGGCTGACGTTGGTTACCACCAGACCACCGTCGCCTTCGATCTCCAGTTGCTCAGCCAGCTCCGCAGTGAGTGGCTGCACCTGAACTCCCAGTTCACCCACTTCGCTGCTGTCCGCCTGCGCCACTTCCTGCGGGAACTCGGCCGCTGTCACGTCCAGTGACACCTCTTTGCCGTCTCGCATTACCACGAGGCCGTAGGATTCTCCAATCTTCAATCGCTCGGCAATTGCAATCAGTTGCTGCCGTGAAGTGATTTCACGGTCGTTCAGCCGCACGATCACATCCTGCACCTTCACCCCGGCTTTATCCGCCGGTGAGTTCTTTCGTACTTCAGCCACAACGACACCGCGGCGACTGCCAAGTTCCAAAGCACCGACCAGTTCGGTGTTAAGGTCCTCCGGAGTCACACCCAGATAAGCCCGCCGAACTTTGCCATCAGTCAGCAACTGGTCGCCTACCCAGCGCGCCAGGCTGACCGGGACGGCAAAACCAATGCCGTCGTAGCCGCCGCTGCGAGTTTCGATGGCGGTGTTGATCCCGATCACTTCACCCCGCATGTTCACCAGCGGTCCACCGCTGTTTCCGGGATTGATGGCAGCATCCGTCTGCAGGAATTCCTGTCGGGAAGGCAGGTTCTTAAGGCCGCGTGATTTGGCACTGATGATGCCCTGAGTCACCGTGCTGTCGAGCCCGAACGGGCTGCCAAAGGCCAGTACCCAGTCGCCGATTTCCACCTGCGCATCGTCACCCAGCGGAATCGTCGGCAGCACCTTGTCCGGCTTGATCCGCACAACGGCCACATCAGCGAAATCATCCGAGCGTACATCCGTGGCCTTGTAATCCGTGCCGTCTGCCAGCGATACGATGACTTCGTCCGCGCCGCGGACCACATGCGCATTGGTCATCACGACGCCTTTGGCATCAATAATGAACCCGGAACCTTCACCGGTGGCAATTCCAGGCGATCCTCCGCCCTGCCCCTGCTGCTGACGCATCCGCTCACGCAGGTCACCGAACAGGTCGTCAAGCGGAGTCCCGCCGAACTGACGACCGAACGGTGAACCTTCAAAGGGATCGACCATGGTCTGCTGCTGCTGAGTCATCCTGCGGACACTGCGAATGGAGACGATTGCGGGCAAAGTTCGCTTCGAAACCCAGCGAAATGCCGTCGAAAGCTCCTGTGCACGAGCCAGTTCGGCGGGAGCCGGAGCCTCGTCGGCCGGCAGCCCCCCCGCTGCCTTCACTGCGCTGGTTGAACCCACTGACACAAATCCCAGTATTCCCGCCGCCAGCACGCAGGCCAGCAATGAAACTCGTTTCAATGACATCGAACTTCTCCTGTATCGCTGAGGCTGCCCTGAAAATCCCGGCCAGCTGTCATGTTCCGGCCGACCGCGCAGGTGGCCACGTCTGCTGATTCAGTTGCCGGATGCGTGTGCTCCCGGTGAACATTTTAGAGAATTCATGGGGCTGCCCAGTCCGGCGGGCTGTTTTTCACGTTTGCGAATTATCGGTCCGGCTGGTCCCGTCGGTGTCACAGTGGCGTGGCAAACCCACCCGCCACCGGAACCTGCCGCCTGGAGCACGATTGCGCCAGTGCATCTGGCAATTCAACGTCGGCGCCGTCTGATTGAGGTTCGGGAACGACGCGGTGAAGGCTCCGGCTGCGATTTGATCTGTCTCACTTGTTCAGCCATTCTGCCGTTCAAAAACCTCGCCTCTGCTGTTTCCGTCGCCAGCCCGCTGCAACTCGCTGGGCCACCTGCATCACAATCAGCCCCGTCCACAGCTCCACGTCACGCCAGCCGAACAGCTCCAGCCCCAGCACCAGCGATGTCACCGGAACTCGCAGGGCCGCACCGAAGACCGTGACGAAGCCCAGTCCCGACAACAGGTCCACCGGCAGACGCAGCAGTCGCGACAGGCTGTGGCCCAGTGTCGCGCCAATGTAAAACAGCGGCGTCACTTCCCCCCCACGCAGACCACTGCCCACCGTCAATGCCGTGAAGATCAGTTTCCACCACCAGCTCGACCAGCCTGAACCACCGGGGGTGAACACTGTGGCCAGACTTGTCGCCTGCGGCTGCCACGGATTGCAGTCGGCACCCAGACCCAGGGCCTCAGTCTGCCCGGTAATGCTGACCAGCAGCACCAGCAGCAGTCCACCACAGACAGGTCTCAGCCACGAGCGTTGAATCCAGTGATTCAGCACCCTGCCCACATTTTCAGACGCTTTCACATACAGCCGCCCCGTCAGGACAAATGCCACGCCCGCCAGCAGCAGAAGTCCGTGCATCTGCAGCCACGCACTTGCTGAGGTGTTGGTGATGTCGGCAATGCTGCAGGTTGCATGAGTCGTCCCGCAGGCAGTTGCCGTCAGGTGGCCCAGCATCGCTGCCACCACACATGGGCCCAGTGCCTGCAGTCGCCAGCGGTCAGTTTGCGGCGCTTCGAACGCATAGACGATGCCGGCCAGTGGGGTTCCAAAGACAGCACCAAAGCCGCCCGCCAGACCGCTTTGCAGCAGTGTCTGTCGTCGAGCCCCCGAAAACCGCAGCCAGCGTCCCAGACCACCTGCGAGGCTGCCCCCCATCTGCACTGCCGTACCCTCGCGCCCCGCCGAACCACCGCACAGATGAGTCAGCAGGGTTCCAGCGAGCACCAGCGGAGCCATACGCAGTGGCACGAGACCATCCGGGTTGCGAATCTGCTCAAAAATCAGCCGATTTCCACGTTCCACGCCGTGGCCCGCCCACTGATACAGCAGCCCGGAAATCAGTCCTGCCACGGGCAGCAGATACAGCAGGTGCGGAAACTGCCAGAACACCATGGTCACCATTTGCAGCAGCCACAGAAACAGGGCAACACAGCCGCCTGTGGCCGTCCCCAGCAGTCCGGCGATCACTAAACAGCCTGCCGCTTCGGTGACTCTCCACAACAGTCTGGTCTGTGGTTCAGTTCCAGTCATCCACGTGCACCATTTCAACAGTTCAGGGGGGCAGTGGCCTCGCTTCCGACAGTGGACTGCCCAGCGACAGCAGCATTCGTCGACCACTGCTCTCCACCACCACTTCCTGGGCACGAACCTCCACAATGGATCCACTCATCGCTGCCGTACTGAAGGATTCTCCGGGGCCGGTACGAGTGACTTTGTCGGACAGTTGTTCTGTGATCCAGACAAGTGGCTGGCCGTTGCTGAAGGTGATGGCGCTCACGAACGTATGTTTCATTGGATCCACGGTATTCAGACCGACTGCAAAGATGTTTTGTGAAGCGATCGGAGCGTAGTCCGCGACAGTCGCCAGAGCAGGCAGAGTTCCGGGTTGAGAATTCAGTTCGGTTCCCCTGCGAGCAGGCAGCAGCACCGTATCAATGGACACGGCGACATCAAAAAATGCAGTGCCTGCTGCGGGCGTCAGGCTGAAGTTTGTAATCTGGTGCAGCAGACCGGCCCGGGTAAACTGAAACAGAAAGTTGTTGAACTGCGGCAGCGAACCGCGTGCTCGCAGTGTGAACGGCAGCGAACGGTAAAGCACTGAACCGTTTCGCAGCCGACGACTTCCCGGAGAACCGGAATCGACAACGGCATCAGTCATCTGAGTCTTTCGCAGCAGACCCAACAGCCAGCTGCGATAGGCGGTACGAGCTGTTTCGGCATCAGCCGGAAGCGACTGCCGCAGCCACGCATCAATTCGTCCGCCGGCTGCACGCAGATCGGCCAGCTGTTTTTCACGGCTGCGAATGTCCTTCTGCAACTGGGCTGTGCGCGCTTGACGTTCCTGCAGAGGCCCCTGAATCAGAGACTGCAGCACCCAGTCACCCACACGCACGACCCCGATCAGGAGCAGCAGACCGAGCAGCAGTTGTTGCCGAGTCAGTTTCATGGCTGCACCTTCGCCTTCGCCGAGGACTCAGGCCGGCCGGCATTGCGAATGGTGAGTGTGGCCTGAAAACTGCCCTGCAGTTCCTTCCCCACCAGTTGCTCCCGAATACCGGGGATGCGGATGTCGTGACGCTCGTCCCGCAATGATCGTTCCATCTGCGCAATGAGTTCCGGTGGCCTGCCGATGCCACTGAAGGCAGCGACACTTGTGCCTGGACCGGCTGCTGAGACACTCAGTTGCTGGACGGTGATTCCGGGTCGAGCGGGGATGCGAGATGTCAGTTCCAGAAGTTCATCGGGCCAGCTGAAACGGTTCCGTTCCCAGGTCGTCATGGCTGTAACCAGGGCTCGTCGGGGTTCCGTATCACGGACCAGCTCATTAAGTTCCTGCAGCCGTTCCGCCAGTCGCTGATTCTCCGCATCAATTTCATTGAACTGCGATTGGACATACGCACCACCACCGCCGATCAGCAGCAGCATGCCGGCAGCCGCCGTCAGCCAGCGACCACGACTGGATCGCGGAGGCTGTGGCTTGCGCGGCGCCGCGAAATCAATGGCCGGACGAATTCCCCGCGCCGCTTCACTGATTGCTCCCAGCAGCGGAGCATAATCAGCAGAATCCGGAACCGTCTCCAGCGAATTCGACGCGACATCCACCGCCAGATCCAGAACCGAAACATGTTCCACTGCACATTGGTAGTGATCAGCAAATGTCTGGGCCAACCCCTGAGTCTCTTCAGCAGCACCAATCAGAACAACGCGGGAAATACGAGTTCGCTGGGCCAGATGGCCACCCGCAGAAATCAGCGTTCTCTGAGTTTCACCAATCAGAAACTGGGCGGCCTCCGACTGCGGCATGCCCTTTGGCAGACGAATTGTGCGTGACAATAATGGCAGCGCATCCGTGCAGACCAGAACATCCGCCTGCTCGTCGCCGCGAGCCACCAGCAGGGTGGTATCCACTGGCGTTTCACCGTCCCAGCCTGCGGAATTGTCCACGACCACTGCACTGATGTCGCGGACAGCACCAAATGCTCGCAGACAATGCGGCGCCACCAGGATGCCCGTACGGCGACAACCGCTCTGGGCACGCAGGGCAAAGATCTGAGCCTGTTCGTCCGTCATCATGGCCAGCGCACTGACCGTGCGGCTGCCGTCAGCACGAACCGGGTAGGCGATGAAGTCCAGTGCCGAATCTTCGGTGAGCCCCGGCAGATTCTGCACAGCAAGATTCTGAACCAGCAGTGGCAGCTCGTCCGGCGTTGCCGGAGGTACTTCAAAGGTGGTCGAATCCACAGCCCCACGACCAATCAGAATCAGCAATCGCTGCTTCTCAGATTTCGTTTCCTGCACCACCTGACGCAGCAGATCCGGTGCGGCCGTGGTCGCCTGCGGATCAGCCGGAAGCCGCAGGCCGGCATCCACGATTTTCAGTCGGCCACCTCGATCTGCGTCCGCACACGCAAATCTCAGCGCCCGGCCATTCCAGCGCACAGCGAGGAATCGAGCCATCACAAAGTCTCCGGGTTAATCGACAGCATCAAGTGGAATCTGCCTGCTGTCCTCTGCATGTTCATTCGTGGTTCATCGCGCTTCACATTGTCAACAATTCTTCGGTGTTTTTCTGTGCTGTCAGCCAGGGAGTTCCCTCCCCGGACCGCCATTGAGAGGTGTTTCAGGCCCCGGCTTGCCATTCTGTTGCGTTCCATCCCGTGGCGGCAACAGGCTGGGCAGCGGAAACGGCAACTGCTCCGCCGTCACGTCCCTCCAGTATACCCGCTTCGCAGCACCTGACGCAGCATCCACAATCAGTTTTCGACGCAGCACAGGCCCGCCCACGGCACGAAACACAACAAGTTCCGCCTGAAACACATCTCCGATATCGGTGAGTTCCGGCAACACTGTTCGCCACTGCTCCACTGTCAGGACCCCTGCCCGGACCGGCCACAGCAGACTGCGACGTTCAAACGGCTGTAATCGAGTCCTCTGTGCTGCCAGGCCGGCTGCCTGCTCAGGTGTCAGGCCAGGCAGACAACGCAGGACCTCTTCAGAAGCCTCCTGCAGGCTCACCCGTCCGTTGATCACCGGCCCTGGCTCGGTACAGGCCACATCCGTCAACTGCCGGAACAGCAGGTCGGAATCGGCCTGAGTCGATTGCAGGGGACTACGAACCATCGTCGATGGACGATTTCCCGCAGCCGGAACCAGCACCCTGCCATCGACCAGATCGCCCAGCGAACGCAGCCCGGCTGTTGCCACAGCGCCTGCCGGCAATGTGACCCCGTCAGCCGACTGTTCCATCACCCCTGCTGGTTCCGCTGCTGTCAGACCGTAGACGCGTGCCAGCACAAGAAACTGGATCACCGTTTCCGACACTCGCCCCTGCAATCCTGCTCGAATTGCATTCAGATCGGACTGATTGACGTTGACCCGGATAGTGCCATCCGGCTGAGACAATCTTTCGGCTGACCACACCGTCAGCAGTTCACTCAATGGCCGCAATGTGCCGACCGCGGTTCCCGCCTGCAGCTCCGCAGAATCGGTTGAGAATGTCTCCGCTGACAATTCCTGCTGTGGCACAGTCAGGACTGCCTCGCCCCCCTCCGAACCGGCTGCAGGGCCAGCTCCGTCGGATCCACTTCCCGGTGCTGCCGCGGTCGTCGCGGTGGCTGACCCGGAACCGAAAAGCAGCATCGCACTGATGCCACGCACTGCCAGCAATTGCTCCAGTGTGCCTGGTACGGCGTTGGCCGGACGGATCGACAGTCCCAGCCCCTGATAATACTCGGTTTCCGCCCCCTGAGGCCTTGGGGCATCGTCCGCATCCATCCAGTCCAGCAGTGAATCGGCAATGATCTCCGTGACGCCCGGCAGCCGCAGCAGCGCCTGTCGGCCGGCACCCGGATTTGCCTGTTCCCAGCGCAGGACAGTTGCCAGATGCAGTTTGGCTGATTCTGTCGTTACCCCGAATCGCAAATCCGGAACTCCACCCACGGGACGATCCACGGAAATGACTGAAAATCGCCAGACGTCCTCCCCAGCCAGCACGGCCTGCGATTGCAGTTGAGCGATTGCTGTCGAGCCCGCTTCGGACGAAACGGCAGACAGCCCTGTGCCCCCAGCTTCCGTTCCAAGCACTCCAGGGGCGTCAACCGAACGTCCGCAGAACAGACTGGGGTTGTTTGTCAGTCCACCCAGTATCTCACGACGTCGACGCGGCTGACCGGACAGCCACAGCAACTGGGACTCGGCCGAGACCATTGTCTGGCGTGCCTGCAGCAACGAACCGTGCAGACGCACTGCCTCATACTCAGTCGACATTGCTGACAGAAATCCGAACCCCGCCAGGGACAGCATCACGACCAATACCAGCACCACAATCAGCACGACGCCCCGGCGAGGCCACTGACAAAAAACGCTGCCAGCACGTCTCATGGCAGCACCCCCGGCAGACTTTCCAGCGACTCCGACAATCCCGGCATGGCACCGGTGATCGGCTGCAGAATCAGAGTTCTCTCAAGCAGTTCCATCGGGACTGCCTGCTCCGGAGACGGGTTGGCTGCCAACGAATCGTCCGTTACCAGCCCGCCTGCGGCATCACTTGCCGGCACACTGCCTGAGGTGCTCTGCTGCACCTGAGCATTCAGTCGCTCGGCCGCTGCAGCGGAAACCATCCACATTCTCAGCCGCACTGCCACTGGCAATCCGCCCTGAGCACTGCTGTTCCACGAAGACTGCCAGCGACGACCATCAAAGTACTGAAACTGCACCGCCATGGCTTCGGGAATCCGTTCTTCATCGAGAGGGGCGGTCGCCTGCAGTGGCACATCGGCTGCCGCTGATTCCACTGACAGATCGGCTGTTGATTGACCGGCGTTCAGGCTCTGTTCGCGTGCCAGTTGCAGCAGAGTCATCCCGTCCCAGACGTGGCGAGTCAGACCCATGCCCGGCAGGCTTGACTGAGGATCGGCAGAATCTGAAACCGCGGTCGCATTTGCGGACCCCCACGGACGAAACTGCCACAGAATAATCCGCACCATGGGTGTCTGCGCAGCAGACGAAGCTGGCCCCACGGCCTCTTGAGTCGACTCAGTCGCCGCACTTAAAGTCGTCGTCGTTTCCGGCGGGACCACAAGTCGCAGCAGTGTGGATGTGCCTGTCAGCGAGTATTCCGGAAGCCCCCTCGACTGATTCGGCAGGCCCAGTGACTGCAGCCAGACAGGCAGATCCAGTGCTTCCAGCTCCGGTTCCATTGCCAGTGCCAGAGGATCTTCCATCGACTGGTCGAGCAGTGGTTCGATATCCGTGGCCGAAACATCCGCTGCGGATTCCAGAAACTGTACCTGACGTCCGGAATCCGGCCGTGCCACGGATTCCAGGTCGTCCTGCAATTGCGCCATCAGGCTGCGTCTCAGTTGTCGCTCCTCGGACTGCGCCCGCCCGGCTGTCAGCCATGCGTTGTACATCGACAGCAGCCCCCAGATGACTGTCATCAGAGTGGCAGTCAGGACGGCTGCAATCAGCAGTTCGATGAGGGTGTATGCTGAGCGATCAGGCGTGCTGCGGACGGCAGGCAAGCGTCGCTGCATGCGTGTCAATATCATGGCTGCAGTGTCTCCTCGGGAGAACGCTGCCAGAAGGGATTCTCGAAGGCGCCTGCCGGAGCCGGGCCGGAAATCCAGCGTGTCAGTACGAAGCGGCGACGACGAGCCTGTTGCTGGTCACCTTCAGCCACCTCCACACTGAGCGTCCACATGCCGGGAAATGATGCCTGCGGTTGCAGACGCACCGAATACCGCCAACTTACGACGGCGTCCGCTGCCGAGATACCACCAGCAGCCTGAGGTGCTGTCGAGCCGGCTGAGGCGACAGGTACGGCGAACGGGCCAACTGTTGTCTGAATGACCGGCTCTGCCGGCTGTGCCAGTGTGGAGTCCAGTGGCACCAGCGGCTGATCTTCGCTGGCCACCAATGGTCGTGATCCCAGCAGCAGTTCGTTCAGCGTCTGCTCGCAGAGACGCTGCAGGGTATCCAGAGTCTCCGCGGCCTGAGACTGCTCACGCCCCATGCCCGCCAGCCGCGACAACACCACGGCAGCACCCATCAGCATGGCCGTTGCAATGATGACTTCCAGCAGCGAAAATCCGCCCGGATTCCCGCTGATTCTTCGACGACGGCTCATGGCGACACCTGTTCGGTCGTCTGGCTGACAGATCCCTTCACCTGTGAGTCCGCAGCCGAAGCCACGGTGTTCGTTTCAGTGGTCCCCGGACGGAATGGAGTTGTGCAGCTGGCCATGCTCGTCAGTCCGCGAATTGCCACGTCGATGACAAACTGACGCTGCCCGGACAGACGCAGTCGTCGACTGGAAGTGCGGCCGATGGCTGAGAAGACAATACGTTCGGACGAGCCATTATCGGCTGGCGGAAATGTGACGCCCTCCGGAAGTCGGTCACTGCGCAGTACAACCGCTGCTGCCACCGCAGATCCCGCTGCCGGGCCCGCAGTTTCCGCGGCCACGGGAACAGGCAGCTCCGGTTCGTTTTCCACGCTGCTCAGTGGCTGCACCGCAGCCGCTTTTTCGATCCACCACGTTTGACCGCCCGGTTCAAAACGGAACCACACCGAGACACCCTCGCGGATCGCCAGAGCCCTGGATTTGGCAAGTGCCGCCTGCACCTGTTTTGCCGCACCCGTCAGGCGACTTTTGTCAAGCACACCCCGCATCGCAGGCTGCACCAGCGCCGCCAGTGCTGACAGCACAGCCAGCACGATCAGCAGTTCCACCAGCGAATATCCACGCCGCGACATGATCATTCCCGTCAGTTCGTAACCGTCCAGTCCTCGCTCTCATGCCCTCCCTGAAATACCGAACCGTTACCGCTCTCGCACCTGCTGCAGCACCTTTCAAAGTTGCGGCTGCAGACTATGAGACAGTGTTCGTCTGACATGGTGTGTGCCGCCCGCAGTCCGGGGCACACAACTTTCATCAGCATCTGCTCTGCGGTTTACCGGAAACCTGTGCACGCTGCGGCATCATTCTTTGCCCGTGTCACTGCCCGCGCCGTCACCAGTCCAGCTTACAATGTCGTCATCCGTATTCTCCTGTCCGTCCGGACCCCAGGACCAGATGTCGGGGACATTAATCCTGTTGTGAGTCGGCGGATACTCGTAGGCGTAGTTGTTGCCCCATGGATCCTTTGGCAGAGTTTCCGTCTTCAGGTAAGGGCCGTCCCACGTACCCCCGGCGCCTTCAGCACCAGCCGCAGTTGCATCGCCACCACCGGCTTCAGAGGATTCGCCGCTGGCAGATCCTGAACCACCCGCATCTCCCGGTTTGGATACCAGTGCTGACAGTCCTTCTTCGGTCGAGGGAAACCTGTTCATGTCCACCGCGTAACGTTCCAGAGCTGACTGGAACATGCCAATCTGAGTCCTGACTGCGTTGACGTCCGCCTTCTGTTTGCTGCCCAGCAGCCTTGGTCCAATGAGCGATACCAGCAGCACCAGAATCGCCATCACGATCAATAGCTCAGTCAGAGTAAAACCGCGACGCACGGCATCTGTTGTCAATGTCTGTCGTTTCATGTTTCTTTCCTTTCATCAACTCATCGAAGTACTCATCTCGAAGACCGGCAGCAGCAAGGCCACAATCACGAACAGCACTGCACCGCCCATGACCATCAGCAATGCCGGCTCAATCAGACGGACCATCGTGTCCAGCTGCCGAGCCACCTTGCGATCAATTCCATCAGCAACATTTCCCAGTACTCGTTCCAGATTGTTGGCTTCTTCCGCAATGCTGATCATCGCCATGATTCCCGGGGGAATCAGACCACAACGGGCCAGCGGAGTCGACAGGGGTTCGCCGGCGGAGATGTTTTCCGCTGATGTGCGAATGGCTCGGGCCAGAACCACATTGCCGGACGAATCACTGCTGATCTGCAGCGCCTTCAGCATGGGCACTCCGTTACGCAGCAATGTGCCCAGGATTCGGCAGAACCTGCTGACGGCACTGTTCAGTGATATGGGTCCGAAGATCGGGACGCGGGTTTTTGTGCGATCCAGCAGTTCCCTGCCGCGCTCTGACCGGGCCCAGCGTCGCAGCAGCACTGCCGCACCAGCGGCTGCCAGCAGAACCAGCAGCCCGAAACGCCCCAGAAAATCGCTGAGCCACAGCAGGGCAATCGTGGGAACCGGCAGCGTACCCTCGCGCTCCAGTTGAGCAAACAATTCGGAAAACTTTGGTACAAAAAATACGATCAGCACCAATGTGACTGTGAAACCCGCACCGGCCAGAAACATCGGATACGCCATCGCACCGCGGATCTTTGCCCGCAGCTCCTCCTGACGCTCGAGAAATTCTGCGGTCTGCTGCAGCGACGCCTCGAGAAAGGCTCCCTCCGTCCCCGCCCGCACGATCGACAGGGTCAGATCACTGAAAATGTCGCGATGCGCTGACATGGCCTCAGGCAGCTGGCGTCCATCCGACACCCTGGCGCGAATGTCCAGCAGCACTTCCCTGAGGTGTTCATGGGTCACCTGGCGGGCGAGCAGGTCCAGCGCCTGCAGCAGCGGAACACCGTTCGTCAGCAGATCGGCCAGTTGAGTCAGCGTTGCGGCCAGCAAATCCGGACGCACGCCACGCTGCAGCTTCAGTGACAGAAACGGAGCTTTAGCCTGTGTGACCGAGAGCGGGCTGAGCGCCCGCTGAGACAGCAGTGCGAGCACATCCCGACGCGAGTCCGCTGTGATCACGCCGGAGACGTCCTGACCGGACATTGTGCGAGCTTTCCAGGCAAACTCAGGCATCGCATACACTCCACACGCAGCCTTAGTCTGCCTTGGTGACACGCAGCACCTCTTCGATGCTGGTCAGGCCCCGCGACACCTTCAGCCAGCCGTCCTGCCGCAGAGTTCTCATGCCGGAGGCCATTGCCGCGCGACGAATTTCCGCCGTGCCGCGCTTCTCGGCCGCCAGTTGGCGAATCTCGTCATTCGTCACCAGCAACTCGTAAATTCCGAGTCGACCGGAGTAGCCGGTGTTGCGGCAGTGACGACACCCGGTGGCACGGTAGATGGGCGATTGAGCAGTGTAGTCGGACAGCGGGAAATCCGTCGGAACTTCATCCGCTGATGGCATGTAAGGCTCACGACAGTGGCGACAGAGCGTCCGAACCAGACGCTGAGCCATGATGCCCTCGACTGTGCTGCTGATCAGAAATGGTTCAACACCCATATCCGAAAGTCGCATGAATGCGCCGGCAGCATCGTTGGTATGCAGAGTACTGAAGACCATGTGGCCCGTCAGGCTGGCCTGCACTGCGTTCTCTGCCGTTTCAAAGTCTCGAATTTCGCCCACCAGCACAACGTCCGGGTCATGCCTCAGAATACTGCGGAGGCAGGCGGCAAATGTCAGACCCACTTTGTGATTTACCTGAATCTGATTGATGCCCTCCAACTGGTACTCAATCGGATCCTCCGTCGTGATAATCTTGTTCCGCTCGCTGCGGATTTCTGCCAGTGAACTGTACAGCGTGGTGGTCTTGCCGGAACCCGTCGGGCCGGTCACCAGCACAATGCCGTGCGGCAACCGAATCAACTCACGAAACTTCGTGCAGGTGTCCTCCTCCATCCCGACGCCGGACAGAGAAAACTTCATGGCATCCTTGTCCAGTACTCGCATCACCACTCCTTCGCCGTGCAGCATCGGAATGATTGACACGCGAATGTCCACTTCGCGACCCGAAACACGCAGCTTGATGCGACCGTCCTGCGGCACTCGCTTTTCCGCGATGTTCAGTCGAGCCATGATTTTGAGGCGACTGAGTATTGCGGCCTGAAAGCGATTCAGTTCCGGAGGGACAGGCTGGTTCTGCAGCACGCCGTCGATCCGATAGCGAATCTTCATGCCGGCCGCCTGGGCTTCCATGTGGATGTCGCTGGCTCGCGCCGTCACGGCTTCCGTCAGGATATCGTTCACAAGACGAACAACGGACGCCTGCTGAGCCATTGCGGCGGCTTCCGAATCCTCAAAGGACAGGTCGCCCGGCAGCTCCACTTCGTCGTCTGCGGACGCCTGTGCCATCAGGCCGTCAAGCGTCTGAGCACCCACGCCAAGATGTAACTTGATCAGCCCCGCCACCTCTGTTGGCATGGCTGTGCACACCGTGACAAACAGCCCCGTGGCTTCAGCCACAGCATCCGCCGCCTGCACATCAAACGGATTCGAGAGCACAATTCGCAGTGTCTGTTCCGAACGCGACACAGGGAAAATGCCATGCCGATGAATCAGCCGCACCGGGAAATCCTGCAGCAGGTCACTTGCCGGCTGCTCACGACTGAGGTCAATCACCGGCAGGGACACGGCTTGAGCAATTGCGCGGAGCGCATCGAGATCGGTGGCATAGCCGAAATCACGGCAGACACCAGCCAATCCAGACTGAACAAATGTTCGCTGCACGTCGTCCAGTTGGCGAGCCTGCAGGCGGCGCGGTCCTTCACGGAACGTCGCAGGACGCTGAATCAGTGAACTCATGGCAGGATTCCAGTGAAGACACAGCAACCGCCGCAAAACCATGACTCATGGGCAGCAGTTGAAATGTTGGCAGGTAAACTTCAGGAAGGATTCGTCCCGCTGCTGTCAAAAGACGGCCAGCAGTGCGGAAAACAAGGAGAGTCGGGCAGGAGAGTCAGGCGGGACCGCCGGAGTCCAAGCACCAGCGGTGGATTGAGAGTCCTTGGTATGTGTAATCCAGAGTTGCAGGGCGTTCAAGGGGCAAGTGGCAAAACACGAAATTGTGCCGAGGATTACACGAGATGAGATCGTCATTTCCGGACCAGGAATATGCGATCACATGCAGGAAATTCCTGTTTTCGCGGCAGGTGGCTGCCATTTTGGCGGTGTTGGCGAGTCGCAGCACTTGCCGGGATTGCCGATGGAGGGTCGAGGTTCAGGGTCGGCCAACGCCGAATTGCTGCTGCAGACTTGCAGCAAGTTGTTCCAGTTCCTGCAAGGTGCAGGCAGCGAACTGGTGATCTGCCGAAACGGGCAGTTGCAGGAGCTTCTGCAGCAGGATGATCTGCCCCGTCAACATACCTCTTTGGAGACCCTCTGTTCTGCCCAGTTCAATGCCCTCTGATCTGCCGATATCAAGTCCCTGCTGCTGGGCATACAGGAGTCGCGCGGATTCGTCGCGCTGCGTCTTCAGTCGCGCGTTGTATTCGATGAGTTCTTCAGGTGACTGAGCAATCATCTCGAGGACTCCGGCGGCTTCAGCAAACACCTGGTCGGGAAACAGTCGATTCACCTGTTCGGCTGTCAGTGCATCAGCGTGACGAAGAAACTACGCCCAACGCTCCATCGGACTTGCGCTCTACGGCGTTTCAGCCGTGACCTGAAGATGGAAGGGCGCAGTTCGTGATAATTCTGCCCTTCCTTCAGTTGTTCCACATAAGCTCGACTGGTGTAGTAAGTCAGCCTTTGAGCCATTCCGGAAGGCATCGAAATGCGGACTTCGACGTTCAACTGCCGTCCGTGCTCGTCGATGGACTGCGTTGAGAAAATGAATGGTCATCCGAGTGTGGTGTTCACTGCCGAGCAGCTTCTTGAAGGCGTAATCAACGAGCAGAATGATGCCGATGACCATGCGTACCTCGAAGGCAGTCAGACACTGCTGCAAAAAAACAAGGTGGTTTTAAATTACACTACCCATGGGAGGACGTAAATACAGCACTATATCAAGTGGAATCTGCGAAAATACGGAGACGAATCCCGCAGAACTTCGCTGCCGGTCAACACTCCACGAACGGCTCCCGGACGACCGACAGACCGCAGCACACCGACCACTCGCGATCGTGCCCCGCTGCACGACCCGCACCCGGTCAGGGCGGACTCCACGGGCAAAAGTCGTAGCCTGGGCTTTAGCCCGGGCACGAACTTCTCGTCGTCCTTGAAATCCCCATTGTCTTTCATGGGATGGGGCCGAGCAGGAATGACGCCAGGGACAAAAACCGTAGCCTGGGCTTTAGCCCGGGCAACTTACGCACCCCACCACCCCAAAAACACCGCGTTTTTCAACCGGAGGAAGTTGGGTTGATACCCCCAGCCGACTTTTGTCCCCCGCGTCAGGAATATCCGATTCAATGGACGTGACATCCTTCCGTGGCCGAAAACAACGACGGCCCACGCAATCGCAAACGGACCATCGCGAGGTGAAAAACATCCGTGTTTATCGGGTGTGGTTGACTTGCCCGGGCTAAAGCCCAGGCTACGGGTTTGCAGTGCCGCCGGGCTAAAGCCCAGGCTACGGTTTTGCAGTGTCGGCGGGCTGAAGCCCACGCTACGGGTTTTGTTCAGGGTGTCGGGAAAGCCCAGGCTGCCGTGGGGGCCTCGGTGTCATTCCACACGCTGCATTCAACGCCCCAGCACCTCGTCCAGCACCTGCATCACTCGCCGCGAGTTCACACGCTCCAATGGCAACAGTCGCACACTCCGCGCCCGCGATGCACTCGACGTTTCATCCAACTGACGCACCAGCTCACCAATCTCCTCAATCAGATTCTGTGGCGCCTTCAGTACCAGCGAATTCGTCTCCCGCTGCACCTCAACAGTCAACAGCGGAGCGGATGACTGAGCGTTGATCTGACGCAGCACACTGGCTACTGAACTGTCAATCCCCGCAGGGATCTCAATCGCCCGACGACTGCCTCCGGCACTTAGCTCCGTCCGATAGACCCCCTGGAGCACCTCCTCAATCTCCGCTGCATCCGCATGCCGAACCTCCACCACTTCTGTCCGAAAAACACGCCCCGAATCCGGCAGTTTCTCCGTGTCCAGAATCTCCAGCAATTGCTCAATCCGATCCCGGTCCGTGCGTGATCCGTAAACGATCAGGGCATTCAGGCGAGTCTCCGGGACAATCACCACGGATCCAAAGGCCAGCAATCCCGCTCGACTGGTATACACCGACTGCAGCGTCTCAGACACATCTTCCGCGCCCGCATTCCGCAACTGATACACGGAAAAATCCCGACTACGCTGTCCACCCGCTCGCGAAAATGCAGTCCGCACAATCGATTCGAGCTGATCCAGGGCCCCGCGGTCCTCAGACGCAATCGTAATTCGATCCACACCCGGAATCACGACCACCGCCGGCAACTCATCTGCCCCAGCCACCTTGGCCGCCGCAGCCCTGATTGCACCCTCCCGTGATTCGTCCTGAGGACCACACTGCGGATCAGACGCCGGTGCCGGTACTGGTGTCGGCTCAGCAGTACCACCAACCGCGCCACTGCCAGGTTGCAGTACCCGCAGCGGGTTCCGCCGAATTCGCGGCCACAGATCCTGTATTCTCCGCACCGCTCCGTCCACATCACCCGTCACCGGAATCACTCGGACATTGCCACCAGCGCCCCCGACTGCAGACTCCGCAGCACCACCACCCGGCTCCACCGCCACCGCCGGTTCGCCCATCTTCTGCAACAGCAGTCGAATGTCCTGCAGTTGTTTTTTTGTCCCGCGCAGCAGCAGTTGCTGACTGTCTTCGTCCGCCTGAATCGTCGGATAATCACCGGTCTTCACATAGCTGTCACCGTACAGGCTTTCAATGGCATTCTGAGCAGCCTCAGCACTCAGCACCCGCAGCGGAATCACATCCATTTCCTTCGGATCACTCTGCTGCAATCGCTCCATCACACCCCGCACCGCCTGTTGGCCAGCAGCCGTTGTGGAAATCACCAGCTGCTGAGTCGTTTTCTCCCACGAAATCAAAGCCGCCGGGTCCAGCGACTGCAGCACGTCCCGTACCACCTGCTCCGCTGTATCTCCATTCATGCCCGGCAAAGCATACATTTCCACCTGTCGCGGTTCAGCGGCCGCTGGCGGTTCCAGTTCCGACACCAGTTTTTCAATCACGGCGTGCTGTTCGGGTCGCGCCACGGCGATCAATGCTCGCGCCTGCTCGTCCACCGAAATCCGCACATTGTCCGTGCGATTGAACAGCGACTGCAGTGCAATCGAAAGTGAGCTGCCGTCGGAATTCCGCAGTCGATACGTTCGCGGCTCAGCCGTCACGCCCGCCGACTTCCGCACCATCATCTGCTGCACCACTCGTTCCACCGTCTGATGCTGCTCGGCTGTCGCCGTCGCTACAAGCACCTCCTGTGATGTATCCGTGACAAATACCGCGTCCGGGTACAGTCGCTCAAGAACCTCCTGAGCTTCATCCGCTTCAAAGGGACGCAGCCAGTAACTGCGAGTGTCAAGGCCGTTGCTGCCTGTGCCACCTGACTGCCCCAGCATTTGCTGCACCTGCTCACGCACCGCCGGCATTTCGGCTGCCGGAGCACTGATGAAGAGCTGACGCCCAATGCGGTCCGGAGTCACCGTGACGGCCGCTGACAACACCGACTGCAGAGCCTGCTGAGCTGCCAGTCCATCCATCGTTCCCAGCCGAAACACCGCCAGCTCCCGCGGTTCAGCCGCTGCCGGAGCCTGATCGAGCTGCTCGATCAGACTACGGATCTCCGCGTGCTGGTCATCCTTCGCCACGACTACCAGTCGGCCAGTGCGATCGTTGCCTGTGATCCGAATACCATCAAATCTGGTATACAGTGACTGCAGCAGAGTCTGCACGTCGACAGCACCCGCGTGTTTCAATTCATAAATCTGCGGCACCGCCACCGCACCGTCCAGTCCCTTGCCCTTCAGTTCATCCGTGATCTTCTGAATTGTCACATGCTGCTCCGGAGTTGCCGTGGCGATCAGCAGCTTACGATCGGCGTCAATGAACAGTCGGGCGTCCGGATACATCGCCAGCAGGGCTTCCTGGGCTTCATCAGCATTCGGAGCTCCCACAAAGTAGGTGCGAGTTTCCCGACCGGGCCCCGCCAGACCCTCCGTAATCTGCTGCAGCATTCTGCCGATTTCCGCCTGCTTCTCCGCTGTCGCTCGCACAAACAACTGTCGACCTCCGGCGTCGGCCGTCACCTGCACGGATGCGTCCACCAGAGGCTGCAGCACCTGCAGAACTGCGGCCGGAGTACTGCCCTTCAGCGGATACACCTGCAGTTGAACTGCCGGAGCGACGGACTGCGGAGCCAGTTGCTGCAACACCTCGTCCACCAACTGGTGATCTCGCGGCGCGGCATTCACCAGCAGTCGCCGACCGGCTTCATCAGGCGTCAGTGTGGCGCGGGGAGCCAGCGGCGTCAGAGTCGCCACGGCCACGGCCGCTGTCAGGCCCTCGGGCAACGGATGACTCTGCAGTTTTCGCTCCCGTTCACCCTCCGGCAACTGCAGCTCCTGCAGCAGTGACTGCACTCGCTCCTGCTCAGACTCAATCGCTGTCACCAGCAGTCTGCGATTCACGGCGTCCACGGTCACCGTAGCCCGCGGAACCTGAACGGCCAGCAGCTGCGCAGTGCTGGTCACATCCAGTCCCTCGACCGGATGAATGCGAAACAGTTTTTCGGCTGGCTGAGCCTGCAGAGCCTGCAACAGCAGACTGACCTGCTCATGCTCAGCCGCAGCCGCCATCACCAGCAGCCTTTCACCGGTCGGATCAGCCACCACCTGCGCTCGCGGCACAGTCGTCGCCAGCAGCGTCACGGCCTGAGTCGACTGCAGTGCCGGCACCGGGTACACCTGCAGCGTACGATTGGCCAGCACATTCCCTGCCTGCGAATCCAGCTGCTCAATCAGGTCCCGCACAGACTGATGCTCGTTCGCTGTCCCGAAGACCACCACCCCGCGGCCGGCGGAATTCAGGCTGACACGTGCTGTGGGAGTCACGCTGGCAAGAATCGTCAGAATGGCAGTGGGTTCCACGTGCTGCAGAGGATAATTCACCACAGACCGCAGCCCGCCCTGAGGCTGTTCGGCCAGCAACTGCTGCAGCGAATCGGTGACCTTCTGCTGATCAGCCGCTGTCGCCCAGACCACCAGACGCCCGGATCCCGAGTCAATTCGGAACTGGCCATCCGGCGCTATCAGTTTCAGTGTGGCCAGAAACTGCTCGGGCTCTGCCACAGCGGCGGGATACAGCTTCAGCACCGGCTGCATGTCCGGTCCCTGATTCGTCTCCAGCTGCTGCAGAATTGTCCGCGCTTTCGCCTGCTCGAACGGCACGGCGTTGACGGAAATCTGCCGCGCCCTCGCATCCACGACAACCGTGCCCGACACAATCTGCTTCAGCACCGCGGCAGCCTGCTCAGGGTTGGCATGAGTCACCGGATAGACAATCAGTTCAGGCGGGCCACTGGCGGCCGCAGCCGAAGCCGGAATACGGCCCAGAACCGTTTCAATCAACCGCAGATTGGCAACTGTGTCCGACACCATCAACTGCGACGTCTGCGGCAGAGCTTTCACCTTGCCGTATGTTCCCAGTAGCGGCTGTACCTCTGTCACCACTGTTTCCGGCAGACGATTTTCCAGCGGGAACAATACCGTGACAAATTCGAAACGGCCGCGAGTCGACAGTTCGGTCGGACTGATCCGGGGGATCGCCCCTTCAGGCAGTCCGGACTTCAGATCAAGGCACATCAGCATTCGCTCGCGACGCACCAGCGTAAACCCTTTCGTCAGCAGCCAGCCATTCAATAAATCAACGGCGGCCGTGGTGGAATAATCCTTCGAGTCTGAGTAGCTGAAGACTCCGGGAGGCGGTGTTTCCATCACGAGCGACAGGTCGGCTTCCCGCGCGACCCAGTCAAGCACCTCAGGCCACTTCTGAGCGCGAAAGTTGAACCGCAGCTGCTTTTCACTGAACAGGGCAGCAAACAGCCGCTGCTGGTCTTCGGTCAGCAGACTGCGAAAGGCCGCGTCCGACTGCTGCACCGCCGTCGCTCGTCCCGCCTCATCTGTCGCAGCCGTCAATGCCGCCTGCCGCTGCTCGAGCAACTGCCGCATCTGTCCGGTCTGCTCTACCGAAAGATTCAAGGCCGCTGCAATTCCGGGATCTGCCAGTCGAGCAAAATCCAGAGCCGCTGCTGTCGCCGGGACCGTCGCCTGAGCCCCCGAGGTCGCCGCTGCGGGGGCCGTCTGAGCCCGGAGCGGGGCTGACTGAGCGGAAGTCAGACACACGACGCAAATAACAACTCGCGCGAAAGACATGGTCTGCATGCGAACACTTCTTCAGCAGGCGGGAAAATTCAGGCGGGAAAACACGGTCGTCAGCAACAATCCAGAACGCAGATCCGCAGTCTAACAGCAAATCAAACTGTTCTCATCCAATACGCGCAAATTCACACGTTCCTGCCAGTCGTTACCCTTGGAACCCCCTGACCGAAGGGTTCGTCCGGGCAAATCTGACGCCGTTGACCAAAACCGTAGCCTGGGCTTTAGCCCGGGCAACTTACGCACCCCACCACCGCAAAAACACTGCGTTTTTCCACCAAAGGAAGTCCGTCTCACACTCCCATTCGACTTTTGTCCCTCGCGTCAGGAATGACGCGAGGGACAAAAGTCGGCTGGGGCCGTCAAATCGACTTCAGTTCATCGAAAAACATCGTGTGTTTGCGGTACGGGGCCGAGCAGGAATGCTCGGGCTACCTTTTGTCCTCGGCGTCAAATCTGACGAGGCGAAAAACGCAACCTCTCCGTAGCCCGCCAGATCTCAAACCCAGTCTAACTGCAGTGGCACCCTTTGCCACAGAAATCCCGCGCACCGCGTGCTCTCACGCACCTCCACGCACCGGTTCTCACGAATCACACGACCGCAACGCACCGGATCTGCAGGATTCCCCAATCCGGAAGAATCTGCGGAATCTGCCGAAGTGCTGCCGAAACAGCACAAGCCTGCCGCCTGTACACTGAATTCTCGGCAGTTTTCTGCCACGAGTCACGACACCGACCCGCGCCGGAACCGCGATTCCTGCTGTCCGTGACGGCCTCGTCTAGCCCGCCACTGCAGCCCTCCGTTAGCCTGACCGCCCTGCCCTTGCTCGGTATCGCCCGAGCCCCTTCAGAACGAGTCTCGCCCGGATCCGGAATTCCTCATGTCGTCGCCTCGCATGCCACTGCTGACTCTGCTGTTCTGGCTGCTCACCTGTACGATTTCCCGGTCCGTCATGGCTCAGGAATCGCCCACTCTGCGAACCTATGCCGTACCCGCAGGACGCACAGTTGAAGCACAGCGGATGCTGCAGGAACTGGCCGGTCCCGATGCCGAGCAGGCCACGATCGAAGTTGATGAAGACAATCAGCAACTGCTGATTTCCGGTTCGCCGCAACTGCACACACTGACCAGACAACTGCTGCAACAACTGGCGACAACGGCCGGCGATGCGGAAACCGCTGCCGCCGCCCCACGACCTCGCGTTCGGCAGGTCGTCGAACCGCCCGAGCTGAAAACCTATCGCACGGAACCCTCCGGTGCGCGGAATCTGCTGCCCGCCGTGCGTCGCCTCGCCGGTAGTTCAGCCCGAGTTACCCCGGGACCGGGTGATGACCTGCTGTATGTTTCGGCAGCTCCCTCGATTCACAAACGGCTGCTGACCATGTCAGAACTGCAACCCGTCGACACTGACGCCGCCGCCGGTGCTGAGCGTCGTTCGAACACCGTGCGGTCTGCCGCAGCGTCTGCTTCGCGAACCGTGAATCTGCAGGCATTGACGGTCGAGGAGGCCATGGACTCGCTGTCCACGATGCTGGGCGATAACTTCCGACAGACCGGCAGTCAATGGGTTGTGCAGAAGGGACGGACCAGACGTGCTGCCCTGCTGGTGCAGCCGGCCGCCAACAGCATTTCCGTTTCCGGTGATGCACAGCTCAGCGATCAGTTGTGTCGACTGCTGACGCAGCTGGATGCCGCACGAGATTCCGGTGAAGCGGATGCCATTCACTTTGTGAGTTTGTCGCAGATGGAACCGGCAGTGGTGCAGCGCGCCGTCCGGTTATGGCAGCAGGCTGCCGGTCAGTCGGGGCAGTCGGAGGCTGCGGAACCGGGGCGTCAGTCGCCGGACGGTGCTGAGATTCCTGAGCAGGGGAATCTGCGTCGCTCGCGACCGCTGCGGATGGCGTCATTCAGCACGCAGCAGGCTGCGGCCGAGCAGGCGGCTGCTGGTGATGAGCCGGCGGGGCCTCCGCTGCGTCGGCCTTCGGCTGATGTGCAGGTGGAAGCGCTGCCGGATCTGGACGTGATGATTCTCAGAGGCCGTGATCCGGACGTGGAAGAGCTGTCGCGGATCATTCAGGAGATTGAACGGCTCAGTCTGGAGACGACCCCGGAGATTGAAGTGGTGTATCTGCAGCATGTGCGGGGTGAGAATCTGAATGAGCTGATTGAGAACGTGCTGCAGGACCTGACGGGGCCGTTGCAGGGACGCGTTTCGATTACGCCGCTGGTCAAGCCGAATGCACTGCTAATGGTGGGTTGGGGTGAAGCGGTGCAGGCGGCCAAATCGCTGGTGCAGAAGCTGGATGAGTCTGTGATGCCGGAGACGCAGTTGGAGGTGTTTCGACTGCAGCGTGCGTCGGCGTCGGCGGTGGAAGCGACGATTGCCGAGTTTCTGAACAATCGTGGCGGGTTGGGTCCCGAAGTGACAGTGACGGCTGACAACCGCACCAATTCACTGCTGGTGAATGCTGCCCCGCGGGATCTGGCCGAGGTGCGGCTGCTGGTTGAGCAGTTGGACGTGGACAGCAGTGAGTCTGTGAATCAGGTGCGAATTGTGGTCCTGAAGAATGCCCTCGCTGCGGATATTTCGACCACGCTCAATGCCATGCTGCTGGCGGCTCGTGGCGGAGCGGCGGCGGGTGGTGCCACCGGACGCAATGCCGCGCTGGAACTGTTGCTGACACAGCCGGATGGCAGTCGGATGGCGGCTGCGGGAATGCTGGAAGATGTGCGGATCGTTGCGGATGCACGGACCAATCGGCTGTTTCTGACCGGGCCCACGGAAAGCCTGGATCTGCTTGAGCAGTTGATACAGACGCTGGATGAAACACCGGCAGCGGCAGCCCAGATCAAGGTGTTTCAGGTGACGAACGGCGACGCCAGTGAGCTGGTGCTGGTACTGCGATCGCTGTTTCCGGAAGGCGGAGTTTCCACGGTGCCGCAGCTGGCAGTGGCTGAGGGTGAAACGGCTCTGGTGCCGGTGCGATTTTCTGTGGACATTCGTACCAACAGCATCATTGCCACCGGCAGTCCGGGTGATCTGAAGATCATCGAGGTGCTGCTGCTCAGGCTGGACGAGGCGGGGACGCAGGAACGCATCAACAAGGTGCTGCGGCTGAAGAATTCACCGGCTCTTGATGTGGCCAATGCGGTGAATAATTTTCTCCGCAGTGAACGCACTGTGGCTTTGGCGGCGCCGGGGCGGCAGAACCCGTTTGCCCAGATTGAATCGGAGGTTGTGGTGGTGCCGGAGCCGGTGGGGAATGCTCTGATCATCAGTGCCACACCGCGGTACTTTGATCAGATTCTGGAGTTGGTTGAGGGGCTGGATGCACAGCCGCCGCAGGTGATGATTCAGGTGATTCTGGCCGAAGTGGAACTGGACAATCTGCAGGAATTCGGGGTGGAGCTGGGGCTGCAGGACTCGCTGCTGTTTGATCGCAGCGTGCTCAGCAATGTGGTGAATCCGGCGGCAGCGACTGTGAATCCGGGCTTCAACTTCAACAATCAGCAACTGGGCAATTCGGCATCAGCCGCATCGATGGCCGGGAAGGGGAAAGTTGGGGGGCAGGCACTGTCCCATTTCAGTCTGGGGCGGACCAGTGGTGACACCGAGTATGGCGGGCTGGTCCTGTCGGCCAGCAGTGAGAATATCAGTGTGCTGCTGCGAGCCATGAATCAGTCGCGGACCATGGAAATTCTCAGCCGTCCTCAGGTGATGACGCTGGACAATCAGCCGGCATTCATTCAGGTGGGCGAACGAGTTCCCCGGATCACGGGGACCTCGATCAATCAGGTTGGGCAGGTGAACAGTGTGGCGCTGGAGAATGTCGGGTTGATTCTGGGGGTGACTCCAAGGATCAGTCCTGAAGGCATGGTGGTGATGGAGATTGATGCAGAGAAGTCGGATGTGGGGCCTGAGATTGAAGGGATTCCGGTTTCGGTTTCCAGTCAGGGGCAGGTGATTCGGTCTCCGCGAGTCAACATCACGACGGCGCAGACAACCGTCAGTGCAGCCAGTGGGCAGACGATTGTGATTGGTGGTTTGATTACGACCGACAATCGGACGGTGTCTCGGCGAGTCCCCTACCTCAGTGACATCCCGCTGCTGGGGCAGTTGTTTCGGTATGATTCGGGATCGAACAATCGTCGCGAGCTGTTGATCATCCTGACGCCGCACGTGGTGCGGGGGCCGGAGGAGGCTGAGTTGCTGAAGCAGATGGAGATGTCTCGGATGTCATGGATCTCGTCGGACATCTTTGACTGGATGAATCCGCAGATGCCCATCAGCAGCAGTCTGGACAGCGATCAGGTACCGACGGTGTATCCCGACAGGACTCCCAGTGCCGGCAGTCTGCCGACCCCGGTGCCGGACCCCGAGCCTGCCGCGAAAACGCCTGCGGTACCGCCGGTACCGGCAGACAAGGTGACGCCGCAGACCAGCGGCACGCCGGCGGTGAAAGCCGTGGTGCCGGAATGGAAAATCGAACAGACGACCGCGGAGAAACGTCCATCGGCCGTGCGGCAGCTGGCATGGCAGAAAGAGAAAAAGACCGCAGTCAAACCCGCCACGAATCAACGCACCCCACGTCCGTGAAATGCGTGAACCGCCTGAAAACTGAAAACTGAAAACTGAAAACTGAAAACTGAAAACTGAAAACTGAAAACTGAAAACTGAAAACTGAAAACTGAAAACTGAAAACTGAAAACTGAAAACTGAAATCCCCCTCGCCCCCACCGTATCGGCGATCGTGCTCAGGAAATCCCATCAACAGATCTCGGGCTGGAAAGACGCGAGGGACAAAAACCGTAGCCTGGGCTTTAGCCCGGGTCAGTTACGCACCCCAGTACTGGAAAAACACTGAGTCTTTCAACCGGAGTAAGTTGTTTTGCCACTCCCAGCCCACTTTTGTCCCCCGCGTCTGGAAAGCCCGAGCTGCCTCAATTCGTGTTCATTCGTGTTCATTCGTGGTTCCAAACCGCCCCTGCATTCCCCTTTGCGATTATCCGTGCAAATCCGTGTCAATCCGTGGTGAAATGTCCCCTGCCCCTCCGTGGCCGCGGGCCTGCTCAGGAAATCCCATCAACAGATCTCGGGCTAAAGCCCAAGCTACATCAATTCGTGTCCCTCCGTGGCGAAAAACCGTGATTCTCATCCCCTCTCCAACGCGACTGATCCTGCTTGTCTGTGTCACCCTGCTGCCGGGCTGCATGCTTGGCACTGGTGCTGCCGGTCTGTTCAGCCGCGACAAGCCTGAGTATCTGACGCCGCGGCAGATGGTGCCGGTGTGGTCGGATACGGTGTTGCATCAGTCGGGGGAACCAGCCACACGAGGAGTTGGTGGACGGATCATGTTTTACGGGCTGGACAAGCATAAGGCGGTGCGGTCCGAGGGCACTTTGGTGGTGTATGCGTGGGACGACAGTCAGGGGATGCAGGAGCGGAGTCCGGATCGGAAGTTTGTGTTTCCGGCGGAAGACCTGCAGCAGCATTACAGTCAGTCGCGGCTGGGGCATTCGTACAGTTTCTGGCTGCCGTGGGATGCGGCGGGCGGTCAGTTAACGCATTTGACGCTGATTACGCGATTTGTCAGTAAGGACGGAGCGGAATTGACATCGGCTCCGGCGCATGTGGTGTTGCCGGGACCGGGGGATGGTGTGCCTTTTTATCAGTCACTGGCGAAATCGCGGCGGCTGCGGGGAAATGACGCGGACGAGCTGCGGGACATTGGGGGCGAGTCGGATGAGGTGGCTGTGGATCAGGTGGCTGTGGATGAGGTGGCGGATGGTCCGGTGACGCCGCTGTCCCGGAATCTGCGGCGGGGGCGAGTTTTGGGGCCGCGTGCACCGCAGCGTGACCCACTGGAGATCTCGGTCAGCCCGGAATTTTTAGCGCGGCATGCGGGCGTGACATCGGCGGCGATTGCAGTGGACGATCAGCCGCGATTGCCGGGCATGCTGCAGGCACCGCCACCGCAGGCTGGGTACGGGCAGGGTTCGGCCGAGGACAGTGGCGGGGGTGTGACGGGTGGTGTGACCGGAGGTGTGCGAGCGATCAGGGATCGCGAAGTTTTGCGGGCGGCTTACGAGCGGGTCGAGGAGCCTGTGGATCAATTGTCAGAAGATTCTGAACTGACTGAATCCCGGGTTCCAGCATCAGCAGCAGTTCGATCTTTTGGCGATCCTCGGCGGAAGGCACCACTCCGCGGACAGTGGCCGACTGCTCTGCCGACGACACCTCGACAGACATTCCGGCGGACTGCAGATAGTCATTGACGGAGTTGGAGACGGGCGAGCTGCGGCGATTGCGGAGTGCCGTGGCGGCGGTATTGAGCTCACTGGCCGGCCGCAGTCGTTCGTTATAGAGGCCTGTGACGCGAGGAATTCTGGGGCGGTTGACGGGTGGCCGAGCCTCGGTCATACCGATGGCCGACCCCACAGCGGCCTGAGCGGTACCTTCACGACCGACAAAATCCGCGGCCGCATCGGCTGCAGTGGTCCCTCCGACGAAACCACCGGTCTGACGTTCCTCGCGCAGGAACCGCTGCGGCACAGCGGACTGGGACGCGGATGCAGCGTTTCCGCCGCCGCTGCCACTGCCACTTCCGCCACTGGCATTTGCCGCGCGACCAGCCAATCGTTCATTGCGATTACTGATTGAACCACCGACTGAGCGTTGTCCGAACAGCCCCTGAGCACAGCAGTCCGAGCTGAATCCTGCCACCGAGGCCAACATCAGTCCGGCAACACACAGCGTCCGCGACCCC
>Ga0255094_1000263_pt1 | contig 30320 bp, 22 predicted proteins | sample Colum_Law_RepB_8_2_FD_188434 | JGI IMG/M metagenome (GOLD analysis project Ga0255094, IMG submission 188434) | Freshwater microbial communities from Columbia River, Oregon, United States - Colum_Law_RepB_8d | ecosystem: Environmental > Aquatic > Freshwater > River | place: USA: Oregon...
CCCCTGCACACTGAGACTTGAGAACCGCCAACTGAGAACTGCCAACTGCCAACTGCCAACTGCCAACTGAGAACTGAGAACTGAGAACTGAGAACTGTTTTCAAACCCGCGGTTTGGCGGCTCCGCCAACAAGTTCCAGTTGCACTGTCCGCTCTTCAATCGCGCGTTCCACCGCTGTCGCTGCGTCGGCCGCCAGTATCCGATTGCCCGCGGTGTACGTCTGCTGAATCTGCTGCGGACTCCGCGCACCCACAATCGCTGATGTCAGCTCCGGACGACGCAGGGTCCACGCAATCGCCAGATCCGTCAGTGACCAGCCGAGGTCATTCGCAATCCGACGCAGGTGCTCGACAAATCGCAGATTGATGTCCAGTTGCGGAGCCTGAAACCGCGGATCCCGCGAACGATGGTCATTCTGCGACAAGCCCGCTGCACGCTCCTGAGAAAATGCGCCAGTCAACAGCCCCTTCCCCAAAGGACTGTAACACACCACTCCAATCCCCTGCCGGCCACAAAACGGCAGGATCTCGGACTCGATATCCCGAGCAATCATGCTGTAGGGTGGCTGCTGTGACTGAATCGGATGAATCGCCTGCAGTCGCTGCATCTGCGCGACCGAGTGATTCGATACGCCGATGTATCGCACCTTCCCCTGACGCTGTAAGTCCACCAGCGTCTGCCAGCCCTCCTCAATCTCCTCGTCCGGCTCCGGCCAGTGCATCTGAAACAGGTCAATGCAGTCGACCTGCAGGCGCCGCAGACTGGCCTCGCATTCGGAAATCACACTGGCACGCCGCAGACACCTGCCAATCTCGCCATTGCCCAGTGCCACTCGACCACACTTCGTCGCCACCAGCGGACGCTCAGCCGCAGGAATCTGCTGCAACGCCCGCGCGACCAGTTCCTCACTGCGCCCCTCACCATAAATCGCCGCCGTGTCAACCCAGTTGATCCCCAGACGCACCGCCTCAGTCACGGCTGACACCGCAGCCTGATCATCCTGATCGCCCCAGCCGAATTTCCAGTCCCCTCCGCCAATCGCCCACGTGCCCAGTCCGATCAGACTGAGCATCGGACCGCCGGTCCCCAACTGACGCTGCTGCATAAAAATGGTCCTGTCCCGGGTTCAATCGGCCCGCATCTCAGTCACGAGCGGGAATAAAGTTTCGCAGATACGTGCACGCCAGACGCAGGGATGCTGTCCGGTCCTCCAGACTGCCTTCCCACGCCCGATCCTCAACCTCCACACACACCGGACCACGATAACCACAGTCGTACAGAACCGAAAAGAATCGTCCCCAGTCCACATCACCCATGCCCGGCAGCTTCGGAGTATGGTACTGGTTGGGATGCGCTAAAATCCCCACGCGATTCAGTCGCTCTCGGTCCAGCCGCACGTCCTTCGCATGAATATGAAACAGACGACTGCTGAACTCACGCAACGGACCCAGATAGTCCATCTGCTGCCAGATCATATGCGAAGGATCATAGTTCAGCCCCAGATTCGCCGAACCCACGTCCTGAAACAGCCTGACCCACAGGTCAGGACTGACCGCCAGATTCTTGCCACCCGGCCACTCGTCCGCCGTAAACAGCATCGGACAGTTTTCGATTCCGATGCTGACCCCCAACTGCTCGGCCAGACCCACCAGCGGCTTCCAGACCTGCAGCATCCGCGGCCAGTTGTCCGCCACCGATTTTGTCCAGTCACGACCAATGAATGTGTTCACACGAGTCAGCCCCAGTGCATGCGCAGCCCGAATGACAGTCTCCAGATGCGCTACCGCAGCCGCTGATTCGCCAGCAATCGGACTGAGCGGATTCGGATAATAGCCCAGCCCGCTGATCGCGACCCCCGTTCGCTCCGTCACCTCACGAATTTCCGCCACCGCAGCGGCATCAATCGCCGCAGTGTCAATATGACTGACACCCGCGTACCGCCGCTCCGCTTTACCCACCGGCCAGCAGCACACTTCCACACAGTCGAAACCAATGTCCGCCGCCGTCTGAAACACCTGCTCAAATGACAGATCCGGCAGGATGGCACTGACAAAACCCAATTGCATAGTTTTTCGCCCGACTCAAAACACACAAAAAGGGCAACAGCGGAAAACTCCGCTGCGGCCCCCCCCTGAACCGTACTGCCCACTCAACCCAGCTGCTCGCGGACCTGCTCCAGCAGCTTCTTCGTGGCCCGAATCCCCGCGTACTCGTCCAGCCTGCTGCCTTCGTACTCGATGCCGACAAACCCCGAGTATCCAGCGGCCAGCACAATCTTCATCATCTTCAGATAGTCGGTCTTTGTCTCGTTGCCGGCATCATCGAAATCGTGCGACTTGGCACTGACCGCCTTCGCAAATGGCATCAGCTCTTCCACACCCCGGTAACGGTCATACCACTCCTCGCCGGTGATGCGGAAGTTGCCAAAGTCAGGCAGAGTACCGCAGTTCGGCAGATTCACAGCCTTCATCACCCCTGCCAGCCACGCCCCGTTCGAAGACAAACCACCATGGTTCTCGACGATCACGTTCAGACCATGCTGAGCAGCAAACTCACTTAATGCCCGCAGGCCATCCGCCGCACGGAACATCTGCTCTTCATAGGTGCCACCACTGCCCGCATTCACGCGAATGGAATGACAGCCCAGAGTCTTTGCGGCCTCCACCCAGCGATAATGATTCTCGACTGCCTTCGTCCGCTTCGCCAGCGACGGATCACCCAGATTGCCCTCGCCGTCAATCATGATCAGCAGGATCTTCACGCCCACATCACCCGCACGCTTCTTCAGCTCGGCCAGATACGCGGCATCCTGAGCCTTGTCCTTGAAGAACTGATTCACATATTCAATCGCATCAATCCCGAATTCCTGCTTCGCTGTCGCCGCAAAATCCAGATTGTTCAGCTTCCCAGCAAACAGTGTCTTGTGCAAAGACCACTCGGCCAGAGAAATCTGAAACTTCGCAGCCGCAGCCGCAGTCGCAAACGCTGAAGAACCCTGCAACGTCGCTGCCGCCGCAGCCACCGTTCCGGCCAGAAATGATCGCCGGGATGCCTGAATGTTCATAAAAATCACTTTCCCAAAAAACCGTCCGGAAAAAATCGGCCCGCAGCCAGTGTACCGGTCCGTACCGGGTTTCTCAAATCCACGGAATTCAGAAGCTGTGCAACGGCCGGATTCACCGCCACTGCTATGCTGAATGCGTTTCAATCCCGCAATCCCGGAAAACCGATATGCCAACACCCCTCCCCGGCGCACCGCCGCAGATTCTGATCGTCGGCTGCGGCTACACCGGCCTCCGCGCCGCTCGCTTCTGGCTGCAGGCCGGGTATTCCGTCGCCGCCATCACTCGCTCCACCGCCCGAGCTGCCGAACTGCAGCAGCAGGGCCTGCAGACCATCGTCACTGATCTCGCCGCCGACTCCCCGGTGCCGCAGCTTCCCGATTGCCCGATCATCGTCTGGTCCGCCGGCTACGACCGCAGCTCCGGCTGCACACGCCGACAGCTCTGGATCCACGGCCTCGAAAAACTGCTCCGCAGCCTGCCCGACCGCGGGCAGCCACGCCGAGTGCTCCTGACCTCCACGACCGGCGTCTATGGCGACGCCAGTGGCAGCACCGTGGACGAAAGTACCCCGCCACAACCTGTCCAGGAAGGCGGCATCGTCTGTCTTGAAGCCGAACAACTGCTGCAGTCCTGGTGCCAACAGCACAATCACACCGCCGTCATCCTGCGACTTGCCGGCATCTATGGCCCACACAGACTGCTGCGAAGGCTGCAGGATCTGCGTGACCAGCGACCCATTCCAGCCAGCCCCGACGAATGGCTCAATCTGATTCATGTCGATGACATTGTCACCGCACTGGATCACTGCGCTTTCAGCAGCAATCCACCGGCCGTGATGAATCTCGCCGCCGCTGAAACCGCCACTCGCCGGACCTACTATCAGACACTCGCTGAACTGGCCGGTACACCCGCACCCGTGTTCCAGCCCACCGCCGCATCCTCAACCCGCGGCAGCAGTGGCAATCGCCGCGTCAGCAGTCTCGTGCGACCGGTACGCAGACTGACATTTCAATACGAAAACTGCCGCTCAGGACTGATTCAGGCCCTGGCGGCAGATGCAGAACTTCATTGACCGGTCGAAGTCCGACTGAACGTATTACTGTTTCGGAACAGGACGGAACGGCCACTTCGGACTGCCGGCGGGATCGTCACGAAATGGTGACTTGCCAAGCCCGAAGTCTGCCGGCTTCAGATTCAACTGACGATAATAATTACCGTCATTGATGAAGCCGTAAAACGTCGGATAAAACGGATCCACATACTCCACGTCCGCCTTCTCCGGCACCTTGCCGCCAGTCAGATGGATCGCGGCATTCACAATCAGACGCCGCAGGTCCTCGTCCACAAAGTCCACTGCTGCACCCGCAGTTGTACAGAAGGATCGTCCAGCCGCGCCACCCTGAATCTGATAAGCATGCAGCCATGCCAGCGGCTGCATCGGCATGTTGCGTTTGTCGTCAGTGAGTGTTTTCGACTGAGGATCCAGCGTTTCCGTGATGGCGCCACGCAGCAGGATCTGATCCTTATTCGTCAGGTGCACCACACCGTAGACGTCGCTGGGAGCAAAAATCTCGGATACGCCGCTCAGTACAGGATGCTTCTCAGCCCCTGCTTCCACCACACTGCGAGCTCCTTCGACCTTGTGGTGACCATGATGCGACACCCACTGCTCACCCAGAATCTGCCGGCCAAACTGATCATACGTCAGATCATCACTGAACTTCTCGCCGCCTCGAAATGCATGGGTCGCTGTGCGGAGACCGATGATCGGCTTGCCGGCCTTCAGAAAGGCCGTGATATGCGCCGCGTCCTCGGCACTGGGATGCCGAAAACGCGTTGCAATAATCATCAGATCCGCCTGCTGCAGAGACTCAAAACCACGAATCCCTGACTGGTTGTTTGAATCAATGTACTCGGCACCGTCCGGCCCGAAGGCAAACAGCACCGTACAGCGAAAGCCATGCTTCTGACTCAGAATCTTGCCCAGCATGGGCATGACTTCTTCTGAACGATATTCTTCATCCCCGGACACCAGCACAATGTGCCCGCGTGATTCGCCTTTGGGTTCCAGCACCAGGCGGTCTGCCGCTTGCACAGCCGTCTCGGCAAACAGCAGCACGATGACGGCCAGCAGCAGGCATCGTTGCAGTCTGAACAGCATAATCAGTCCTTTTGCAGTAAGAGTCTTTGAAAATCGCCTGAATGAAAGTTATTGCCCCAGTTGTCTGGAACGCAGCGCTGCCGCCTCCACGGCATTCATCAGTGCCGCTCGCAGGCCACCCTGCTCCAAAGCATGCAGGCCCGCAATCGTGGTACCACCCGGGCTGGCCACCGCATCCTTCAATGCCGCCGGGTGCTGATTCTGGGTCAGCACCATTTCCGCGGCACCCAGCAGCGTCTGAGCCGCGAGGCGGGTCGCGACCACTCGTGGCAGCCCCATCTTCACGCCACCGTCACTGAGCGCCTCAATGATCTGAAAAGCATAGGCCGGACCACTGCCCGACAGTCCCGTGACTGCGTCCAGTAAAGGTTCCCCGACCCACTGCAGCAGTCCCACCGTGGACAGCAGCGTCTGCGCCAGCTGCACGTCTTCAGGAGTGCAGGTGTCACCAGCCGCTGCCGCACTGGCCCCGCGACCAATCAGGGCCGGAGTATTGGGCATGACGCGAATCAAACGCGTCCCGCCAGGCAGTGCGGCGGACATGCGTGCCAGAGTAATTCCGGCAGCCACAGAAATCACCAGCGGTGATTTCGTCAGCAGCGGTGCCAGATTCCGCAGGACCTCAGGCATCACCTGCGGCTTCACCGCCAGAATCACCACCGTGGCCTCGCTCATCGCCTCCGCTGGATGCTCCGTCACCACACAGTCCGCACCCGTCGTCTGCTGAAACTGCCGCCGCGCAGGCTCAGAAGGGTCACAGCCGCAGATCTGCGACGGACGCAGCAGACTGCGGACAAAACCTGATGCCAGAGCAGCAGCCATCTGGCCAGTGCCGATGAACGTCGCCCGCTGATGCGAAAGATCCATAGTGCATTCCGGAAAAAAACGAGCCTTCCGGCGGAATCTGCAAACCGCCGGAAGACCCTGCAAAACATCCTCAGTTGTTGTTGACAGTCACACCCGGCCAGTCGTCCGTGCGGAACGGTGTCAGTGGCAGGCCTGCTGCACTGAACATGTTGCACACCGGATTGTCTGCCCACGCATAACGCACGGCCACCGGAGCCGCCACGCTGCTGCTGGAGACTTCAATCCGACCATCCTGCAGGATCTTTGCGTCCGCCCACACAAACTTGTGGTCCTCACCGGCGATCGCAAACCCCACCGGCTGAGCCACATCAAACGGACGCCAGCCGCCAGCAACATGGTCAAATGTCAGGACGATCTTCCCGCCCACCCGCTCCATGCTTCGGTACTGCGGACTGTGGAACGGCACCTGCACTCCATACTCGTTCGCCAGCGCCCAGCGAGCGAGGCGACGTCCGACATCCACCTTGTTCTTCGGGTGAATGTCCTTGCCCTCACCAATATCAATGATCACCGCCTCGCCTGTGTTCTTCAGACGTGACATGGTCATCGTCTGAGCTTCACGGAGCTCGGCCCAGTCACTCTCTGCCGGTTCCGCCTGCTGTGCTTTGAAATCCGCCAGTTGCACCCAGTAGAACGGGAAATCCCCCTGGCCCCACTCCTTCCGCCAGTTTTCAATCATCGTCGGAAACAGATCACGGTACTGATACGCACGGCCGGCATTGCTTTCACCCTGGTACCAGATTGCGCCGCGAATCGTGTATCCCAGATGCGACTTCAGCACGCCGTTGTAAATGTTCGCCGGACGTGAATTCCCGGACATCTGTCGCTTCAATCCCTCCAGCGACTTCTTCTGATCATCATTCAGGCTGTTGTTGCCGGACAGCTCGGCAAACTGCTTCTCCTGAGCTTCCCAGCGAGCCAGCAGCGGAGCAAATTTTTCGTTGGCCTTCAGCACGTCACGATTCACCCATGCTTCGCACGCTGAACCGCCCCACGCGTTGTTGATCATGCCAATCGGCACGTCAATCGTCAGATGCAACTGCCGCGCAAAGAAGTACCCGACAGCCGAAAAATTGCCCAGATTCTCAGGGTTGCACACCATCCAGCGACGATCGTCGTGCGACAGAATTGCTTCCTGAGTCCCCACCTGCGGAAAATTGATCATCCGGATGTTCGGGAACTTTGCCGCCAGCTTTTCCAGATCCGGATCATTCGACGCATTCACGGACCACTGCATGTTCGACTGACCGGAACAAATCCAGACTTCACCCACCAGCACGTCGTTGATCGTGCGAGTTTCGTCGGCCCTGACGGTCAACGCATGCGGGCCGCCGGCCGGCAGCTCGGGCAGAGAAACATCAAAACGACCGTCCGCCCCGGCCTTGCCGGAAACCGACTTGCCGCCCATTTCCACAGTCACTTCCTGGCCGGCTGTGGTCCAGCCCCAGACTCGGATGGGCATCTTCTGCTGCACCACCATGTGGTCACTGAAAATGTTGGGCAAACGCAGGGCCGCCTGGGTGGCGGAGGCCGTCAGGGTGACAGCCAGCAGTGTCAGAACTCGAAACAACATCGGTGGGAACTCCTGAAAACACGTGGCAGGTGGGCCGGGATGGCCCGGTACAGACCAACAGGCGGCACATTAAAGCAGGACAGCCGACAATTTGCATGCATACCGGAGGAAAAAGCGATTTCCAACGCCGACCCCGGTCACCCCCGCCCCGGAAAAATCCTCGCCGTCCCTGTCGACCCTGCCGATTCTGCATTCAGACCTTTGGGAATTCAGCAACGCCGACTGACTGCCACCCGCTCGGATTTGCAATTGCACCCACGGGCTTCATACTGCCGTCTGTTATTCGTTCGGACTGCCCCATCAGCCTCGTCCGAACGCTCTGTCCCGGTGGCTGCTGCAGGCTGCAGCCGACGGGCCGCTGCATGGCAGATTCTGCACAGGCAGCACATTTCCCGGTTTTTTGTGCACATTCAGTTCCGCATGCAGGGCCAACGGAGACAACGATGTCCGGCGACCACGAATTCCCCATTCCGCTTCATCAGTACCAGAGCATCGCACTGGACCCGTCAAAACCGACGCTGACCGCGGAACAGAAGGAAATCCTCGCAGCCAATATCCAGTTGTGCCGCGACGCCATCATTTTCTTCACCGCCATCGCTGACGCCAAAGGCCTCGGCGGACACACCGGTGGTCCCTATGACACCGTGCCCGAAGTCTGCATCATGCACGGCTTCATGAAACATGCCGCAGCCGGTGGCAGCCACAAAGTCCTGCCCATCTTCTTCGACGAAGCCGGGCATCGAGTGGCCACCCAGTACCTGATGGCAGTCCTCGAAGGGGAACTGCCCATCGAAAAGCTGTATCACTATCGCGAGTACCTGTCGCACCTGCCCGGGCACCCGGAACGCGGCTTTACTCCCGGCGTCAAATTCAGCTCGGGACGACTGGGCCACATGTGGCCGTTCGTCAACGGCGTGGCCCTCGCCAATCCCGACGAGGTGGTGTTTATGCTGGGATCCGATGGATCTCAGATGGAAGGCAACGATGCCGAAGCAGCACGTCTCGCCGTCGCCCAGAAGCTCAACGTGAAGCTGCTGATCGACGACAACGACGTAACAATCGCCGGGCATCCGTCTGATTATCTGCCGGGCTACTGCGTTGCTCGAACCCTGGAAGGACACGGGCTGGCAGTCAATATCGGCGATGGCGAAGACCTCGACTCGCTGTATGCCCGGATGTGCGCTGCTGTGACATCGCCGGGACCCATTGCCCTGATCAATCGTCGCCGCATGTGCGTGGGTATCCGTGGTCTTGAAGGCAGTGCTCATGGGCACGATGTGATCAAAGTGTCCGTTGCGAAGGACTACCTGACTGAACGCGGTCGCATGGCCGCTGTGGACTATCTGAATGCCGTAAAGAAGGGTCCGGGCGGCCCGTCCTACCGCGGATCCGATGCGAAAAGTGTCGGGCGTAACCGAGATCTCTTCGGACGCATCCTCAATGACATTCTCGACGCCATTCCCGAAGCTCAGCGTCTGGCGACGGTGAAGGTGTTCGACAGTGACCTTGAAGGATCCTGTGGCCTGAACCACGTACGGGCAAAGCATCCCGAAGTGTTTGTCCGCGGCGGTATCATGGAGCGCGGCAACTACTCCGCCGCCGCCGGCTTCGGCTACCAGGCGGGACGTCAGGGCATTTTTGCCACCTTTTCAGCATTTCTTGAAATGGTGGTCTCCGAAATCACCATGGCTCGCCTCAATCAGTCGAACGTGCTGGCTCACTTCTCGCACGCCGGCTGTGACGATATGGCCGACAATACCTGCCACTTCGGCCTGAACAACATGTTCGCTGCCAATGGTCTGCCCGACGAAGGCCGCGATACAACCAGACTGTACTTCCCGGCTGACCAGCACCAGTTCAAGGCCTGCCTGACGAAGATCTACTCAGAACCCGGACTGCGTTTTATCTTCTCAACACGCTCCGGCGTCCCCGACCTGCTGAACGCTGACGGTCGGCGGATTTACGACGAAAACTACCAGTTCCACGCCGGGAAGGATGATGTGATCCGCGAAGGCACGCAGGCGTGGATTGTCAGCTTCGGCGAAACCGTCTACCGGGCTCTCGACGCCGTAATTGCTCTGCAGGAAGCGGGTTACAGCGTGGGACTGATCAATAAGGCCACCCTGAACGTCTGGGACGAAGCGATGATGGCCAGACTGGCGACTGCTCCGGCAGTGCTGGTCGCAGAATCCTTCAATGTGAATACCGGCCTCGGTTCGCGGTTTGGTACTGAGCTGCTGAAGCGGGGCTTCCGCGGACGGTACAACCATATCGGCACCCACCGGGAAGGCTCGGGGGGACTCTGGCAGCAGATGGGGCACCAAGGAGTGGATACGGACGGAATTCAGAACGCCGTCCGGGCACTGCTCAGATAGAAAAGTGTAATCTCATGTTGCGGACCGGGTTTCTCGGATACCCCACAACGTTCATGCTGGACTTTGTGGTCTGTGCTCTGGCACTGGTGGTGCCGCTGCTGCTCTACAGTCTCTGGCTGGTCAAAGTGCGGCGGCAGTACCGGGCTCACAAACGTCTGCAGATCATTCTGGGAGTGATTTTGCTGGCGGCGGTGACTGCCTTCGAGGTGGATGTTCAGTACGTGCATGGTGGCTGGGAAAAAATCGTTGCTCGGCAGGCCCTGGACGAAGCAGCGCTGGCAGCAAAACTGGCAGCGGTCTGGCCGTGGCTGAAAATTCATCTCGTGTTTGCGATCACCACCCCGTTTCTGTGGGTGGCCACCATTGTGCTGGCTCTGCGCAGATTCGGAGCTGATCCGCGGCCGGGCAGTCACAGTCGGCTGCACAGTGTTCTGGGGTGGGCGTCCACAGTGGACATTACACTCACCTCGGTCACCGGATTGGCCTTCTATTACGTGGCGTTTGTGCAATAGGAGACGGCAGCCATGAGCGAAGGACAGATGCGAGCCGCCTGGTTCTCCGAAACCGGGCCTCCGGAAGTCATTCGTTCGGGGTTACTGCCCGTCCCAGTGCCCGGACCCCGGCAGGTGCTGGTGCGGGTTGAGGCTGCAGCGCTCAATCCAATTGACACTTACATTCGTGCCGGAGCCGTCAGGTTTCCGCTCCCCACTCCCTACATCCCTGGCTGCGATCTGGCCGGCAGTGTCGTTGCTGCGGGCCCGCAGTGTGAACTGCAGGTCGGGGATCGTGTCTGGGGCAGTAACCAGGGACTGTTTGGGCGGCAGGGCACATTTTCGGAATTCTGCGCTGTTGATCAGCAGTGGCTCTACCCACTGCCCGACTCGGTCTCCGCAAAACAGGCAGCGGCCGGGGCACTGGTGGGCATCACGGCACACCTTGGACTGTTCCTGCACGCCGGACTTCAGGCGGGTGAAACCGTGTTCGTCAATGGCGGCAGCGGTGGCGTGGGTTCAGCGGTGGTCCAGTTGGCCAAAGCCGCCGGGGCTCAGGTCATCACGACCGCTGGTTCTCCGGAAAAGGCCCGGCTTTGTCGCCAGTCCGGTGCCGATCACGTCATTCTCTACAGGGCAGAAAACGTCGATCAGCGGCTGCCCGAAATCGTCAGCCAGACCGGACCGATTCACGTGTGGTTTGAAACGCTGCGAATGCCAGCCCTGGATCGCTGCATCCCGCAGATGGCCATGCGCGGACGGATTATCTTCATGGCCGGACGTGATTCACGCCCCGAATTTCCCCTCGGCCCGTTTTACGTCCGCGACCTGCGTGCCATCGGGTTTGCCATGTTCAATGCTTCGGCTGAAGAACAGCGGCAGGCAGCCACAGAACTGAACAGCATGCTGGCAGACGGACGTTTTCGACCGGCCGTCGGAGCCGAATTCAGTATCGCCGATGCTGCGCAGGCACATCTGCTGCAGGAACAGAAAACGATTCGCAACGAAAGCAGCATCCACGGCAAAATCCTGATTCTTCCGGGGATGATCTGACATGGAGCAGCCACGGATTGTACTGATTGGTGGCGCAAACAGACCCTCTGGCGGTCCCGGGATCCTGGCCCGTATCCTGATCGCTGTGGTCGCCCTCGGGATCGTTGGGCTGGCACTGTTTTTTGCGTTCTTCTTTGCTGCGATTGCCGGCCTGGCCATACTGCTGCTGCTGCTCCGCTTCTGGTTCAGACGCTGGTGGTATGGTCGCAGTTATGGCAACGGAGCTGCCACCGCATCCACATCTGCTGACGGTACTCGCACGTGGCAGTGGAACAATGGCGGCGACAGTGGCTTCCTGAAGATCTCGATGCACACGTCGGTATCACCCGGCACAGCCGCCACGCGGAAGCCGCAGGTGATTGACGCTGACGAACCCGTCCGCACACCGGTAATCGATGTCAGTCCTGATCAGCGCTGACTGACTGCCCCGGGGAGGGAATGTCCCCGTTTGGCAACACCTGACCACATGCGGCGCAAAGGAACCTGAACAAATTGCTGAAGCGCAGTGTTCAGCCCTGCGATTCCTGTTCGCCGTCCTTTTCAGATGCAGGCTCTGCCGACATGTCGTGGCGGCACAACCGCCGCTGATGCATTTCGGCATCATTCAGCCGTGGGCGGCTCGGTTTTGTGCTGGTTTCCCTGAGTTTTTGCGATGACAAATACGCTGGCCTGTGGCCTTTTGACATCACAACATCCGGACTTCGCCACGCCGATGCTCTCTCTTGCCGAATCAGCCTGCCATGCAGGACAAAAATCGATGTGCCGATGACGATTAGCACGGTTCTGACAACGACAACGGATTTGGCAGCCAAAGGGTGTTCCCTGCATCAGATCTGTCTGGATCTGTTGACAGCAGTCCCGGGCGGCTGAAGTCCTGTTTTTTTCCTCACAGATGCTGCACGCACGCCACCGCAGCAGGTTGACTGCCACCGCTGCACCTTTCCTGTCTTTCGTGTTGCCCACGGGCTGGAACTCAGCGGATTCCGGCCGCAACGGAACCAATGTTGTGGATCCAGCCTGCAACTGGCACGGAACTCGCAACCCACTGGACCTGAGGCCCTCGGTCAGGGCCACTCAGGGGCAGACGAGCTTCAGGGAGAACTCCAGCATGCCGTTCGGACGCAATCGCCGTCGCAATTCAACTGTCGCGCAATTGATCGCCATCGAATCAGTTGAGCCGCGCCTGTTGCTTTCCGGCGATCAGAAGTTTGAAGCTGTTCTGACAGGCACCGGCGGAACCACAATTGGGCAGGTTGAGTATGAGGCTGACGACAAGGACGGTCGACACAAGCTCGAAGTTCAGTTGTGGAATGCCGCGTGGGGACTGTGGGAAATTCAGGTCGATGGCAAAGCCGTGGCTAAGTTCGTGACTGATCAGTTCGGCCGTGGCGTTTTCGAATTCGACCATGATGATCATCAGCATGGTGGCAGTGGTACAGTAAATCTGCCGACCCCGCATGCTGGCATACTGATCAACGTCCTCTTCGCTGGAAATCCCGTCAACCCATCCATCAAGGGTATCCCTGTCTCCGGCAGATTGACACTCGAAGACGATGACGACCGGATCGCTGCAGACCTGACCGCCAGTGCTTCCACAACAACGCGTGAAATTCTTGAGACCGAATACGAGGTTGAGCAGGAAGGTGGACAGCAGCGACGACGACTGGACCTTGCCGTCTACAACCTGCAGCCCAACACGGCCTACGCTCTGAAAATTGCTGGTGCAGCCGCTGGCACGATCACCACCAACGCAATAGGCCAGGCCTCCGTCAAATACTCGGACAAACCACGAGTCGGATACTCGGCCTTTCCCGCAGGCTTTCCCGTTGTCGCCAGTGGTGCTGCCGTAACGGTAGGTTCCACGCTGTCGTCCAACTTTGCCACACAGACCGGTACCCGCACTCCACTCAGCCAGTCCGGCGTCCACCTGAAAATCGGCCTCAGCAGCGCCACATCGGCCTCCGGATTCGTTTCGTGGGAAGTTTATACGCCGGCGGGCTCCACCGCGCCCAAACGCCAGTTCCGCGCCGAGGTCTGGAATCTGCCCGCCGGAACACAGCACACTGTGACCGTGGGGAAAGTCACTGTAGGTACCGTCACGGCCAACTCCAAAGGCTTTGCTCGAATCACCTTCGAAAGTGGGGACCCGGCAAAGGCCTTCCCTGCAAACTGGCCCGATATTGCTGCTGATACCGTTGTGACCGTCGGGAACTCGGTTACCGGAGTCTTCCGAACCACCGGTCAGACCCTCGCACCACTCGAACAGAATGCTCGTGAAGCGTACGAACTTGATCAGGCTCTCGCCCTGACTGCACTCTCCACACTCTACGAAAACAGTGGTGGCAAGGGTGAAAAATGGCTTAAGGGCCGTGGCAGCAACTGGTACTTCATAACTCCGGATGGCTCACTCTACCAGTGGGATGGGAAAGCCGGTGCCAACGGTACCCGTGTGGCCGTTCTGGACGAGGCGTTCTTTGTCAAACCGGAACTCCTGACAGAAGCCAAAGCAACTCGCGATTCCTCCATCTCGGATGATCTCGTCAAAGCCAGTGCGGCTCGCCTTGATCGCAGCCTGGAACTCAGTGCCGCAGCGGCCAGCAACAACAACTGGGGTGGACTCGGCGAAAAATGGTTCCGAGGCAAAGGGAACCAGTGGTATTTCATTACTCCCGATGGGACGCTCACCCGCTGGGATAAGACCGCCAAAGCCACTGGCAAAGTCGTTGCACGCCTTGACGGTCGCTACCACGAAAAACCGGAACTTCTGGTTGAAGCAGAAACGCAATTGCCTCAGGCAGAACGCGAATACGCCGCCAAAACATCTCTCAAACTGGCCGAATTCCGACCGGATACCAAAGGCTGGCTCTTCAACGGTGTCGAAGTTCGCTGGTACCGAGGATTCGACAATCGCTGGTACTTCCTTACCAATACCGGTGACTACTACCTCTGGAACGGCAGCAAAGCCGCTGCCGGCACGCGGATTACCAGCTTCAATGACCTTTACAACCTGCCGTATCGGCTGATGAATGCCACGTCCAGCGCGGCCGCTGATGCTCGCTCCGTGCTCGATCAGCTCTACGCTTCAGCAGCCAGCTTCTTATAGTCCTGCCTCTCAGCGCACCACGCTGAACGACAGGTCACATGTGCCGATCCCCTCCGAGTTCCCCGTTGTCTGTTCTCTGAACAGGCAGCGGGGAATTTTTTTGCACAGGGCTCAGACGGCCACCGGGAATCACCGACCCCGCTGCACTCCGGACTGTTGCCACACAGGCTTCGATCCTACAATCACACCGGTGACTCGCGTCAGATCAGTGCGCTCTTCCCGGTATTCAGTGCAGAACAGGACCCGAATATGAATCCCAAATGGCTGTTGGTCGCAACCTTTGTTGGCGGTGCTGCTCTTTCCTGGGGCGTTTACGTTCCGCTGGTGCACCTCGCCACAAAGAATATCGGCAGCAATCTGCGAGCCTTTCTGATGGTTGGTGTCGCCTACTTTCTTGTCGCTGTTCTGGTACCAAGCCTGTTTATTTTCGTCCTGAAGAGCGACCCAACCGCAAAACCCAATGTGAACTGGGCGACAGGCAGCCTGCTGTGGGGCCTGCTGGCAGGTATTTCCGGCGCCATCGGTGCCCTCTGCGTGATCTTCGCCACCCGCGATGCTGTTGCACTCGCCGGCCCCATCACCGGACCGCTGCTGGTCGCACCGCTGGTCTTTGCCGGTGCTCCCATCATCAACACCATCGCCTCCATGACCATCTTTGCTCATGGGCAGAAACTACCTGCACCTTCACCGCAATTTTATGCCGGCCTGTGCCTGGCCGCCGTCGGTATGGCCATGGTGATGGTCTACAAACCAGCCGCTCCGACTCCACCCGCCGGTAAAGGTCCTGCCGCTGCTGCCCCGACTGCTGCTTCCGGTAACGCGGCCACGCCCTGACTGACTCCGCCGGCAGATCCCTGCCACAATCAAGTACTGCTCCGGCCCGCGTCGAACTCAGATTCGGCGACGGGCCATTTTTTCGGCCATCCGAATCGCCTCCAGCATCCCCGCAGCCGTCGCCGGGCGATCCGCTCGCCATGCCCGATCAAACGCCGTGCCATGCGTCGGACTGGTGCGAATCAACGGCAATCCCAGAGTAATGTTTACCGCCGCGTCAAAGCCAATCAGCTTGATCGGGATGTGACCCTGATCATGGTACATCGCCACCACACCATCAAACTCCCCCAGGACTGCCCGCCGTATCAGCGTGTCCACGGGAAACGGGCCCGACACATTCACTTCACCGCGACAGTGTGTCACCGCTGGCTCAATCAGCCGCTGCTCCTCGTCGCCAAACAGCCCATGCTCACCACCATGAGGATTCAGCGCACACACACCGATCGCCCGACGAACACTGCCGGCACTGGTCAGGAATTGATCCATCAGCCGAATTTTCTCAGTGACCGCGTCCGTCGTCAGTAATCCGGGTACACTGGCCACCGATGTGTGCAGCGTCACATGCACAATACTGACACCATCTGCTCCAGTCGAATTCACCCCCGCCGATTCGCCTGCCAGTAACTGACGCACCGGTTGCAGAGCCGGTTCCGGGAGATGCAGCATCATCGCGAACTCCGCGACGCCACATCGTTCAGCCAGAATTTCCGTATGACCGGGATAATGATGGCCGGCCAGATGCAGCGACTCCTTGTTCAGCGGAGCCGTCACAATGGCATCCACCGCGCCCGACTGGGCCAGCTCTACAGCCCGAATCAGACAACGATATGCCGCCTCTCCGGCCGCTGCACTGATCACTCCTGCCGGTGCCTCCGACGCGCCCGCATCGCACGGATCGCAGACCGGAATCGCACCGGCCGACAACACTCCTGACACCTGCTCCCTCAGTCCGGCACCATTTTCCGCCACCTCGATCCGCCGAAATATCAGAGCACTGTGTGTCAGCGCAGCGGCACGCTGCAGCACAGGCACCGATCCGATCACCAGCGGAACTGCCCCGCGAGGAAACTCCGCGGAATCCAGAGCCCTGACAATGACCTCCGGCCCGATTCCCGCCACATCCCCGATCGTAATCGCCAGCAAACTGCCGCCCATACGCTTCCCCGGACACTAGTCCTCTGACAGCACCAGCTGCTCCGCTCGAAACACCGGACCCTCGATGCACGTGCGACGATAATCCCAGCTGCCGTCGGGCTGCCGCACCTTCGTCACACAACTGAAACAGGCCCCGAAACCACAGGCCATCGGCGTTTCCAGGGACAGCCAGCAGGGCACCCCAAACCGTTCGCACACCGCAGCCGTCGCCCGCATCATCGGCTCAGGTCCGCAGCAGTACACATGCGAGTCCGCCGCAGCCGACTGCAATCGCTGCTCCAGCAGCGACGTCACATAACCACGGTGACCCGCCGAACCATCATCCGTCGCCAGACTCACCTCCAGACCCGGCATCCGAAAATCCTCCAGACCGGCCAGATAACTGCTGCTGCGGACACCATACAGCAGTGTTGTCGTTTCCGGACGCCGAATGACCGACCGCGGCGGATTGCCGTATGTGCCATGACCAAGTGCTTCACGAGCCACCGCCAGAAACGGCGTCTGGCCAATGCCCCCGGCCACACAGATCAGATGCCGGCACTCCGGCACAGGAAAACCATTGCCCAGTGGCCCCCACACGCTGACCACATCACCCTCACGCCAGCCTGACATCAAAGATGTCAGCTTGCCCACCCTGACAAATCCGAATTCCACCCCGATCGCTTGCCCACCCGCGTCCCGACACACATCAAACAACGCAAACGGACGACCCAGCAGCGGATCACTGCCCTGCTGAGGACGGATCATGAAAAACTGACCGGGTACGATGTCCTGACCCAGTTGCGGACAGTCCAGCTTCACAGCCCACGTGTCCCGCGCCAACTGACGCACACCAGACACCGTCGCTGCATGCTGCCGCGCCTGCAGACACTGCCCCGGAAAACAAGTCTCGGTTCCCATCTCACTCACTCCCCCGTGTTCCGCTGAACTGGCAGCGTCACCTCAAACTCCGTACCCGATGCATCCGAACGCAACAGCTCAATGTCCCCGCCCAGAGAATTCTTTGTGATGTGGCGACACACAAACAGACCCAGACCCGTTCCGTGATCCTTCGTGGTGAAATACGGCTGGAAGATCTGCTTCTGCGCATCCTTCGAAATTCCATGACCCTCATCCCGAATTCGAATGGCCAGTCGCTCCGGTCGCCCGGACTCCGCTGCCAGCAGCCGCGTCGAAATCTCGATCGATGCCCCCTCCGCCATCGCATCCAGCGCGTTCAGGATCAGATTCAGCATCACCTGTACCAGTTGATCATGCACCGTCCGGATGTGCGGCAAACCCTCGGCAAACGACGTCACCACCGTCTTGCCCTTCCAGCGACCATAATACTTGGCAATATTCAGCGCATCGTTGATTGCCGCATGCACGTCCGCCGAAGCCAGCTGCTCGTTCGCCGGACGACTGAATCGCGTCAGCTCTTTCAGAATTCGCTGAATGCGCTGCAGTTGTCCGTCCACCAGCTGCAGACGATCACCCACCGCACTGTCCGTGTTCCTGCGACTCATCAGCTGCACAATGGAACTGATTGACGCCAGAGGATTGCCCACCTCATGCGCTATGCCCGCTGCCAGCAGACCAAAGGCCGCCTGCTTCTCCTGCTGGACCAGCATCGCCTGAGACTCCTGCAGCTCGCGCGTCCGGGCAGAAATACGACGCTCCAGATGCTGCTGATTCGATTTCAACTGCTCATTCAGCAAAGCCAGTCGCTGTCCCGCCTTCTTCAGCAGCCCCGTCAGCGAAACTATCGCCCACGTCCCCCAGCCCATAAACACCAGCGTCAGAATCCCCGACACCAACTGGTGACTGCCCGCATCCTCCTCCTCCAGCATCCGCGGCTCTGTGTTACTGAATAAACCCAGCAGCAGATAACTGATCGAATGCAGACCAAAGGTCGTATACGTCACCGATGAAGAATGCCGGATCGCACACACCATCAGCGACAGAAAATAATAAAACCGAAACGGACTGGTCACACCCTCGTCAAAATGACACAGCAGGCCTATGAACAACGCCTCCATCAGCGAAATCGCCATGCGATAGTTCGTCAGCAGCAGCCGCCCCTTCCAGCTGGCCAGCGTGTCAATCAATGCGTACGCAGCACCCAGCGTCAGCATCGCGTTCAACTCACGCGGACTGCCCACCTGAGTCCCGAAGTTCACATACAGATACCCAATCCCCAGACCAAACCAGCGAATCCGAACCGTGATCGATTCCGCCTCTGTCTCACGCTCCACCGGATCAAACAGTCGACCCGATGCCGCAGCCCGGAAACTGGCCGGGATCCGAAAAATCCCCGATGGCGAATCCGCCGGAAATCGACTGCCTGAACCTGGATTTTCCACGGAACTCATATCGCCGCCCGGTACTCAACTGAAAAACCCACCGCAGCCACCGCACGGATTTCGTTTCATGGACAACCGCAATCCCAGCCGCAACGACCGCATTCTACGCCCTCAACCCGTCCCCCGCACAGTCGCCGACACCGTTTTCCCTGCCGCCACACACAAACTTCGGCAGATTCTGCCGCCCCGCAATCCGCCCGATTGGCCGGGTTCACGCACCCGCAACGACCGATAATACTCACCAGATATTCCACTACCGCATCCTCCCCGCGAAACGAAAACCATGGATACGGCAATCCAGAGATTCCTCGGCTTCCTCAGAATCGAACGCAATTCGTCCGAACTCACCGTCAAGTCCTACGCCGATGACCTGAATCACGTCTGCGAATTCCTGCAGGAACATACCGGGAAAATCCCCCACCCGGCACAGATCGATACCGCAATTCTCCGCAGCTACGTCGCATGGCTCCACGAATGCGGATATGCTCGCACCACCGTCGCCAGAAGACTGGCCTGCCTCCGCAGCTTCTTCCGCTTCTGCAACCGTGACGGAATCTGCGAAACCAATCCCGCCAAACCCCTCCGCACTCCCCGCAGCGGACGCAAACTGCCCCACTTCCTCACCACCGAACAGATCGGCTCTCTGCTCACGGCGCCCCCCGCAAATACTCCACCCGGTATTCGTGACCGAGCCATTCTGGAAACAATGTACTCCGCCGGGCTGCGAGTCTCCGAACTGGTTGGACTCAATGTCACTGACTGGGACCGCGGATCCGGTATCGTCCGAGTCCTCGGGAAAGGTCGCAAAGAACGCCTCGCCCCCATCGGCAGCTACGCCTCCAAAGCACTCGACCACTGGCTCGAAGTGCGACAGCCCGATCCCAAAGCCCCGGAAAAACAGCGGTTCGCCATGTTCCTCAATCGCTTCGGTCGCAGACTCACCACCCGCAGCATCGGCAGACTGCTCGAAACCCACATCACCACCGCCGGACTGTCACAGCAAACGACCCCCCACACACTCCGACACACCTTCGCCACCCACCTGCTCGACGGTGGTGCTGATCTCCGCAGCGTCCAGGAACTCCTCGGACACAAAAGCCTCACAACAACCCAGATTTACACCCACGTCAGCACTCGCCGACTGCGGGAAACCTACGAAAAAGCACACCCCCACGCTCCACGCAACCGCGCCTCATGAAGGAACGGCTGAGAGCCCTGAGATTTCCGGCCTTCCAGTGTCGCCATGTCCTCGCCTTCTGCTAATATCCGCCTGACGAGCTTCACTCGTCTCTGAACTCTCGGGAAAAGACACGGATGTCGAACCCTCAAACACCCTCAGGCTGCCCTTTCGCCAACCGACCACTCTCAGTGTTTCCTGCCGCCCAGGCGAGCCAGGCAACTGCCGGTGGCACCGCGCCCATCGAATTCGGCTCGCTCCTGCAGTTCTCCGATGATCCCATCGCCTGTATGCGCCGATTGCACCGGAAACACGGCGATCTCGCAGTACTCCAGGACGGTGGTCAGAAACTGGCCTTCGTCTTCTCGCCGGATCTCAATCGCCACGTACTCGCCGACAGTGACTCCTTCCAGTCCCAGTTCTTCGCGGTTCGCGGCAGCCGCAACTCATCGCAGCGGCGAGTCACCTCGGGACTGCTCAGCCAGAATGGAGCAGAGCACCGCGATACCCGCAGACTCCTCAAGGATGTCTTCGCCAAAAAAGCACTCCCCGGCTACCACGGCATCATCTGCCGACTCACTAACGAACTCACCAGCCGCTGGAGCAGTGAATCGCAGGTTGACCTCAATGGCGAAATGGTCCAGTTCATGCTCCGCATGACCAGCGCCCTCCTGTTTGGACTCGATGACCCCGCCTTCGCCGAACGACTCGGACTCCTCATCGATCGCTGGACGCACCGCAATCACGAAGTCGGGATGGGAGCCCTCGTGTCGGCCCCGCAGTTTGCCCGCGGCTACGAACTGCTCCTTCAGCAGGCCGAAGAACTCGAAGCCTCCATCCGCGATATGTTCGCAAGGCACCGCAACGGCAGCTCCGATGGTCTCAATATCCTGCACCTGCTGATGCAGGCCACCGAATCCGGTGGCAGCATGACCGACGATCAGCTCACCGGACACGCCACACTGCTCTTCGCAGCCGCTCACCTCACCACCGCCCACACGTTCAGCTGGACCCTGTTTCTGCTCGCTCAACACCCCGATGTGCTGGCCAGACTCTCCCACGAACTGCAGACTCAGGTCGCCGGAGATGTTCCCACACTCGAAGAACTCGAACAGCTCAAATACCTCGATGCCGTCATTCGCGAAAGCATGCGCATCCTGCCCGCCTCGTCCTACTCCCAGCGAGTCACTGCCGCCGCTGTCTCGCTGGGACCACTGCAACTGACTCCCGGTACACCCGTCATCTTCAGTCAGTTCATCACTCATCACAGAGCTGATCTGTACGAGCAGCCCGATCGATTCATGCCCGAACGCTGGGAACGCATCACGCCCTCGCCCTACGCATACCTGCCCTTCGGTGCCGGTCCCAGAATGTGTATCGGTGCACCACTGGCGATCGTCGAAATTCGCACCGCGCTGGTCATCATGCTGAAACGGTTCCACTTCCAGATCCAGCCCTGCAGCACGGTGGATGGTCGAGTCATTTCGACGATGCTCGGACCCACCACACCCATACCAGCACAATTGCTTGCACCCGATCAGATGCCACAGACCGTACCCGTCGCCGGCAGCATCCACTCGCTCGTGGAACTGCCACCGGCTGCCGTCATGACACCACAGCGAAGAGCCGCCTGATACACATTGCAGAGGCCTCCAAAGGCGAGCCGTTCGCGGAAGCCAACGTGCGTTGTCCTGAAGGGGATCACCGAATTGGTGCTTCCCGGTGCCCCTTGGGAGGACGAGGCTCCCGCCGAGCCGCAGGATGCAGCGCCTGACAAGCTGATCGGCTCAGCAGGAGCTTCGCCCTCCCGAAGGGACGCAACACAACCAAACCCGGGAGGGAAAAAACTGAGTTCGGAAACCCTGTTTTCGGGGTCGTTTCAGTTCTGCGTGGAGCACTCTCTGTCAACACCCGTCGCAACGCAATCGACACCTGCGCAAAAGATTTTGCGTTGAGCCAATTCCACCGGTCCCCGAGTTGCCGCTGAGTCTTCCGGGGTTCTGAGTTCTGCAGTCGCTCAGGCCGCACGAAACGGGCGAGCGTTCGCGGCCCACTGAATCCATGCTGTCACGGTTGCCAGATCCGGCTGCCCCGCCGTCTTCAGCAGCTTCTGTCCCTCAGCAGAACCCGCCAGCGGCTGTACACTCGACAACACCTGCTCCGGACGACGCTCGGACAGTGCCTCCGGAGTCACAATGCCGCAGGCCACCAGAATCTGAGCGTCCACAGCCCGCAGCTCCGGAATCTGACACATCAATCGTGCCTGTGCCTGCCACTGCCGCACAATCGTCGCCGTGATCCGCCGGGAATGCAGCTTCTCGCTGACGCGTTCCGGAGTCATGCTCAGAAACTCCTCGACCGTCCGCAGCCCCGCCGCCTGCAGCAGTTCAGCCGTCCGTGGACCGATGGATGGGGCAACCGCAACACTGCTGGTGCGGCTCAGAAAGAACCGCATACCACCCACCCGCTCTGCAACCTGCTGACCGCCATCAGTCTCGGCCTGCTCCACACGATGTTCTCCCGTGAGCTGCTCGCGGCGAGCCGTCCGCTTTGCCCGGCGGGAGGCCACTGCGGAATCCGTCGCCACTCTGCGACGACGCTTTTTCGTCACAGGTACCGCCGGATTCTCCTCAGTCACACCTGCGTCCGGCACCACCGCCGCGGACACTGCCGTGACCGCCGACGATTGCACCCCGCCACCCGCAGTGCGACGCGCTGCCGCTCGAACAGCCGGTTTCGACATTGTTTTTGCACCGAATCGCGAACGCGTACTGTAAACATCTTCCAGTGAGCGCAGAAACTGACCAAATCGTGCCCAGTTCAGGGCCTGCTGCCGGTCAATCAGACGACCAGCTCGGCGATATCTGGCTCCCGCATCGGAACGCTGAAAACGAGTCACTCGTTCATACACCGTTTCCGGACGCAGCCGCGACAATTCTTCCGCTGTGTGAATTCCTGCAGCAAACAGCAGTGCCGCATCACCCCGTCGCAGCAGCGGTACCCGCGCTGCCAGTTCCGCCTGACCCCACAACGCCTGCAGACGCTCAACCGGCACCACAAAACCCTTCAGCCGAATCAACTGCTCCAGCTCCGGTATCGTATGGCCCAGCAGCTCGCGAATCGTCTGCACCCCGGCCGTTCGCAGCGCCTCAAGCTCACCCAGACTGATCCCCGCCAGATCATCCACACCGTGGTCAGCCTCAAGGTAAAACAGCCAGTTCCCGGCCTGCCGATCCTCAATCGCTGCTTCCACGTCATCAGCAACATGAAGCTGCAGCAGAGGTGCCGCCGCAACGGCCACCGAAAGCGGCTCTGCGGCCACCTCCGCCTCGCGTACTGCAGCAATCGGTTCCGACACCAGCACCGCTGGCGATTCCACCACGTCCGTCTGCAACTCGGCAGTGACCGGCAACGGCTCAGCAACCGTCACTGGTTCAGGCACCACAGGGAGCGCAGCCACCGGCGCCTGCAATACCGCCACTGACTGCGGCGGCTCCTGCACCGCTGTCGGCTCCGGAAATGCCCGCACTTCCAGCCAGCGACCCTGCTGTTCCGGCAGGTCACAGCTTTCCGTCAGTACCAGAATCTGCTGTCCTGCCGCTGCAAACGACTCCAGCATCGCTGCCGTGCCCGCTGACCACGAGTCGCCCGCATACAGGTGCACGCCATTCAGAATCAGCGGCACAGATGTCCCCGACTGCGACTTCAACTGCAGCAGCGAAAGTCGCAGCACCAGACCGATCAGATCCTGCACAGCCGCATCCACCTCGGCCAGAGGGATTGCCTGTGACTGGCCGCCAATCGCTGCCAGCAGACTGCCGTCCGCACCCCAGCGCAGCTCACGCACTTCACCGCCGGTCGCTCGACGCACTGCCACACCAGCGACCTCCAGCAGGCTGAACACCGGTCGTTCAGCAAATGCCACCAGCAGATCCCGCAGTGTCTCTTCTGACTGATTCAGTCTCCGCCGCTGCTCCTCCAGTTGAGCCGTCTCCGCTTCCAGTTCGGCGATTGCAGCTCGCAACTGATCCAGCGTCTCCAGAGTCAGTGTCGGCTGCAGATCAGCTCGCAGTCGTTCCAGACTTTCTGCCGTCATCGTCGCCACTGCCCGCACACGCTCCAACTCCGTGGTTGCGCTGTCATGCGCCGCGTGCGCCGCTGCCAGCGCTGACTGCAGCTCAGCATCCGCCAGCGAACGCAGCCCGTCATCGACCGGTTTTTGCGCCGCTGCCGCATCCGCCAGACTGCGCAGTTCCGCCTGCAGGAGTTCAGCCACCGCTGTGGCCTGCTGCAGACACAACTGCATCGCTGCTGCCCGCTGACTGAAGATCCGCTCGCCGGAGGCTTCAACTTTCGGCTGCAGCAGATGCAGCGCCTCGCCCGCCAGTTGTCCGGATTCCTGCCGGCGACAGACGGACAGTTCGCGAGCCATCAGTGCGGTAATGGCCTTCCACTGACCCAGTGACTCGGCCGTCTCTGCCGCCGTCGCCCCACTGGTCTGACTCGCGCGAAAACGCTGCACCGATTCCAGTTGACACACACGTTCGTGCAGCCGCGTTTTCTCACTGACCAGCAGTTCCAACTGCTGCGCAGTCTCCTCGTGCTGCTGCTCCAGCTCGCGAATTCGCGTGGCCTGAGCCTCGGCCGGCTTCCGCAGTGCTGCAATCCGCCCCTGAACTTCACCCTGCTGACGACGCAGCTCAGAAATTCGATGCACCAGACCACCCGACAGCCCGTTGCCGTCGCGCTCCGCCCGAATCCGCTCCAGACCCTGCTCCGCCTGCCGACGCTCCGCTTCCAGAGTCAACCGCTGATCACTGGACCGACACAACTGCAACAGCCGCTCAAAACGAGATGACTCCGCCGTACCCGGAGTACAGATCTCACGAAAGACCACATCGTCCACCCAGTCCGGCAGCAGCCGCGCTCCGGTATGAGCAGTCAGTGACAGCTTTTCGCCTGACTGCAGCTCGATCTCTCCCACAGACCCTGCCGCGGAATGACCGGCATGCCACAAACCACCATGCATGTCCGCACCCCGCTGAGTGAAGACAGTTCGCAGGAATTCCACGAAGTCGCCGCGAGTCTCCGAATCGGCGGAATGCAGAATCGTGACACCCGCAGACAATTGCCCGATCACGCGATCACGCAGCGAACGAAAACCATGAATTGACACAGACTGCAGATGCATCGTTGAAGATCCTTCTTCGCTGACCCCGTATCGAAGACTCAGGCCGCCGGCCAGAGCACCTTCAGTGTTTCCGGAACCTCGCTGCCTGCCCCCAGTGGCAGACCCTGCAGCGGACAACAGGCAGACTGCACAGCCTGCCGACGCAGATACCGTCGCTGCACCGTATCCGCCAGTTCCCGACACAGCACGTCCATCCCTTCTTCCAGCGACAATTCACTGCGATCCGAAAAACGGATCCGCGCCGGCCACGCTCCCGCATGCCCCGCACACACCCCGGCTCGCAGTTCCCGCAGCAGCTCCACTTCACACAGCAAAGCACCACCGTGGCCTGCTGCTGTCAACCGGCCGTCAATCTCCCACTCCACAACTGTCGTCCCGCGTGAACCAGCCAGACTGCGACTGGCCGCATTCAGCAACTGCAGCAGCTGCGGCGGAGTCGTACCGTCAGGACAGGTCAGCCGCTCACGAACAAATCGCAGCACCTCCACTGCACAAGAACGCTCCGAGATTGACTGCCGCTGCAGATCCACCTCACACACCAGACACCCATTGCCACCCGACTCGGCTGCCGATAATGGCTGCACCGGACCACTGTCGGCAGGCGACTGAAAATAAACCACACCCGGTGATTTCGGGCTGCTGTCTGCCCCGACGCACAACGCACCCGCCGCAATTCGGTCGGGAGACGTCACACTCAGACGCACCCCCGTCAATTCTGATCGCACCTGCAGACATTGACCCGCCGGCACCACCAGAGCAGAAACACCGGCAACAGACACCGCCTCCGCAGCATCCGCACCCGCCAGCACCAGTTGCACTCCCGCCGCACGCAGTCGTTCCTGCTGGCCAGCCAGCCACAACGCCGCCACCCGCAGATCCTCAGAATGCTCGGTCAACCGCCCGGCCACATACACAAACTGACAGCCTGCAGCCACCGCAGCGTCAAATAACTGGATCACCGACTGCCGAACTGCGGAAGCAGCGATTCGTCTGAGCCATTCCGGGCTGTCAGCCAGCCCGACAATCGGGCTGCCCAGACACAGCGCTCCGGCATGCACAAATCGCACCAACGACATCCCAGGCCTCCTGCCACGGACCACAATCCCTCTGCTCTCTGCAGACGCCTTTCTGCAGTTGAAACTGCCAATCTAGGCAATTTTTCAGGATCGCTCCAGACCAAATCAGCAGAAACTGCCGCAGTCCGAATTCCAGCAGTGCGCCCGCCAGCCACTCAGGAGACCGGCAGCAATTCAGCAATTGGCTCGCCAAACGGAAGAATTGGCATCGGACGACCACTGTGGTCGGGAAACGATTGAGTCCAGTCGATTCCCAGATGGCGGTACACCGTGGCCCACAGGTCATTCGGAGTCAACGGACGCTCCTTCGGCTCCTCACCCTTCGAATTCGTGCTGCCAATCACCTGCCCCGTCCGCATGCCGCCACCAGCCACCAGCATGGACATGGCCTGTGGCCAGTGATCCCGCCCCGGCTGCATCACACCCGTCTGACTGCCCACCGTGGAGTTGATTCGCGGAGTCCTTCCGAATTCCCCCGTCACAACCAGCAGCACACGCTTGTCCAGGCCCCGCGCATAAATGTCCTCCACCAGCGCCGTCACCGCCTGGTCGTAAATCGGGAATCGCACCAGCGCGTCGTCGAACAGGTGACAGTTCACCGCATGCGAATCCCAGTTATACGTGCCGTTCTTCAGCCACGGCACACCCGACTGATAGGGATTCTCCATCACCATCGTCACAAAACTGCAACCCGCCTCAACCAGCCGCCGCGCCAGTAACGCCCGCTGACCCCAGCAGTGCCGGCCATAACGATCCCTCAGCTCCGCAGGCTCCTGCGACAAATCAAAAGCCCGCCGCGCATCGTCACTGGTCAGCATCGAAACCGCCTGACGATTGAACTGATCCATCGCCTGCATCACACCGCTCTCGTCAATGCCACGACGCAGACGGTCAAAACCATTCAGCAACAGGACACGGTCCGACAGACGTCCCGCAGCCGACTGATCCACCGACAGATTCTTTACGCTGAACCCCGGTTCCCCAGGATCCCCCGGAACGTTGAATGGTGTGCAGGAAGGACCCAGATAGGCCGCACCAAAGCTGTAAACATCCACACCCGCACGGCCAGGCTCGGTTCCCGAAATATAGTTCGGCAGCGAAGATGACACACGCTCTCGACACCTGGCAACGATCGAGCCGACCGCAGGAGCATCGTTGACGAAACCCGTCGGGGTCGCCGGCATGCGGCCAGTCAGAAATCGCTTGTGACCACCACCATGGTCCGCAAACTCATGAGCCACGGAACGAATGATGGTGTATCGATCCGCACACTGTGCATGCCGCGGCAACAGCTCACAGACCTGTAAACCCGGAACCCGAGTCGCAATCGGCGAAAACAAACCCCGATACTCAGCCGGTGCCTCCGGCTTCATATCGTACATCTCCATATGCGGAGGTCCGCCCGGAAGCCAGATGAATATCACCGACGTGTCCGGCACTCCGGAACCCGCACCCGGCTGCTCAGCCCGCAACTTCAAATAGTCGCCCAGACCCAGCATCCCCAGACCCAGCGAACCGGCCTCCAGAAAACTTCGCCTGGAAACAGGGCCAGGACAAAGTGCAGCCGTAATCCGAGAAGCAGCAGTGCGGGTCGTCGACATAAAACTCTCCCTTCACCTCTTATCTTCCAGTCACTGTCAGGGAATGTCAACGCTCAACCACCCACCAACACCATCGCCAGAGCGCAAAAAAACGTCCTCCGACGAACGGCCAGATGTGCGGGGAGTGAACTGTTGGAAGCTGGGGAGGCCGATCAGGCTGGGTCACCAAATCGACTATTGGCTTGGAAGTTCAGCACGTCTGACGATCGTCGGAGGACGCTCGATGCATTCCTCTTCAGCAGTTCTTGTGCCAAATCCAAAAAATCACTCACAATGTCCCCCCACCCTCAGCGATCCTGATGATTGGAACGATTTTCCGCTCAATCACTGGATTTTCGCAGTTCGTCTGCTACTGTTTCGGCGCCGAGTGAGACGGCTGCAGATCTCGAATTCGGCGCCGAAACTGGTTTTCGGCAGAAATTTTCGGCGCTGAAGCGGTTCGGCGCAGGCCAATCTTCGGCGCCGAAGGGGTGTCATGAGCGTTTTGAGTGCCCGATCGCGAACGACAGCCGGAAACATGTCCGACGGCCGGTGGCTGGTCGCCGCTTTCCTCGGTTTCACCGTGTTCTACTGCGTCGTCACGCTCTGGTACGTCGCCACCTTTCCCGATGCCGGACTCCGCTGTCTGCTGCCGGAATCCAGCCGTTCGGGACCAGGAATCGAGATTCAGGAATACCTCGACGTCTCGTGGGCCGTCACCGATCCGGCCCCGCGTCCCGGTGACCGTCTGCTGCGATTGAATGGCCAGCGAGTCTCCACCTTTCTCGATTTTGTGCAGGTTCTGCAGGGGCTGCGGTATGCTCAAATTCCCCCAGGTGGGCAGCTTGCCCCCGGGTCTGACCCCGTCGAACTGAAAGTGCCGCCGCTCGTCGAAGTCTACTCCCGCGATCCCGGCACCCCCGCCATCCGACTGGTCGCGGTGGAGTACCAGCGGAGCGATGCAATCGCTGGCCCGGACGGGAAAACCCTGACGCAAACGGCCTTTCTGCCTGTGCGCCCGGTGACCACAACCGAAATTGGCCTGACCATCATCTGGTTTGGCTGCCAGCTGACGATTCTGATGTTTGCCGTCACTTCATGGTGGTATCGCCCCTATGACCGTGTCGCCCGCGCATTCTGTCTGATGTCCACAGCGGCCATGGGAGCGTTTGTGCCGGGTTTCCACTGGTGGATTCTGCCGGGTAATCCCCTGCTGAACATTCCTTTCATCATCTGTGCGGCCATGCTGCCGGCGCTGGTGCTGAACTTTTTTCTGGCGTTTCCCCGCGAATTCGAGGGTCTGCGGAACTGGCGCCGCGCTCAGATGCTGGCCGTCTATGGTCCGGCCACACTGCTCAGTATTCTCACGGTGCTGACCTACTGGTCCTGCTGGGTACTCAATGGACCGCTTTCCAGCGGGCCGCTGACGGCCTTCCAGAAGCTGGCCGTGGTAGCTCAGATCATCTTCCGTGGTGCCGGATCGCAGCAGCGTCCCGGCGAAACGGCGCTGCAACTGCTGCAGAGCCTGCGGATCCTGGCTCAGATTGGGATGGGCGTCGGCTCTCTGTACTTCACCGCCACGGTCGCTCGACTCGCTGCCAGCCTGTTTAAAAGTGATACGCCCCGGGAACGTCGCCAGGTCGTCGCGATTCTCGGAGCCGCACTGCTGGCGACACTGCCCATGGGGTACACTCTGTTTCTGGCCTTCTTTCGGCCGGTCGATTTTGCACTCGGACGCGCTCAGATCCCCATGTTTGTCGCCAGTATGCTGTTCATGGCAGCCTACTCCTACGGCATGCTGCGGGACCGTCTGATGCTGGCTGAGGACGTTGACGATCGCAATCGTCGCTACGTCGGCATGTCTCTGCTGGTGTCTGCCGGCTTCGCAGTCCTGATGGCGGCCGGCGGTATGCAGGCTCAGGCGTGGAACCTGCCACTCAGCACGTCCACGACTCAGCAGATTGCGCTGTTTCTGATCCTGCTGCTGGCTGCTGGACTGAGCCTGTGGGTGCGCGACCAGTTGCAGTCTGTCGTCGACCGACGCTTCTTCAGCGAAAAGTACCAGCTGGACCGCGCCATGCAGCAGTTGAATCGCTCGGCCGCCTACCTGGCGGACCCGTCCGCCATGGCCGAAATGACGCTCAAAACCTGCGAAGATGTGACCGGCGCCGCATGGTCCGCCATTTATGTCCGTGACGGACAGGGGATCCTGCGCCGGATCGGCAGTCGCGGTGCCACCCAGGTACCCGACAAACTGGCTACCGAACCCCTGCAGTC
>Ga0255094_1000268_pt1 | contig 30020 bp, 26 predicted proteins | sample Colum_Law_RepB_8_2_FD_188434 | JGI IMG/M metagenome (GOLD analysis project Ga0255094, IMG submission 188434) | Freshwater microbial communities from Columbia River, Oregon, United States - Colum_Law_RepB_8d | ecosystem: Environmental > Aquatic > Freshwater > River | place: USA: Oregon...
AACTTTGCGAAGCGCGCTTTGATCGGCGACACGTTCAGGATCCGCGCTGACAACGGTTGGGACAACCGAGTCTGGTACGTTACTGTCCGGCAACTGCAGCCGCGCGATGACGCTCCATCGAGTGCGCTCGTCCCCGGAGGACTTGAACGTTGTTTCGATAATGTAAAACGCCGCGTCGTGTTCACGGAGCAGAATGCCTTCTCGCTTCCACAGACGCCAGAAATCATCGGCTCGCGTGCAGCGGTCAGCAGCCGATGTGTCACCCGGCTCTTCGCGATTCAACACCATCCGAACAGCGTTGCAGGGATGCTGGCGATAGAGCGTTCTCTGGATTGTTTCATCAATCAGACTGTTAGCCGGAGCGATCACTTCCGACAACGCGCCGACCTGGCTCAAGTCGAATCTCCAGCCGGCGAAGGGCAGAATTTGTACCATGTAAAACGGATCACCTTTGATGAATGAAATCTCGCGCAGCAATATCTACGTGCGGGAGTGTAGCAGGAACAAATCGCGTCAGAAACCAGTCGCCGGAACCCGCACGCGGACTGACTCTCTTTTACGTGGCCGCAGCTCCGAAGGACGCAATATCGCTCTGTGCAGTGCATTTGCGGTCGAGATGTGTGTAGCCGCCGTCGACGAAAATGATTTGCCCGGTCGTATGGCTGGAGCACGGCGATGCCAGAAACACGGCCATGTTGGCCAGCTCTTCGATCGTGGTGAATCGTCTCTCAAACGGGATTAAACGCTCCATTTCAGCTTTGGCCCCAGCCGGATCGGGCATGGCCGCCAGGCACTTCTCGTAGAGCGGAGTCCACGTTTCGGCGGGGAGCACCGCGTTGACTCGAATGCCATGCGGGGCGAGGTCCACAGCCCATTCGCGGGTCAACCCATTGATGCCGCCCTTCGACGCCGCATAGCCTGAGGTTCCTCCCTGACCAGTTTCGCAAACCTTGGATCCAATGTTGATGATGACGCCGCGAGATTTTTTCAGAGCCTCCAGTGAGTAGTGAGCCATCGCATAGACATGAATCAGATTTCGTCGCAGCGAATCGACAAAAGCGTCGACTCCCGCGTCAAGGCCCACTCCGTCATTGACACCAGCGTTGTTGATCAGAATATCGATGCGGCCGAAACGCTGCAGAGTCTGTTCCACGGCATTCTTACAGGCACTGACATCGGCCAGGTCACCTTGAATGAAGAAGCACTCTTGGCCCTGTGCGGCATACTCACTTTCCAGTGCACGCCCCTCCGCTTCACTGCGATTCACATTGGCAACTCGAGCTCCCTCCGCGATCAGGCAACGGACAATTCCCAGTCCAATGCCTTTGGATCCGCCAGTCACGAGTGCTACTTTGCCGTCCAGTCCAAGTTTCATCGCTCTTTGTCCATCGGTATTCGATTGAGGGGTCAGTAACAACTTCGCGACACAACTAAAGTCGAGAGTCGTCCTCGAGTGGTGGCGGATTCTGGCGTGATTCCGAAAGAAGTGGTACCGAGATTCTTGGGATCGTACTGGTTTTCGCAGTTGATGCAATTTTTCGTTTCTCCCATGATTCCCCTGGGCGACTCAGCAGTACAACACGCCGCAAAATGCATAACGCATACCGAATCAGAATGGGACTCCATGAACGCTCCAGACGCCCCCGCAAAAGACAAAACCTCGAAAGGGCTGAGGCTCCTCATCTCGATCGTGTGCCTGTTGTTTTTTATTGGTGGCTGTACGGCTGGAGTGATGGCCTATCGTGGCATCCAGGAAGCTCAGCAGTCACTTCAATGGCCAACGGTTGCGGGGCGAATCGTTCGGTCCGGAGTTGATGTTTCGGTTCATCGCGATCGCTCGACTGATCGCGATCGCCGCAACCGCGAAACTCGCTCATACTCGGCAGGAATTGAATATGAGTTCGAGATCAACGGGCAAATAGTCAAAGGTTCGAGAATCACTGTCATCAGCGATCAGTTTGGAAGCAAGGCCTGGGCAGAAGCCACATCGCAGAAGTTTCCAGTCGGAACCGAGGTTAAGGTTTCCTACAACCCGACAAAGCCCGAGCAATGTGTTTTGGAGCCTGGCCGCTGGGGAGGGGTGGGATTTCTGCTGATTCTGTCCGCTGTCTTCGGGCTGTTTCCGCCGCTGGTGCTGAAGGCGATCTGGTCGACAAACCCAGTAGCGACCGGGCATCATCCGGAGACACGAGCACAACGGATGCTGCAGGGGCTTGAGTTTCGCGAAAGAATCCTGTCATGGGAACCTGGGACACTGGTTCACTTGCAGCGAGACTCCATCAGCTTTCTGTCTCTAATCGGTGGAGCCATCATTGCAGGGCTTGTTGTTGGGCTGCTCTTTGGTCTGGTGCCAGCGCTGGTGTTCTTTTCGGGGCGAGGCCCGGTCTTTATCGGACAGTGTTATCTCGGATCTTCCGCCCTCTGCGCTGTGATGGGTGCTGCATGGCTGTGGCGGGATAATCGTCGCAGAGAAACACGGATCGACTGGTAGATTCAGTCAATACATCTGGCTGTTGGTTCGAGCGTTCGCGATGTCTTCTTTACTGACGTTCAGGAACTGAACGTGTCCGTGCCGAAGCCACAAAAGCCGAGTTCCGGAAGTGCCAGTCAACCGCCGCAGAAGCATGCCGCTCGAATCAACATGGTCGTGAACGGCAAGTCTTACATCATTCTGGAAACCGAATGTGCATCCAGTGCGATCCGTGCTGTTCGCTCAAAGCTCGCGTCAATCGCACAACAACTGACGGTGCCGATGAATGTGCAGTTCGCGAAGGAAGATTGAAGACACTTTAATCTGCTGTTGGGTCTTCTCGTTTAACGGCGAGCCGCAGGCGGAGGCGAAATCAGTTAAGACGCCTACCGCTTGCCGTTAATCAACACCCCTCCGCTGGTACCCGTTTGACGCACATTCACAGACCGAATAACTCCATTCCGTTATTGCGGAAGATGTCTTCCACCTGTGAGTCCGTCATTCGCGTTGACATGGTGGCAACTTTCAGTGTTCTCAATGACTCATGCCCAACCAGAGCCATGTCAATTTTTCCATACGGAACATCAAGGTTAGCGTTGTCGGCAGAGATCCAGAAGAAGTTGTCGCCCAATGCAATACAGCGACCACGCAGGTGCGTTACCGGGAAGTCTGACCCATAGAGCACTCGCTTGTGCCCCATCACGTTGATAATGGCTTCGATGGCTCCCGAGTCCGTGACCGCGCTGGTGTCAAACCAGACGTTCGCAAGGCCTCGCAGTGATTCAATTCCCATAATCGTATGATGGGCGTTAAAGCCACGCGCGGCATGCGCGAGGATCAGTCGCATGTTGGGATATTGTTCGCAATAGCGGCGGATCGTTTGCTGATTGGCCGGATCAGACAATGCTCGCGCGCGGACCATATGTAATGTGATCGACAGTCCTTCTTCGTGAGCAATCCGGACCTGTTCCTCTGGCAGGTATTCCTCGATATACGAATCAAACGTCGGCCGCCGCGATGAGTAGACGTGGTAACACTTCAGCCCAACGAAGCCACAACGTCGCACGGTCTCGCGAATAAACTCCGGATCCTGCTGCATCGTGATCAGCATCTGACCGCGAGACTTCGGACGCTTCTTTAGTTCCTTAAAGAGAAACGTGTTTTCTCCGTCGACATCGACATTCGGATGTGGGAATGGAAAGAACAGGCCCTCTGTTTTGCGTCCGGGAGTAATCATCTCCATCTGGCGATCAAATTCATCACTGCCCGCGACCGGCGGCCCGGACTTCACGAGGCCCGGCACAGAGTCCGAAGGAAAATGATCGGCTCGATACCAATGGGCATGCGCGTCAAAGATTTTTTCCGGAACGTAGCTGTTCAATTCTCGATCGAACAACTCCCGATCCTGATCTGTGGCAATCCAATCTGGCATGATGAATCTCACTTGTTTAACGGCAAGCCGCAGGCGTTAGTGATTCTTGTGATTGTGTAACGTTTTGAAAGCTCTTCATCCATCCTTGTCTCTGCGGCCAGGAACGCATCCGCCTGCGGCTTACCGTTAAACGAATCCTGGGCAAGACCGCGTTGGTTCTACGGAGCCGTCGCGACTGTGTCTTCAAGCTGTGTCGGAGCCATCTGCAATTCCACACGATGCTGTTCCACCGCTGACTTAATCTGGGTGATAACATCCGGATTCAAGGCCGCCCGATCCCACCGTTCACCGGGATCAATTTTCACCTGATACAACTGAGGTGGATCATGTGATTCGGCTTTTGGCGTTCCATAGGCGGGTTGAGTCAAAAAGTGAGCTTTCCACGGGCCAAGTCGGCACGCATACAATGTTGCTCCGCGGTAATACATGAATGGCGGTCGATCAACGGTGCCGGTGCCAAGAAGCAATGGTGAGATATCAATGCCATCGATCTTCGTCTCCGGCAGAGTTGCTCCACCGAGCAATGCGCAAGTTGCGAAAACATCCATTGTGTTGGCCATTTCGCGTTGGATGCTGCCCGATGGAATCTTTGTTGGCCACCAGAAAATCCCGGGCACGCGCATACCGCCTTCCCATGTCGAACCTTTGCCTTCCTTCAACAACCCCGCACTACCGCCATGATCATCGAAGATTAACCATGGGCCATTGTCGCTGCTGAAGACAACAAGAGTTTTCTCATCCAGCCCCTCGGCTCGCAGCGTGTCCAGAATCTGTCCGACGCTCCAATCCAGTTCTTCGACGACATCTCCATAAATCCCAGCCGGACTCTTGCCGCGAAAGTTTTCGGATGCAAACAGAGGCACATGCGGAAACGAATGAGCGACGTAAAGAAAGAACGGAGCATTCTTCTTTTCTTTAATGAACTTCACGGCTTCGTCTGAATACCGTTTCGTCAGTTGTCGCTGATCGGGATGTTCTTCAGCGATCTCGGTTCCGCGGATCAGGGGCGTCTTCCAGTAGTCATTGTTTTCCGCGAAGAATCGTTCTCTTCCTTTGGGAGCATCCGGTGCTGGCATCATGTCGTTCGAAAACGGCATTCCGAAATAGCTGTCGAAGCCATGATGTGGTGGCAAATGCTCCGGCAGATGACCCAGATGCCACTTCCCGACCATGCCGGTCGTATAACCCTGAGTCTTCAACAGTTCCGGAAGAGTGACCTCGTCCTTCGGAAGTCCGCCTTTGGAGTTATTCCGGAGTACTCGAAACTTGTCATGACACATCCCGTTGCGTACCGGATACCGCCCCGTCATCAGAGCCGCGCGACTGGGAGTACACACTTCGGCTGTGGAATAGAACTCCGTAAACCGCATGCCTTCAGCGGCCATCCGATCGAGATTCGGCGTGCGAATCGTGGGATGCCCATAGCATGCCAGATCCCCGTAGCCCAAATCATCTGCGTAGATAATGATGATGTTGGGCTTCTCGGCCGCGTGTGCAGACAGGCATCCGACCGTCATCACGAATGTTGAGAACAGGATTGAGAGTGTCTTCAGCATTCTTGTGATCCGGTAGGAGAAACGTTGCGCCGAGCGATAAAGGACGCGTGCTTTGTCACAGCTAAGAAGTTGGGTTCGCGTTCTCAGCCGGAACGCGTTAGCGAGTTGTTGCATCAGTCGCCCCCGACCCCGCGTCGGGGGTTGAACGGCTTTTGCACCAGCCAGGAACAAATGGCTTTCAGTGGTGTAGAAGCCCGCAGGCCCCTGAGGCGGGCTCAGTGAGGATTAAATCAACATTCTGCCAGCGCCCGGTCTTGAACCGTAGGCTTGCACCAAGGGACTACAACTACCAACCCCAGTTTCAAGTGTTGACGAGGCACAAGGCGTTCATCGCAGAACGAAACTACCAACTCCGTGGTGGTACAGAGTTCGACATAGAGATTATTTCTGAAACGGTAGTGGAAACGTTGAGGTGAGGGAAGTGTTGCGATTGTGAAAATGGTCATAGGACTGCATCATACCCCAGTGTGCTGCGTGTCGGTTTGTCGGCAGCTTGCTGGAGGATTTTGTCATGGCTCGTATTCCGAAGATCCGTTCTCGCAAAGATCGCAAGATGGTCCCAACCATGAGTTGGGCTGACATCGCCGATGTGTCTCTGGCACCAAACGGGGCGCGGACGAGCTTTGTGTACAATAAACTTGGCAGCGAGATTCGCACGACGGGACCAACGGGAGCCATCTCGACGATAGTCTATGACGTTCTCAATCGCACGGTGGGCAGCATCGATCCGCTGGGAAAACGCTCAACCACGGTTTATGACGCTGCGAACAGAACGGTTGCCAGCATCGATGCTCTGAATCAACGGTCCACGACGGTCTACAACGCCGCAAATCAGGCCATTGCCAATATCAATGCGGCCGGCATTCGATCAACGCAGGTCTATGACGCTGCCGGGCGAGGAATCGCGTCGATCAATCCGAAGGGAAATCGCTGGACCACGCTTTACGACTTGGCAGTGCGAAGTGTCGCATCAGTTGATCCGCTGGGACGCCGGTCCACATCGATCTACAATAATGTCGGAGCGCCACGGCTTCGATCAATCCCGCCAGGAAGTCGCAGATGGTGAATCTGTTGAAGAGCCAGTGGTTGAAGCATTATGCGATCATATGCGGCGTTTGCCTGTGCGTAGTGCTGGCATATCGTGGGATGCGAATGCTTCAGGAGTCATTCTCCCCGAGGCCTGTTGAGCATATTGACGACAAAGCGAAAACATATTACTTGAACCAGTTCAGTGACGTCGCAGGTCAAAAAGGTGCGGCAACCGTGCTGAGCAAAGCCACCCACTGTTACGTCTTCGACGGAGGATCATATTCTGGATCGCGTTGGTTCTGGACGTGCACGCTTGAGTCCGAACAGGCTTGTTTTGATCTCCTTCGTCAGACTCCATTCCGGGCGAATGTGCCAGTACGACCATTGGAACTGAGTGAAATGGTGGAGTATTCACAAGACAAGTTGCTTCAAGGCATTGTTGGCCCGCTTCAGTTTCAATCCAATAATGGCCCTGCTTCGAGCTACTGGTTCCCGCAACTTGTGGAACGCGGCTGCTACTTCTTGATGACAGACGGCAATCGCTACTACATGTTCCTGATCGATTTAGATCGCTGCCGAGTGTACGAGTGTTATCAGTCGTGATGGATGCCGCCTCGTAGGAATAGTCTGATTTGCCGAATTGCTGTGAAGGTCGGGGAATCGGGATGGTTGACAACTTAAAGGGGGCAATAGGGCATTCGGAATTCTCTTGCACTTGGTCCTCTGCCATAAGGCGGCCGAGGTGAAAATGCAGTACAACGGGGACAATCGCCGAGTGAAGCGGGATGATTGAAGACTGGCACAGGGATTTCTGAAGAGATGCTTTCTCGTGAGGTTGACAATGGGAACAACGACATTTGTGTGGGACCCGGTCTTTGACTGCGTGTCTCACGAGCTGGACGAGAACAACGACGTCAAGGCGGTTTACAACAACGAACCGCAGCAGTACGGTGGAGTCCTCAGTCAGCGACGAGGCACCACCTCTCACTACCATCACCACGACGCCCTCGGCTCGACTCGATTCCTCACCGACAGCTCCGGCACCGTCACCGACACTTACCTCCACGACGCTTGGGGAAACTCAGTCGCAACGACCGGAACCACGGTCAACCCGTTCAAATGGGTCGGAAAATACGGCTACTACACTGACAACAGCACCGGGCTCGTCTACGTCAGGGCAAGAACGTATCAGCCGACAGTGGCGAGATGGGCGAGCATCTATTGGCGATCATTATCGACATCTATTTCAAACAACACGATTCGGAGCAGCATACGTTCCATGGTCAATCCAATGGCGTTTCAGCCGCCGTCAACATCGTCCCCTGCGCCCGCAGGATGCACGGTGAGACTGAGGTGTATAAAAATTGTCTGGCCGTTTGCGCAACATTGCGGAGTGGAGGTTGAGTGGCCTGGAGGGTCGACGGACTACTATCATGTCATGGATAAAAGCGGGAACAGTATTCCAACAACATGCGACTACTCTGCGGGCGGAAAAATCAATCCAAGTTTTGGAGGGAATTGGTGGACAGAGGCAACGTGGACGTTAACCAGTTCGACTATGTGTGATTGTTTCAAGCGACAGGCCACTACGCTCAACGCCGAGAAACTTCCTTATGAAATGATACCAAACAACTATTGTGATAAAAGCAAAGATGCTTCTTGCAACAGTAATTACGCAGCAAAATGTATGCTTGGTCATTGCGGACTCAAATATTCGTTTGATTATCAGATTGACCCGGTAGGATGGAATCTACGCAGGAAAAAATGTCTTAAACAGGGTGATTCGGCGGGAACGTGTGCTCCGTGTTCCTGTGATCTGTGGTCGGACCCGATTGACTCGCGCTATTGCGGAGACATGGCACATGGTAATATCGGCCCTGACCCTAAATGAAGTGAGCCGTCCATTTCGCCTACAGCTGCCGATGGTGAAGGTAGGCCCAAATGGCAAGCTGCGGAAACGCAGCAAGCATTTGGTGAAACTGGGCAGGTCTTTTCGGCATTACTCAAGATGGATGTTTAAAAAAAACATGTTCTGTGTTGATATGGACAACTACAAACCCAACCCGCCCGCGAAGCCACCGGGTGTGCTAGGGGGACTCTACAATAATGTTTAGAAGACAACATTCATGACGAACCCCTATAACCCACCGGGCAGTTTACGTGATTTTCATGCAAATTCAAAGTCATATCGGCGATGGTTCATATTACTCATCGTAATGGCTGCTGGTATTTCTGCATGCTGCGTGCTATTTCAAGTGAACCGTTCAATTAGCTATGGTAAATCACCATTCAGCTGGTCAAGTGTCGCCGGATATCTCTTTTACGGCGATGCTGGTTTCTTACTCGCCGGCCTAGGATGGTGGATTCTTGTCGCTTCCACAGGTGGTGTTAGCAAAATGTCTGCTAGTATGATTTGGGCCTATTTGGGATGCCTATATGCCATTGCGTGCGTTATGGTTATTTGTCCAGCTCGGGCTGTACAAAACATGGGCGGCATACTGTTTGCTGCTTCGTACATAATTAGCACTTTCTCATTTCCATTTTGCGTTTATTCCTGCATACGATTTTGCAAATCATGTGCAACGGCGGGGCCCACTTGGGTGGAAGAGATTATTGCGTCGAGCGTAGTGACGTACCACGGGTTAATCTGGGGAGTTCTATTTACTGTTCCATTGTTTGGGCTGTGAGGCACAGAGCCTGGGCACGGAACGACGGGGCCATCCAAAGGCGATTGACAAAAGAACAGTTGGAGAAACAGCGTGGAGGGGCAACAGGAAGAAGCAATAAAAACGTCGCGTGGTGCAATCTGACAAGAGCAGGCGATCCACGACCGACAGACGCCGACTGGTGCGAGTTTGTGCATTCGAGCGAATTTCCTAAAAGAAATTGCCCGAGTTCATTTAGCATTCCTCTGCAGGACGCTCCAACAATCAGTAAATCGGCCAACAACAGTCGCAAGCTTTATTTTCACGTGGTCGCTAAGAGTGCAGCGGAGTGCGAATGCTGGAGTGACGCAGTCGTGTAGGAGGGATGCCAAGTTATAGAATTGGACGCTGCTGGAAACGCCGTGAAGAAAGAATTCCATAGCGGCACATCAGCGTGCGCCAACTTTCCAGAGTTCACTGAGCAAAACAAGTGTGTAGGCGGAGGTAAGCTGTGACAACCTGAATAGTGCGCAGCCACTTCTCTGAGTCCCTTTTCCTTTTGTGTGTTTTTCCCACGCAGGAAGAATGCAATGAGACTTTGTTTAATCTGAATCGCTGCAGCGACACTGATTGGATTCTCGGGTTCCACATCGAGAATGCTGACTGCCCTACCAAGTCCAACGAATGAAACGCAACGTAGCGAACTTTTCAAATGGATGGATCGTGTTGGCATTCCTTCCGCAAATGGGTGTCAGTTCTTTGAAATCATAGTGTCAATGCCAAAGACGTGTGGCGATCGGAAAATCATTCTTCATGCATTCAAAATTTGTGAGTTCCAAGGCAAATGCGTGTATTTCACAGACGATGCATGCGATCTCATCTTGGAAGGAAACCAGCGCGAAGGCACGCACTGTCGGCAAATCGACTTCAAAGCTTATGTTGAATCCGTGCTTGCAGTTCCGACTCCGTATCTGGATTCGTATTCAAATGGCTATTGCATCGAAATGGGGCACAGATGCAGCCTGGGCCGAAGCAGCCTCAATCTGCTTCCGGCGATGAGAGACATCATGCTTGCAAAATGGTGTGCACAGACGGGTCATCATGATGCAGTAGATCAACTGTGGGCACGGGCTTCCACAACAATGCCCGCACTTAATGAAGGGAAGTCTGTGGATGAGCTATTCAAAATCTACCTGCCTGCGTTTCTCCTGGATCGAGCCGTCGCGTCAATGGCGAATCCCGCTACCCGCAGAGTTGACTGTATTGCGCGATTAGACTGGATCAAATCTACATGGAATGGAAGCGAATATGGCGACCTGGCAGGGCAACTGAGTGATGATTTGCGGGTGGCGCTCAGAATTGAACGAGATCTTGACTCCGAGTTGAATGGCATTGTCAAGAGCCCTGAGTCTGCTGATCAGCTCGTAAGGAAACTCATCGATCAGGAATTTTGGGGTGGAGATGCCCGGACTGGCTTCGGCCCATTCGAAGGAACTGGCGGGATTTCAGCATTCTCGGAGGTATTGAAACAGTCAGGTCGGACTCGTAATGTTCTCTCGAAGTACGTCGATTCTGATGCTCCGACGCGACTTGTGTATCACTATCCCAATAAACTGCCCAGAATGCGGTGGGTGACCCTGGGCGCAGTGGCTCAAGGGTTGCTAGATCAAATTGACACTGAATCCGGGGCAAATAAATGAATTAGCAGGGACGAGTAGGTCCTGTGTAAGCGCTCGGCGAAGTGTATGTTGCAGGCATGGTTACTCTCTGCATTTTCCGGGAGGGTCACAGGTGGGAAAGAATCCTTCGGCGGAGCAATCGGCGGCGCGGGTTGGTGAGCAGAGAGAGTCTGAGCTGAATGTGGCTGAGTTCTGCGACTAGATCGGTGTCGCACCGAATTCGTTTTGTCGATGGGATAACAACGGGGCCATCCAAACTGCATTGACGGAGCGGAGCGTGATATGTACCCTACGTTCCGTCAAGCAAACTCAATTGAATTGGGAAGAAAGTCATGGCACGAGTCAATCGGCGTGAGATTTTGTCGTCGGGTGAAATTCAAGTTGTACATTGCGTCAATCGGTGCGTGAGGCGTGGATTTCTGTGCGGAGTCGATGAGCTCACGGGGAAGAACTATGAGCATCGACGCCAGTGGATGCGCAATCGGCTGGAGTTTCTGGCGGGGATCTTCGGTGTCGATGTGCTCGGATTCTCGGTGATGTCCAATCATCTCCATGTCATCCTGAGAAGTCGGCCGGATGTGGTGAAGACATGGACTGACAAAGAAGCCGCTCGGCGGTGGTGGAATCTGTTTCCTCAGCGACGAAACAAGGATGGTTCCCCGGCGGAGCCTGCTGACACGGATCTCAATCACTTGATGGCCGATGAGAAAACTCTGGCCGAACTGCGGGCTCGCTTGTCCAGCGTATCGTGGTTTATGCGATGCACTTCGGAAGTGATTGCTCGCATGGCGAATGCCGAAGACGAATGCACCGGGCGATTCTGGGAGGGTCGTTTTAAGGCGACGGTTCTGTTGGATGAAGCGGCCATTGCGGCATGCATGGTTTATGTGGACTTGAACCCGGTGCGAGCCGGTCTGGCGGCAACTCCGGAGAAGAGCGATTTTACGAGTGCTCAAGAACGCATTGCTGATCTCAAGTCTGCAGACGACGTTACAACCGCGGATGCTAAGGACGTGCGGATTGAACATGGCCAGAAAGCCGGTTGGCTTGCTCCTGTGGAACTGGAGCCGAAGCGAAAGAAGGCTCGCGAGAAATGCTCCAGTCGGCGAGCTTCGAACAAGGGTTGCATGTTCATGACGCTGGCAGAATACCTGCAACTGCTCGACTGGACCGGCCGCCAGTTGAAACCGGGGAAACGAGGAGCGATCCCGAAGAATGCTCCACTGATTCTGGATCGCCTGAATCTGTCGGCAGAACTCTGGCTTCACGCGGTCGAACACTTCGGCAAACGCCGGTCGGCCAATCGCATTACGCCAGCTGCAAGATTCAACGCAACGGCGAAGCCTGCCCTGCAATCAGTGGCTGTTCAGTAGGCTGAAAGAGGGGCCCAGTAAATCTGGCGTAATGAATTGTAGCTTGGGTTCTGGGTGTGGATGGCCCCGGCTGAGCGGCTCCCTGAAACTCACAGCCAAAGCATTCGCCAACCATCACCTCTGGATAACCTCGCTTTAACACTGCCACCGCAAAATCAATAATTTCCCACCGCTTCGCTCCGAAAATCCACTTCAAATAACCCAATTTCGTGGGTAACGACAAGGGCTGAAGCCCGAGGCTATCATGACGCGGCAGCTCCGCTGCCAAAACGTATGGGCAAACACGCAGGGGCCAGCCGGAGTTGCTAGAGAACTGGCAGTCATCCTGTCGCGGACTCCCGACCTAAGGACAGATCGGGCAACGTCGATGTATGGCTCCGGGCGCGCAGTACCTGCCCACTCACCGGACGGCATGCGCCGTTACGCTTTATGGACACAGTTTGGGTCGATGCCGTTCAGACCAAAAGATCCTTCACCACAGTTGATTCTTCAACCCCAGTCAGTTTCGAATCCAGTCCCTGAAACTTGTAAGTAAATTTCATGTGATCGATACCCATCAGGTGCAACAGCGTGGCGTGGATATCGTGGACAGACACGCGGTTCTCGACCGCGTGATATCCGAACTCATCCGTATTGCCGTAGCTGATTCCTGGCTTGAATCCGCCACCAGCGAACCACATCGTAAATCCGGCAAGGTGATGGTCGCGGCCGTTGCCCTGAGCCATCGGCGTGCGTCCAAACTCCGAGCCAAACACAATGATGGTGTCTTTCAGCATATCACGCTGCTTAAGGTCGGTGATCAAAGCGGCCACGCCCTGATCAACTTCTTTCGCGGTTCCGGCGGAGTGCTCCTTCACCGCGCCGTGGTGGTCCCAGTCGCGATGATAAAGCTGGATGAAACGAGTTCCACGTTCAGCCAGTCGACGGGCCAACAGGCAGTTTGACGCAAATGAGCCGTCTCCGCCCTTGGTGCCGTACAGATCAAAGATGTGAGCTGGTTCGTTGCTGACATCCATCAGCTCGGGAACGCTGGACTGCATCCGAAACGCCAATTCATACTGACTGATGCGAGTAGCAATCTCCGGATCATCCAGCCGATTATTCGCTAGGCCATTCAAGCGTTGCACCGCGTCGACAACATCGCGTTGCTGCTTGGAATTCACGCCCTTTGGATTGCCGACATACAGGACCGGATCGCCGGTACCGCGGAATTCAACGCCCTGGAATTGTCCCGGAAGAAAACCAGAATGCCACTGACGAGCCGCAATGGGCTGACGCTGGCCATACTTGCCAGTGGAGACCATCACGACAAAACCGGGCAGACTTTCCGATTCGGACCCCAGACCATAAAGCAACCATGATCCCATCGCTGGTCGACCGGCAATCATCGTTCCGGTGTTCATAAACGTATGAGCCGGATCATGGTTGATCGCATCGGTATGCAGGGATCTCACAATGCACATATCGTCCGCGCATTTTTCACCCAGCAGCGGCCAGATTTCGGACATCGACTGTCCCGATTTTCCCCACTGCTTAAACGCATGCTGGGGCCCAAAACAGTTCAGCTGTGCTCCCTGCAGCTGTGCGATCTGTTGGCCTTTGGTGACTGACTCCGGCATCGGCTTGCCATGCAACTCCGCCAGTTTCGGCTTGTTATCGAACGTGTCGATATGAGTCATCCCGCCGGCCATGTACAGCCAGATGATGCGTTTGGCTTTGGGTTCGAAATGCGTCGGCTGGATAACACCCGACCATTTCGGGACTTCCTGCTGAGACGCTCTCGTCTGCTGCGACAGCATTGAGCCCAGAGCCATTGAACCCAGGCTGAGACCAGAATTCCGCAGAAACGACCGTCGGGCGATTTCGGAGGGCAAGTTCAACATCAGTATCAGTTCCTTGTAATGACTTCGTGCAGATTCAAAATCGTGCGGGCGACACTGGTCCAGGCCGATAACTCGGGAGTCGGCAGATCCGCGGGCATCGGTTTTTCACCCACAGTCATCAGTGCGGCAGCCGCTGCGGCATCGGTCTGATACTCGGCCATGTGAGTCTTCAGGAGTTCTTCCAGAACGACCGCTTCGTCATCCTGAATTGGTCGGGATAACGCTCGCCGGAATGCAAAGTCCAGACGGTCACGCGTGGAGCCATCCTGGCGAAGAATCTGTTCCGCAAAAGTTCTCGCAGCTTCAACGTAACTTGGATCGTTCAACAGAACGAGCGACTGCAAGGGTGTATTCGAACGAGGCCGATCGGCCGTGCATTCCTCGCGACTTGGAGCATCGAATGCCAGCAGACTCGGATGCAGATACTGACGCTGCCAGTGAGTGTAGAGACCTCGCCGATAAAGCGCTTCGCCCGTGCTGTTCTGCCATTCACGAGTCGGAAAGTTGAGATACGCCCAGTATCCGGCCGGCTGATAAGGATTCACACTTTTGCCGCCGATGGAATTCACCAGCAAGCCGCTGATGGCCAGAGCATTGTCTCGCACGAGTTCGGCATCCAGACGGAATCGCGACTGTCGCGCCAGCCAGCGATTGTAGGGATCTGCTTCTCGCACTGGCGGACTTGTCAAGGACGACTGACGATAGGTTTGCGACATCACCATCGACTTGACTGTTCGCTTAATATCCCATCCGTGGCTACGGAAATCTTCGGCAAGATAGTCCAGCAGCTCCGGATGGCTTGGCCATTCGCCCTGAGCACCAAGATCATCCAGCTTGCGTGACAGACCGGATCCGAAATAAATCTTCCATAGCCGATTCACGACAACTCGTGCGGTCAGTGGATTCTCCGCGGACACAATCCACTTCGCCAGATCTAGGCGATTGAGAATTTTGTCAGCAGGAGGAGCTTCAGCAAACACAGCCGGGAACGCCGGAGTCACCACTTCCCCGGTGTCATCCATCCAGTTGCCTCGCTTCAGAATCCGCACCATTCGCGGGGATACAGCCTCTGTCACGAGCGTCGACGGGATCGCGTTGTTGAGATCTGTACGCTGCGTTTCCAGGGAGGCCAGTTGTTCGCGGGCTGGATTCAACAGCGGAGCCACCGTGCGATAATACGCCGCCAGCTCTGCTTTCTGAGCATCCGTTCGTTGTTCCACCGGAGTCGACAGAATGGCCAGCAGATTGGCCGGTGGAGCATCAGAAGCTTTGATCGGTCGAACCGCTGTCGCAGCAGACAGACGGAAGCAGCCGAGATTGTGTCCGGGATTATCCAGGTTCTGAGCCAGCGTAATCGTCAGCGTCGCTCCTTCCTTCAGCGTAAGATCGCTGGCGGTTTCGAAGACGGCGAAGTTTGGCTGACCGGCTTTCTCCATAATCGCCCAGCCCCACTTGGCTCCTTTCGCATCACCATCGATAGCGGCTTCCACGGCCCACTTTTTATAAGGGTTTCCATCAGCGGCCCCGATTTGTTCGTAAGTGGCCGACGCATTCTGCAACGGAACCGCAACCGGTTCCGCTTCACTGTCTTTGACCTTTAGGATGATTTCCGAAAGGACAAAGTTACCGTTGCCTGCTCGCCCCGGCCCTTTGTTGGGCAGCGAATCATCCGGCAGCACTTCCAGCCGGATCGCGGTCACGGCTGGTGGCAGTTTGGAGAACGTCAACGTATACGTGTCCGTTGCGCCGTTCTTTTCTGAGACGAGGATTGCTCCGTCTGCGCGAGGCGTCAGCTTTGCACCTTCCAGAGACACCATCGTGTCGGCCGTGAGCGGCGTCCAGGGAATCTGAGTTTTCTCCCACTCAATTTGTGCGGCGGTCAGTTCGGCCGTATCGGTTTCCAGGACCTTCTTTGCCGAGGCAATTTGTTCGTCAAGCAAGGCCAGATCTGCGGCCTGTTGCTCCGTCGGAACTTTGACAAACGGCCCCCAGTTGCCATCGCTATTCGCACCCGAATAGAGACCGCGTTCCTTGATGTCCGCGAAGAACGCCTGAAAACGATAAAAGTCTTTCGCTGTCAGCGGGTCAAACTTATGGTCGTGACATTCAGCGCATCCCAGAGTAATCCCCAGCCAGGTACCGGACGTATTGCGAACTCGCTCTGCAATATACTTCGCGAGATACTCCTTATCCTGTAGCAATGCGCTGCTCGCGAGTGGCATCCGGCAGCAGATCGCCGGCAAGCTGTTCGATCGTAAACTGATCAAACGGTTTGTTCGCGTTGAACGATCCGATCACATAATCTCGAAACGGCGCGACGCTCATCGGTTGATCACCGTGATAGCCAACCGTGTCGGCGTATCGCACAAGATCCAGCCACCACATGGCGAGACGTTCGCCGAAGTGTGGAGACTGCAGCAGGCGATCCACGAGCTTTTCGTAAGCCTCCGGAGATTGATCCGCGACGAAGTCAGCGACTTCTTTTTCTGACGGTGGCAATCCGATCAAGTCAAAACTCAGGCGACGAATCAAGGTGATCCGGTCGGCTTCGGCGGAATTGTTCAGTCCGTGTTCAGTGAGGCTGTTGTGAACGAGTTGATCGATGCCGTTGGGCACCGGACCTGCGGTTGTCTCGGCCGTGCGGATTGGAAGAAACGCCCAATGGCCTTCGAATTTTCCGCCCTGTTCAATCCAGCGGTTCAGCAACTGAACATCTCGTTCGGAGAGTGATTTTCCCGAATGCGCCGGAGGCATTTTTTGCTCGGGATCTGCCGAGATGATTCTCTTGATCATCTCGCTGTCGTCAGGCTTGCCAGCCACGATAGCTCCATGCTGTCCGTCTTTGCCGTGAAGACCGGCTTCGGTATCCAGACGCAGGTCGGCTGCACGTTTATTCTTGTCGGGGCCGTGGCAGAAAAAACAGTTATCCGACAGGACTGGGCGAATATCGCGATTGAACTCTATTGTCTCCGGCAAAGCATCCTGAGCATGCAATGTCTGAGAAGTCCCTAACAGCAAACCGGCCGCAACCAGCAGCGTCTTTGAAAACGTGCGATGCATAATGAACCTCGAGCAAAACCATCACCATGAATTGATGCGTTCAGCTTACAGAGGAAGCCAGCCTCGGGAAAGTGTGCGTGAAAATGAAATGAGACCGCGAGTAAAGCCGTGTATTTCTCCATCCTCTTTGGGCTGCTGCAGCCTGCTATGGATAACCGTTTGGAGATCGCCAGATTTTGAACTCACCAGTTTGCAGCAGGCTGCATGCACCAAAACGGCAGCAGGCTGCCGCAGTCCAGGATGGGCTTGATTCCTGAGTGTGAGGCTGTCCGCTCAGCGATTCTGGCTGAGATTTTTCAGCATATCACCAATGGTGCAATTCGACTCAAGCGGATGCCGCAATGTTTTATTCAGAGTGATCTCGTAGCTGTTTCGGCGGCCAACTTTTGTGACCTCCAGGAAACCGGCTTCGACCAGCTCGGCCACGATCTTCTGCACCATTCTCTCCGTGATTCCCACCAGCACCGCGACTTCTCGCAAAGTGATCTCGGCGTTTCGATAGAGGCACAGCAGCACATGCGAATGGTTCGTCAGAAACGTCCAGCCAGCAGCTCCGGCTGGCGTTGCGTTTACTGAAGTCGCGCCAGGATTCTCGATTTCGCTTTTTCTGCGTTTTTTCATCGCTGCTGTTCTTGTGTTGAACATAAACACACGATAAACAATACGCGAAATTTGTTTCGTGTATTGAGTTTCGCAAAATATCCGACGGGGGTTTGCATGCTGGATGTTCTCAGGATTAATCTGTGTTCGCCACTGACGTTGTCCTTTGCTTTGGGGGTATTTGCCAGGCTGGTTCGTAGTGAACTGTCTCTGCCCAGGGACCTCTACACAGCCCTGTCAATTTACCTTTTATTTGCTCTGGGTTTGAAGGGAGGCGTGGAACTTTCCCATAGTTCGCTGGCCGCAATCTCGGGCCCGGCGTTAGTGACGATTCTGCTGGGGTGCCTGACACCGGTGTCAGCTTACCTGGTTTTGCGGAAGATGGGACGGTTCAGCATCGCGGATTCAGCCGGAATTGCCGCTCATTATGGTTCAGTGTCGGCGGTGACATTTATCGCGGCTCAACAGTTTACGGCATCGGTGGGGGCGCCGGCTGAGGGATTCATGCCAACTCTGCTGACGCTGCTGGAGATTCCCGGGATCCAGATCGCTCTCGCAATTGGTGCCTTTCAGATGTCTGCGGCGGCCAAAGCAAACCCGGACGGCACCGGCCAGGCTGCACGACCGGTCCGAGAGATCATGCACGAACTACTGACTTCTCGATCAATGATGCTGCTGGTCGGAGGGCTAATCATTGGTACCGCAGTCGGTGAAACGGGATGGAAGCCAGTCCAGCCTGTGTTTGAGGGACTATTCAAAGGGCTGCTCACAATCTTTCTTCTGGAGATGGGTCTGGCCGCCGGAAATCGACTTGGCGATCTCAAACAGGCAGGACTTTTTCTGCTGGGTTTTGGAATTCTGATGCCCATCGTTCACGGTACAGTCGGCGCATACCTTGGCTCCCTGGCAGGACTTTCCGTCGGCGGTTGCACCGTGCTGGCGGCGATGGCCGCAAGTGCATCGTACATCGCCGCACCTCCAGCCGTTCGCATGACGCTGCCGGAGGCGAATCCAACATTTTATCTCACCGCAGCCCTCGCAATCACCTTTCCTTTTAATCTTATCGCCGGCATTCCGATCTACTACGAGATCTCAAAACGTTTCTGTAGCTGATCGTTCAAAGATTCCACATCCCCCGCGATAGCTCTGACCGCATCCCCGTGAAAAACGAAAGCGCGTTGCCTCTTATGAAAACTGTCCCCCTGTGTCTGCTCACAATCGTTGCCGAAGCCATTCTGAAAGAACGCCTCATTGCTGATGTTCGAAGTGCTGGAGCCAAAGGCTACACCGTGACGGAAGCCGAAGGCGAAGGTATCCGCCAAAGGCGCGTGGGCGAAATTCTGGGATCCAACATCCGGCTGGAAACGATCGTTTCGCCCGAAGTTGCCGATCGATTGCTGAAGCTGATCTCTGTTGAGTATTTCGAGCGATATGCCGTGATTGCTTATCTTTCTACTGTAAGCGTAATTCGAGGAGAGAAGTATGTCTGAGATTCTGCGAAACATTACAGGTTCTGGCTCTGGTTCCAGCTCTGGCTCACTCAGGTCAACAAGACGCACGTTGCTTGTTCAATCGATGCTGACCGCTGCGTGTGGGGTCGCTGGGGTCACGTCCCTGGCAGTCGCTGATGCTGCTGCTGATGATGATGATTCAAATTCTCAATCAACATCCAAGGCTCCTGAAACTCCGGAGGAAGCCATGAGATTGCTGATTGATGGGAATCGGCGTTTCGCGGAAGGAAAGACGATCTCGTCGAATCGAGACATGAGTCGAGTTCGTGAAGTGGCGAACGGGCAAAAGCCATTCGCTGCATTTTTGGGTTGTGCCGATTCCCGCGTTCCGATTGAAATCGTCTTTGATCAGGGCTTCGGTGACTTGTTCGTGACTCGAATTGCAGGCAATGTGGCATCCAGTGAGAACATCGGCAGTCTGGAATTTGGTACGAAGATTCTTGGGGCCAAAGTGCTTTACGTGCTCGGCCACACAAGCTGTGGTGCTGTGAGTGCGACGATGAAGGGCGACGAAGTGCCCGGCCAGATCAGCGGGCTGTTTCAGCACATTCGCCCCGCCGTTAAAGCGGCGAACGGTGACCTGGATCGAGCGATTTCTGAGAACGTCCGCAATCAGGCCATTCTTCTGGCTGAGGCTTCGCCAACTATCTCCAGGCTTATTCAGAGGAAAGAGCTGATTGTTGCCGGAGGAGTCTACGACCTGTCTACGGGACTCGTGACCGCCGCGGATGTCGCAGTCAGTTAGCAGCCCGCTACTCTGCTTAGATGAAGATGCCCGTCCGTGCGGTGCTGGCAATTGCCAGTACCGCCGGATGTTTGATTTTTCGCTCGGCGGAGATCGCGAAGAATTGTTCGCGGACTCCTTCGAGTTCTCCGATCAGTTCCACTTCATGCTGTCGGCACATCTCATCTGAAAGCGCCATGGCTCCCGGGAACATGCCTTCTCCGGTCTGGCCAAACGCTTTCATCAGAGCCGTATCATCGAACTCAGCGCGGATTCTGGGGTGGAGATCTGCTTTCTCCAGCCATGTATCGATCGCACGCCGGACCGCAGATGTTCGCCGCGGCAGCAGGAACGGGGCTCCGTTCAGCGACTCAGGGAACCCTTTCTTGTACTTCCTTGCAATCTCTTTTTGAGCAAACAGTCCGACGGTCGAATCCCCGAGCAGATGATTGTACGCGCGGACTTTTACGGCCGCAGTGACCGGGACGTCAGAGAGCACGATGTCCACATTGTGCAGCATCAGCTCGCTCAGCAATTCCTCAAGGGAGTCCTCTACACAGACGAGTTGCAGGTTCTCTGAAAGTTGCAGAGCTGGCTCCAGCAGTCGACGAGCCATCAACTTGGGCATTACATCCACAACGCCCACCGTAAATCGAACCGGTTTACCTGCCGGATGGCCTTTGAGCGTGTCCATTAGCTCCCGGCCGAGCGAAAAAATCTCGTCGGCGTAGCGATAGACGGTCTTTCCGGTGTCCGTCAGTTGCAGATTTCGGCCGGATTTCTGAAAGAGCTTCTGCCCAAACGACTCCTCCAGACTGCGCAATTGAGTGCTGATGGCGGGCTGGCCAATATGCAGCTTTTCGGCCGCTCGCTGAATTGTGCCTTCGCGAGCGACCATCCAGAAATACAGAAGATGGTGGTAATTCATCCAATCCATTAGTGCATCCTACTTCAATTTAATCAATGAATCAACACATAAGTTTTGATTAGTCAAATGTGATTAGCAGCGTAGACTTAGGACGATGGATGTTTGCAGTCCACTTCTCGGGAAGTGTAACAGTCAAGGAGATTGTGTCATGGTTCGTGAAGAGCATTCAAGTGCTGTTTTAGGGCAGGAGGGGTTGGGACCGTTATCGTCCGGGGAGCTTGTGGGCTCGTCGGTTCCAGCGGTAAGGCCACCGACCACTTTGGATCGCCGAACTCGGGCAAGAATCAGGGACTTGGACAGAGCGACCAGCAGAACTCGACAGAGCCAGCGGAGGTTTCTGATTCAGCTGCAGGGAAAGTCTGATGGGGATGTCCGAGGTGAATTGCAACGATATCGAGAAAGTATGATCAATAGTCAATGGTCCGCGCGGGTTGTTGACTGGGATTAGTTGGCCGTTGAGAAAGATGCCTGAAACTCTCGGGTGGTACACATTGGCCGTATTTCAGTGTGACCTGCAAAGTTTCAGACATCTTCTTCAACACGCTCCTGATCTCTTCCATAACTATCCAGTCTGAATGCGTTATGTCGCAAGCCGTCCCGAGAATCTTTTAAGACAATGAATTAACCGCAGTGGCGATTATCTGTTAGCGATCTTTGCAGGTTGCTTCTGAAACTTCAGCCAGTGCGGGTTTGTCAGCGAAGTCTATTCAACTGACGGTTTGCGTCGTTACGCCACAGACCTCTTTTTTAACTGCGTTACCTTTTCAATCGCTGAATGACTTACTGTCCTCAATTTGGAGAAGATCATGGAGATCCAGATTCTTGGCCGCAACGTTTCGTTGAGCGCTTCACAGCAGGAACTTGTTGAACGACGTACTCAGTATGCTCTGAATCGATTCTCATCTCAGGTCCGGACGGTGCAGGTGACTTTGAGTGACGTGAACGGTCCAAAAGGTGGGAGCGATATTTTGTGTCGCTTCAAGGTGCTGCTGCGGAAGAGAGGCGAAGTTCTGGTCGGAGATACAGATGTCTCCATCGAATCAGCCGTTGCGAATGTGGCCGATCGGGCAGCCAGATCTCTTGCCCGCCTGCTGGATCGGCAGCGTGAACATCAGGGAATTTCAATGTCGGGTGCTGTTGAGGCGACATGACGGGCAGCGTGCGAGCGTTAGCCGATTTGCGTCCGTCTTTATTGGGTTTGCTGACCTTTCCACCTCCAATTTCTCCACTACCAATTTCGACAGGGGTTACCTGTCAACAACGTTTTCGTTTCTAGACAACATTTTGGTGACTGAACACAATGGAATTCTCTCCCTGGACATGGATTGCTTTCGTAAGTTTTCTTGCGGGCATGCTGGCTCTTGATCTCGGTGTGTTTCATCGAAAAGCACATGTGGTCACATTCCGGGAGGCGATTACATGGAGCGTCGTCTGGATTGCTCTAGCGCTTGGATTCTCGTGGCTGCTCTATCAGAACTCCGGATCGCGAACTGCGATGGAGTTTCTCACTGGATATGTGATCGAGAAGGCGCTCAGCATCGATAATGTCTTTGTGTTCGCCATGTTATTCACCGCAATGAAGGTGCCTCGCCATTGCGAGCACAAAGTTCTGTTCTGGGGCGTTTTCGGTGCGTTGGCCATGCGAGTCGTCATGATCGTGGCGGGTGTGGCCATGATTCAGCGATTCCACTGGCTGGTTCACGTTTTCGGTGGCATTCTGCTGATTTCTGCATGGCGAATGCTGAAGGGGCCTGACGTTTCTAAAGAGCCTGGTGATCATTGGCTGGTGCGGCTCAGTCGACGAGTGATCCCGGTGACCGATGACTACATCGGAGATCGATTCTTTGTGAAGCAGGCTGGCCGCTGGTCCGCAACTCCGCTGCTGCTTGTGCTGATCCTCGTGGAATGGTCAGACCTTGTGTTTGCAGTGGACTCGATTCCGGCCGTCATGGCTGTCTCCAAGGATCCGTTCATCGTGTTCACGTCTAACGCGTTTGCGATTCTCGGTCTGCGATCCTTGTACTTTGCCTTGTCGGGTCTGATGGAGAAGTTCGTCTATCTGAAGTTCGGTCTCGCCGGTGTGCTGGGATTCGTGGGTGTGAAGATGATGCTTATGGATGTTGCTCCGATTCCGATCTCGATCAGCCTGCTGGTCGTAGCTGGAATGGCAACGGCTTCAATCGTCGCGTCACTGTTGTTTGCGCCGACGCCCCAGACTGCAGAGGTATCGATTCCAAGTACATCCCCCTAGGTTTTCAGCGGTCGGGTGAATCGCTGACTGGGGGGCGACGCTGTGGCTTCTTTTCTCTCGTGGGAGTCCAGCCATAGGAGGCACGGATCCGGTCTGCCGTGAGTGATTCTGAAGATTTCACTTCGGTCGGAACTGGTCCGATTTCTTGAGGTGGCCTTCCGCACTGCAGACAATGCTGCTGTGATCCCGGATTCGAGAACGCGAAATCACGAGGCTCGTCGTGTTTCGTGGGGCGTTCAGGAATTCCACTCGCGGTGTATCCGCTGACTGATCTATCCTGTGTCTTGTTCTTTGCGTGGCATAAGTTGAGGTGTGGTGTTCGCGTGGTCTGGTTATTCAGATCATGACCTCGATGCTGTCCGCGCACAGAATAGCTCCTGTTGACACAGATTCTGCTCACCACAGGATTTGATCCGTGGACAGCTCCGCAATGTCCGGTGGCATTGCTGAGCCGGGATAAGATTCATGGCTGTTGTAAACGTTCCTGCTCGTTCGCTGACGCGGCATATTGAACGGGAAGATGAACCTCGCCAGAGGCCTCTCGATTTTCGACTCATCACGCGGCTCATGGAGTCGACTCGCTCGTGTGGAACACAGCGATTCTGGCTATTGCTCGTGGTTGTGATTCGTGCTGTTCAGCTTCCGGCGCTGACCTGGGTGCTGGCTGCCATTATTCGTGGGCCGATCGCCGAGCATAACGTTGACGGCGTGATTCAGGGAGCGATTGGCTTCGCACTGCTGGCGATTTCGACGCAGTTCGTGATGCACTTTCGCCAGCGACTGGCCCTGGAGATGGGGGAGAGTGTTGTCAGCGATCTGCGGACTCGATTGTTCCAGCATATGCAGCGAATGCCAATGCGCTGGTTTCACACGAATCGCATCGGTCGCGTCATCAGTCGCATGACTTCCGACATGGAAGACATTCGCATCGGCGTGCAGGAAGTCTTCTATGTGACACTGGTTCAGTTTATTCAGATGGCGATCGCCGCCACGGCCATGATCTGGTACGACTGGTCTCTGTTTCTGATCGTACTCGGACTGGCCCCGGTTATTTGGTTTATCAATCGGCACTTTCACAAACGACTGAGCGTTGCGCTAAGAAACATGCGAGAGTCGTTCAGTCGAGTCACCGCGACATTGGTAGAGTCCGTCGTTGGAATCCGAGTGACTCAGGGGTTCGTTCGCGAGCAGGAGAACGCTGCGGTGTTCGGCGAACTGGCCGCCGATCATTCTTACTACAATACTCGCGTTCTGAAGACTCAGGGTACGTTTCTGCCCCTGCTGGAAATGAACAGCCAGATTTTCATGGCTGTGCTCTTGCTGGTTGGCGGTTATCGAGTGCTCACGCCGGGACATTCGACTGAGATCGGTGATCTTGTCAGCTTCTTCTTTATGGCCAATTTATTCTTTGCTCCGATCTCGATTCTGGGCAATCAGTACAACCAGGCCATGACCGCAATGGCTGGCGCGGAAAGGCTCTACCGACTGCTGGATACGGAACCCGAATGGACGGATCCGCCCGACGCAATAGTGCTGGATGCGGTGCAGGGGCATGTTGCGTTTGAGAACGTTACGTTTGGATATGACTCTGATCGTCCGGTGCTGCATGAGATTTCCTTTGACGCGCATCCAGGGGAAGTGATCGCTCTGGTTGGCCATACGGGCAGCGGGAAGTCTTCGATCATTAATCTCGTGTGTCGGTTTTATCTGGCGAACTCGGGGCGAGTTCTGATCGATGGTCACGACATTCGCAGTTTGCAGGGACATTCTTTGCATCGTCGCCTGGGAATCGTGCAGCAGCAGAATTTCCTTTTCAGCGGGACGATTGCCGACAATATTCGTTTTGCCAAACCGGACGCGACCGATGCCGATATTCACGAGGTGCTGAAGAAGCTGGATTGTGAAGATCTGTTTCTGGCCTTGCCGCAGGGGATTCAAACATCCGTCGGAGAAGGTGGTGCAACCGTAAGTTCCGGCCAGCGACAGCTTATCTGCTTCGCGCGGGCGATGCTGGCCGAGCCGGCGATTCTGATTCTTGATGAAGCCACCAGCAGCATCGACAGCGCGACGGAATCGCGGTTGCAGAAGGCGTTAGAGATACTTCTCACCGGACGTACCGCGTTTGTGGTGGCTCATCGGCTAAGCACCATTCGTAACGCAGATCAGGTTCTGGTGCTCGATCACGGTCACATTGTCGAACGGGGAACTCATGATGAACTGATTCATCATCAGGGCGTCTATGCTTCACTCTACGAGAAGTTCTCGAAGCATTGATTTACTGAGGTTCAGTTTTCGCAGCGTTTTAGAACGCTTCCATCGACGAAAGCCCCCTCATCCGGCCTATCGGCCACCTTCTCCCCCGAGGGGGAGAAGGGACTTTGTTTCACACGACAAATTTTGAGTACAAAACTACGTCGGTGAATCTGCGTCGTTAAAAATGGCATTGTCAGGGTTCTTTGGCAGCTTCAGCCTCTGATGCTGACATCAGGCAATCCTGATCCGTGTCCAATGCGGCAAACTGCGTCGAGGTTCCGAGAAATTCGCGAACAGACACGTCGCCATCCTGATTGCGATCCATCCTGCGAAACCATTCCGGCCCGTCAAGACCTTCGAGCCCGGGAAGAACAGCATCACCGCTGTTCATGGCCATGGTCTGCATCGTCATCGTGCCAGAGTTCCGACGTAACTCGGAACGACCAAGCCCCAGTGTCAGGACGTATTCTGTTCCCAATTCGGTTTCGGCGAACGCACCATCTTTGTTCAGATCATACTTCTGCAGAATCGATGATCCACTTTTGATTTCTCGAGCTGACAGACGTCGATCCTGATTTGCATCGAGAAGGCTGAACAACGTTTTCCCGTCCTGCTTGACGGTGACCTCAATACGACTGGCTGCAGCCATCAGATCTCGTTCAACAAACGAGAACAGTTCGTCGCGAGTCACCATCTTATCTGAGTTTTGATCAACCGTTGCAAAATCGCCATTCGCTCCGGACTGCTGCATGGCCCCGACAATACCGGCGAACTCGGTTTCATCCAGATACTGATTTCTGTCGCCGTCGATCATCACGAATGTCTGACCGAGAAAGCCACGTGTTGCCGCACGGTTGTTGGCTCCACCACCGCGGGCCACAATCTTGAGAGGCAGCCCGTCCGCGACGATCGCCGTTTGGCCGAACTTATTGTCTGTCGTCCGGCAGAATGACGATGCTGAAGAACTGATCGCCACGTCAATGTCGCTGGTGCCAGCCCGATCTGACAACTTCACGTCGATCGTGAGATGAAACTCGGGCTGTTGAAGAATGCCAGCTAACTCGTCCACGCTCAGTCGACGATCTGGCTCGGGGAGTTTCTGCTGACGGAGAATCGAAATGGGCACGGTGCCTTCTGTGCCGTATCGCCCGACAATTCGTTCTGCCGCGAGTTTGGCAGACGCTTCATCACTCACATGATAGAAAGGCAAGTTAACAACATCAGGACTGACCGGTGCATTCTGGCTGCGAGGATCACGATAGGGCATGAGCTCCGAAACGCTGAAGGTTTCATCATTGTCGAGATCTCGAAAACGCAATGTCCGCAGTGAGTTGAGTAGTTCCGCGTCGGAGATTGATGCATCCAGATTGGTGTCAATCAGAGACGTGAGGCGAACCGCGTCGTCGGCGGCTTGTGGTTGAGCAATCAGGTCAAAAGATTTGGGCAAACGCGTTTGCAGCCATTCGACAAACTGCTTTGTGGGAACTTCTGTGGCTCCGGGTTCTTTGACGGCTGCCGCAAGGATTTCTTCGGGCCCCGAGATATTCCCAAGGCGACGCACGTTTTCGGTCAACAGCGAAAGTTCTTTGCTGTCCAGTTGGGTGTTCTTGTCGACATCCATTTGGGTCGCCACAAAACGGCTGACCCATGTTCGGTAAGGGATCTTTGCGACGGAAATTCTAAGATCCCCAACGACCGGGCCCAACGGAGCCATGATAATCATCGTTGCATGATCGGCCTGCGCAAGTGAAGGCGTCTGGCGCTGAGCGACTGCCGGCGAGGCTAACACAGCGCAGTGAACCGCAGCAATCATGATTCGAGAACAAGTGAGATACATCGAAAAGGTGCCTCCGAGTCTGCCGGAGAAGTAAATGCGTTTCCGTCAAGTATACCGACGCCCTGATCGTTATATCCATTCAGCGGTGCCAGGTGCAAAAGGCCCCTGTTCGTTTTTGTGCAAAGACCAGCAGTTTGGGCAACGCTTCACCTCAATTTGGGGGGAAGAGCCTTTTGTGGAGCAGGACCTCGGAACCTCGACGTTTGTCTCAGGAATAAACAACTCGAATCCCCCAGCCTGCCAACTGCGACAACGAGAGTCGGCACGTTCCAAAAGATGTTCAACAATTTGGTCCCCGGGTAATGTTGTGCGGAAGAAATATGCCTGTCAGAATCCAGCCGCGCTGCACTCAGCGAGCATACAAACGCGATTTGGAAAGATCTCCCCCGGATTTTTGGCTGCTTCAGGATGTTCGATATGCCAGTAATCTTGCGTCGTTTCATGGCCATGTCGGCACTGATGACACTAGGAACAGGGATCACGTCTGCTGACGATCCCAAGGTGCCTGTGTTCAAGGACGGGGAGGCTCAGATTGTCCCGGAGTTCAAGAATCCGGCCGACTGGGTGCGGCATGATCTTTGGGTCGAAACGGAATTTGACTCTGACGGCGACGGTAAGCTGGACCGCATGCACGTCGATGTGACTCGCCAGAAACAGACCGACACAGAGGGTCTGAAAGTGGCCGTGGTCTATGAATCCAGTCCGTATTATGCCGGGACGGGAACGAATGAACCGCAGTTCTTCTGGAATCCTCGCCACGAGCTTAACGCTGCACCGCCGATGCACGTGATTCCGACGCCAATTCCGCAGCAGAGTCTTCGCCCGACGATTTCGGAGTCTCAGGTCAGCGTATGGGTGCCGCGAGGTTTCGCGGTGGTGCATTCGTGTTCGCCAGGCACAGGTTTGTCACAGGGATGTCCGACTATCGGCGGCGATAATGAATCTCTGGCGCCGAAAGCTGTGATCGATTGGCTGAATGGGCGAGCCAAAGGCTTCACGACGCCTGACCAAAACGAAGAAGTCAAAGCATTCTGGAGCACCGGCAAGGTTGGCATGACGGGGACATCGTACAACGGAACAATTCCGCTGGCAGCCGCAACAACGGGTGTTGAAGGACTGGAGGCCATTATTCCCGTGGCTCCAAACACCTCTTATTACCACTACTATCGTTCGCATGGACTCATCCGCCATCCCGGCGGATACATGGGTGAGGATATCGATGTGCTGTACAATTTCATCCACAGCGGACCGCCGGATCATCGAGCGTGGTGTAACGAACATGTTCGTGACAAAGAGATGAAGGATGGCTTTGATCGTGTAACTGGCGATTACAACGCCTTCTGGGCCGGACGCGACTACATTAATGACATGGGACCGATGAAGGCCGCATTGTTGATGGCTCACGCGTTCAACGATTGGAACGTAATGCCTGAACACAGCGTCCGAATCTACGAAGCGGCAAAGGCGAAAGGTTTGCCGGTTCAGGCCTACTTCCACCAGGGAGGTCATGGTGGTCCGCCGCCGATAAAACAGATGAATCGTTGGTTCACTCGCTATCTGTACGGCGTCGACAATGGCGTGGAGAAGGATCCCAGGTCGTGGATCGTGCGAGAAGCCGACGCACGGGAACAGCCAACTTCGTATGCGGATTATCCTCATCCGGAAGCAAAGCCTGTGACTTTGCATCTCAGCGGGCAAGGTGCCCAGACTGGACAACTGTTGCCAACAGCGACGCCGGACCAGGGGACTCAAACGCTGACCGACAATTTTTCGTTCAGCGGTGCATCGTTGGCCAAGGCGGAATGGACAAATCATCGCCTGTTGTTTGCGACGCCAAAGCTAACGGAGCCTGTCCATTTATCGGGAACGGCCAGCATCAAGATTCGAGTCTCCAGCAACAAACCGGCCGCCAATCTCTCGGTCTGGCTGGTGTCTTTGCCGTGGACGAACAGTGAACGAATAACTGACGACGTGATTACTCGCGGCTGGGCGGATCCCCAGAATCATGGCTCCCTTGATAAAAGCCAACCGTTGGTTCCTTGTCAGTTCTATGATCTGAACTTCACACTGCAACCTGATGATCAAGTGATTCAGGCGGGCGAGCAGATTGGCCTGATGATCTTCTCCAGCGATCGAGACTTTACGCTGTGGCCAGATCCTGGAACAGCATTGACAGTCGACCTGGACGCAACATCGCTGACATTACCAGTCGTGGGCGGCGACACGGCGTGGGGAAAAGCTGTGCCTGTGAAATGATTTTGAGTGACGTCTGGAGATTGTCGGCACGCAGGCTTCAGACGCGTCCTCTCACGGCATCCAGACGAATTCGCGAATGTTAATAATGCTCCAAACGGTGTCTTCGTAGACTTCACGCCACTCAGAACTTAAGCGAGGATCGGCCGGTTGGCCATCGCGGGCGCGGCGTTCCATTTCGAGGGCCACGTGGTTGGCTTCCGTTCTTAAATGGTTCGACCATGTTACTCTCGGAAGTATCTCTGGCGCTGATGTCGGTGGTGCCGCACTCGTTGCCAGGAGACGCGAGTCAAAACCAATCGACAGAGCCTGTACCAACGCTGTTCGTTCCGACGGCGCGGGGTAGCGACTAAGATATCTCAGGAAGAGACTGTCAACCAGTTCTTCGGGCGATTTCGCTTCAATGGCCAGCAGAGCCAGGCCACTGTCTTTCGCTGCTCGCGTCAGCAAAACCGACGCGGTGCTGTTGGCGAGAACACCCGGCTGCAACACATTGGAGGATGTTTCACGATCCGTGCGAGGACTCTGTCGTGAAC
>Ga0255094_1000279_pt1 | contig 29631 bp, 25 predicted proteins | sample Colum_Law_RepB_8_2_FD_188434 | JGI IMG/M metagenome (GOLD analysis project Ga0255094, IMG submission 188434) | Freshwater microbial communities from Columbia River, Oregon, United States - Colum_Law_RepB_8d | ecosystem: Environmental > Aquatic > Freshwater > River | place: USA: Oregon...
GGCAAAGTCGACGTTCACCAGGCCCGGCACGTTGATGATCTCGGCGATGCCGGCCACCGCGTTGTGCAGCACATCGTCCGCCCGGCGGAAGGCATCCTCGAGGCTCGCGTCTTCGTCCATCACCTCGAAGAGCTTCTGGTTGAGCACCACGATCAGCGAATCGACATGCTCGACCAGCTGCTCGATGCCGTCATCGGCGATGCGCATCTTCTTGCTGCCTTCAAAGTCGAAGGGCTTGGTGACGACACCGACCGTGAGAATCCCCATTTCCTTGGCCACCTGCGCCACCACGGGCGATGCGCCCGTGCCGGTGCCCTTGCCCATACCGGCGGTGATGAAGACCATGTTCGATCCAGCCAGCGCCTGGCGGACCGACTCGCGCTCGGCCTCACAGGCATTGCGCCCGGCCTGCGGATTGGCGCCCGCGCCCAGACCGGCGTCACCGAGCTGAATGATGCGCTCGGCCTGCGAGCGCTTGAGCGCCTGCCGGTCGGTATTGATGGCAATGAACTCCACGCCCTGGACGCCCCGGGCAATCATGTGATTGACGGCATTGCCGCCGGCGCCGCCGACGCCGATCACCTTGATCACGGCGCCATCGGGTTGGGTATCGAGCATTTCAAAGGTGGACATGGTCAGGGTCTCCGGCGTGATGGATGAGAGGGGGTTGAGGTTGAAGGAGTTGAATCAGAAGGACACGGAAATCAGGGACACGGAAATCAGGGACACAGAAACGGGCGATGCGGGTGAGGCCGCGCGGTGAGACATCGGTTCGAGCCGCGGCTGTCGCGTGCATTCAGAAGTTGCCAACGATCCACTCCTTCATGCGACGCAGGGTTTCCTTGAAGGAGCCCGACTGCTCGGCCACCTTGCGACCGCGCACGCGCTGCTGTCGGGCCTCTTCGAGCAGACCGATGACGGTGGCAAAGCGCGGCGTTCCGACCACTTCGGCCAAGCCTGCGGCGTAGCTCGGAACACCCAGCCGAACGGGCTTGAGGAAAATGTCCTCGCCGAGCTCGGCCAGACCAGGCAACTGGCTGGAGCCACCGGTAATCACCACGCCCGAGGAAAGCAGCTCTTCGTAGCCAGACTCGCGAATGGCCTGCTGCACGAACGAGAACAGCTCCTCCACCCGAGGCTCGATCACGGCTGCCAGGGCCTGTCGCGACAGTGAGCGCGGGCCGCGGTCACCGATCCCTGGAACCTCGATCTGCTCGGAGGGATCGGCCAGCGACTGCTTGGCAATGCCGTGACGGATCTTGATGTCCTCGGCATCGGGCGTGGGCGTGCGCAGCGCCATGGCAATGTCGCTGGTGATCTGATCGCCGGCAATCGGAATGACGGCGGTATGGCGGATCGAGCCTCCCGTGAAGATCGCGATGTCGGTCGTGCCGCCCCCGATATCCACCAGCGCCACCCCGAGTTCCTTCTCATCATCGGTCAGCACGGCTGTGCTGGAGGCCAGCGGCTGCAGGATCAGGTCCTGGACCTCGAGCCCGCAGCGGCGCACGCATTTGATGATGTTCTGCGCAGCCGAGACTGCGCCAGTCACGATATGAACCTTCACATCGAGACGAACGCCACTCATGCCGATGGGTTCGCGGATGTCATCCTGACCGTCGATGATGAATTCCTGCGGCAGCACATGCAGGATCTGCTGGTCCGTGGGAATGTTGACCGCCTTGGCGGTCTCGATCACCCGGGCGACATCGGCATCCGTGACCTCCTTGTCCTTGATGGCCACCATGCCGATGGAGTTGAAGCTGCGAATGTGGCTGCCGGCAATGCCGGTGTAGACCGAGCGGATCTTGCAACCCGCCATCAGTTCAGCTTCTTCAAGTGCCTGCTGGATCGAAGCCACGGTGGTCTCAATGTTGACCACCACGCCCTTTTTCAACCCGCGCGATTCATGTTGGCCCAGTCCGACCACCTCGTACTGGCCGTCGGGCCGCATCTCGGCCACCACCGCGACAATCTTGGAGGTACCGATGTCGAGTCCAACCACCAGATCCTTGGTATCTCTTGTCATTGCACTCGCCTGCCTTGTGCAGATTGAACGCCGGCCTCGCGACCGGGGCGTGCAGCTGCCCCCGGCGCTTGAACGGCAAAGCCATTGGGATAGCGCAGATCAACTGCGATGATGTTTCGATTCAGCCGATCGGAGGTCGTCGGATAGGCCTGAACCCAGCGGGCCACCCGGTCGCCCAGCGGCATGCCCTGTTCGCGTCCCAGCAGCAGGGTCATGCCGTTGTCGAGCCGTGCCGACCAGGCATAGCGCGATGAGAGTGCGACCGCACGGGGTTCGAGCTTGAGTGGCGCGAGCCAGGCCCTCAGCTCCTGCCAGCGCTGCGTGACCGTTGCCTCACTGCCAGGCGGCCCCGAGAATTCAAGCAACTCCACATCCACTGCGGCTTCGGCGACATTGGCTACAAACAATTCGCCCTGCGTGTTGACCAGCCGACCGTCGCTCCAGACGGCCAGGGGACGATGCTCTTCAATCGCAACCCGCAAGGTGTTGGGCCACACCCGTCGCACTTCGGCACGCCGAACCCAGGGTACCGCCTCAAATGCCGTGCGTACGGCATTCAGGTCCACGGTGAAGAAGTTGCCCTTCCATTGCATGGCCGGACTCGATCGCAGTGCGGGCGCAGTCATGTGACGCAACCCGACCGTGCTGTCGGCCGCTTCGATCTGGACCGCACGCAGCGTGAACATCGGTCGCTCGATCACCCAGCCGAGTGCGCCCGCCACAAACGCAAGGCCGGCCAGTGCCATCAGCGTGTTGGCCAGGGTATTGAGCAGCCGGGTATCGTGCCAGATGCCGATCACTGCGGGCCTCCGGTCTTGAGTGCCGCGCCAGCCAGCAGATGCATGCAGAGGTCTTCGTACGACAGCCCGACCGCTCGGGCAGCCATCGGTACAAGAGAATGGCCCGTCATACCCGGCGAAGTGTTCACCTCAAGCAGGAAGGGCTCGGCGTCGGACTCACGCAGCATGACATCGACCCGGCCCCAGCCCTCGCAACCCACCGCACGGAAGGCCTGAACTGCGAGCTCTGCGATGCGTGCGGCCAGGGATTGAGGCAGTGTTGCGGGACAGTCGTAGCGCGTCTCGTCGGTGAAATATTTGTTGGTGTAGTCGTAGTTGCCCGCTGGAGCCACGATCTCGATCACGGGTAGCGCTCGCGCCGACTCCCCTCGGCCCAGTACAGCGACCGTCAGCTCCCGGCCAGGGATGAACTGTTCGCAGAGCACCTCGCCATCGTGACGCCGCGCGGCGGCAAACGCCTCGGGAATCTGGCTCAGGTCGGTCAGCCGCGTGAAACCCAGCGATGATCCCTCACGCGCCGGCTTGACCGCCAGCGGCAGCCCGAGTGCCAGGGCCGCCTCGCGCACGTCCTGTTCCGATCGAGCCAGACGGAATGACGGCGTGGGCAGGCCATGGGTGGCCCAGAGGCGCTTGGTGGTGCATTTGTCGATTCCGATCGCGGAGGCCATCACGCCCGACCCGGTATAGGGAATGCCGAGCAGCTCAAGCGCGCCCTGCACCGTACCGTCCTCCCCAAAGCGACCGTGCAGCGCAATGAAGACTCGCTGAACCTGCTCACGCATCAGATCATCCAGCGGGCGTTCGGCCGGATCGAAGGGCAGCACATCGACCCCACGACTGCGCAGTGCAGCGATCACGCCCTGACCCGACAGCAACGAGATCTCGCGCTCGGCTGACCGACCGCCCAGCAGCACGGCGCAGCGACCCAGCGCTTCGGGTGAGGGCCGCAGGATCGGATGGTCAGTCACCGGACCTCTCCCTGAGTCGGGCCGGCACGGCACCGATCGAACCGGCGCCCATCGTCATCACGACGTCACCGTCCTGGACGGCATCGAGGATGGCTTGCGGCATTGCGCCGATCTCTTCGACGAAGATGGGCTCCACCTTGCCGGCCACCCGCACCGCACGAACCAGTGTGCGTCCATCTGCCGCAATGATCGGCGGCTCGCCGGCGGCATAGACCTCGGCCAGCAGCAGGGCATCCACTCGGGAGAGCACCTTCACGAAGTCTTCGAAAAGATCACGGGTGCGTGTGTAGCGATGCGGCTGGAAAGCAAGCAGCAGTCGACGACCGGCGAACGCACCGCGTGCGGCTGCGATCGTGGCGGCCATCTCGGCCGGGTGATGCCCATAGTCATCGATGAGCGTGAATCGGCCTCCGCCGCGCGCAGCAGGCACAGGCAGCTCGCCAAATCGTTGAAATCGACGTCCCACGCCGGTGAATTCAGCCAGCGCCCTGACGATGGCTTCATCGGGTACGCCCAGCTCATCGGCCACCGCGATCGCCGCAAGCGCGTTTTGCACGTTGTGCAGACCAGGCAGATTCAGCACCAATGGCAAAGGCGGGGCATCCGGGCGCTCAAGCGTAAAGCGCATGCGCCCATGGTCGGGCTGGGGATCCACGGCCCGAAATCGCGCTTCGGTCGAAAAGCCATAGGTCAGGACCGGCTTGGAAATGAAGGGCATCACCTCACGAACATGCACATCATCAATGCACACGACGGCCGCGCCATAAAAAGGCAGTCGCTGGGTGAATTCGACAAAAGCCTGACGCAACCGGGCGAAATCATGCCCGTAGGTCTCCATGTGGTCGGCATCGATGTTCGTGATCACCGCGATCATCGGCGTGAGATTGAGGAAGGACGCATCGGATTCGTCCGCCTCCACCACGATCGTGTCTCCGCTGCCCAGGCGAGCGTTGGCCCCTGCGCTGTTCAGGCGTCCACCGATCACGAAAGTCGGGTCGAGTCCACCTGCTGCAAGGATGGAGGCCACCAGGCTGGTGGTGGTGGTCTTGCCGTGCGTGCCGGCAATCGCCACTCCCTGCTTGAGCTTCATCAGCTCAGCCAGCATGAGGGCCCGGGGGACCACGGGGATCCGTGCAGCGCGGGCTGCAGTCACCTCGGGGTTGTCCGCCTTGACCGCCGAGGAGGTGACAACACAGTCGGCACCGCTGACCTGAGCTGCATCGTGACCAATGCACACCTGGGCACCGAGCTCGCTCAGGCGCCGCGTGGTCGCGCTTTCGCCCAGATCGGAGCCACTGATCTCGTAGCCCAGGTTCAGCAACACCTCGGCAATGCCACTCATGCCGGAGCCGCCGATGCCCACAAAGTGGATTCGCTTGACCTTGTGCTTCATGAGGGGCTCCCGGCCACGGTCAGTCCCTGCGATCGCGCGACGGCCTCACAGGCATCCGCGACCTGCTCAGCCGCATCAGGCCGTGCGAGGCTGCGAGCCTGCTGCGCGATGGACAGCAGCCGCTCGCGGGTCAGGTCACGCAACACCCCAGCAAGCAACTCGGGCGTGAGTTCGGCCTGCGGCATCAACAGGGCCGCGCCGCGATCGGCCAGAAACCGCGCATTGGCGGTCTGGTGGTCATCGACAGCATGCGGGAAGGGCACCATCAGGCTGGCCACACCCGCCGCTGCGAGTTCAGACACGGTCATCGCGCCTGCCCGACAGATCACCAGATCGGCCTGGCCGTAGGCCTGCGCCATGTCGTCAATGAAACCCGTTGCCATCGCCTCGACACCGGCTTCCTGATAGGCCTGCTGCAAGGCATCGAGATGCCTGCGTCCACTCTGGTGAACCACCTCGGGGCGACGCTCGGGCGAGAGCATGGCCAGAGCCCGAGGCAGCACCGTGTTCAGGGCCTGCGCGCCGAGGCTGCCTCCAACCACCAGCAGCTTGAGTGGACCGGTTCGACCCGCATATCGGAGGGCGGGCTCTGGAAGCCGAAGCACATCGCCTCGCACTGGATTGCCACTCCACTGAGCCCTTGGCAGCGCTCGTGGAAACGCCACGAGCGCCCGACGGGCTACACGGGCAAGCAATCGGTTGGTGAGGCCGGCCACCGAGTTCTGTTCATGAAGGACCAACGGAGTCCCCGTCAGCGCTGCGGTCAAGCCTCCGGGGAATGCGACATAGCCACCCATGCCGAGCACCACGGCCGGCCTCAGTTCGCGCAGCACCTTCAGACTTTGCCAGCATGCCCGCACCAGTCGAACCGGCAGCAGCGCCCAGGTCAGCCAGCCCTTGCCCCGGACCCCCCCGATGTCAATGGCCCGCAGGGGAATGTCATGTCGGGGCACCAGCGAGGCCTCCATGCCGGCGGGATTGCCCATCCAGACAATGTTCCAGCCCCGGGTGCGCAGCACCTCAGCCACTGCCAGCCCAGGGAAAACATGTCCTCCGGTGCCACCGGCCATGATGAGCGCAGTGCGGGCAGCGCCGGCCGGCGGCAGTCCCGGCGGGTCCGATGGCGTCTGGCGTTGCAGCTCGCTCATGCCGCCCCTCTCATCATTCGACGGTTCTCGAAGTCGATGCGCAACACAATGGCCAGCGCCACGCAATTGACCAGGATGCCGCTGCCGCCGTAGCTCATGAGCGGCAGGGTCAACCCCTTGGTCGGCAGCAGCCCCACATTGACGCCCATGTTGATGAACGATTGCACGCCGATCCAGACACCCACCCCTTGCGCCACCAGGCCTGCGAAGTAACGCTCGAGCGCGATCGATTGGCGGCCGATTTCCACACAGCGACGCACGATCCAGTAAAAGAGCGCGACCACGACCAGCACGCCGGCAAATCCGAGCTCTTCGCCGATCACGGCGAGCAGAAAATCGGTATGCGCCTCCGGGAGGTAGTGCCATTTCTCGACGCTGCCTCCCAGTCCGACACCGAACCATTCGCCCCGGCCGAAGGCAATCAGTGAGTGCGACAGCTGATACCCCTTGCCCAGTGCATTCTTCTCGTCGAAGGGATCGAGATAGGCAAAGATGCGTTCACGCCGCCAGGGCGACAGCCAGATGAGGGCGAGGAAGATCCCGACCAGCACACCCGACAGCCCGAAGAACCACTTGAGGCTCACGCCACCCAGGAACAGCAGTCCCATGGCAATCGAGACGATCACGATGAAGGCACCCAGATCGGGTTCAAGCAGCAGCAGCAGGCCGATCAAGCCCATCACCACGGCCATCGGTGCAAACCCCTTCATGAACTGATGCATCCAGTCCTGCTTGCGCACTGCGTAGTGGGCGGCATAGAGCACCACGAAAAGCTTCATCAGCTCCGAAGGCTGGAGGCTGATGACACCCAGCGAAATCCAGCGACGTGCGCCCAGCACCGACTTGCCGATCCCGGGAATCAGCACCACGACCAGCAGAACCAGCCCCGCGATGAACAAGGTGCCCGAGAGCTGTTGCCAACGTTGCACCGGAATCGCGAAAGCAAGCAATCCCATCGTGAGACCGACACACAGGGCAAATGCGTGGCGCGACAGATAGTGGGTGTGGCGCAGATTGGCAAAGCGCGCGGAATCGGGCAAGGCAATCGATGCGGAATAGACCATGACCATGCCGAACAGAAGCAAGGCCAAGGCCGCCCAGATCAGGGTGAGATCGTAATCGCGCAGACTGCTTGGCCCCACCGATTTGAGCGCCCCTCCCACTCGACTCGCGACCGACCCCGAAGCCGCGGCCTCGCTGCGACCCAGACGCCAGGGCAGACTCAGCATGGTTGCCCCCGATCACGCGCCAGCTCGTGTACGGCCTCGATGAACACATCGGCGCGGTGCACATAGTTGCGAAACATGTCCAGACTCGCACAGGCGGGAGAGAGCAGCACGGCCTGACCGGGCTGCGCGATCTGGGCGGCCCGCTGCACTGCAGCCTCAAGCGTCTCACACCGCTCAAGCGGCACGCCTGCGGGTTCAAGCGCCTGGTGCAGGCGAGGGGCATCGCGTCCGATCAGCAGCACGGCTTTTGCGGCGCGGGTCACCGCGGGCAGCAGCGGGCTGAAATCCTGCCCCTTGCCATCCCCCCCGGCGATCAGAATGACCGCTTGGGGTGAGCCCAGCAGCGCAGCCACCGTGGCCCCCACATTGGTGCCCTTGCTGTCATCGACATAGTCCACGCCATCGATGCAGGCAATGGTCGTGCAGCGGTGAGCACCGGCCTCGAACCCTGCAAGGGCCCGCAGCATGGTGGCCATGGGTGCACCGGCGGCCTGAGCCAAAGCCAGCGCGGCCAGCCCATTGGACCGATTGTGCGCACCGCGAAGCCGCAAGGCATCGGCCGGCATCAGCCGGCGCAGGCGAAAGGCGCCAGCCGCAGCCTGTGCGGAGGCTTCGGCGGAGATCGCGGCGCGTGAACGGCGCGCCGGTGTGTCCTCGGCCACCGCCTCGACCAGCCAGTCCAGGCCGCCATCGGTCTGCACCCCAAACCCAGGCGCCTTGCGGGGCGTATCCAGCCCGAAACTGACCATGGGTCGCAACGGCAGCGGCACGGCCTTGCGCGGCACCGGCGCCCCGGGCTGCGGCTCGAGCGTCAGGCGGTCGGGCGTGCTGGCGGGATCATCGCGATTGACGATGCACAGGCTGCGTCCAGCATGAATCTTCTGCTTGGCCGCCCGGTAGGCGGCCATGTCGTCATGCCAGTCGAGATGGTCTTCGGTCAGATTGAGAATGACCGAGGCGTCTGCCTCGAACTGGCTGCTCAGGGCGAGCTGAAAGCTCGCCAGCTCCAGCACCCAGACCTGTGGCAGCGCATCGGCCTGCACCGTCTCATGGAGCACCTGCAGGGCGGCCGGACTGATGTTGCCGGCCACACGGGTCTGCAGGCCCGCAGCCTCGCACAGGTGGCCCACCAGCTGGGTGGTGGTCGTCTTGCCATTGGTCCCGGTAATGGCGAGCACGGTGCAGGCCTGCCCGGCGGCACGCAGCCGCGCGAGCTCCACCGCAAAGAAATCGAGTTCGCCCCAGATCGGCACACCCCGCGCGGTGAGTGCCGCATGCAGCGCCGCCGCCTCGCCGCGGGTGGGCGACAGACCCTGACTCCAGGCCACCCGATCGATGCCTTCGGGCATCTGCTCTTCGATGGATTCGAGGGCAAGGCCGCCACCAATGAACCGCGCCTGCGGCACCCGATCGATCAGGGTCTGACGCTGCGGCGGATCGGTGCGGGTATCGACCACGGTCACGATCGCGCCACCGAAAGCGGCCCACTGGGCCATCGCCAGACCCGATTCGCCCAGCCCGACGACCAGCACCCGCTGCCCGGCGAGTTCGGGACGCTCAAGCTGGGCCGGATGAACCCGCACGACCGGCGACGGGGTCTGCTCCGGTTGAACGCTCGTCGCCAGCGGTTCGGCCTGAACGGGCGTGAGGGTCTCATGCGTCATGGCACCGTCCCTCACCGCAGCTTCAGGGTCGACAGACCCACGAGCACCAGCATCATGGTCACGATCCAGAACCGGACCACCACCTGCGATTCCTTCACGCCGCCCACTTCAAAGTGGTGATGCAGTGGAGCCATCCGGAAGATGCGCCGGCCCTCGCCATAGCGGCGCTTGGTGTACTTGAAATAACCCACCTGCAGCATCACCGAGACGGTTTCGGCCACGAACACGCCGCCCATGATGAAGAGCACGATCTCCTGGCGAACGATCACGGCCACCGTACCCAGCGCACCGCCCAGGGCCAGCGCACCCACATCGCCCATGAAGACCTGAGCGGGGTAGGCGTTGAACCACAGGAAGGCCAGGCCCGCGCCGGCCATGGCGCCACAGAACACGGTCATCTCGCCTGCTCCGGGAATCCACGGAATGAGCAGGTAGCGTGCAAAGACCGCGTTGCCCGACACATAGGCAAAGACACCCAGGGCGGTACCCACGAGCACCGCAGGCATGATGGCCAGTCCATCGGCACCATCGGTGAGGTTGACCGCGTTGCTGGTGCCCACGATCACGAAGTAGGTCAGCACGGCAAAGCCCAGCGCACCCAGCGGATACGAGATCGACTTGAAAAAGGGCACGATGAGGTCAGCCCTCGGAGGCAGGCTCATTTCGAACCCGCTGGCCACCCATTCGCTGAGCAGCCGCAGCGCGGCCTCATTGGAGGTAGCCGGGACCGCAAAGGTGAGATAGACCGCCGCGACGATGCCGATCAACGATTGCCAGAAATACTTGGCCTTGGCCGAGAGCCCTTTCGGGTTGCGGTGCACCACCTTGCGGTAGTCGTCGACCCAGCCGATGGCACCGAAGCCCAGGGTCACGAGCAGCACCACCCACACGAAGCGGTTCTGAAGATCGGCCCACAGCAGCGTGGCCAGCCCCATGGACACCAGGATGAGCGCGCCGCCCATGGTTGGCGTTCCCGATTTGGACAGATGTGTCTGGGGCCCATCGGTGCGAACCGCCTGGCCGATCTTCAGGACCGTCAGCTTGCGAATCAGCCAGGGTCCGGCAATCAGGCCGATGGCCAGGGCCGTGAGCGTGGCCAGGGCGGCACGCAGCGTGATGTAGTTGAAGACGCTGAAAAAGCGCAGGTCCTTGGCGAGCCACTGGGCCAGATCAAGCAGCATCAGTGCACCTGCCCTTCCGCCAGCGGCGCATCTTGCGTGAGTGCGGCCACCACGCGTTCCATGGCCATGGAACGCGAGCCCTTGACCAACACGGTCGACGCCGGGCCGGCCAGCTCGCACGCCCGCTCGATCACGGCCGCTGCATCCGGAAAGTGCTCGGCACCCGAGCCGAAGGCCTGGGCAGTACGCACCGAAGCGGGCCCGCAAGCCAGGAGGTGCTCCAGCTGGCGCTCACGCGCATAGCGGCCCACCTCCTCATGAAACTGAGGTCCATCCTCGCCCACCTCGGCCATGTCACCGAGCACCAGCACGCGGGGCGCCGCCGTTCCGGCCAAGACATCAATGGCCGCGCGCACGGAATCCGGATTGGCGTTGTAGCTGTCATCGATCACGCGTGCGCCCTGCAGTCCACGCAGATCGCGCAGGCGTCCACTGGCGGGTCTGAACGCGGCCAGACCGGCTGCGATGGCCTGGGCATCGATACCGGCGGCATGAGCGCAGGTGGCGGCCGCCAGCGCATTGCGGATGTTGTGACGTCCCGCAATCGAGAGTTGTACGCGCAGCGGCACGCCCACAAGCGTCAGTTCAAAATCGGCGGGATCAGCCTGCGCGCTGGCATGCACATCGAGGCCCGCAGTACCGGTCCAGCCAAACCTCAGGCCACGTCGGCTGCCTGCCAGGCCGGCCCAGATCGACGCATGCGGATCGTCGCCGGGAAAGACCGCCACACCATCGGCCGGCAGGGCCGCCAGGGCCTGACCGTTTTCGATCGCGGTCGCCTCGACGCTGTGCAGGAACTCCTGATGCTCGCGCTGGGCATTGTTGACCAGGGCCACGGTGGGCTGGGCGATTTCAGCCAGCCAGGCGATTTCGCCCGGGCGGTTCATGCCCATCTCGATCACGGCCGATCGGTGCGAGGCTGCAAGTCCGAGCACGGTGAGTGGCACACCGATGTCGTTGTTCAGATTGCCGCGCGTGGCCAGACGATGCTCGGCGCCATGGGCCTGCGCCAGAATCGCGGCAATCATCTCCTTGACGGTGGTCTTGCCATTGCTGCCGGTCACACCGATCACAGGCAATGCGTATTGCCTGCGCCAGCCGCGGGCGATCTCGCCCAGGGCTCGGCGGGTATCGCCCACCTGAATCAGCGGCGCCCGACAATCCGGCGTCACATGGTCCACAAGCAGGGCTGCGGCACCCGCCTGCAACGCCTGGCCAATGAAGGCATGGGCATCGAAGCGCTCGCCCCGCAAGGCCACGAAGAGTTGCCCCGGACCCACGGCACGGGTGTCGGTCGAGAGGCCGCTCAGGACGCAGGCGCCAGGCGTGGGATCCGCCGTCACCCAGCGGCCCTCGGAAAGCCAGCCCCAGATCCGATGCAGATCAAGCACGGGCCACCTCCACAGCCGTGGGCGCATCCCGGCGAGTACTGTGGCGGCGGGCCAGGGCCTGCCTGGCCTGCTCGATGTCGCTGAAGGCGATGCGTTGGCCTGCGATTTCCTGGTAGGGCTCATGGCCCTTGCCCGCCAGCAGGATGAGGTCGTTGTCCTGGGCCCGCTCGATGGCCCAGCCGATGGCGGTGGCACGGTCGGCTTCACACAATGCAGGCGGCGCCGACAACCCCGCCAGGATGTCGTCGATGATGCGCAGAGGATCTTCGCTGCGCGGATTGTCGCTCGTGACCACCACATGATCAGCGCGGGCCTGCACCACTCGGGCCATCTCGGGTCGCTTGCCCGGATCGCGATCACCGCCCGCCCCGAACACGCACCACACGGCCCCCTCGCGGGCTCGCGCCAGAGGTTCGATGGCCCGCAGGGCCTGCTCCAGCGCATCGGGGGTATGGGCGTAGTCCACCAGCACCAGAGGGCTGGCAACCGGGGGGGCGGCTGGGTCTGCCTCGTTCGGCGCCACCGGTTGCAGGCGACCCGCAACGGGCTGCAGGCCCTCGAGCACCGCAATGCAATCGGCCAGCGCATGCCCCATGGCCAGCCAGGTCGCGCACACCGAGAGCAGGTTGGCCACGTTGTGCAGACCGATGAGGCGGGTGCTGAATCGGGCCTCACCGAAATCACCCGTGAGCGCCACGGTCAGGCCGTTCGGGGTCTGTTCGATGCGATGGGCAATGAGGCACCGCACGGTACGGCCGGCCAGCGCTGCTGAAACCGGATCGGGCAGATCGGTCCCTACCGCGGCCTCGGGCTGCGGTGCTTGCACCAACGCGCTCGCCACATTCGATGCCATCGAGGTACCGATGCAGGGCACCTCCAGCGGCAGGGCCTGCAACATCGTGGCGGCCCAGGGGTCATCGAGATTGATGACGGCCGCCCGCAGCCCGGGCCAACCAAAGAGGCGCGCCTTGGCCTGCGCATAGGACTGCATGGTGCAGTGAACGTCGAGGTGATCGCGGGTGAGGTTGGTGAAGACCGCCACCGAAATCCGGGTGCCGGAAAGTCGGTACTGAAGCAGGCCGATCGAAGAGGCTTCGATGGCCACCGCAGGCACCTCACCCCGATCACGCAGCTGCGCAAACATCGTCTGCAACTCGAGCGCATCGGGCGTGGTGAGGCCGAAGTCCTGCAGCGCGCTGCCGGCCAGACCGGCGCCCAGCGTGCCGATCACGGCACAGGGCTGACCCAGTGATTGCAGTCCCTGTGCAATCCACTGGGTGCAACTGGTCTTGCCATTGGTGCCCGTGACAGCCACCACCTCGAGCGCATCGCTCGGATGGCCGTAGTAGCTCGATGCAATCGCCCCGCACAGGGATTTCAGACCCGTGACCGCTCGAAGCGCGATGTCGGGTTGGGCAGCAGCCGAGGTCGTGACGCCATCGGTGCCTGATGGAGAAAACTGCTCGGAGCCCTGCCCGTGAGTGTGGTGCGCACCCTGCGCCTCCACCAACACCGCCGCTGCGCCAGCGGCCAGCGCGGAGGCCACATACGTGCGGCCATCGCTGCGCTCGCCCGGATAGGCGAGAAAGGCATCACCGGGCCTGACCTTGCGGCTATCCGAGCACAGCTGTGCGCCCGCACCCAGACGCTCCCGCAGCCAATGGGCGAGTTCGACGGCCTGGGGTTCACGCAGGGCCATCACATGTTCTCCCGCGCGGGATCCACCGGCGCCACCAGCGTGGCAAAAGGCGCATCGGGCTGCACCCGCATGGCGCGCAGGGCCTCGCCCGTAATGCGTGCGAACACGGGGGCGGCGACCTGACCCCCGTAGTGCTTTCCGGCCGAGGGCTCATCGACCATCACGGCCACCACCACGCGTGGTTTGGAGACCGGCGCAAACCCGACAAACGACGCGATGTACTTGTTCTGGTAGGCGCCGTTTTCCTGCTTGTGCGCGGTGCCAGTCTTGCCCGCCACCCGGTAGCCCTGAACCTGGGCCAGAGGTGCAGTTCCGCCCGGGCCCGCCGCCATCTCGAGCATCTTGCGTACCGAACGCGCGGTGGCCGGTGAGAACACCGGCACGCCCTGAACCTGCCCCTGCGCCTTGAACATGGTCAGCGGCATCAGGTCGCCATCGGTGGCAAATACCGTGTAGGCCCGGGCCATCTGGATCAGCGAAACGGAGATTCCGTGTCCATAGGACATGGTCGCCTGCTCGATGGGTTTCCAGGTCTTCCAGGGACGTACGCGTCCCGACACTGCCCCCGGAAAGCCGAGTTGCGGCGGCTGACCGAAGCCGAGCGAAGTGAAGCCCTCCCACATCCGCTGGGGCGGCAACTGCAGGGCCATCTTCACGGTGCCGATGTTCGAGGACTTCTGCAGGATCTGCTCGACGGTCAGCACCCCATAGGCGTGGGCATCGCCAATCGTGGCCGATCCGATGGTCATGCGTCCGGGCGAGACATCGAAGGGGGTGGTGGGCGAGACGCGGCCCGAATCGAGCGCCATGGCCACCGAAAACGGCTTCATGGTCGAGCCCGGCTCATAGGTGTCGGTGATGACCCGATTGCGCAGTTGGGCGCCATTGAGCTGGCCACGCCGATTGGGATCGTAGGTGGGCAGATTGGCCAGGGCCAGCACCTCTCCAGTCTGCACGTCGAGCACCACCACCGCTCCGGCCTTGGCACGATGCTCCTTGACGGCGTCGCGCAATGCACTGAAGGCGATGTACTGCACCCGGGCATCGATCGAAAGCTCCAGGTCGGCGCCGTCCTGTGGCTCCTGCCCCGACCCGACTTCCTCCAGAATGCGACCGAGCCGATCCTTGATGACCATGCGGCTGCCGGGTTTGCCGGCCAGTCGCTGCTGCTGCGAGAGCTCGAACCCTTCCTGGCCAGCATCCTCGACATCGGTGAACCCGACCACGTGGGCCACGATCTCCCCCTGAGGATAGTGGCGCTTGGTTTCGTTGCGCTGATGCACCCCCGGAATGCCCAGCGCCATGACCTTGGCGGCCACCTCGGCATCCACCTGTCGACGCAGGTACACAAAGGACTTGTCCTCGGCCAGCTTGCGCTCGAGCTCACGCATGTCCATGCCGAGCAACCGCGCCATTTCGGCCTTCTTTTCCCGCGTGGCCTGGACGTCTTCCGGAATGGTCCAGATCGCCCGTGCCGGCAGGCTGCTCGCCAGCATCTCACCCGTGCGATCGACGATTCGACCGCGGGCCGCGGGAATCTCGAGGGTGCGCTGATAGCGCACAGCACCTTGCTGCTGAAGGTAATCGTTACTCAGGATCTGCAGCCAGAAGGCCCGGCCCGCCAGCGCCATGAAGCACAACGCAATCGCACCCATGACCAGACGTGATCGCCAGGCGGGCAGCTTGGTGCCCAGCAGGGTGTTGCGCGAAGAAAGCTTGACGGGACGGGCCATGTCACCTGGCTCCGTCAGTGCGTGGCAGATACAGGGTGCGGTCCGGGGTCACCGACTGCATGCGCAGTTCACCGCGAGCCATCGAATCGACCCGCGAATGCTTGGCCAGCTGGGTTTGCTCAAGCTGCAGCCGCTTCCAGTCCACTTCGTGCCGCCGAGCCAGCGCCTGCGAGCGCTCCAGATCGATGAAAGCCTTGCGTGCACGATGCTGTGAGGTCACGAGCAGCAGGGAGCACAGAATCAGCATGGCAGCCAGGGCCGCGTTGAACTTGGCCATGGATCAGCAACGCTCCGCGATCCGCAGCACGACGGAACGCGCCCGGGGATTGGCAGCCACTTCGGCCTCATCGGGCAGGATGCGGCCAAGCACGCGCAGGCGTGCGGGCGTGAGCGGCGCCGGCGCACCCGTGATCGGATCCCGAGGAGCATGGGCGCCGGCTTCACGCGCCATGAACTGCTTCACCAGCCGGTCCTCGAGGGAGTGGAAGGCCATGACAACGAGTCGGCCTGCGGGCGCAAGCCGGCGGGTGGCCTGTTCGAGGACGAGCGGAAGTTCTTCAAGCTCCTGATTGACGAGAATCCGTAGAGCCTGAAAGGTTCGCGTCGCCGGATCCTTGCCGGTCTCGAACCGAGTCTGCCGCCGGCGGACGACACCCGCCACGAGAGCGGCAAGTTCGAGGGTCCCCGCCAAGGCATCGGGGCCATCCCGCCGGAAGCGAGCAGCAATCGCCTTTGCAATCGGAACAGCAAACCGTTCATCCCCATAGTCCCTCAGCGCTCTTGCAATGTCTCGCTCGTCGGCTTGCTGGAGCCAGGCTCTTGCGCTGATCCCGTGATCGGGATCCATGCGCATGTCCAGGGGCCCATCGGCCCTGAAGCTGAAACCGCGCGATGCGTCGTCGAGTTGCGGCGACGACACGCCCAGATCCAGCAACACGCCATCCACCGCTCCGATTCCCAGGGCGTCGAGTACCTCGCCGAGTTGCGAGAAACGCGCCCGATGAACTGAGAACCGTGAGTCCTTCCACTGCGAACCCACCGCAATCGCTTCGGGATCCCGGTCCAGGGCCACCAGGCGGCCGGTCGGTCCGAGGGCCTGCAGGATGGCGGCGCTGTGGCCGCCACGCCCGAAGGTTCCATCCACGATCACGCTGTCCGGGCGCAGCGCCAGCCCTTCAATGCAGGGCTGCAGCAGCACCGGACGGTGTGCGGTCGATTCCTGTTGCGCCACCTCCTCCGTGACCTAGATCGACAAGCCCGACAAGGCTTCGGGCAATCCCCCCGCGATTGCCTGCGCCTCGTTGGCTGCAAGCACCGTGGCATCCCAGATTTCAAAGTGCGCGCCCATGCCGAGCAGGACCACGTCCTTGCCCAGTCCGGCCGCCTGGCGCAACTCAGGCGCAATCAACAGCCGCCCCGCGCCGTCAAGATCGATATCGGTGGCATTCCCGAGAAAGAAGCGCCGCAGGCCACTCGCCGCAAGCGGCAGGGCTGCGATTCGCTCACGCACCGACTCCCAGACGGGGCGGGGGTACAGCAGCAGACAGCCTTCAGGATGGCGAGTGAGCGTCAGACGCCCCTCGCACTGCAGGGCGAGCGCGTCGCGATGCCGCGAGGGAACCGACATGCGGCCCTTGGCATCGAGCGACAAGGCTGAACGACCCTGAAACATGTTGACCTGAACGGCAGCGCCGCCGTGACGAGAACTGAACCCGATTGAAAAAGGACCTGAAACCCACTTTCAGCCACTTTTTCACACTTTTTTCCACTTTACGGAAATGAAGCGGTCCGGTCAAGGCGAAAGCGGGATTTTTCCAATCAGGACAAGGACTTAGCACCCACCTGGTACTGTATTTAATTACAGTTGAAGGAAAAAGAAATGTTAAGAATCAATCTATTGAAAATTGATCCTCAAGCGGATTAACAAGAAAGGGGAAGTGGAGCGGGTCTGTAGGCCGGATTCTGTGAGCCGGTTGCCCGGCTGACGATCATTCCTCTGGGCCCTGGGTTACCCCAGGGCTCTAGCCACCAACCCGCACGCTCGGAGGGGCGTCCTGTGCAGCCTGGGGCTGCGCGCGTGCCTATGCGGTGTTGCTCCGGGTGGGGTTTAGCGTGCCATGACTGTCACCAGCCATGCGGTGGGCTCTTACCCCACCGTTTCACCCTTGCCGGCGGCCGCAAGCGGCCGCTTGGGCGGTCTGTTTTCTGTGCCACTGTCCGTCGCCCTGCAGCCCACCGAAGTGATCTGCCTGACGCCTGGCCGTTAGCCAGCACCCTGCCCGCCGGAGTCCGGACCTTCCTCCCCGGGTGCAGGCACCCGCAGCGATCGTCCGACCCGCTCCAGGGGAGATTGTAGGTGCCGAATACGGCCAGGCCGAAAGATTTTTGGGTCGGCATAAAACCCGGGGTCCTGGTTTTCCGGCGACCAGCCGGGCAGACCGAGCACGGGCAGCGGGCACAGTCCAGGCCACTCCTGCGCCAGCAGGCCGGCCAGCTGCACATCAAGGTCCATCGTGGATTCGGTCCTCGACAAGGGAAGGATCAGGGCATGAGCCGTGATCGCCTTGTAGGGGCGCTCGAGCTTCTGGAGGATGGCGTGACCGAACACCCTGGCCGTCAGGGCCGTCTGCAGCGAAGCCCGGCGCGCCACGAACAGCTCGTGCCACCGAAAACCACGCAGCGCTTCGTTGATCGACTCATCCGCACAGACCCAGACCAGACCACTTTCGTCGAACAGGGTCAGACGATCGCGCAACGCGCCCCGACGCGAGCCCACGCGATCCAGTGAATCGTCGCTGGTGCGGCAATCCACTGACTCGGCCCGAAGGGCCCGGACATGAAGCGCGTTGAGCGCAGCCTTGCTCAGAGGCCAGCGCAGCCACATCAGAGCGTTGTAAAGGTCATGGACTGCCCCCTCACCCTCGGCGCGGGTGGGGACCTGGCCGGTCTCATAAATGAAGGCTTCGTAGGCCTGCCCGGGCGGCAGCCGCGATTGATCGACGAAGCGCAGTGTGTGCCCCGAGGCAGTCCGGATCGAGGCCGCCTGCGCCCAGAGCGTGAGTTGATCGAGCCGGCCTTGCGCGCAAAGGCCAGCGAGCGCATCCCGACGGCGGGTTTGTTCGGCCAGCCAGGGGCGGTCGGAGTCAGCCGTGCTCACGCCAGCCCCGGGTTCACGAAAGCCCCAGATCCACGAAAGCCCCGGGTTCACGAAAGTCTCTGAGCATCGATGCCAGGCTCGGGAGTCAGGCCCGTTGATGACGCCACATCAAGCCTGACCGTGTCCCAACCGGACCGATCAACTCAAGCCCGCATCTGCCAGGCGAGCGACTCACCCGCGGCCAGCGGCACGATGCGCTCGGCGCCAAAGGGCAGGCTCTCGGGCACCGCCCAGGGCTGGCGCACCAGCGTCAGGGTCTGCTGGTTGCGAGGCAGGCGGTAAAAGTCAGGGCCATGAAAGCTGGCAAAGCCTTCCAGTCGGTCCAGCCGACCCACGGACTCGAATGCGGCGGCATACAACTCCATCGCATGCGGCGCGGTGTAACAACCGGCGCACCCGCAGGCATGCTCCTTCAGGTGCTGGGCATGGGGCGCACTGTCGGTGCCCAGAAAGAACCGCGGGTTACCCGAGGTGGCCGCCTCCAGAAGCGCCACCCGATGGGTTTCGCGCTTGAGGATGGGCAGGCAGTACCAGTGCGGTCGCATGCCGCCCTTGAACAGCGCGTTGCGTTCGTAGAGCAGATGATGGGCGGTGATGGTGGCACCGATATCACCCGCAGCCTGCACCACATACTGCGCAGCCTCGCGGGTGGTGATGTGCTCGAACACCACCCGCAGCTGCGGAAAATCGCGGCGCATCGGTTCAAGCACGGTGTCAATGAACACCGCCTCGCGGTCGAACACATCGACGCGGGCGTCCGTCACCTCGCCATGAATGAGCAGCGGCATGCCTACCGACTGCAGGGCGTCCAGCGCCTTGCTGACCGCCGACATCGAGGTCACGCCGGCATCGGAGTTGGTGGTGGCCCCTGCGGGATAGAGCTTGACCGCATGAACGATGCCCGAGTCCCGGGCACGACGAATCTCGTCGGGGTCGGTGCGGTCGGTGAGATACAGCGTCATGAGGGGCTCGAAGCCCGCACACAGCGGATCCGAACCCGCCGTCTGGCGCAAGGCCTGCAGGATGCGATCGCGATACGCCTGGGCCTGCGCCACGGTCGTGACCGGTGGCTTGAGGTTGGGCATCACGATGGCGCGGGCGAACTGACGCGCCGAGGCTGCCACGACGGCCGCCAGGGCCTCGCCATCGCGCAGGTGCAGGTGCCAGTCATCGGGCCGGGTCAGGGTGAGGGAGTTACCGTTCATGGCGAGCGCAAACCGCGGGGGGATGACTTAGTTGATTGAGAAAAAGCCCGGCACTTGACCGGGCTTGGACAGCGGTGCGGGGCAGGATCCAGCGGCTCGTGCAGCCTGGATCGAAGCCCGTCGCCAGGGTCAGTCGGCGTAAACGCCCGCGTTCTTGATGACCGGTGCCCACTTGTCGATCTCGGCCTTCAGATGGCGCTGCAGGCCGTCGGGCGTCTGCTTTTCAACCGGGACGATGAAGGCACCCAGGTCGGTGAAGCGCTTGACCACCGCCGGGTCCTTGAGTGCAGCCTGCAGGGCTGCGGTGAGCTTCTCGGTCACGGCCTTGGGTGTGCCCTTGGGCGCATAGATGCCATGCCAGACCGCGAGGTCAAAGCCAGGAAGTCCCGACTCGGCCACCGTGGGCAGGTCCTTGAGCTGGTCCAGGCGCCGGGCGGTGGTCACGGCCAGGGCCTTGACCTTGCCGCCTGCGATCTGGGGAATGGTCTGGGTGGTCTGGTCACAGAGGATGTCCACCTGACCGCCGATGAGGTCGGTCATGGCGGGTGCCGTGCCCTTGTAGGGCACCGTGGTCATGTCGACCTGGATGGCCGACATGAAGAGCAGGCCACACAGATGCGACGCCGCACCCAGGCCGGCGTTGGCCACGGTGAGCTTGTCCTTGTTGGCCTTGGCGTAAGCCGCCAGTTCCTTGACCGAGTTGACCGGCAGGCCGGTCTTGACCAGCAGGGTCATGGGCACATCGAGCACCTGGCCGATGTACTCGAAGTCCTTGAGCGGATCAAAGCTCAACTTGCGATAGAGAGCCGGCGCGGTCGACATGCCGATGTGATGAATCAGCACGCGATAGCCATCGGGCTGGGCCCGAGCGACATCGGATACAGCGAGCGTGCCGCCTGCGCCCGGCTTGTTCTCGACGATGACCGGCCCACCCAGGGGTTTTTCCATGGCGACGGCCAGCGCACGCGCCGCGACATCGGTGGGGCCACCCGCAGCGAAGGGAACCACCAGCGACACCGGCTTGGTGGGATAGGACTGGGCTGACGCGCCCACGGCAAAGGCCGACAGTGCGATCGCGCTCAGGATGCGAAGGGTTTTCATGGGGATACCTTGAACGGAATAAAGGGGAGTTCGAAACCGGGAAGCAGGACGCCAGGCCCCTGAAAAACGCCCATGGGCCGGATCATCGGATGCATCGAGCCGCGAGTGTAGCCCCGTGGGCGGGCCGTGGGTAGCTCAACCCCAGGGGATTGTGGCCGACCCTCGGCCCGGTCTTTCGGGCCTGAAATGCACCCGCAGGCGCGCAGGCTAGCGAAGGGCCTGCTCGACCGCGCGCCCGATGTCGGTAGTGGTGGCCGTGCCGCCCATGTCAGGCGTGCGCGGGCCATCGCGGGTGACGGTCTCGATCGCTCGCACGATGGCATCGTGGGCCTGCGGGTAGCCAAGATGATCCAGCATCATGGCGCCCGACCAGATCTGACCGATGGGGTTGGCAATGCCCTTGCCATAGATGTCGGGCGCCGACCCATGGACGGGCTCGAACAGCGAGGGGAAATTGCGCTCGGGGTTGATGTTGGCCGAGGGCGCAATCGCAATCGTGCCGGTACAGGCCGGCCCGAGGTCGGACAGGATGTCGCCGAACAGGTTGCTCGCCACCACCACGTCAAACCAGTGTGGATTGCGCACAAAGTGAGCGGTGAGAATGTCGATGTGGAACTTCTTGACCTTGACGTCCGGGTAGGCCGCACTCATGGCTTCGACCCGCTCATCCCAGTAGGGCATGGAGATGAAGATGCCATTGGACTTGGTGGCCGAGGTGAGTTCCTTCTTGCGACGCTGCGAGAGTTCGAAGGCATAGCGCAGGATTCGGTCGACCCCTTTGCGGGTGAAGACCGACTCCTGCAGCACCACCTCACGGTCGGTGCCCGGGAACATGCGCCCACCGAGTGAGGAATACTCACCCTCGGTGTTCTCGCGCACCACATAGAAGTCGATGTCACCAGGCTTGCGACCCACCAGCGGACACGGAATGCCGGGCATGAGCCGGACCGGGCGAAGGTTGACGTACTGATCGAACTCCCGGCGAAAGAGCAGCAGCGAGCCCCACAGGGACACATGGTCCGGCACGGTATCGGGCCAGCCCACGGCTCCGAAGTAGATCGCGTCATGGCCGCCGATCTGGTCTTTCCAGTCGTCGGGCATCATCTTGCCGTGACGGGCGTAGTAGTCGCAGCTCGAAAAATCGAAGTGATCAAAGGCCAGGTCGATATTGAAGGCCCGGGCAGCTGCATCCAGCACCCTCAGACCCTCGGGTACGACTTCCTTGCCAATGCCATCACCGGGCAGGACGGCGATACGATGCTTCGACATGCGGCGACTCCGCTGATGAGTGGGGCCGCACCTGATCAGGCGCGGCTCGATGGGGAGGAGGGGTGATTCAGGCGGCGCTGCCGGCTTCAGGCAAACCAGTCGTCAAAACCGCCCGGTGGTTTGAATCGCCCACCCACGATGTGCATCCGGGTGGGGCCGGGCATGACCGGGCCGGGCTCGGGATGGGCAGGATCTCCGGGGTAGCACACGGCCCGCCCCCCACCGGACACCTCGATGGGCTCCGGGCGGATGGTGGGCGGTGTGCGCCCGTCCATGGCGGCCAGCGCCTGGGCAGCGCTTGCAAATCGCGACAGATGGGCCAGGGTCATGACCTGGGGCGCGGCCATGTCGATGCCGCCTTCCCAGTAGCGCTCCAGTACGGCACGCGGCCGGGCCCACAAGGCGCCCACGGTTTCGCGCGTGTCGTGCTCCACCTCCTGGCCCTGGGGCAGGCAGGCCAGAAAAAAGCGCGTGTCGAACCGCTTTTTCATGTTGGAGGACATGCGCGGCGTGATCCAGCGCGACCACGGGCGCATGAGGTCGGTATCGAGCCGCAACCCCAGGGTCTGCATGACCTCGGAAAAACCCTTGCCATCACGGCGCATGGCGCGGGCCTCGATCGCCTGGGCTGCACTGACCTGATCAGCCAGCAGGACACCCGCCTCTTCGAAGGCTTCCCGAATGGCGGCCACATGCAGGGCTGCCGCTTCGCGGGGCGTGAGTTCAGGCTCGCCCATTCGCGCATGCAGAATGGCTTCGGTGGCATCGATGCGCGCCACCGCCTCGTCGTGACCATCCTCGGCATCGACCTTGCCGCCCGGAAACACATGGGCGCCGGCGAGCACCCGGTCTTCGGCAGGCCGTTGCAGCAGCAGCACCTCAAGGCCCGGGGAGGCATCGCGGACCAGCACGAGGCTGGCAGCCGGCCGGGGCGGCTGCGGGTCGGTGATCAAAACGGCGGTGGTGTCGGTGGAATTCATGCCCCGATGGTAGCAGCCGGTTTTCTTGTGCAGCCTGCGGGATTGGCCGTAGACTCGGCCCGTTCCGCCGTTTCCGGCATGGCACGGCGGCCGTTCAACCTCTTTGCGGATCACCCCATGACAACCAGCTGGATCAAGAAACTGGCGATCGCCTCGGCGTTTGCTTTGCCGGCGCTGGCGCCCCTGAGCGCTTCGGCCGGCCCGACCCTCGATGCCATCAAACAGAAAGGCGTGCTGCGCTGCGGCGTGAATACCGGCCTGCTGGGCTTTTCGGCGCCCGATGCCCAGGGCAAATGGAGCGGCCTCGATGCCGACTTCTGCCGGGCCGTGGCTGCGGTCATTCTGCGCGACCCCAACAAGGTCGAATTCGTGCCCACCAACGCCCAGAACCGCTTCACCACCCTGCAATCCGGTGAAGTCGACATGCTGGCGCGCAACACCACCTGGACTTCGTCGCGCGATGCCACCATGGGTTCCACGTTCGCCGGCACGCTCTTCTATGACGGCCAGGGCTTCATGGTGAAGAAATCCGCCAAGATCAACCGCGCCGCGCAACTGAATGGCGCCACGATCTGCGTGCAGCCTGGCACCACCACCGAACTCAATCTGTCGGATTACTTCCGCAGCAAGAAGATGACCTTCAAGCCTGTGGTCATCGCCGAACTGAACCAGATCGAGCAGGCCTTCTTTGCCGGCCGCTGCGATGTCTACACCACCGACATCTCGGGCCTGGCCGCCACCCGCCGCAAGGCGCCCAACCCTGACGACTTCGTCATCCTGCCGGATGCGATCTCGAAGGAGCCGCTCGGGCCCATGATCCGTCGCGGCGACTGGGAATTCTTCAACACCGTGCGCTGGACCCTGTTCGGCCTGATCGAAGCCGAGGAGTACGGCGTGACCGCAGCCAACGTCGACAAGATGAAGGCCGAGAGCAAGGATCCGGTGATCCAGCGCATCGTGGGCACCTCCGGCGACCTGGGCAAGGGCATGGGCCTGGACCCCGACTGGCTGGTGCGTGCAGTGAAGGCGGTGGGCAACTACGGCGAGATGTACACCCGCAACATCGGCCCGCTGGGCATCGAGCGTGGCCAGAACGCCCAGTGGCGCGATGGCGGCCTGATGTACGCCCCGCCGCTGCGCTGATCGCGGTCTGATTCACTGATTGGTCGTACCGCCCGCGCGGGTCCTGCTCTGGCCGGACCCGCGTGGCGTTTCTGAAAGCCTCTGATGCTTCGCAACGAACGCACCCGCAACCTGATCTATCAGGCCCTGCTGCTGGCCGCGGTCATCATCACCGGCTGGGTCCTGGTCTCCAACACCCTGCACAACCTCGAAACCCGCCAGATCCGGGTCGGTTTTGATTTCCTGGGGCGTGAAGCGGGCTTCGAGCTGGCGGAAAAGCAGATCGAATTCGATGCGAGCCACAGCTATGGCCGCGCCTTCCTCGTGGGCCTGCTAAATACCGCACTGGTCGCTTTCCTGGGCATCGTGATTGCCACGGTCCTGGGCACACTGATCGGCGTGGCCCGGTTGTCTTCGAACTGGCTGCTGGCCAAACTCGCCTCGGTCTATGTCGAGGTCATGCGCAACATCCCGCTGCTGCTGCAGCTGTTTGTCTGGTACGGACTCTTTACCGAACTGCTGCCGGCGGTGACTGAAGCCATCCGCATCGGCGACACCCTTTTCATCAGCCAGCGCGGCTTTCGCTTTGCCTGGCCCGCCGAACATCCGGCCTGGAGTGCAGCCGGCTGGGCCTTGCTCGCAGGCCTCGCGCTGGCTCTGGTCTGGCGTGCACGGGCCCGAAGGATCCAGCAACGAACCGGGGCGCAACCGCCGGTGGGCTGGCCCGCGCTCGCACTGACCATCGGCCTGCCCGTGCTGGTATGGGCGGTCATGGGCGCGCCCACCCAGATCGAGGTGCCGGAGTTGTCGGGTTTTGATTTCATGGGGGGCAAGGTGCTCTCACCCGAATTCACGGCGCTCCTGATCGGACTCTCGACCTACACCGCCGCCTTCGTGGCTGAGGTGGTTCGGGCCGGCATTCTGGCGGTGGACAAAGGCCAGGGCGAAGCGGCCATGGCCCTGGGCCTGTCGCCCAGCCAGCGCCTGCGGCTGGTGACCCTGCCCCAGGCCCTGCGCGTGATCATTCCGCCCATGACCAGTCAGTACCTGAACCTGACCAAGAACTCGTCACTGGCCGTGGCCATTGGCTACCCGGATCTGGTGGCGGTGGCCAACACCACCATGAACCAGACCGGTCAGGCCATCGAGGCCATCGCGATCCTGATGGCGGTGTACCTCTCGATCAGCCTGGCGATCTCGCTGTTCATGAACTGGTACAACCATCGCATGCGACTGGTGGAGCGCTGAGATGACCACCTGGTTGCGAACCCATCTGTTCTCCACGCCCGCCAACTCGGCGGTCACGGTGCTGCTGCTCGCCCTGCTGGCCTGGATCGTGCCGCCCGCGGTGCAGTGGCTCTTCATCGATGCGGTCTGGGGCCTGCAGCCCGTGGCTGCCTGCGATGCCGTGCGCGGCCAGGGCGCCTGCTGGGCCGTGGTCTGGAACAAGTTCCGCTTCATGATGTTCGGGGTCTATCCCTTCGACGAACAGTGGCGGCCTGCCCTGGTCATCGCGGTGCTCTGTGCCCTGCTGGTGATCTCGGCCCTGCGCCGCTTCTGGCGGCCGGCGCTGGTGGTTCCGTGGGTGGTAGGCATTGCGCTGTCGTACTGGCTCATGGCCGGTGGGGCGGGACTCACGCCAGTGCGCACAGAACAGTGGGGGGGTCTGCCCGTCACGCTCATCCTGTCGATCTTCGGCATTGGCTTTGCCTTTCCTCTGGGCATCGTGCTGGCCCTGGGCCGACGCAGTTCGCTGCCCATCATCAAGTCGTTCTGCGTGATCTACATCGAGGTGGTGCGCGGTGTGCCGCTCATCACGGTGCTCTTCATGGCCAGCGTGATGTTTGCGCTCTTCATGCCCGAAGGCCTGCGCATCGATCAGCTGCTGCGGGCCCAGGTGGCCATCATCCTGTTCGTGGCGGCCTACCTCGCCGAAGCGGTGCGAGGCGGCCTGCAGGCCGTGCCCAAGGGCCAGTATGAGGCGGCCGAGGCGCTGGGTCTGTCGTACTGGAAGACCATGGGCCTGATCATCCTGCCCCAGGCGCTGCGCATCTCGATCCCGCCGGTGGTCAACAGCTTCATCTCGCTGTTCAAGGACACCTCACTGGTGGTGATCATCGCCATCTACGACTTTGCCTACGCGGTCAAGAAATCGGTCGAAACCGACTTTGCCTGGAAGAAATACTTCATCGAGGCCTTTCTCTTTTCGATCGTCATCTACTGGATCTTCTGCTACGCGATGTCGAAGTACAGCCAGTGGCTCGAGCGCGAACTCGCGCGCGGCACTCGACGCTGAACGGCTCACCAAGGAACCCCCATGTCAGCAAGCGCACCCCTGCCCTCGCAAGCCGCCAGCCCAAGCCCAGGCGCCACTGCGCAATCCCAGGGCGGCAGCGGCCCCGCCATCGAGATCTCCGGTCTGAACAAGTGGTACGGCGATTTTCATGTGCTCAAGAACATTGATCTGACCGTCGCCCGTGGCGAAAAGATCGTGGTCTGCGGGCCTTCGGGCTCGGGCAAGTCCACACTCATCCGCTGCATCAACCGCCTGGAGCAACACCAGAAGGGGCGCATCGTGGTCAATGGCACCGAACTCGATGACGATCTCAAACACATCGATGCCATCCGGGCCAACGTGGGCATGGTGTTTCAGCAGTTCAATCTCTTTCCGCACCTCACCGTGCTCGAGAACTGCACCCTCGCTCCGATCTGGGTGCGCAAGATGCCCAAGGCGCAGGCCGAGGCGCGCGCACTCGAGCTGCTGGATCGGGTACATATCCGCGAGCAGGCGCCCAAGTACCCAGGGCAGCTCTCCGGTGGCCAGCAGCAGCGCGTGGCGATTGCGCGCGCCCTGTGCATGAATCCGTCGATCATGCTCTTCGATGAGCCCACCTCGGCACTCGACCCTGAAATGGTCAAGGAAGTGCTCGACACCATGATCGATCTGGCCCGCGAGGGCATGACCATGATCTGCGTGACTCACGAGATGGGCTTTGCGCGGGCCGTGGCCGATCGGGTGATCTTCATGGACCACGGCGAAATCGTTGAGCAGGACACGCCCGAAGGTTTCTTTGGCAATCCCAAGAGCGAGCGGGGTCGCCAGTTCCTGAGTCAGATTCTCGATCGCTGAAGCGTCTTTGCGCGAGAGTCCAACGATGCGCCCTGTCCTGCTGGTCTCTGACGAGGCCCTGTCCGAGTCTGGCGATCGCTTTGCTGAGGTCGCTCGACAGCGATCCATAGAGCTGACCTGCCTCACGCCTGCCGCACTGGCTGCATCGCCTGCGCGGCTGAGCGACATCACGGGCGCGTGGTTTTCGCGGGATGTGTTCGCGGCCGCCCGCAGCGGCGCGAAGCCATCGGCGATGAAGGACTTCTTTGCCCTGGTGGATGGAGCGCCCTCGCTGCAATGGCTGCATGTCATGTCGGCCGGCGCGGATTTTCCGGAATACCGGGCGGCGCAGGCCCGCGGCATTCGGCTGACCACCTCATCGGGGGTGACCTCGGTGCCGATTGCGCATACCGTGATGGCGGCCGTGCTGGCGCAAAGCCGGGGATTTCCAGGCTGGATCGAGGCGCAGACCCGCAAGGCCTGGCAGCCCATGCTGGGCGCGGGTTCGCCGCGCGACCTCTCGGAACAGACCGCCGTGATCGTGGGGCTGGGCCCGATCGGTCGCGAGGTGGCGCGTCTGATGAGAGCCTTTGGCATGCACACCATCGGTGTGCGCCAGCAGGCCCTGCCCTGCGATGCCGTGGATCAGACCCTCACCTATGCCGAGATCGACGGCGCGCTGCCGCAGTGCGACTGGCTGGTGCTGGCCTGCCCCCTGTCGGATCTCACCCGGGGCCTGCTCGATGCCCGTCGCATCGCGCTGCTCCCGTCCCGGGCCCGCGTGGCCAATGTGGGGCGCGGTGCCGTGGTTGATGAGGCCGCTCTGGCCGATGCCCTGGGGCAGCAACGCATTGCCGGCGCCTATCTCGATGTCTTCACCACCGAACCGCTGCCCACCCACTCGCCGCTCTGGACGCTGCGCAATGTCTGGCTCTCGCCTCACAACGCCGCGGCCTCGCTGGGCAACCCGCAGCGCGATCGGCAGCTCTTTCTCGACAACCTCGGCCACTGGCTGGCGGGTGAGCCGCTGATCAACCTCTCGATCTGAGCGGCCTCGATCCGCTCCCTGCCTCGCCACCATGCCCAACCTCACCATCGCCCCGCTTCGCTCGCTGCTGTTTCTGCCGGCCACCTCCACTGCGCTGCTCGCCAAGGCCACCGAGCGAGGCGCCGATGCGCTGATCGTCGACCTTGAAGACTCGGTGCAGGGCGATCGCAAGGCCGAAGCCCGGGCCATGGCGGCCGAGGCCGTCACGCAGCTGCATGGCCGCGGTGCCACCGTGCTGGTGCGGGTCAATGCGCTCGAGCCCGATACGGCCGCCGACATTGCCGCCCTGCCGCTGGCCCAGGTGGCTGCACTCATGTTGCCCAAGGTGGAGTCGCTGGCCGACATCGAGCGGGTCGATGCCCTGCTCAAGGCGGGCCATCCGGGCGGGCGGCCGATTGCCGCCCTGATCGAATCACCACGCGGCATTCTGGCCAGTGCCCAGATCGCAACCCACCCGTCGCTGTGCGCGCTGGTGTTCGGGCCGGAGGATTACTCCACGGCGCTGGGCGTGGCCCCCGCGCTACCCGCGCTGGGCTGGCCCGCACAGATGCTGGTCACCGCTGCCCATGCCTTTGGCCTGCAGCCCTGGGGCCTGCCCGGCGGGCTGGCCGAGATCCACGACGAGGCCGCCTTTGGTGCTTCGGTGCAGGCCGCCCGGGGCATGGGCTTTACCGGCACGGTCTGCATTCATCCCAAGCAGGTGGCCATCGTCAACCGCGGGTTTTCAGCGTCGGCCGCTGAGCAGGACTGGGCGCGCAAGGTGGTGGAGGCCGATGAGGCTGCCGCCCGCGCCGGTCGGGGCGCCGTCATGCTGGAGGGCAAGATGATCGACCGTCCCGTGGTGGAGCGCGCCCGGCGCGTGCTCGCCATGCGCAGCGCCTGAAGGTCTAAGCGTCTTCGCCCGCCTGCATCGCCCACATGGCCGCATACGTGCCACCGGCTTCAAGCAGCGAGGCATGCGTGCCTCGCTCCACGATGCGGCCTTGGTCGAGCACGATGATCTGATCGGCCTCGACGATCGTCGAGAGCCGGTGCGCAATGACGAGCGTGGTGCGATGCGCGCTCGCGGCCCTCAAGGCCTCCTGGATGGCGGCTTCGTTGTGTGAGTCGAGCGCCGAGGTGGCTTCATCGAGCACCAGCACCGGCGGGTTCTTGAGCAGCATGCGCGCAATCGCGACCCGCTGCTTTTCGCCGCCCGAGAGCTTCAGGCCCCGTTCGCCCACATTGGTTTCCCAGCCCTGCGGAAGCCGGCCAATGAAGTCGGTGAGTTGCGCAGCCTCGGCCGCCGCCTCGATCTCGGCCTGACTGGCCTGCGGCCGGCCGTAAGCAATGTTGTAGCGCAGGGTGTCGTTGAAGAGCACGGTGTCCTGGGGCACGATGCCAATCGACTGACGCAGGCTCGCCT